>Ga0302319_10007317_pt1 | contig 21740 bp, 15 predicted proteins | sample Bog_T0_2_FD_203319 | JGI IMG/M metagenome (GOLD analysis project Ga0302319, IMG submission 203319) | Peat permafrost microbial communities from Stordalen Mire near Abisko, Sweden - Bog_T0_2 | ecosystem: Environmental > Terrestrial > Soil > Wetlands > Peat | place: Sweden: Abisko, Stordalen Mire... | reverse complement strand
GATCCAGCTCAACCCCGCCTGGGCGCCCTCGAGGCACAACATCTCGAACAACCGCCGGTCATTATGCAGCGCGGCGCCCCACTCATTGTCGTGATAATCGACGTAGAGCGGATCGTCGCTGCACCAAGCACAGCGCAGCTTGCCGTCGGCGTGACGTCGGACCTTGCGCATGGGGACGTTCGACTCAGACGTGCAGGCGCACGGGTGGACGATCCTTGTACACCAGCTCGATGCGATCGACTCCGTGGGTGCGGCGCGCGGCGCTGCGAATTTCGTGCATCAACTTGAGCAGCACCCGCGTGCTCACATCGGGCGCTGCGGTGAAGGCGTGCTGGACGCCCAGATGCAGCACGACGAAGCGCTCGCGGGCGAGCCGCACGAACACCGCGACTCCCAGCAGCCGGCCGAGGTCCGATACGGCGAACAGGGTCTGCACGCCTTCGATGTCTCCTACCCGGATCGAGAGCCCGCCGTCCTGCTCGTATATTTCAGGGACACCGTAGGTTTCGATGGATTGCTGTATACCCACCCGAACCCGGTGCTGGTTGATGTTGAAGAATACGAGCTGCTCGAGCGCCGCGCGCTGTTCGAGGGGCAGCTTGCATTTGATGCCGATTGTCTCGCCCAACCTCTCCCCCGCGATGAGCGGCGATCCGCCTGAATGTGTGCTCGGTCACAGAAAACGCATGACGCACCGCATCATGCGTTGTCTGCGTCACAAGACTCCGTATCGTATAGCGTCACCCGTGGAATGACACTAGCCTGAGGGAGTCTCGGCGCGGGATGTATTGCTGCGATGCGGGATCGACGACTCAATCAAGAGGTTACGCCAGTGCTAGCGCCAGAGGATGAGAGCCGCGCGATGGACGCGCTGAGGTTCAGCCTCGCCAGCGACATCGTCGAACTCGTCGTCCTCACCGCCGATGAGCCCTTTCTGCAAACTCTGCGCGAAGCGGTGGGCCCCGCTCGCCGCCTTTGGCATGTCCCCTCCGCGGACAAGGTGAGCGATCTTCTGGTGGCGGGCGGGGTGGGGATCCTCGTGCTGGATATGCACGCGCTGCATGACGCCGGCGCACTGTTCATCACCGAGATCAAACGCCAGTTTCCCGATCTTGTCATCGTCGTGGCAGGACATCGGGGCGACGAGACCGCGCTCGCCCGCCTGATCAGCGACGGGACGGTGTATCGATTCATCCACAAGCCCATGTCGCCCGCCCGGGCGCGTCTGTTTGCCGACGCCGCCGTCAAGCGCTACGACGAGCAGCGCCGGCGTACCGCGCCCGTCGTCGCCGGCCCCGCCAAGACTGCGAATAACGGCGGGCTTTGGTTCGGCGGCACTTTCGCACTGATCTTCGTGCTGCTCGCGGGGGTCTGGGCTCTGCGCCGAGCCGGCCGGGAAACGACCGAGCCTGCGCCGATTGCGGAGTCGGCGGCGTCGGTGGGCACGGGGGCGCTGCCCGCACGCGCGGGGCAGGCGCTGGCGGCCAACCGGCTCACCGCGCCGCCGGGAGACAATGCGCTGGAGCTGTATCTGCAAGAGCTGGCGCGCAACCCCTCGAACGCCGACGCCCGCGCGGGACTTGCGGAAGTTCACGAACGGCTGCTGGCGCGCGCGGAAAATGCCTTGCTCGAGGAACGGCTGGACGAGGCGCAGGCCGCGATTGAAACGGCCCGCAAAGCCGGCGTCGAAAGCGGGCGCATCGCTTTTCTGACCGCCCAACTTTCGAAGGCCCGCGACCAAATCAAAGCCTCGGCCGACCTGGCGCGGCTCAAGAACACGCAGGCGCAGGCGCCCGCCGACGGCAGTCAAGCGGACCGATTCGCCGCGCTCGCGATGGAACGCGTCAAGCAGGACCAGCTTGTCGATCCGGATGGGGACAGTGCGCTTTTCTACGTCAAAGAGGCATTGAGGTCCAACCCCAAAAGCGATGCCGCGCAGCAGGCCGAGCAGGCGCTCGCGCTTGCGCTGCTCAATGCGGTCCGGGGCGCGATCGACCGCCGCGATTTCGCCCGCGGGTCGAGTCTGCTCGATGCGGCAACGGGTGTCGCCTCGAGCGCGAACATCGACAATCTGCGCCGCTCGCTCTCGGGGGCGCGGCACGAGGCAGACGCAGATGCTGCCAATCAACTGTTGCAATCCGCGCAGCAGCGGCTTGCGGAAGATCGCCTCATCGAACCGGAGAACGACAGCGCCAAGTACTATGTCACCACCCTGCGCACCGTGGATCCGGCGAATGCGGGTCTGCAAAAGGTGACGCAGGATTTGGGCGCGCGGCTCATCGCCAAGGCACGCGGCGCACTCGCGCTGCAGCAGGTCGACGCCGCCCGCAGCTGGTCCGACCAGGCCGCCGCGATCGGCTATTCCGGACCTGAATCGGCGGCGGTTTCGCGCGACCTCGACGCGGCGACGGCGCGCAGCAAAAGCTCGAACGACATCGTCAACTCGAGCCAGCTCGAGCTCGTGACATCGGTGCCTCCGGACTATCCTGAGAAGGCGGAGAAAAGCGCGATCGAGGGCTGGGTCGAGCTCGACTACACCGTGGACGAGGGCGGCCGGGTGAAAAATATCGCCGTGCACGCCGCCAATCCGTCCGGAGTGTTCGAGCGGGCGGCGATCGGCGCTTTATCGCAGTGGCGTTACAAGCCGGTTCTGCGCGACGCGCAGCCGGCCGCACAACGGGCCCGAATCCGCATTCGCTTCACGTTGAAAGCGAATTCCTGATCCGCTAGGCCGCCGACACCTGGGCGGGTCTGACGGCGGGGCGCGCTTCCTGCGTCAGCGCGCCGATCTCCGCACCGATCCGCAGGTCCTCGGACGCTCCGAACGCATGCTTGCGGATGAGCCCCTGCCGGTCGATCAGCACCAAGCTCGGGGTGCCTCGCATGTTGTATCGATCCATGGTGTGAGGAATGGGGCCCGCGGCATTCGGACTGTCGAGCGCGACCGGAAACTTCAAGCGATACTCGTGGATGAACGCGTTGAGAACCGCGAGATTATAAGCTTCGTGATGTTCGAACGTGGCGTGCAGGCCGATGACGGCCACATCGCCCGGCTCGAACGTCTCGTGAATGCGCCGCGCTTGCGGGATCGCGAAAGCGATGGAGTTGGGACACAGCACTTGAAACGCGATCAGCACCACCACCCGCCCGCGCAGGCTCGAGAGGTTTATCGGGCGATCCGTGTTGAACCAGGTTTGCACCGTGAGCTCCGGTGCCTGAGAGGAGATGGCCGTCATTTGGGTTTTGTACCTTTCGATCCGAGCGATGCGGTTTTACACCGCATTAGTTTGTCCCCCAGTGTAATAGGAGTATGCCCGCCAAGGTCAAGGGGCGTCGCGCCCGAGGCCGCTCAGGATTGCTTTTTAGCCGCCTTCAGCTGCAATTGGCGCGGCGGGGGCGTGTTCTCGCGATCGCGCCGCTTGCGCTCCGCAATTTCCTCCCGATCCACCGCGATATCGCGCGGAGCGTTGATGCCGATGCGCACCTGCGAACCGTTGACCGCCATGACCGTGACTTCGATTTCGTCGCCGATGCGCAGCGCTTCTCCGGCGCGGCGTGTGAGAATCAACATGGCAGCCTCTCCGAATACCGATATCACCCCATTCGGCCAGCAATGGGGGCGCTTACCAAGGGCAATCAGCGCCGAAAAAATGTAGGAGGCGGACGACAATTCCCGGCCGGCCGCGGTGCGGCCCGGCCGTCCAGCGGTCAGTGCGTGGTCGCTGCAGCGAGGATCGCGGGTGCCTCGGGCGGCGGCGCCGCGGCCGCCTCGCCCTGCCACGTGTTCACGGTGGCCTCGTAGATCGCCAATTCCCGCAGCAGCTCCTCGAGCGGCTGCGCCTTGCCCATGGCGAATCCCTGCCCGTAGTCGACTCCCAGGTCCGCCATGCGCGCGCGCAACTGGTCGGTTTCCACATACTCCGCGATGGTCTCCATACACATGACCTTCGCCAGCTGCGCAATGGCCTTGATCATCGATTCGCTGCGGGTATTGATGAGCGAGTCGCGCACGAAGCTGCCGTCGATCTTCAGATAATTGACCGACAGGTCCTTGAGGTAAGCGAGCGAGCTCACGCCGGTGCCGAAATCGTCGAGCGCGAACTGGCAGCCCAGATCCTGCAAGGTGCGCAGGAAACGCTGGGCTTTTTCCAGGTTGCCGATGGTCGCGGTCTCGGTCAATTCGAAGCACAGCACATTGGGCGGAAGCTTGCTGCTGCGGATCTCATCGACCACGTAATCGAGGAACGACTCGTCCTGAAGCGATTGTCCGGAGAGATTGATGGCAAAACGCGCAATATCCTCGCCCACCGCTTCGCTGTGTTCGCCCAACAGCTCGCACGCACGATGCACCACCCAGCGATCGACCGTCGGCATCAGCTGATAACGCTCGGCCGATGAGAGGAATTTGCCGGGCGGAATGATCTCGCCGCGGTCGCCGAGCATGCGTATCAACAATTCGAACCGCGGCCTGCCGTAATTTCCGCGCAGGGGCAGGATCGGCTGCGCATCGAGGCGGAAGCTGTCGTTGCCGAGAGCATCGCGCAGCTTGCCGATGACCAGGATGTCCGTATGCCGCCGGATGATGCTCTGATCGGAGTCCTGGAACACCTCGACGCGGTTGCGGCCGCGATCCTTGGCGGCTTTGCAGGCGATTTCGGCGGTCGCCAGGGCGTGCGCGAGCGCATTCTCGGCGCGGCCCACCGGCGCCACGCCCACGCAAACCGACACCTCGAACGATCCCTGCCCGGCGCGCGGCGCGATGGCCGCGGCGGCGGCGCGAATCCGCTCGGCGACCTCGGCGGCCGACTCCATGCCCACATTCGGTATCAGCGCCGCAAGCCGGTCGCCGGAGATTCTGGCCGACAGGGCGGGCGCCGGGAGCGCCTTTGCCATGCATTCCGCGACGCTCACGATCACATCGTCGCCGACGTGCATGCCGAAGGTTTCGTTGATGACGTGCAGGCGGTCGATGTCCAGGTAAAGAATGCTGTGTGTGGTCGACTCGCCGGCCGTCCCGAGCAGCGTCATCGCCTGACGCTCGAAAGAATGCCGGGTCATGAGGCCGGTGCTCGAATCGTATTGCGCCTGGATGATCACGGTGACTTTCTTCGCCAGCAGTTCGGCCACCCGGGTCTGATGCGAATCGAAATCCGTGGCGCTCGCGGGGTTGAACAGCGCCAGCACGCCCATCACGCGCTCGGAGGGGTGGCGGACCGGGCACGCGAGAATCTTGTAGGGCGCCGCCACGTCGCTTGCCACCTTGGAGATATGATTGACCACGATGGTGCGCTGCTGCAGCTGCATCCACGCCATCAGATGCTGCTGGGCGCGCTGCAGCGACTCCGCCGACATGGGATTGCCGCTGCGGGTCAGGGAGAGCGCAATGCCCTTGTCCGGCACCCACAAGGCCGCCAGGGCGCAGCCCATGTGTTCGAGCGCCGTTTTCATGATCAGATCGAATTCGTCGGCATCGCCGGTCGCCGTTTGATTCGACGACATCTCGAGCATCAGCGACAAATCTCGCTCGCGCACCCCGAGATCGCGCTCGCGCGACCCGAGCTTGGAGCGCAGCGACAATTCGCGCCGCAGGCATTCGAGCGCCGGCTGCAGCAGCTGCCGCACGTAAGGCAGCGGCCGGGCCTGGCTGCGTGCACCCGACAGTCCCGCGAGCAGACTGACCACGCCGAGCAGTTCCACGTGCTCGCCACGCATCGCGAATGAGTAGACGGCACTGTCGGCATCGATGCGCACGATGCCCGCGAACTCCGCCGGGTCGGTCAGAGCGTTCGCGATCGCATCCTTGACCATGTCGTTGTCGTCGCCGTTGTCCCAATCGTCCGATGCCCACACGAGATTGGAGAAGCCGTCATGCACCACGACGCCCTTGAGGCTGGGCATGAGCATTCTGAGGAGACGGCCATAGGGCTCAAAGGAAGCGGCTACCGAGTCGGACTCGATGGCGATGGGTTTGATGTCCAGCACTGCTGCCGCCTTTGAGGTAATGGATTAACGAGCGGAAATTCCCGAGCAGAATGTGGCAAACGTACCGCCCTAGCCTTGATCGGCGTCGCAAATCACAGCGTTACTTAATCCGATGTTCGACCCCTCGTTGACAATAACGAGCAGCCCCTGTGATGCAGTTCCGCTACGGCGGCGCACGCGGCTTTTTGGCGGAACGCCGCGCGATCATCCGCAGCAGACGGCGGCCTCCGGGGATGCGCACCAGCCAGAACACCCGCCGCCAGAAACGCCTCGCCCGGTCATCCAGAGTCACCAGAGGCAGGCCCTCGTACAGGCGGGCGAGGGGCTCGTGCAGAATGGCGGTCTTCGCCTTGACCGTGCGCAGCGAAGCGCCGCCCGTCAGCGTCACGAGCGCACCGTCCCGGTTCCACCTGATGGTGACGACGCTCGGCGAGGCGGCCGCCAGCACCGAGGCGGCGGCAGGTTCGGTGCCGCCGAGATAGACTTCGCCTCCCCCGGGAAGCCCGGTGGTCAGCCGCCAGGCACCCGCGCCCAAGTCGATGCCCCGGAAATTGCCGGTCAGGGTGCGCTCCATTTTAGTAACCTCGCCCGCTTGACCTCATAGGAACCCTTCTTTGGACACGGTTGACAATCTGCTGCCCGGTCAGGCGCTGAGCCCGAACGGCCGCCCGCGGCTCGATTACCTGGCGGTCGGCACGCTGGCGCTGCCGTTCATGTTGAACAGCGCCGTGCAAGCGGTGCTGAATGTAACCGATACGTGGTTCGTCAGCCGTCTTTCCCCGACCGCGACCGCGGCCATGGGCGCTGTGTACTGGCCGGTCCTGGTATTGATCATGTTGTTCGGGGGCGTGAGCATGTCGGTGCAGACGTTGGTAGCGCAGGGCTACGGCGGCGGCCGCTACACCCGGGCGTCGCAGGCGACGTGGACGGCGCTGTGGGCGTCGCTGTTCACCGTGCCTCTGTTCGCCGCGCTGGCCTTCGGAGGGGCGCCTATTTTTTCGCCGTTCGGGATTCCCGCCCCGACCTTGAAGCTCGCATTGGACTACTGGTTTCCGCGAATACTCGGCGCGCCGCTGGGTATTGCCCTGTACTCGTTGCTCGGCTTTTCCAACGGCATCGGCCGTCCGATGATCACGCTGCGCATCACGCTCGGCGTTGCGCTGATCAACGCCGCGCTCAATCAGGTGTTCATTTTCGGATTCGGACTCGGGGTCGCGGGATCGGCTTGGGCGACGGACGCCGCCCAGCTCATCGGCCTGGGAGTGTCGCTCGCGTGGTTCCTGGGAGCACCAACGCGCCTGCGCTACCGATCACATCTGACCGCACGGCTGAAGCTCCTGCCGCTGCTGCGGCAATTCGAGCTCGGATTTCCCATGGGCCTGCTGTACGCAGCTGACATCGGTGGATTCGCGCTGTTTGCGCTCATGCAAGTGAAGCTCGGGAATGTCGACGGCGCCTCCACCCAAATCGTGCTCGTGCTCACCTCGTTCTGTTACATGCCGGCGGTCGGGATCGCGATGGCGGGCACCACACTGGTCGGGCAGGCGATCGGTCACAAAACGCCGGATTGGGCCGCCAAAACGGGAGACGGAATCATCTGGATGTGCGTGGTGTACATGGGTTTGATCGGCGTACTGGTGGCCGCCCTCGGCCCCTGGCTGATGCCGTTGTTCACCAACGCCTCGGACCCGCAATCCGCCGCGGTGGCATCGAAAGGATGCATACTCTTGTGGATCGCCGCGGGCTATCAACTCTTCGACGGACTCAATATTTCGTGCGGCGCGTGCCTGCGGGGCGCGGGCGATGTGCGCATCCCCTCGTTGCTGGTGCTCGCGCTGTCCTGGTTGCTGTTCGTCCCGCTCGCCCATGCCCTGTCGTTCAAACCCCGCCACGGCTGGGTCGATTGGCTGCCGCAGTATGGCTTCGGCGCGATCGGCGGCTGGTTCGCCGCGCTCATCTACATCTGCGTGCTCGGATTGATGCTGCTCCTGCGCTGGCGCTCGGGGGCTTGGCGGCGAGTGGTGCTGCGATGAGCGGGCAGAGCCGGCCGAAAACCCCCGTCGCCGCCCTGGCCGTGGCCCTCGCGGCCTTCGCAACCGATGCGATGCCGGCGGTGCCCGTACCCGCACCGATCGCCCAGACGATCGTCGCGGAGCATCTCCCGTCGAGCGCCGTGAGTTTCGCGGTCATGGATGTGGACACGGGCCACACCCTGCTCGACTTCAACGGGGACACGCCTCGCAGCCCTGCCTCGACCATCAAGTTGTTGACGACGTTCGCCGCCCTGGATGGGTTGGGGCCGGCGTATGCGTGGCACACGCAGGCGTTGACACACGGGGATTTCAGCGACGGTACGCTCGACGGCGGTCTCATCTTGAAAGGCGGCGGCGATCCCTACATGACCTTGGAGCGGTGGTGGGGCTTCGTGAGCGCTTTGCGCGCCAAGGGACTGAAGACCATCAACGGCGACATCGTCATCGACGGCACATCGTTCGCCCTGGCCCCGGAGGATCCCGCGGCCTTCGACGGACGGCCCCATCGGGCATACAACGCCGAACCGGACGCCTTGATGGTCAACTTTCAGTCGGTCGAATTTCGTCTCGTGCCCAATTCGAGCAGCCGCAAAATCGACATCATCGCAACGCCCGCCCCGGCCAATTTGATCATCGAAAATCACGTGGGCTTCGCGCCGGGCCGGTGCCGCGCGGCGGCGGCGCGCGTCGATTTCGAGGTACCGTCGCGCGATTGGGACCGGGTCGTATTCTCCGGCCTCCTGTCCGGCGAATGCGCCGAACGAAGCATCACGCGCGTGTTGCTGAAGGCCCCGAGCTACGCCTTCGGCACTTTCGTGAAGCTGTGGCAACAGGCCGGAGGCCAATTCGACGGGAGGCTGCGCGTCGAGGCCGCGCCGGCCGATGCCGTGCCGCTGCTGATTTTCGACTCGCTCAGCCTCGGCGAAATCATCAGGCTCACCAACAAATTCAGCAACAATCTGATGGCGCGGCACTTGTTGCTCACGTTGGGGGAGGAGCGCTTCGGCCCGCCTGCAACCGTCGAGAAAGGCGCTCGCGCCATCGGCGACTGGGCACGCGGCCGTGACCTTACCCTCACGGGCCTCGACATCGACAACGGCTCGGGCTTGTCGCGCGCCACCCGCATCTCGGCACTCGGCATGGCATCGGTGCTGCGCCTCGCCTACCACAGCCGGTTCGCACCGGAGTTCATGGCGTCGCTGCCGCTCGCCGGGATCGACGGCACGTTGAAGTCGCGCATGCAGAACACATCGCCCGGCTCCGTGCGGCTGAAAACCGGGCACATCGACGGCGTCAGCGCAGTCGCGGGATACGTCGCGACGCCCGCCGGCAAGACCTACGTGCTCGTCTCGCTCATCAACGATGTGCGCAGCGATTACGGTGCCGGCGAACCCGTACACGAAGCGCTGGTGGATTGGATCCAGGCGAATCTTTGATCAGGGGCGGGAGCGTTCCAGATCCCACAGGATGGCGGTGACGTCCTTGCGCAGCCAGACTCCGAATCCCAGATAGCGAAAATCCCGTGAGAGCCGGCGCCGATACCAGTCGCCCGGACGCAGGTGCACATCGCGGTCCGTGAGTTTGCGGTCGCAGTTCTCCAGCCAATCCTCCCGGGTCAAGGCGGACACATAAACGGCGGCACGCGTCAGCCGCTTGAAATTTGCGATCGCGCGCGCGGCTTCGCGATCGCCGAGATATTGCAGCACGTCATAGCACACGGCCAAGTCGTAGGGCGCGCGCGGTGCGTGATCGACGACCGAGCCCAAAGTCCATCCGTAGCGCTCGCACAGATAGCCACTCGCGTCGAGGCCGGTATAGCGGGCCCGCGGCAATACATCGGCGAACGCCTTGCGCAACAGCCCGATGCCGCAGCCCGCATCGAGAATGGTACGCACCGGGATGCCGACCTGCGTCAATATCGAGGCAATGAGCCGGGCGCGGGCGCGCATTTCGCGCGCCGTGATCACGCGCGTCGCGGGATTCAAGTAGAACTTGCGGAAGTACGCGGGTCCGAATGTTTCAATGGGTCCGCGCACGAACCAAACCCCTTTCGTATGTGGTTTCCCGACATTTTGCAGCGTTGATAGTAGTGACGATGCGCAGACTTTGCCGGTTCTTCCGACCGGTATCGATATCTGCCCAATATTGGTTGAATACTAGTATTAGTAACTATACAGTACCTTCGAATGGATGATGGCAACGCCAAAAAATTCCAAAAGGACCTCAATGGAGGCCTGGTGGGGCTGGTTCTTTTGGCGGTGCTCGATCGGACCGAAGAGGACTTGTACGGATACGAGATTGCCAAGCGATTGGCCAGCGCCAACGAGGGCACCTCCATCTTCAAGGAGGGGACCCTCTATCCCGTGCTGCGCGCGCTCTCGGCAGCTCGGCTCTTGACCAGCCGCATCGTCCCTTCCTATTCCGGCCCGCCGCGACGCTATTACCGAATCACCGACGAGGGCCGGGCGGTGCTCGCCGAGTGGAAGGGGATTTGGGCGAGTACGCGCGGCTTCGTCGACCGTTTCATCGAATGAGGGTGACACCATGAACCGCAGCGCGCCGCGCTCCATCGATCAATACCTGAAGCAGCGGCGTGCTGCTTCTGACGGTGCTCATGCACATGGCGCGGGGCATCGGACGGCTGCACGCCGGCTATGCGAAGGCCTTACTGGTGGACCGCGCCGCCGCCGCCGGATGAGATCGACCCGCCCAACGCTTGGAACAGCGCGGCGGTATCGGCAAAGCGGTTGGCGCGCGCCTGCGCCAGCGAGACTTCGGCCTGCCTGGCGGCCTGCTCCGCGCTCAACAGTGCGAGATAATTCACCGAACCGAGTTCGAGCTCGCGGCGCGCGACGGAGAGGCTTTTCTGGGCGGCGTCCTCGGCGCGGCTGGCGGCTTTCAACGCGTCGGCATCGCCGTCGAGCGCGTGCAGCGCATCGGCCACGTTTTGAAATGCCGTGAGCACGGCCGCTCGGTACTGAGCGGCGGCTTGATCGAGCGCAGCCTCGGCCGCGCGCTTTTTGTGCAGCAGCGTCCCGCCCTCGAACACGGTCTGCGTGGCATTGGCGCCGACGCTCCAAAAATTGGTGCCCGCCCGGAACAGATCGCTCATCAGCGTCGCCGAGCTGCCGAGATTCCCCGTGATCACGACCTGCGGCAGCATGTTGGCGGTTGCGACGCCGACCTGTGCGGTCGCCGCGTGCAGCGCTGCCTCGGCGGCGCGCACGTCGGGGCGGCGCTCGACCAATTGCGACGGCACGCCGAGCGGCAGATCGGCGGGCAGCGTCAATTGTTCCAGCTCGAAGTGGATCGATGTGAAATCCGCCGGCAGATGCCCGGTGAGGGCCGCCAAGGAGTCGCGCGTCTGGTGCAGCGCTTTGTTCAATGGCGGCAATGTCCCTTCCAATTGTGCGAGCGCCGCGTCCTGCGCGAACACGTCGGCCTGCGCGATGGCGCCGAGTTCCAGCTGGCGCCGCAGTACCGCGAGCGATTCGCGCTCGATCGCAATGATGCGCTCGGTGGCCGCGATCTGCGCGCGCAAGCCCGCCTCCTGGATCGCCGCAGTGACCACGTTCGCCGTGAGGGTCAGGTAGGTCGCATCCAATTGGAAGCGGCTTTCCTCCGCCTGAGCCGCCAGCGATTCCACCTGGCGTCGGTTCAGGCCGAAGATGTCGGGGACGTAGCTCACCGAGACCTGCGGTGTATAGAGATTGAACAGCGCCGTCCCCGAGGTCAGCGTGGGCGCGAGCACGCCCACGGCGTTCTGCTGGCGCTGCGCATCGAAGCCTGCCTGCACCGACGGGAAGTAACTGCCACGCTGCGCGGCCGTGTTTTCCAGGGCCTGGCGCAGCGCCGCCTGCGCGGACTGCACGTCGGGATTGGCGCGCAACGCCCCTTCCACCAACGCGTCGAGTTCCGTCGACCCGAACAAAACCCACCAATTGCGGGGTACGTCACCGTCGGCGAGAAATCGCTGCGCGGCTCCGCCGGCGGCCGCCGCCGACGCTGTCGGGCCGTGGAGCGGCTCCGCCGTGAAGCTCGTGACGGCGGGGGGCGCGGGCCGATGGAAGTCGGGTCCGACGCATGCGGCTAGCGCCAGTGCACAACCCGCGACCGCCGCCGCCGGCATAACCCACGCCCGCTTCACTCGGCCGCCTCCGGCGGCGGATCCGCCGGCAATTCGCGCGCGGTCGAGAACTGCAGCACCAGTACGGGCAGCACCAGCAATATCAACGCGGGCGCGAGCAGCATGCCGCCGACCACCACCAGCGCCAGCGGCCGCTGCACCTGCGAGCCGATGCCCGTCGACACCGCGGCAGGTATGAGGCCCACGCACGCGACGGTGCAGGTCATCGCCACCGGTCTCAACTGGGTGCGGCAGGTCTGAAGCATGGCGGTCGCGCGGTCGAGCCCGGATTCCAGGCTGAGATGGTAGTAGGAGACGACCAGGATGCCATCCATGGCGGCGATGCCGAAGAGCGCCACGAAACCGATCGCGGAGGAGACGCTGAAGGCGGTGCCGGTGACCCAAAGTGCAAATATGCCGCCGAGCAGCGCCATGGGAATCACGCTGGCCGCGAGCAATGCATCGCGCAAGCTGTGGAAATTCAGATACAGCAACAAGATGATCAGTGCGATCGACAACGGCACGGCGACGCTCAAGCGCGAGATCGCCTCCTGCAGATTGCCGAATTCGCCGACCCATTCCAGGCGGTAGCCGCCCGGCAACGGCACTTGGGCCTCCACCGCGCGCTGCGCTTCGAGAACCGCGCCGCCGAGATCCCGGCCGCGCACGCTGAATTTGATGGGCACGTAGCGCTGCTGCTGTTCCCGATAAATGAAGGCGGCACCGGACACCAAATGCACGTCGGCGACATCTTCCAGCGGGACTTGGATCACGCCGCCCGGATTGGCGGCGGCCGCGATGGGAATTCGGCGGATCGAATCCAGACTTTGCCGATAGGGAGCCGCGAGTCGCACCATCATCGGGAAATGTCGATCGCTCGCGCCTTCGTACAGATCGCCGGCACTCTGGCCACCGATCGCGGTCTGCACCACGGCATTGACGTCCCCGGGCGCGAGCCCGTAGCGCGCCGCCCGCACCCGGTCCACGTCGATCCGGATGGTCGGCTGCCCCAGGGAGCGCAGCACCGCGAGGTCCTCGATGCCCGGCACCTTGGCGAGCACAGACGCCACCGCGTCCGCGGTTTTCTCCAACGTCTGCAGGTCGTTGCCGTATACCTTGACCGAGTTTTCGCCCTTGACGCCGGACGCCGCTTCCTCGACGTTGTCCTGGATGTATTGCGAGAAGTTGAACTCCACGCCCGGAAACTTTTGCTGCAGTTCGTGCGTCATGTCCTGCGTGAGCCTTTCCTTGTCGACGCCGGAAGGCCAGGTCTCGAAAGGCTTCAGAGGCACGAAAAATTCCGCATTGAAGAAACCGGTTGCATCCGTGCCGTCATCCGGCCGGCCATGCTGCGAGACCACCGTGCTGACTTCGGGGTAACGGCTCATCAGCACGCGCATGCGGTTCACGTAGGCGTCGCTGTCCTCGAGCGACACCGACTGCGGGAACGTCGCACGCACCCAGAGGTTGCCCTCCTCGAGTTTCGGCAGGAATTCGAGGCCGAGCGAATGCACCGCGAAAATCGCCGCCAGCGCAATCAAGCCGATGCCCGTGAACGTGACGATGCGGTTTGCCAGCACGAATTCGAGCGTCGGTTGATAGACCCTCCGGAGCGCCCGCACCACGGGCGTCTCGCGCTCCGCGACGATCTGCGGAAACAGCAGCAGACTCAGGCTCGGCGCGATGGTGAACGTGGCGATCAGACCGCCCGCGATCGCGTAGGCGTAAGTCTTCGCCATGGGCCCGAAGATATGGCCTTCGATCCCCGACAGGGTGAACAGCGGAACGAACCCCGCGATGATGATGGCCGCCGCGAAAAAGATCGACTGGCTGACCTCGGCGGCGGCGAGCGACACCGTGGCCATTTTGCCGCGAAAGCCGCTCGGCACACGCATGCGATGCAGCTGGCTCGGTCCCATGCCGCGATGCGCGGAGGCCTCCGCGAGGTGCCGGAATATGTTCTCGACCATGATGACCGTGGCATCGACCACGAGCCCGAAATCGATGGCGCCTACCGACAGCAGATTGGCGGATTCGCCGCGCAAGACCATGAGGCCGATGGCGAAGGACAGCGCGAACGGTATGGTCATGGCGACGATGACGGCGCTGCGCAAGTTGCCGAGGAACACCCATTGCATGAGGAAAATCAGCGCCACGCCGGCAAGCATGTTGTGAAGCACGGTGTGCGTGGTGATCTGAATCAAATCGCTGCGGTCATAGATGCGCTGGATGCTCACCCCCGGCGGTAGGATGCCGCTCTTGTTGATGCGGTCGACTTCGGACTCGACGCGCTTGATGGTGGGGACGCTCTCGGCGCCGCGGCGCATGAGCACGATGCCTTGCACGATGTCGTCCACCTCGCCGTAGCCGGCGATGCCGAGGCGTGGCAGGTTGCCGATGCTCACCTTCGCCACATCGCCGATGACGACGGGCGCGCCCTGATTGTTGGTGATCAAGGTATGGCGAATCTCATCCGCGGAATGGATGAGGCCGATGCCGCGAACCACGGCCGCCTGCGCGCCGAAGTTGACCGTCTGGCCCCCGACGTTGATGTTGGAGTTGCCGAGCGCGGTGAGCACCTGCGGCACCGACAGCCCGTAGGCCATCAGGCGGTGTTGATCGATGGCGATGTCGTAAGTCTTCGTTTTCCCGCCCCAGCCGGTCACGTCGATGACCCCGGGCACGGCCTTGAAGCGCCGCTCGAGTACCCAGTCCTCGAGAGTCTTCAGGTCGGTCACCGAATAATTGGGAGGCCCGACCACGCGGTAGCGAAAAATTTCGCCGATCGGACTCGTCGGGGAAATCTGCGGCTGGGCGCCGTTCGGCAGGGCGGCGAGCTGCGACAGCCGGTTGGTGACCCATTGCTCCGCTTGGTAGTAGGTGAAATCGTAGGTGAATTGCACCTTGACGTCCGACAGCCCGAACAGAGAGATGGTGCGGATCGCCTGCACGTTCGGGATTCCCGCCATTTGAATTTCGAGCGGGATGGTGATGTAGCGTTCGATCTCCTCCGCGGATTGCCCCGAACTCTGCGTCACGACGTCGACCAGCGGCGGCACCGGATCGGGATACGCCTCGATATTGAGCGCTCGGAAGCTGAACGCGCCGGCCGCGAGCATCATCACGAGCAGCACCACGATCAGCACACGCTGCCGCAGCGCAAAGGAGACGATCCTGTTCATGTGCTCCCGGGTGCGGCCGCTTGATCGATGAAGAGGCCGCCCTTGGTGACGATGCGCTCGCCCGGCTTGAGGCCCTCGAGCACCTCCACGAGTCCGTCATTGTTGCGGCCGGTGCGGATGCCCCGGTACGCCAAGACCCCGTCGCCTTCAACCACCCACACGTGCGCGGCATCTCCCTCATACACCACCGCCGCCTCGGGAATGGCGGCGGACTGTGCGCTCTCGCTGGTTTCGATCCGAAAATTGGCGAACATCTCCGGCTTGAGCGCCCGATCACGGTTGTCGATTTCCGCACGCACCGGCAAGCGATGAGTGACCGGATCGACCAGAGCGGCGACATAGGTGACGCGGGCGTCGAACTCGCGGTCCGGGTAGGCGGGTACATGCACTTTCATGACCTGGCCGGGCTTTACCGAACCCGAATCGGCTTCCCGGACATTTGCGAGCAGCCAGACGCTCGACGGATCGGCGATGGTGAACACCGGCGTGCCGGCGCCGGCCTGCACGTACTGTCCGAGCCCAATTTGACGGTCCACGACCACGCCGGCAATCGGCGCGCTGATGGTCGCTGTCGGGTCGATCGAATGCGCCGCCTCGAGCACCTCGATCTGCGCCGGGGACTGTCCGAGGATTGCCAGCCGATTGCGCACGGCATGCAGGGCTGTCTCGGCGGCAGTCAGATCCGCCTGGGCTTGCTGCCAATCCTGCTGGCTGCCGCCCTTGGCGTCGAAGAGCGCGTGCTTGCGGGCCTCGTTGATGCGTGCGAGTTTCCACTGCGCAGCCGCCGCCGCGAGATCATTCTGCGCCTGGACGAACTCGGAAGCCTGCAAGGTCGCAAGCGGCGCGCCCTTTTTTACGGTATCCCCGAGACCGGCGATCACACGCGTCACGCGTCCGGAGTAAGGCGAATACAAAGGGGTGGTGCGATCGCCGTCGACTGCGATCTTGCCCTCGGTCAACTCTTCGCTGACGAAGCCATGCTCACCCACGGCCTCGACGCTCAAGGTTTTGAACTGCTGAGGGGTGACGTGAAACGTGCCCGCCGGAAGCGGCGGCTCGCGCGCGGCCGGTTCGCGCGTCCCAAACAGCCGGCCTCCGAGCCACACGGCGAGGACACCGGCCAGCACCGCCACGGTCGCGATGGCCGCCGTTTTCCATTGCCGTTCGGGCGACCAGCGGCGTCGATCGATCAGGTCCTGGCCGCGCGGCGGTTCTCCCTGCTCCGACGCTTCGCTCATGCATTGATCCCGTTTCGGAAGTTCGGTACCGCGCCATCCCAGGTTGCGACATCGTTTGCCCGGGCGGAGTTCGGTCTGCAGCCGGCGATTCTAGCAGAGCTCTGCGACGCGCAACTGCAGCGTCGGGCTCACCCGTCGGGCACTCAGCAAGCCGGCTTGCGGTTCGCGAAAAACTGGGTCACCCTTTTTGCCGCGTCGGGCGCCAGCCCCTCGTTCTTGAACAGCTCGAGGCCGTGCGCCTCACGCAGGCTCAATCCGTCGATCTCGATCAGCGCACGCTTGTTGACTTGATTGGCGTACCACGAGTTGGCGAGGATGTCGGACGAAAGCCGGCTGAGCTCGGCATCGAATTGATCGTCGGCGAAGCAATAATTCGCCAGATGCATCTCTTGCGCCTGGCTGCCCGAATAGCTTCGGCAGGTGAACATCATCTCGGCCGCCTTGGCGGTGCCGATGCGATGTGGAAGCCGCAGACTCAAGCCCCACACCGGGGTCAACCCCCAGCGGGCGTAAACGTCGGAGAACCGCGCCGACTCGGAGGCGACGATCAAATCCGCCGCGAGCGCCAGCTCGAGTGCGCCCGTGGAGCAATGGCCCTGTATCGCGGAGATCACCGGTTGCGGCAGATTCGCGAGCTTCTGGATGACCTCGGAGTGAAAGTGGGGCTTTGCATGAGCCTTGACGTGTGCAAGGACCTCCTCCATGTCGTAGCCCGCGGAGAAATTGGCGCCCGCGCCGCGCAGGATCACCAGCCCGATCTTGCGTGTCTCGCGCGCGATCGCATCGACGTGATCCTCGAGCGCCTCGAACACATCCTTGGTGAGCGCGTTGCATTTGGCGGGCCGGTTGAGCACGAGAATCGCGGCGCCGTCTTTGTTCTCACGAAGGACCAGATCGCTCATGGATGCTCCTCAACGTCGATTCCACCAACCGCCGCCCAATGCCTGGAAAAGGGCCGCCGTGTCGGCATAACGGTTGGCCTGCGCCTGGACCAGGGCCGACTCCGCCTGTCCGTAGACGACTTCGGCGTTCAGCACGGCCACCAGACTGATCGTCCCCAACGTTCGCTGCTGCCGCGCCAGATCCCAGGTCTTGCGGGCGGCGACCTGCGCCTCGGCGCTCGCCTTGAGCGCGTCGGCGTCCGACTCGAGGGCGCGCAAGGTGTCGGCGACATTTTGACATGCCGTGATGACCGCGGCGCGATACTGCGCGCCGGCCTGGTCCAATGCGGCGTCCGCCGCCCGCTTCTTGTGGAGCAGCGCGCCCGCGTCGAACAGGGTTTGCGTCAACGAGGCGCCGGCATCCCAGAATTCCGTGTACGGCGAGAACAATTGACGCAGCTTCAGGGCGCTCGAGCCGAGGTCTCCGTCGATGGCGAATTGCGGCAGCATGTCGGCAATGGCCACACCGACCGCGGCGGACGCCGCGTGCAGGTTCTCCTCGGCCTGTCGGACATCGGGCCGTTGCTCGACGAGTTTCGAGGGGATGCTGACCGGAAGATCCGTGGGCAGCACGAGATCCTCGAGGACGAAGGTCTCGGATGGCTCCTGCGAGGGCAATCTTCCGAGCAGCGCCGTCAGCGCATCGCGCGTTTGTCCCAACTGTTTCTTGAGAGGAGCCAGGGTCTGCGCCGTCTGCGCTTCCGTCGATTGTTGAGCGAGCAGATCGAGATCGCTGGCGGTGCCAAGGCCGCGCTGACGGCGCACGGTGTCGGTCAATTGATGCTCGAGTTCGAGCATGCGCTCGGTCGCTTTGATCTGTCCGCGCAGCGACGCCTCTTGGATCGCGGTCACGACCACATTGCTGCTCAAGGTGAGGTAAGTCGCCTCGAGCTGAAATCGGCTGCTCTGCTCTTGGGCCTTGGCGATCTCGACCGTGCGGCGCACGGCGCCGAACACATCGGGCACGTAGCTCAGGGTCAATTGCGCGGTATACAGGCTGTAGGTGTTGTTGCTCGCGACGGTGGGGCTGGTCAGCGTGCCGGTCGGGAATTCCGAGCGGTCCGCACCGAAGCTGCCCTGCACATTCGGAAAGAAACTCGTGCGCTGCGCGAGATAGAGCTCGTGCGCCTGCTTGAGCGCCGCCTGGGCGGCGTCGACGTTGGGGTTGGCCTTGAGCGCCTGTTCGACCAGCAGATTCAGCGAGGGTGACTGGAACACCGTCCACCACTGCGCCGGGATGTCCAGGCCCGCGACGAAGCGCTGCGCATTGCCGCCGGCTCCGTCCGCGGATGCGGTCTCACCCGTCGGCGAGGCGCTGCCGTAGTTCGTGTCCGCCGGCGGCGCGGGACGCTTGAAGTTCGGTCCCACGGCGCACGAGGCAAGTCCGGCGGCCGTGAAGCCCGCGAGCAGCGCGGCGACGGTGCGGCGTCGCAGGATCATCGGCCCCACCGCGCCTGGCCGTGGCGCTGCTCGGCCCAATGCTCGATGACGTGATACATCGACGGGAGGACGAACAAGGTGAGCACCGTGGAGATCGCCAGTCCGCCGACCACCACAGTCGCGATGCCGCGCTGGACGTCGCTGCCCACCCCCGTGTGAATGGCGGCCGGCAACATCCCCAAGGTGGCGACCGTGGCCGTCATCAGCACCGGCCGCAGGCGCTCGGTCGCTCCCTGCATGATCGCCTCGTGCAGCTCGAGGCCGGATTTACGCATGCGATTCAGGTTCGAGATCATGATGATGCCGTTTTGGACGGCGACGCCGAAGAGGGCGATGAATCCGACGCCGCTCGCCACATTGAGATTCTGGCCGGTGAGATGCAGCGAAATCAGCCCGCCGAGCATCGCGAGCGGAACCACGCTGAGCACCAGCAGCGCCTGACGGAAGGATTTGATGCCGACGGTCAGGAAGATGAGCATCATGCCCATGACCAGCGCGAGGATCACCAAGAGCCTCGCCTCCGCGCGGCGTTGATTCTCGAATTGGCCGCCCCATTCCAGTCGGATCTTGTTCTTGTCGAAATGCACCTTGGCATCGATCTTCGACTGCGCCTCGGCGAGATACGAGGTGAGGTCGCGGTCGCGATTGTCGATGCGGATGGTCAGATTGCGCTGTCCGTTCTCCCGTGTCACGGTGCTCTCACCCGAGCGCACGCGAATATCGGCGAGCTGGGAGAGCGGCACCTGCACGCCGCTCGAGGTGTTCACCAAGAGATTGCCGAGGGCTTCGGGTGAGTTCCGCGTGTCCTGCGTGTAGCGGACCGTCAAAGGATACGTGCGCTCGCCGACGTACACCGTCGACACGGGCGCTTGTCCGACGCCGGTCTGAATGACGTTCTGCACGTCGGCCATATTGACGCCGTAGCGGGCCGCCTTCTCATGATCGAGCTTTATCTCGATCTGCGGGATCGGCGGCTCCTGGAACAACGAGGCGCTGGAGGTGCCCTGAATGCCGTACAGCACCTCGACGATCTGAGCGCCGATGCTGCGCAGCTCGTTCAAGTCATCGCCGTAGACCTTGATCACCAGCGGCGAATGGGCGCCGCCGATCATGTCGTTCACCCCATCGATGATGGGCTGACTGATTCCGATCGAATAGCCGGGGAGGTCTCTGGCCAGGTTCGTCGCCAGCCGGTCCACGAAGGCCTTCTTCGATTCCCCGCCCGGCCAGGTGTCGTAGGGCTTCAAGCCCACCGGCGCCTCGATGTGCGACATCGTCCAGGCGTCGGTGCCGTCGTCGTTGCGCCCGGTCTGGGTGACGACGTACGACACCTCGGGATATTTCAAGATCGCTCGGCGCAAATCGCTCGCCATGTCGCTCGCCTTGTTGAGGGCGAGGCCGGTCGGCATCTGAACTTGCAGCCAGAGCGCGCCCTCATCCAGATCCGGCAGGAAATCCCGACCGACGGTTGCGCCGAGGCCGATCACCGCGAGCAATGCGAAGACGACCACCCCGTAGATGATCCGCGGCTGATCGAGGCACGCGCCGAGCACGCGGTCGTAGCGCCGCGTGAGACTCTCGAGCCAACGGTTGTGATACACCTTGCCGGGTTTGCGAAACGCGAGGTAGGCGAGCCCCGGCACCAGGATCAACGCCGTCGCCAACGCGCCAAAGAGCGCGTATCCCATGGTGTAGGCCATCGGCGTGAACAGTTTCGCTTCCGCCCGCTCGAACGAAAAGAGCGGCAGATAGGCCGTGATGATGATCAGGCTCGCGAAGAAGATCGGACGGGTCACCTGCAGCACCGCGGCCTTCGCTTCGCTTTCGCTCAGCTCCTCATCGGGCAGCGCCTCGCGCCGGCGCAGCACCGCCTCGGTCACCACGATCGCGCCGTCCACCAGGATGCCGAAGTCGATCGCGCCCAGCGACAGCAGGTTGGCCGACACGTGCGTCAGATCGAGCAGCGAAAACACCGACACCAGCGCCATCGGGATGCTCACCGCCACCACGAAGGCGCTGCGCGGACTTCCCAGGAACAGAATCAGAATCAAGAAGACCAGCGTGATGCCTTCGAGAATGGTCTGGCCCACCTTGTGGATGGTCGCCCGCACCAGGTCGTCACGATCGATGTAGGGCACGATGCGCACGCCTTCGACCGCGAGCTTGGCGTTGAGCTCTGCGACCTTGGCGTGCACCCCGCGCAGCGTTTGCGAGGGGTTTTGGTATTTGAGCATCAGCACGATGCCCTCGAGGGTGTCAGGATTCGAGTCCTTGCCGAGGATACCCTCGCGTTCCTGATGGCTCAGCGTCGTGCGGCCGAGATCGCGGACGATCACGGGTGTGCCGCCCGACTGCGCGACCACGATCGAGCCGATGCTCTCGAGATCATGAATGAGGCCGACGCCGCGAATGACGTAACTCTGGTCTCCGCGCGAGACTCGGCCGCCGCCCGCATTGGTGTTGTTGTTGTTGATGGCGTTGATCACGTCCGTGATCCCGAGCCCATAGTGCTCGAGTTGCTTCGGATCGAGATCGAGCTGGTACTCCGTGGTGAAGCCGCCGAAATTGGTGTCGTCGACCACCCCGGGCACGGACTTGAGCGCCGGGATCACGATCCAGCGTTGGATCTCAGAGAGTTCCTGAAGGTTTTTGGAGCTCGATTCGAGCGTGTAGCGGTAGATCTCGCCGCCGGGTCCGGCGACCGGATCGAGCGAGGGCGTGGCGCCCGCCGGCAGGACGGCCTGATTCATGCGCTCCGTCAGGCGCTGCCGGGCCCAGTAGTCCTCGTAGCCGTCTCG
>Ga0302319_10007313_pt1 | contig 21743 bp, 16 predicted proteins | sample Bog_T0_2_FD_203319 | JGI IMG/M metagenome (GOLD analysis project Ga0302319, IMG submission 203319) | Peat permafrost microbial communities from Stordalen Mire near Abisko, Sweden - Bog_T0_2 | ecosystem: Environmental > Terrestrial > Soil > Wetlands > Peat | place: Sweden: Abisko, Stordalen Mire... | reverse complement strand
CCGCAGTCCTTGCCCCCCGGACTCGGCGGATAAACCCGCAGTGTCAGGGGTCCCTGCGGCTTCTCGTCCGTGCTCTCCACCAGCGGCTGTTCGGGAACAATCGCCCCGGCCCGCGCAAACACAGGCAGCGTATCCAAGCTGCGATGGATATGCACCTCCGGCTGCTCCACACGCGTGTTGTCGATCGCTTTTCGTCCCGCCGCGCCTTCCACTAGCGCCCCCGTCCAGTAGTCGTACCAGCCCACCGGCGGCAGCGCCACCGAGTAGTCGTCCACCTCGTCCGGATACGGGCTTTGCGCCACCAGCAGATCCGGCCCCAGCATGAATACGTTCCCGTTGGCCAGGTCAATCGGGCTCCCGTCCGCTGTCGGCGTCGGAAAATCCAAAAACAACGGCCGCATGATCGGTAACCCAGTCCGGCTCATCTCCTCCGCCGTCGTGTAGATATACGGCAGCAGGTGGTAGCGCTCCTCGATATACCGCCGTCGCAGGTTCACGTCCTCCTCGGTCCCGTTCTCCCACGGCTCCTGCGGATTGGTCCCAACCGCCGTATGGTCCCGGTCAATCGGATGAAAGGCCGCCACCTCCAGCCAGCGGGTCAGCAGTTCCGACTGCGGTGACCCGGCAAATCCACCCACATCCGCCCCGCTCATCGCAAATCCGCTCAATCCCAGGTTGATCAGCTGCGGAGTCGTCTGCCGCAGATGATTCCATGTACTGGAGTTATCCCCTGACCACGTTGCCGCATACCGCTGCCCGCCGGCATAGCTGGCCCGCGTCATCACAAATGGCCGCGCATCCGGAGCCAGCTTCAGAAGTCCCTCAAACGTCCCCCGGCTGTTCTCCATCCCGAATACGTTGTGAATCTCCAGATGGTTCGCCGTCCGCGTCGCAAACCCCGGCTCCTCAATGCGATGCTGGACATTGTCCGGCATCGTCTTCGACGCCACCTCGAAGATCGCCGGCTCGTTCATGTCGTTCCAGAAACCGGCCACGCCCTTCGCCACAAAGTCCGAGTAGAGCGTACCCCACCAGTCCCGCGAAGCCTTCTGCGTAAAGTCTGGAAACACTGACTTCCCCGGCCACACCACGCCCACATACGTCGACCCATCCGCATTCTTTACGAAATGATCGCCAGCCGCGCCCTCGTCGTAGGGCTTATACCCCGCATTCGGCAAATCGGCAACATGGAGGTCCGTAATCACCACCGTGTGAAAGTGATCTGCCCTCAGGTCTTTGATCATCTGGTCGAAATGTGGAAACCGTTCCGGATCAACCGTAAACGGGCGATTCTTCAACTGGTAGTCGATATCCAGCCACAGCACATCCGCCGGAATCCGCTCTGACCGCAGCTTCCCCGCAATCCGCCGCACCTCCGCCTCCGGATAGTAGCTGTACCGCGATTGCTGGTACCCCAGCGACCAAAGCGGTGGCAGCGGCGTCGTACCCACCAGCCACGCCCAGTCCTCCACCACGTCCTTTGGGTCTGGCCCATAAAGGATGTAATAATCCAACGGCCCACCCTCCGACCCGAACGAGTAGCCATCCCGGTATTCCTTGTTGAAGTCGAAACTCGCCCGCCATGTATTGTCCAGGAACGTTCCCGCCGCGATCCCCTTGTGATAGGTGATGAAGAAGGGAATTGACTTGTATATCGGGTCCGTTGACTCCTGCCAGCCGAACGCATCCGTATTCCAGTCGACAAACGTCTCGTTGCGACGGTCCAACGGCCCCGGCTTGTCGCCCAGCCCAAAGTAATGCTCGTCGCTTGGCGATTTGCGGAACACCCGGAACGATGCGCCGTTAAACTCCGTCGGCCTGCCCGGCAAATCCTGCACGATCACATGACCCTTCAGGTCCGTGACCGTCAATTCCAGCGGATCCTTCTGGACTGAAACCACCAGCGCCGTGGTCCTGAATCCCACCGACCGCAAAGTCGAGTCCGGTATCACCGTCACTGAAGCGGTCCGCGAGCGCTCCAGGACTGCCCACGACGCATCCTCCGGCAGTTGCCCCGCCGGCCCCACTCGCACCCGCAGCACATCGTCCCGCAGCGCAGTGATCTGCAGGATCGCATTGCCCGATCGAATCTCAATTCCAGTTGTAGTTGCCCGGGAAGCGGTAACCCGGTCCAGACGTACAAACCCCGTCTTCTGCTGGGATTCGTTGTTGGCTTTCGCTTGTGTCGTTGCGGCTAAGAACAGAAAAACAGTTGAAACAAAAACTAACTTGACTACCCTTTGCACTCAGCACCTCATGGGAGCCTATTTGTGGGTCGTCAAGAAGCATAATCCACCGCAACTGGAATTAGGAAACTGTTACAGATTCTTCGCTGGCCCTATCCTCCATCCAACTTCCTTCGAATGGTAAGGTTTGATAACAACCATTTGCGGCACACCGGGTTAACTCAATCGAGCCACCAAATGGGAAGGGCACATCCATGTCTGCAAAAACCCGGCGCGACTTCCTCTATCTAGGCATGGCCCTTTCAGTGTTCTCATTCCTTGATCCACTTGTCCGCAGCCAACAAGCTCCAGAATCCCCTGCCTCCTCGCAGGCTCCTCCGCTCTCATGGGAACGCGACCATCCGGCCCGTATCTTCTGGTCAACGTTCCTCCTCGGCGAAGTGACCAAAGCCCTACCCCAACTAGATTCGGCGCGAGACATCGAAGAGTTCTACCCGACATACACCAAAGTCGATGAAAAAATGAAGGTGGCCATGTGGGCCGAAATCATCGTCCTCATCGCCTTCTTCGAATCAGCCTGGGAGCCTTGCGCCCGCTATCACGAAATAAGCCTCGGGAATGACTCAGTCACCCATCTCCCCGTATTCAGCGAGGGCCTTCTCCAGCTTTCCTATCAGGATATGGACGTCTACCCCGACCTGCCCTTCGACTGGGAGAGAGACAAATCGCTCGCGCCCACCGACTGCACCAAAACGATTCTCGATCCATATAACAACCTCGCCGCCGGAGTCCGGATCCTCGCCGCGCAGATCCAGACCTACGGCAGAATTATCCTCAGGAACCATATCTACTGGAGCACCCTGCAAGACCCCGCCACTGGCAAACACTCCCGCGCTGAAAGAATGAAACTGATCGCCGCCAAATGGGCCGGAACCGTCCCTTCAAACTGAAGTTCATCAAACTGGTTCGGATTTCTACCGCGCCGGAGGCGCAAGGTTCGGTAGCCCCGCGCTTCAGCGTGGGGAATAGGACCACCAACAATCGGTTCGCCCCGTAGGGGCGGCGCGAGAGTCCAAACCGTCATCAAAAGCCCCCAAATCCAATTGCCTGGCCGTATGCGAGTCACCGTCTGCCCCACCGCAGATGGTGCTATACTCACAAGGTCAGGCGCTCGTCTGCGCCGTCACTTTTCTGTCCGTCGAGGTTCTCATGTCCGGCCATTCCAAATGGGCCACAATCAAGCACAAGAAGGGCGCGCTCGATGCCAAGCGCGGCAAGATATTCACCCGCCTCCTCAAGGAAATCGCAGTCGCTGCCAAGGGCGGAGGTAACCCTGACACCAATGCCCGGCTGCGCACAGCCGTGCTGGCCGCAAAGTCCGAGAACATGCCGCAGGACAACATCAAGCGAGCGATTCAGCGCGGCACCGGTGAGCTTGAGGGTCTCAGCTACGAAGAGATCACCTTCGAAGGCTACGGCCCCGGCGGTGTCGCCATCATTGTTGAAGTCACCACCGACAACCGCAACCGCGCCGTCAGCGAAATCCGTCATGCCTTCTCCAAAAACGGTGGCAACCTCGGCGAAAGCGGCTCGGTCCGCTTTATGTTCTCGAAGAAAGGCCTCATCGCCGTCGAGAAGGATGCAGCCAGCGAAGAGAAGCTGATGGACATCGTCCTCGAACACGGCGGAGAAGACCTCAATGACGAAGGCGATACCTGGGAGATCATCACCGACCCCGCCTCCTACGAGACCGTAGCGGGTACAATCAAAGCGGCAGGCATCCCCACCGTCATGAGCGAAATCACCATGGTCGCCTCCACTTACACCAAGCTCGAAGGCAACCCCGCCAACCAGATGCTCCGCCTGCTTGAAGCTCTGGAAGACTGCGACGATACTCAAAACGTCTACTCCAACTTTGATATGGATGCCGAGCAAATGGAGCACGCGGCGGGCTGATTCCCCGGGTCTGCAGTACATGACTCAAAATCCCCTGTCATCCTGAGCGAACGGGGCCCCAAACGTCTTTCAGTTTGGGGGTGGTGAGTCGAAGGACCTGCATTTGTTCCTTCGATTGCAATTATCGGAAACGCAACGGAAAGGCCGCCCGGGTGTGGCGGCCTTTTTGTGGTAGGGAGAAACTGCAACCGAGGGAAGGGAATCCAAGTTGAGTCGAGGCGGAAAGTTCATCCTGTCAATCCTGCTGGCCGCGGCCAGTGCAGCATCAGCCCAGACCCCAAACCTGGTCGACCCTGATTCTTCCCCCCAGGCGGCCAACGAAGTTTCCTCCACCATCTCCGGTGGCGGCATCTACTCTCTCCCTGAAAATCCCCCGGACCAGATCAGAAAGAACCATAGCTGGGAGTACGGCCCATTCCTCAATGGCGGCTTTGGCCTCGGTAACCGCGACCAGTTCTACTTTCTCTCCGCTGGTGTCGAAGGTGGCAAAATCCTTACCCCCGTCATCCACGCCGGCATCTTCAGTGGCCAGTTTCAGTACGCAGCCAACGTCATGCCCCTCTGGCAGGCCTACACCCCCGCGCCTCACGAGCAGACCTTCATCTACCCCTGCAACACCGGCACCTGCTACTTCACCGGCCCTGACGGCGGCGGGACCTATACCGGTGTCAGCATCACTCCTGTGATCTTCCGCTGGAATTTCCTCTCCAAATCGCGCCATTTCCAACCCTGGTTCCAGGGTGCGGGCGGCCTCATCTACACCACCCACAAGTTCCCCCCTGACCAGCTTGTTCCACACGGCACTCCGGGCGGCACTTCGGTTTTCAACTTCACCCCCCAGGGCGGGGGCGGCATTCATTTTTTCACCGCTGAGAAGCGCTCCATCGACATCGGCATCAACGCAGTCCACATCTCATCGGCGTCCCTTGGAGATCGCAATCCCGGCGTCAACGCCAGCATTCAGGTTCAAATCGGTTACACCTTCTGGAAGTAATAACTATGCAGCGGTAAAAGTCGCTCGAGCGGTAGGCCGGGGATTCATCCCCGGCACTGAGCCAATGGGATCAGCCGGGCTTTAGCCCCTGAGGTATGCTTTTCGCGAGTCCTGCACCAATTCCTCGAGACTGCTCAGTCGTCCCGAGTTCGCAGCAAAACTGCTTAGGCTTCTGCCCCTGCGATGGTCCGCTGTCGAATGACCCTAACCACGCAACCGGCCAAGCCGGAACCGGAATTGATCATCGCCGCCCGTACGCTTGGAGCAACACATGAACGGCCCAGTCCTCGAATGCGTACCGAACTTCTCCGAAGGCACCGATGCGCGCCGTGTCCAGGCCATCGTCGCCGCCATGTGCGTCGACGGCGTGCACCTGCTCGACTGGTCCATGAATGCCGCTCACAACCGCTCCATAGTCACCATCGCAGGAGAGCCCGCCGCCGTCGTCGAGGCCGCCATTCGCGGTGCGGGAAAGGCAATTGAGCTCATTGACCTCACTCGCCAGCAGGGCGTTCACCCTCGCATCGGCGCCGCGGACGTCATTCCCTTCGTGCCCATCTCCGGCATCAAGCTCCATCAATGCGCCCTGCTCGCCCGCCAGGCCGGCCTTGAAATCTGGCGTCGCTTTGGCGTTCCCGTCTTCTTTTACGAGGCTGCCGCCGCCCGCCCCGATCGTGCCAACCTCGACGAAGTCCGTCGTGGCCAGTTCGAGGGACTCCGCGATGCCGTGCGCAAAGATTCCGCCCGCCGCCCCGACCTCGGCGGTCCCGGCATCCACCCCACAGCCGGTGCCTGTGCCGTTGGCGCTCGCAAGTTCCTGGTCGAGTACAACATCTATTTCGATTCCTCAGACGTAGCCATGGTGAGAGCCATAGCCCGCGAAATTCGCGCCGCTTCCGGCGGCCTCAAAGGCGTCAACGCTCTGGGCGTCCTCGCACATGGGCGGGCACAGCTCTCCATGAGCATTACCGATTTTGAGGCTACCCCTGTCTCCCAGGTCTATCGAGCCGTCTGCGCCCTCGCCGCACGTCACAAGGTGGCCATCGCTGAAGGGGAGTTGATTGGCCTCATCCCTGAGGCCGCATGTGAGCGGCAGAGTGATTGGATGCGTCATTTAAGTGGGTTTGAGGAACAAGCCGGAATCCTGGAGAATCGCCTGGGAACTCCGCTGGCTTGGCCCTCGAATTCCTGAAACAAAGTTCCTGAAAAGGAACATGCCTGCCGGTTCCAACCTGCCCAACCGGCCAGTGCAAAATTACCAACGGGTAGAATGTTGATGTAGGAGTCGAAAGCTTCGTCTAACACCTGAGTGAATCCCTGCAATCTGCGGATTCCCAGACGTGCAAGCGAATGCTTTCGTCATCCGGAGGATGAAATTGGTTAAGAATTTGGTTGGATTTTCGATTGCCCCCATGCTGCTGGCAGCGGCTACCCTGGCTCCGGCGGCGCAACTCTCCACCGACGCCCGCACCGCCGTCCCGCATGATGTGCAGCAGTTGGTGGTGATCGACTACCGTGCTATGGAAAACTCTCCGGAAGCAATGGAGCTCCGCGGTCGCGTCATGCCCCCTGAGTTGAAGCAGTTTGACGAGGCCCTCACCAAGTCCGGCCTCAATGAGAACCACGACGTCGATCTGCTCGTCTTTGCCCTTTTCCGCGGATCATCTGCCGATTCCCTGGTCACCGTCGGCATCGCCCAGGGCCAGTTCCCTGAGTCGGATATCATCGCCAACTTCAAAAAGAACAAGGTCAAGCCCACACTGGTTCGCACCAACAGCATCTATCCACTTGCCAAGTCCGGCATGGTCCTCTGCTTCGTCGATGCCTCCACCATGGTCTTCGGAGACAAGGCTGCCGTCACCAAAGCTCTTGACGCTCGAGATGGCGTCGACCCCAGCCTTCTCACCAACGCCAACATGATGGATGCCATGAAGACCGTCGACTCCGCTTCCCTGTGGAGCGTGCTCGACGAAAAAGGCACCCAGACCATGATGAAGCAGGTGCTCGGAGAAGCTGGTGCAGGTTCGGTCACCGACTTTGAGACCGTGCGCAAGCGCCTTCAGGCCTCCTGGTATGGCATGGACTTCCAGCATGGCGTCAAGTTCGACCTCACCATCGCCACCGGGGACACCTTCGCCGCCGCCACCATCTCTTCGCTCCTCTCCGCGGCCGTCACGGTCCGCAAAATGAGCGGCTCCGAGGCTGAAAAGCAGGCCCTCGCCGACACCGCAATCGCCTCGGACGCCGGTAAGATGTCCATCCATTTCGCCGCTTCGAACTCCGACTTCACCAGCCTCCTCCACTCCCCGCTCTTCCAGAGCATGGTCCACTAATTAGCACCAAATCGGCTGTGGTGGAAAACCATCGAGAAGTAGTCCGACCCAGTCCAAATGCTAAGTGCCCCGTCGGGGTCCGGCGGACCCACTGGGTCGGGCTCGCGACTTTCTTCTGTCGCGAGGACGGGAATGCATAATCCCTTTGGCGCCAACGGCACCATTCTCACCGCAGGGCACACTCAGGCCAACTTCTCCAATCCCAAGCCTCCCTGCACCGATGGGACTTCCGCGCCACTCCGATCGCAAACTCTGTTTCGCCCGTCGCGCTTGGCCCGGTAAAGCGCCGCGTCCGCTCGCTCAATCAGATTCACCGCATGCAGCCCGAAAGTTGGCGCAATCGTCGAACAGCCAATCGACAGCGTCACAATCCCAGCCGGATTCCCCTTGTGCGGAAGACCTTTCCCACGCATTGCTTCATTGATTTCAAGAGCCAGCCGCATCGCTCCCGCTCTGTCCGTATTCGGCAGAATCACTGCAAACTCCTCACCCCCGAATCGTGCCACCAGGTCCCCGGGCCGCGCCACCACATCCTGCGCCGCCTCCGCAATTTGCCGCAGACAACTGTCCCCTCGCATATGCCCGTAGCAGTCGTTGTACGACTTGAAAAAGTCCGCATCGATCATTAGCAATGAGAGATTTCGGTGGTCCCGCAGTCCCCGCCTCCACTCACTGTTCAGTACCTCGTCGAACCGCCTCCGGTTCGCCAAACCCGTCAGCGCATCGGTTGCCGCCAACGCCTCCACTGCCTCGTACGCATCCTGAAGCTTCCGCTCCGCCAGTTTTCGCTCCGTCACGTCCCGCACAATGTTCAAAATCTCTGAAGGCGCACCGGTTTTGGCATCGCGAACGATCCGCAAGCTTGCCTCCACCCAGATGTAGTCCCCGTCGTATTTGCGCACTCGGCACTCAATCGTCGCTCCTTCCGCGCCCAGTAGCAGTGAGCGCACCGTCTCCTCTGCGCCGCGCTGGTCCTCCGAATGCACCAGATCAAGACTCTTCATCCGTGCGAACTCCTCCGGAGGCCAACCAATCAGTCGTTGAACCGCGGCCGATACATAGCTGCGGCGTCCATTGAAGTCAGCCACAATGATTGCGTCCCTGGAGTTTTCCGTCACCAGTGTGTGCAGGGCAACGATCTTCTCCAGCCGGCGCTCAATCGAACGGCGTCCCTCCAGCACCACTGAAACGCTATAGAGCATGAACACACCCGCTGCCACAAATAACTGCAGCAGCAACCCGCCTTCATGCATGGGAACGGAGGCCCCCAAGGCCAGCGGCCCGCGCCCCTGCAATGTGAACCACCCGCCCGCAAACGCAACAAAAAGGCACGAGCTTGCTGCCCATCCCAGCCCCAGCCGAAGCAGAATCAGAGTCAGCGCCGGATAAATCAGAAACAGCGTAGGTCCCCTGGTTTCCGCAAATACTCCTACCGTGACTGCGGCAAGCAGTACCGGATAAATCCAGTCCCGATTCCATCGCTGGTCCCGCCCCGCTTCTGCCTGGAATATTGCCACAAAAATCGGACACGCAACCAGGATTCCCAGCCCGTCAGCGCGGACCCAGCCCAGCAGCAACGGAACCGGAGGCTGGTGCATCAGCACGGCCCGGACCGCCGCATTGATGATTCCAGAGACAAGAGGGCCCCCAACCACGCCGTAAGCCAGGAAGCGAATCAGGTACCGTCCTTGAGTAAATCGTGGTAGCTCGGTTGTCCTGCCCCGCAGCAGCAGGGCTCCAAACAATACCTCCACAAGATCGAGCGAATTGTAGAAGAGGTTCACCCGCCAGGATTCGTGGATCAGCCAGCTTCCCGCAATCATGCCCGCCATTCCAGCGAACACGTAAACCCGCCACCGCCAGCGCGGCGACAGCAGGAGATAGGCAAGGAGCATTCCATTGGCCACCCATATCAGGTTGCCTGAGTCGCCGTCGTTGCCAAAGAGTCCAACCGCCAGAACTGAGATGGTTATGCTCAGGAAACACATTCCCAGCCGCAGATACGGCGCAACCGGGCTCCGGCGCCACCTGCGCCAGAGCCCTGACTCCCTGGCCTGTCGAGGACTCGAGGGCCGGCTGATCGTCGATTCGGTTCTGCCGCCCACAAATCTCTCCCTGAGCTAACTATCGGAGAGATTCGGGCTGAGATTAGCCGAAGCGGGCTGGGGACGTTGAGAATCCGGTCGAAGATGCTGCAGAAACTCGTAAATCCATCATTGCGCCGGCGTCAGATGCGGATGGAACTCCGCTTTCCCACCAGGCAGCAGCACAATCTCCAGCTGACCCTCCTGCCGCTCCACCAGAGTGGGACCCGAAATCTGCCGCTGACTTCCGCCCGCTTCCGTAAACTGCACCTTCAACGGCCCGCTGCCCTGCAGCTGAAATCGATAGTGGAACACCGCTCCCGCAGGCAGGGAATCGTCTCCAAAACTGGCGCTGGGATAGTCCACTTCAAGCAACGTAACCGGCCCGCCCGTCCGGTTCTCCACGGTCGTATCCACATGGTACGAATGGCAGCCCGTCAAACCCGCCAGCCCCGCAACCACCAGGCCGCAAAGCGACAAGCTCAATTTGCGGCCAATCCGGGCTACTCCGCCCCCATCCATCATTCTTTACTCCCATCTTGCTTCGTTGTTGCATCCGCTGGAAGCGCTGCAACCCGCTTCTCCACCCGGTCCAGCCGCTTCAACAGCTCCGGCAATCGCTGAAAAATCGTTACCGCCCGCAGCCACACACGATTATCGAACCCAGGCGAACCCGAAATCATCTTTCCAGCGGGAACATCGTGGCTCACAGCCGATTGCGCCGTAAGAATCACCCCATCCCCCACGCTGCAGTGGCCGGCGATCCCCGTTTGCCCCGCCAGAATCACGTTGTTTCCAATCACTGATGACCCCGCCAGCCCCGTCTGCGCGCAGATCAGCGTGTTCTCGCCCACCTTCGACCCATGCCCCACCTGCACCAAGTTGTCCACCTTGCTCCCGGAGCCAATCTCCGTTGCCCCCACCGTCGCCCGGTCAATGCATGCGTTCGCCTGCACATCCACCCGGTCGCCCAGCCGCACCGGCCCCGACTGCGGAATCTTCTCCCAGTACCCCAACTCGTTTTTCGCGAACCCAAACCCGTCCGCGCCCACAATTGCGCCGTTTTCCAGCGTCACATGGTCGCCCAGTTCGCAGTTCTCCCTGACCACCGCATGCGCATGGGCAAAGAAGAAATCCCCCGCCTTCACCCCGGGATAAAGCACCACGTGCGGCAGCAGAGTCGCATTCCTGCCCAACCGCACCTGCGGCCCAATCACCACGTAGGCTCCAATATGCGCGCCTTCCCCGATCTCCGCCATGGCGTCAATTACCGCTGTAGGATGAACGCCCGCCGCATAAGCGGGAGGCTGATAGAAGAGCCCCAGCGCCCGTGAAAACGCCAGATATGGATTCTTGATTCGCAGTGTTGGTGCTTCAATCTCCTGGAACTCCGGCTCTACCAGCACCGCCGCCGCCCGTGTCTTTCGCGCCAGCGACGCATACCGGGGGTTGGCCACGAACGTTATCTCGGTTGGCCCCGCCTCTTCGATCCCGCGCACGCCGGTCACTTCCAGCTCCGCGTCCCCACGCAACTCCGCGCCCAGCCGGCTTGCTAACTCGCCTAGTTTCATCCCACCGATTGTAACGGAACCCCCGCCGCCCACGCCGTGCCCTCATTTGGCAGCCTTGTTCGCCGATCCCCGGCATTCCCTGTCTGATGTTCATGAAAGAACAGAGACTGTCATTCTGAGCGAACGGGACCCCGAACGCGTTTCAGTTCGGGGGTGGTGAGTCGAAGAATCTGCTTCTTTCCTTCCGCGCATCCTACATGGGACCTTAAGCTCAGCCCCTAGTAGTCCACTCCCTGGATCAGCTGCTGGTTCGGCACATATTCAAGCTGATTCGGGTTCGACGTCACCAGCGCATCCGCAAGCCGGTTGCCCATCGTTGCGTGTACCGTATCGTCTGAGTCACGAATCACTGAGCGGTCCAGAATATAGTTCTGGTTAATCTTGCTCTGCCAGTCAATCTCCGCATTATGCTGGTCGTTCGCCCGGTCGTTCGCGTCCAGCGTCTTCATGTGGTTTTCAAAGCCCTGCTTGCTGCTCTCCCGCCTTGCATCGATCGCCTTCGTTTGCTCTTCGTTGCGCAGGCCCTGCTGCCGGATTCGCTCCATATCTCCCGCGCTCTCCGCTGAAATGACCTGGCTGTCCTGGTGATACGACTCCACCACCGCCTTCAAAGTAGCTTTTCCCTGGGCTGCGTACTGTTTCGGGATGTTCGACATGCTCATCGTCATCGTCCAGCTCGGAAACCCGCGCATTGCCAGCGCCCCAAGTCGGGCTGAGCCGTCTCTTACTCCCATGCCGTCGTTGTAATCCACCGTGAACAGCGCAACAATCGGTCGGATCGCCCCGCCATCCGGGGCCTGCGGCTGTGCGCTGATGAAGTGAAAATTTCCTTGTGCCTTGCCGTTATTCCGCCGAACCTGGTTATAGACGCATACGAAGTCGGTGAAGAGATCCGAGCCCATCGGGCACACAATCTTCGGCCCCCTTGTCGCCATCCCACCGCTTATCAAGCGGTCCGCGCCCGGCGCCTGCGGGTTAATGATGTTCTGGTACATCATCCCCATTACCACCATCTCCCCGTGTGCGCCCTCGGCCATCAGTGACCCGCCGGCAACCCCGTCGATCTTCCACCCCTGCGGCAGTTTGATCGCCGCGCTTCTGTCTCCCGCGGTCGCGAGGTACATTGGCTCCGGGCCCCCCTGAGTCCCTGGACCTGAAACCTGCCCGCGCGCCCGCTCCGTAGAGCCGCTTCCACCCAGCGATCCCCGCCACGCCGACGTCAGCGCCCGCATCATCGACGGCTCGCTGTTTTCAAAATTCCCCGCATTGTCGTAAAGAATCGCCGCCTGCGGACTGCCGTTCGCCGGCATGGAGATGATGACCAGGCCAGCCAGCGGCCTTCCTCCCAGGGTCTTCGCATTCAACGTGAAAAATGTCGCCAGCGAGTTGCCGTCATGCGACTGAAGAAACTTGCCCACCTGCGGCCTGTCCCCAAAGTGCTCGTGAACCATGTGCAACATGTAGACCAGCGCATCCACCTTCGACTTCTGCCCGCTCAGAGATCCGTAAACGAATTGCCCGCCCTCCGGGTTATCGACCGTCTTCAGTTCGCCATGGCCTGGTTGCTCGCTGTAACACAACAGGGCTCCGGAGCTGATGCAGATGAAAAGGACACAAAGCGCCGATGCGGATTTCTTGCCGATACGTACCAATTCGTTCTCCTCGGGCCATCGCCCTGATGACAAAGTCGTTCTGCTTCTTAACGCGAGATTTCCGAACAGAGTGGCGCATTCCGCCGGGCAAGCCAACAACAAAGCGGATGTTCGATCATCAATCCCCGTCCGGGCCTTGTCCAAACAACTCCGGCTGCTCCCCGCCTGGCCGCCGAGCCCCGACCCTCTTCCGCGCTCCAGCCCCAATCAACCCAACCACCTCAAGCGTCTCAATAGCTGTCCGCGGCACGTAAATCCGCTGCGTGTTCGATCGCGTATCCGGCGGCGTCAACAGCAGCCCGGTTCCCTCAATCAACGAGCGGTCATTCGCCGCCAACCCTTCCAGTTCCTCGCCGTCGGTCAGCGTCATTCGAATCCATATCCCAGCCGTCCGCGGTCGGATCGAAAACCGCTTATGCAGCAGCCGCTCAGGATTGTTCCCCTCGCCCGCGGACGACGCTGCCGGAAAGTCGCGCACATAGCAGACCCACTTCACCTGCTTCCACGCAATCCAAATCACTTTCCCGCTCAGATCCAGAATCTCCAGCTCCGCTGCCTCCTGGCCAAAATTCACCCCCGCATACCCCGCGCACCAATCTCGCGAGAACTTGCGCACAATCACGGGTTTGCGAACCGACGCCATTGCTTTGGATTGTCGCATGCGTCAGCCTGCCCTTGCGAAAGGAAAATGGCTTTACTCAAGGTGCAATCCCTGCTAGCCAAGCGCACTCGATTGTGTTAATGTACTGGTTTGCCGCCTCCGCAGGCTGTCCTGTAAGAGCAACAACATCAGGCACTTGGGCGTACGGGCAGTGAGCCCGGAATGGAGACGGCGGAAGCAGGAAAAACCGATGCCCGATTACATTTACCTTTTGGAAAACCGTCTCTCGGCCGACCAGCAACATGCGCTCCGTCAATTACGAGAGGCAGCCCGGGAGGCTGGGATGATCCTCTTCCTCAGCGGCGATGCTGTCCGTGAGCTAACCAGCGGCCACGCCGTCCGTAGTCTTGAAGTGGCAGTTCATGGAAATGCGCTTAAGCTAAAGAAAACAATCGAAAATCTCGGCGGAAGCATCTGGGGCGAAAGCGAGGCCACACATACCCTCTACGTCTGCTTCCCAGGTACCGTTCGCGTCGATGTGGTCAGCACGCATCGCATGGATTACTCCCACATCGAGAAGCCCGTTTACCTTCCCGCCTCCATCCAGGAGGACCTCCGTCGACGCGACTTTACGGTCAATGCCATGGCCATCTCGCTCAATGAAGGCTCCTTCGGCCTGCTCATGGACCCACTCAACGGGGCTGCCGACATTGAGTCCCGAACCCTCAGGCTTGTCTCGAACTATGGATTTGTCGAGGATCCCTCGCTCCTGATTCGGGCCACCCGCTACAAGGCTCGCCTCGGCTGGGAGATGGACCCCAAAACCAGCACTCGCTATGAAAACGCCAAGGGCGATGGCGCCATCGACCGTCTCCCGCCTCACGCGCAGAGCCGAGAGCTCGAGCAGATCGGACACGAAGATGAGGCGATCAAAATCCTTCGCGCCCTCGACGAAGAAGGCTGGATGAAATACCTCTTCCCGGCCTGGACTCCGGCCAAGGCAGACGACGAGAAGCTTAAGGAACTCCACAGCCTCGCCGTCGAACTCCTCCTCCAAGGCGTTCACGCCGACACGTCCGCGGCGCAAATGCAGCTGCTCACCGCCAAAATGAACGCGAAAGATCTGGCGGCCCTCAAGAATAGGATGCTCCGTCCCGGCTTTGTCGAAGAGTGGAACAGCCTCGACGCCATTGCCGCAAAATTCGCCAAAATCCTCCTGTCAAAGGACTACTCAACCGCCTCCGCCGGCTACAAGCTCCTCACCACTTACGACCCCGAGGCGGTCTTGTGGCTTGCCTTCACCAGCAAGGACAAGAACGTCCAGGCACGTTTCCAGCAGTTCCTCAAAGTCTGGCCCGAGGCTCGTCAGCGCATTCCTCACGCCCTCATGCAGGAGATGCGAATTACCCCCGATCTCGCCACGTATTCCGAGATCGTCCAGTCCATCTTCCTTCAGCTCATCGACGAGAACCTTGCCACGCCGGAAGAGATGCGCGCTTTCCTTGAGCCCCATTCGCCCCCCGCTCCGCCGCCGCAGGTAACCATCAAGCGCCCGCGCGCCAAGCGTGGTGAGGCCAAGGTCAAGGAGCGCACCTACGACGACGACGAGGACGGTGCGGAAGATGGCCTCGATGACGACGATGAGGACCTCGACGATCTCGGTGGCGATGACGATGACATTGATCTCGGTATCAGCATTCCAAAGATTGACATCGAGCCTGAAATCGAACCGGAAGGGGTCGATGACGATCTGGATGCGGAAGAAGAATCCGCCGACGATCACGACGAACCTGCGTCCGCCAAACGCGCGGCAAAGGGCGCCAAGCCCGCCGAGGTCAAAAAGGAAGCGCCCCGAGCGGCTGCTCCTCCGAGTCCCCCAGCGCCTCCACCCGAGGCAAAAGCTGAGCCGGCAGCAACCCCGGCAAAACCCGCCACCTCCGCGGCACAATCCGCTGCGCCGGAGCCGGAATCACGAAAGGGAGACAAGATGAGCAAGAAAGTGGCGGCCGCGGCCGCACCGAACGTAACCGTCAGTGCTCCGGGCGCCAAGCCCCCGCAAGCCAAAGCACAAGCCTTCACCAGCAATGTGGAATCCGCCTTGCATCCAGGGGCCAAGCCTCCCCAGGTCGGCACGCCAACTCCCCTTTCGGCGATGATCGCCAAGGTCCCAGGCGTCAAGCCACCTCAAGTCGGCAAGCCAACGCCTATCACTGCCAAGGTTTTTACCAAACCAGGCGCCAAGCCTCCACAAGCGAGTAAGCCGCCGCTGACTTCCAGGGCCGTCGCCGCTCCAGCCGCCAAGGCGCCCAAAGGCAACGCCCCTGTGAAAGTTGCCGCCAAAGCCCCGGCAAAGAAAGCCGCTCCGGCCAAGGGCAAGACCGCTGCCAAGCCGGCGCCCAAGCCGGTCAAGAAAGCAGCTCCTGCCAAGGCCGCCAAGCCCACCCCCAAGCCCGTCAAGAAAAAACGCTGAACCCGCGCCTTCACGACAAGACCGCCAAAGGCCTGCTCAATCGCAGGCCTTTGTTCTGTTTATTCCCTCAAAATCCTTCTCCAACGTCGCATTTTGCGCTACGAATTCCGTCCGGGTTTCAATCCCTGTGATATCGTCAGGAAAATCCCGGAGGATTACGGATGTCCATTAAATTCCCCTTCAAATTTTCCTTTTCCCTTCTCGCCCTCATCGTTTTACCCGCAGTTTCCGCCTTCGCCGCGGACGACCCTCGCCTCAACGGCGCCTACAAGTTCAATGAAGGCGGCTGGACCTACGTCCACCTCCAGGGCACGCCCGAGCAGATTGGCTTTCAGCACGGCTACATCCTCGCCCGCGAAATTGAAGACAACGTCCACGTCTACACCGTCACTGCCCCCCATGAAGACAAGCGCCCATGGAGCTTCTTCCGCGACGCCGCAAAGACCGTTCTCTGGCCCCACATCGAATCCGAATATCAAGAGGAACTAAAGGGCATCGCCGAAGGCCTCAAAGCCGCCGGCTCACCTCTCGATCTTTGGGATATCGTCGCCCTCAACGGCGACATCGAGCTCAGCAACTACTACCTGCCCCAGCTCAATGCCCAGCAGGGTAAAGTCAATCCCCCCGCCGCCGTCGCTCCCGGCAAATGCAGCGCCTTCATTGCCACCGGCTCGGCCACCAAAGACGGCAAAATCGTCATCGCCCACAGCAACTGGTCCTCTTACGCCGAAGGCGAGCGCTGGAACATCGTCTTCGATATCGTCCCTTCAAGTGGGCAACATCTCCTCATGGACGGCCTCCCCGGCGTCATAACCAGCCAGGACGATTTTGGCGTCAACGCCTCCGGCCTCATGATCACTGAGACCACCCTTCCCATGGCCAAAGGATTCGACGTCAACGGCGTCCCCGAATTCGTCCGCTCACGCAAGGCCATGCAGTACGCCACATCCATTGACGAGTACGCTTCCATCATGCGCCAGGGTAACAACGGGGGATATGCCAACTCCTGGCTCATCGGAGACCGCAAGACCGGCGAAATCGCCTACCTCGAACTCGGCCTTCACAACACCCCGCTGAGCAGGAAGACCAACGGCTACTTCGTCTCCTCCAATTTCTCCGCCGACCCTGCCCTTATCCGCGACGACACCCCCGGCTTCAACCCCGGCAACTCTGAAAGCTCCATGAACGCCCGCCATATCCGCGCCGAACAATTCATGAAAGAGCACTTCGGCCACCTCGACACAGCTCTCGCCGAAGCCTATCTCTCCGACCACTACGATACCTATGAAAGCAAAGTCGACCCTGGAAAGCGCAGCCTCTGCGGCCACGAAGACACTTCTCCAATCGGTGAAAAGGTCTGGGGTGACAAGCCCTATACGCCGGGTGGCGCGGTCACCGGCAAAGTCATGGATTCGGACCTGGCAGCAAGGTTAAGCTTCATAGGCCGCTCAGGCCATCCCTGCGGAGAAGACTTCAAAGCCGCGCCCTTCCTAGCCGCGCACCCCGAGTTCTCCTGGCAAAAGCCCATCCTCCACGACATGGATGCCGGCCCCTGGACCACCTTCTTCGCCGGACAAACCAAACCCTAGCCGTCAAAGGGCACCGTAGCGCCGATCTCCAGATCGGCTGTAAGTGCGGGTCTCCAGACCCGCACTCGGACTACATTGAAGCCGCAACCGGCGCCGTCGCAACCGCGGCCACCATCTCCCGGATCGAGTCGATCACCAGTTCCGGCTCATCCAGATGAATCCAGTGTGCGCTCGCCGGAGCAATCACCTGCTGCACATTGTCGCCAATGCGCTGCAACAGCTCCTCGGAAAGCGGCGTAGATTTGCCCGGCGTCAGCAGCAGCACCGGAATGTCGCGAATCGGCTCTGCATACTGCATCTCCCGCACCGTGTTCGGAATTGCTCGCACATGGTTCCGCATGCCCACGTAATAGCCTGGCCGCGACCAGTGTGCCGCCACAATGGGCCACACTTCCTTCGGCATCTTGCCAACTTCTTTGGTCACACGGTCCAGCACATGCCGTCCGCCCGCTCCCGCCGCCCCCGCAAGTTGCCCTGAGATGCGACCAGACCTGCAAAGCAGGGAAGTCACCGCCAGCCGCGCCAGCCCCACACGCGCAATCGGAACCGCGTACCCGGAAAGCTTCTTGCCCCGATCCACCTCGCTCTGCCGCCCGGGGTTCATCGGTGGCCACTCCTCGCACCGCATCGGGTCCACCAGCACTACTCCCGAAACATCTTCCGGATAGCTCAGCGCATAACGCCGCATCACCAGCCCCCCAAATGAGTGGCCAACCAGGATATAAGGCGGCTTGATCCCGGCCTGCTCCAAAAGCTCATGCAACTCAGAAGCGCAGTTGGTCGGCGTGCGCGCCGTATTGCTTGGCCCGCTCCAGCCCAATCCACCTCGGTCATACGAAACCGTGTGCGTGAACCGGGCCACCGTCTCCTGGACATGGAACCAATTCAAGTTGGTTGCCGCAATCCCCGCCTCAAAAAGCACCGTCGGCCCGCCGGAACCTTTCTCCAGCATGTAAAGCTTGTGGCCCCCGCCAATCTTCACCCACTTACCCGGCGAAGCAAAACGGATCCGGTCGCGGCGCGAGCCAATCAGTTGGTAAAGAACGCCCACAGCAACCAAAGCTGCAGCCAACCCAAACATCGAGAGAGCGATATACATAATCAATCCTGGCAACCTGCCATCCCTTTAAATGTTGATGGTTCGTCCAAAAAACTGCACGAACCTGCAGGAATCTCCTGCAATGATCAAAAGTGCGTGAGCATGTCTGCTGCAAAATCCCCAGCGCCCAAATTTGCCTTTGCGCTTCCGCGGTCGATGATAAGCAACGTCGAACCGCCCTGACCACGAGTTTTCTCCTCAACCTGGCTCGCCGACCAGACACCGCCATCATGGCGCAATCCAAATGCGGTGTACTGCTTCACTGTGCCATTGCCCCTCACAGTCTTCTCCTGGTACACCGGGAAAGCTGTCGCCCGGTCCAGCCAACTGCTTGTTCCAGAGTAGCGCGTCTTATCCCCAGGCCCCGGCGTACTCTTCACCAGGTCGCAATCCCGCGCACCATACTTTACATGTTCCGTAATTTGCTGCCCCGGCCAGAACAATTCCGCATCCAAGAAATCCTCAAAGCTGAATCCCGTTCCGTTCACGCCATCTTCCCATTGCGTCGCAGGCAAAACCGTGGCTGCTGAGTCGCCCTTATGCGCAATGTGGATCGAACTTGTCCCATCTGGCCGCATCTCCAACAAAAAATGTAAAGCCTGCGTACCCTTATCGGTCGCGCCGGATGCCGGAGAAACCTCAACCAGCACTTTCAAAACCCCCGGAAACCAGTGCGCCTTGAAGCTGATCCGGTAACTCGTCCGCGTTCCCGCGGCATCCACCCGCACCAGGTGTCCCGAAGCCCTGTAATCAGCCTTTTCCGCCGCCTTGCGCGCCGCCTCGAGCGTTGAAGAACTGTCAACGGCGAAGGCTGCTGGAACCGCCAGCAGACTCATCAGCAAAGCAACAATGCACCGCCTCACCCGTCAACCCTCCCATCCCGGATCCGGATGTGGCGCGGCGCAGCATTGGCGATGTCATTCTCGTGCGTGACGATGATCAGCGTCATACCCCGCTTTTCTTGAATGCCGGTGAGTATCTCCATAATACGCGCGGAGTTCACACTATCCAGATTTCCTGTTGGCTCATCCGCCAGCAAGATCGTTGGATTGTTCGCCAGCGCCCGCGCAATCGCCACCCGCTGTCGCTCTCCCGCGGACAGCTCATTCGGGTATTGCCCGAGGCGGTGCCCCATCCCCAACTCTCGCAACAGAGCTTCCGCCCGGCTAGCGCGGCTGCTTGAATCACCTAAGATCGCCAGCATCGGCACCTGCACGTTTTCCAGCGCGCTCAGCGTTGGCAGCAGATAGAACGCCTGGAAGATAAACCCAACGCGATTCGCCCGATACTCATCCAGATTGACCGTCGTCCCCAGTTTCGAGCCCTCATAAAGCACTTCGCCGCTGGTCGCGATATCCAGGCCCCCCAGCAAATGCAAAAGCGTCGACTTCCCGCTGCCGCTTGCCCCGCTGATGGCCAGATACTCCCCCGCGCTGATTTGCAGGCTCACCCCGCGCAGCGCCTCAATCCTTCCATCGTCGTAGCTCTTGCGCAAATCCCTTACTTCCAGTTGTGGACTAGTCATGGCGCAACGCCTCCACCGGCGAAAGATGTGCGCCGCGCCATGCCGGATAAGCTCCCGCGATCAGTCCTGACAGAATCGAGATTCCCAGCGCTTCCAACAGGTGCTCCCAGGAAAGGGAAGTGGAAACCACGCTCGCCGTCTGCGGCAACTTCGATAGCAATTCCAGCGCTCCCCACCCAAAGAAAACCCCAATCAAGCCGCCGACAAACCCGAGCACCGACGCCTCTACCTGGATCAGCAGCAAAACCCGCCAGGCCTTCCAACCAATTGCCCGCAGAATCCCAATCTCTCTCGTTCGCTCAAACACCGACATGGCCATCGTGTTCGCAATGCCCAGAATCCCCATCAACAGCGCGATGCAAGACGTTCCCCAGGCCACCGCATGCGCCAGGCCCACAAACTGGTTATTCGCCGCCCGGTCCGCGGCCGCCTGCGCATTCAGCCCCGGCAACGCCGCCTCAATCTCCGCCTGGGCTCGCTTCATATAATGCTCAGCCGATTCCCCCGCTGGCGCAGGTTTCAGACGCACGTGAAACCCCGAAACCTTGCCCTGTTGGCTTGTCAGTACCTGCATCTGATCCAGAGGCATGATAATCGCCCCCGCCTCCAGCGCCGTCCCCCCTTGGAAAACTCCCGTCACGGTGTACGTCGTGCCCTGCAGTTGGACAGTCTCGCCGACCTTCTTCCCCAGGCTCTTCGCCAGCATCTGACCAAGAATGATTTCCGGCTTTCCGTTATGAAAGCGCTCGCCCGAATCGAAGGTAAGCGAACTGAATTCGTAAGAATCGTCCAGCCACCCGAACACAAGCGCATTCACTTCCGGAGTTACGTCCATGATGTTGAACACCATCGGCTCGGCCATGCTTACCACCGGAACCGCACGCAATTTCGTCTGCAGCGTCTGGTCCACCGATGTGTTCATGAAATTCTTGTCCACCACAGCAATATCCGTGCCGCTGGAGGAATAGAGCCGCTCCCATTCGTGCTCAAACGAACGGGAAAAGCCAACCAGGGCTACAAATGCGCCGATAGCCATGCCGATACCGACCAGAGTCAGCAGCGTCCTAAGGCGTCTGCGCCACAGATTCTTGCAGGCGAATCCTGTAAAGGACAGTTGAGAAGGCATGATGCTGGGATGAATCCTCGGGCTTGCTGGCTGAATTAAACGTAAGTTTACCGGGCTGCAACGGCCATGTCTATCGCCAATCTACGAACCTGTTGCCCGGCCGAACAGTAGAAAGGGCAGCCGCTGGATGGCTGGCTGCCCTTTGAAGGCCTGGATTGCATAGCTTCCACCTTCGAAAGATTGAAATGAAATCGCGCGCTGCATGATTCCGAAGCACGCAAAACCAAGTCGCTCCCTCGACAACTTTGCCTGGCCTCGCCAGAGCCTGTTTGGATTCTCACCCTGCTTCAGGGATCGAATTTGACCAGAACCGACCTAGTACCTGCCGCGACCCCGTGAGCTTCCGCCCCCTGGACCGCCACCGCTGCCCTTGCGCGCCTGGTAGCAGTCCCGGCAAAACACCGGACGATCACCACGAGGTTCAAAAGGAACTGTTGTAGGCTGGCCGCAACCCGAACAAATCACAGGTGTTCCCTGTGCCGGAGCCGAACGGTAGCCGGAGCCCCCCTGGTCGTTCTTCTTTGCCTGACGGCAATTCTTGCAACGCTTTGGGGTCG
>Ga0302319_10007312_pt1 | contig 21745 bp, 19 predicted proteins | sample Bog_T0_2_FD_203319 | JGI IMG/M metagenome (GOLD analysis project Ga0302319, IMG submission 203319) | Peat permafrost microbial communities from Stordalen Mire near Abisko, Sweden - Bog_T0_2 | ecosystem: Environmental > Terrestrial > Soil > Wetlands > Peat | place: Sweden: Abisko, Stordalen Mire... | reverse complement strand
TCAGTCACCGTCGCCGTTGGCACGTTGCAAAAGGCCGGACTTATAACCTATACACGTGGTCATGTAGCTATCCGAAACCGAGCAGGCCTTGAAGATGCCGCCTGCGAGTGCTATATGGTGGTCAGAAAGGAGTCGACCCGCCTTGGGCTCCTCGAACCCGCAGGGTTAGAAATTCACCCGGCGCCTACTCCGGACCCAAACAACTAAGATCCGACCTATCTATATTGGACAGTCCGGTGTTGCATAAACTGACATGCGCCCATCCGCCTCGCCCATCTGTCGCTACTGCGTGTAAGCTGTTATGAAATCCAAATCCCAACTGGAATCCCGGTTTCATTCCGCGCTCAGAGGTGTAACCGATGCTCAAATCCATTGCCGTCGTCGCAGGCAGCTACGTGCTCTCGATCATTCTCGTGCTGGCAACCGACCCGTTGCTCTCCCGAATCTTCCCTGGCGATTTCGTCCAAGGCCGAGTTCCTTCCAATCCCGCCCTCCTCACCAGCACGGCGCTTTTCGTCGTCATCTCCATTCTCTGTGCCTGGATATGCGCGCGCTTCGCTCCACGCCGCGCCTCGCGCCATGTACTCTGGTTCTTCATCATTGGCGAAGTAATGGGCATCGCCTCGATCATCCCCAACTGGAGCAAAGGCTGGCCCCACTGGTATTGGCTATCATGGCTGCTAACCTGGCCGGTTAGTTGCTGGCTCGGCCTGTTAGCCGCCAGGCGCAGCGACGACTAGCGACCTGAGTCCAGAGTTCCGATCAACACTTGAAATGTCACCCTGAGCATCGTGTCCTGTGTCGGCAGGTTAAGTCTGCAATGAACATCGGTCCGGATTCGTCACAAATGCCCGGTGCCCAGTTCTTGCGATTTTTTTCTTATCGCAAGGGCGGGAAACCTCAGATCTCAGAAGACCCGTTCATCCTGAGCAGCACAACTTGCTGGGTGCCCCTGGTCTCGCCTTTGAAACCTGCGAGACTCCAAATCTATACCGCCGTGGCGCTACTTCGCTGCCTCGCCTCCACGCCTCAATCCAGCCGCGTCAGAAAAGCTTCCGCCTCTGCCGCACCCGGCCGCAAATGCCGCGCAATCGACTCAGCCTGCTCCCGATTATCCCCCTGGGGACGAATCCGTACCCAATAGCTGTCCTGCCCCGGAAACTCGATGACTGTGGAATCGGGATACTTGTGCAGCAAATCCTTCTTGAGCTTCACGGCTTTGCGTTCAGACTTGAAAGCGCCAATCTGCACGCACCAACGCCCACCCCTGTCGATGGGCTTCGGAGTCTGATAAACATCCAGCCGCACCTGTGCTGTTCCGACGCGGTAAACCCCCGTTGCTTTCGCGGAGGCAATCGTCAGGTCCACAATCCTGCCATCCACAAACGGGCCGCGATCCGTAATGCGCATCGCCGCTGATTGACCGGTCTTGAGATTCGTTACGGTTACCAGAGATCCCATCGGCAGCGTGCGGTGCGCCGCTGTCATGGCGCGGTCGCTGAAAACCTGTCCGTTTGCAGCCTTGCGTCCCTTGTAAGGAGCCGTATACCAGGTCGCAAGCCCTTCTTCAGATTCGATCGGCTTGTGCTTCTGAACAAATTCCAGGTCTGCGGAGTTGACACCTCCCGCCGGCACCGGCGTCACTGGAATACGTCCCGATTGCTGCGAGTCAGAGCCTTGGCTCTGTCCGGTCGCCTGATTCTGACCCTGCGCCTGCGAGCCCGAAGCCGGAGCGGTCTGCTGCGCCGTTGGCTGAGTGGCATTCCGGTGATGTCCGCAGCCGCTGGCGAAAATCATCGCGAGCGGCACCAGCGCCGGAAGCAGCAGTATCCTGACACGGCTACCCGTCAGCCCCGCATAGCGCAGCCCGATCTTGCCCAATTGGAGAGACTCGCTCATCAGGGCTGTGGGTCCTTTGGCGGGTTTGGAGGCTGTGGAGTTTCTTGCCTATCTAGCCGATCCGCAAAATTTCGCAGCGAGTTAGCCACGTTGCGCAGCGCAGTGATCGATTCCGCGCGCACCTGCGGAATGACCGCAGCATTGATATACGCCGCAGCATGGCGAACTTCCATCTCGATCAGTTCGATGGCCTCTTCAATCCGCTGTCCTACGCCACCCTGTCCCGGTGGAGGATAAGTGCCCATAAGAAATAATCCTCCCAAAAGTAATTGCGAGTAACTACATTTCAAGCATGGATTGAGCGGCTACAAGCGTCAATGATGCAAATGGGGGACGTGCCGCAATGGTCAATATCCCCGCACTGTCGCAGTTCCTATCTTTAGACATAATTCACCACAGTTTTGGAACCGCACAGGTTACCTTTGTCTCCCAATCCGCGTCACACTTGGAAGATAGTTATTTCGGGCACCGCTTCCGATGCCCGAACAAGGCATACATATTTTTTGGAGGACGCATTTGCCCCTTCGGGCGAGGACCTGGTCTCTTGCAGAACCATTCCGGTAACGACAATGCGAACACTGCAATCTATATAAGGATGCGTAATTCGTCGTTGGCCACGCTCTTATTGTTCATGGCGATCGCCGCCACGTTCGCGAGTCCCGCATCGGCCGCAAGAACAGACGACCTCAACGCACAGCCGGACCTGCCCGACTCCCCTCAACCCCAAATTCAGCCTCAAGCCACCACCCCGGCCCCAACCCCCTGCCTCGTAAAGAGAGCCAGCGTCGGCCTCGCCTTCGCCGCTTCCCAGGCAGCCCCTAGCGGCACCGGCTATCGTTCCGCATCTGGAGCAGCCACAGCCATCGCCGATCCAGCAACAAATTCCGCATCCGACTCAGAGGCAAAACTGGACGCAAAGCTCGTCCCCTGTTCCGCATCCGGATCGCTCATCACTCAACTGCCCCTCCTCAAGAATCTCCCCATCGTCAATTGGTACGCACGCTTTCTCTATGGCCCGCAAGTCAAGCGCATGACGCCCAAACAGAAAGCCTGGCTTGCGGTGCGTAACGTAGCAGACCCCTTCAATACACTGACCATCCTTGCCAGCTCCGCCATCGAAGTTGGCACTGACGCGCACTCACCATACGGCCCCGGCATGACCGGCTTCGGCCGCTACGTCGGCGTCAGTTATGCCCAGGACATGACCGGCGAATTCATCGGCACCTTCCTGATTCCGTCCATCGCCCATCAGGACCCGCACTACCACCGCATGCCCGCCGCCACCATCAAGCGCCGCATAGCCCACTGCCTCTACCAGGTCGTATGGACGCAAGGCGACGACGGCAACGGCATGATCAACTACGCCGATGTAGTAGGCTTCGCCATCGACGACGAAATCGCCAACCTCTACGTCCCCGGCCGCGACACCAATCTCCCCGCCAGTGCCGAGCGCTACGGAACCGGTCTGGCACTAGCCCCAGTCGACAACTTCATCACCGAGTTCCTCCCCGACGTAGCCAGAAGAATCCACGTAAGAGTAGTCCTGATCCAGCAGATCATCAACCAGGTCGCGAAAACGGATGCCGTGTCTACTCCATAGCGCCAAGGCGCCGCAATATTCAGGCTGCACAGGAAGAACTTCGGAAGGAGCTATCAAAACCGAAATACCGTTAACAGAAGGTACAATTCAAGGATTCTCAAATCAAGGGATATTCCTATGCGATTTGGAGCAAGTTGGTTTTCGACAAGTGCCTTCTCTACATACCTCCTGCTTCTCGTCGCATTCGTATCATCCGCCAATGCACAAACAACCGCTCCAGGTGAATGGACCTGGATGGGCGGCAGCAACACTGTGCCTGGCGAATTTGGTATTTCACCCGGAGTGTACGGAACGTTGGGAGTGCCCGCCCCAGGAAACATTCCACCTGGACGCTATGAGGGTGCAAGCTGGACGGACAACAACGGCCATCTTTGGCTCTTTGGCGGGCTGAATTTTCCAAACCAACTTAACTACTTTAACGACCTCTGGGAGTTTGACCCATCGACCAACGAATGGGCATGGATGGCAGGAAGCAATACTGTCGCCACTAATTGTCCCGTGATCTCGACACTGGCCAATTGCGGCCAACCAGGTGTCTACGGGACTTTGGGAACACCTGCGCCCGGAAACATACCTGGAGGACGCGAAGAATCTGAGTACTGGACGGACTTGGGTGGACATCTCTGGCTCTATGGGGGGCAGGGCTTCGATGCAAACGGTAACCTGGTTTCCCTCAATGACCTTTGGGAGTTCGATCCGTCCACGAACCTGTGGACGTGGATGGGCGGGAGCAGCACGGTTCCGATCGACGAGACATGCAACGGCTGTATCTCTGCCATACCTCCGGTCACCGGTACGCTCGGAGTGCCGGCTGCGGGAAACACACCCGGTGGGCTGTCGATGGCTTCCAATTGGACCGATCAAAGCGGTAATTTCTGGCTATTCTCCGGATGGGGCTACGGTGTACCGAACGATCTTTGGGAGCTCAATGCCGCGTCTCTCGAGTGGACCTGGGTGGGGGGTGCCAGCGATTTCGGGATCGACGGCCCGGCATTAGGAACCTACGGCACCCTTGGAATTCAGGCACCGGGAAACACAGCAGGGTGGCGAACGGGCGCGGCGACGTGGAAGGATGACAACGGGAACTTGTGGCTTTTTGGGGGTTGGGGAGTTGCCGCTGCACTCCCCCAGGGCATTCTCAATGACCTTTGGGAGTACAGTCCTCGAACCAACGAATGGGCTTGGATGGGCGGAAGCAGCACTCTCAACTGCGCGAATTATCCTGACGAATACTGTCATCAGTCGGGAGTTTACGGAATGTTGGGACAGCCTGCCGCGGGAAACATTCCCGGGAGCCGGTATGAGTCATCGAGTTGGAAAGACGCCAAGGGAAACTTCTGGCTCTTCGGCGGGTTGGGATTCGATGCCAATTCGGATTGGAGCCAGCTCAATGATCTGTGGGAGGTCAATCCATCCACCAATGAATGGGCGTGGATGGGTGGTAGCAGCGTCGTGAACAACGGTCCAATAAGCGGTGTGTACGGCACACTCGGAATCCCCGGTGCAGAAAACTTACCAGGAATCCGAGCATCGGCTACAAGCTGGACAGACAAAGATGGCAACTTCTGGTTGTGGGGCGGCACCGGATTTGACGCCAATGGAACGTATGGCACTCTCAACGATCTTTGGAGATATCAAACGTTGCCGCAATCCGCGACTCCCGTTCTTTCGCCCGAAGGAGGCACATTTGCGACTACACAGACAATCACAATCGCCGATGCGACGCCAGGTGCCACGATTTACTACACCACCAACGGAACCACGCCAACCACGAATTCTGCGGTATACACCAGCCCGATTATTATCTCCTCGACAGAAACATTGGAAGCGATCGCGATGGCCAGTGGCTATTCCACCAGCGTCGTTGCCAGCGCAGCCTACACCATCCCCCCAAACTTCGCCGTCGCCATCAATCCAGCATCCGTCTCGGTTCAAGCTGGACAGAGTGGCACAACCACGATCACGGTGCAGGATGAGGGTGGGTTCAATTCCAACATTTCATTCACTTGCTCGGGGCTGCCCTCGGGAGACACTTGCGCCTTTTCAACGCTCACTGTTCCAACGCCTGCGGGTGTCACGTACTCGACACTGACTGTAAGCACCGCTTTGAATAGCGCGGCAATCCACCCCAACTTCCATCCGCTCTTTCCGGAATCGGCGCTGGCGGCCGCCGTTTGCTTCCTCAGCTGGAGGAGGAGGCGGCGCTGGCAGTTGCTGATCCTGCTAGCTGTGAGCGCAGCTGGCCTTGGTTTTCTCAACGCATGCGTTTTCAAAGGCTCCAATTCTAGTGGGGGCGGCACTCAACCCGTCACCACAACCGTGACCGTAACTGCTACGTCCGGATCGCTATCGCACACAACCACCTTCTCCCTGACCGTTAATTAGCCCTGGATTCCTCCAATCTACCCCGGCGGTGTCCATAAACCCCGCCGGCACTTCCAGATACCGCCTCACCTTCACCCCATCCATTCACCACCCCCAAATCCCCATTCAGCCACTCATACTGCCGTTCGCTGCACCTTGGTTGGGTTGACCAGCCTCGCCGGTTAACCTACTCTTGCCTTTTCAGGTCAGGCATTTACGTCCTGAAACCGCAAACAGGGCCGAGCGACCGTGAGCCGGCGAATTCTTTTTAAATGAGGAGACCGCAACAAAATGCCCAAAGCGATCAAATACGTCGAAAAAGCAGCCGTCTACGCGGCCAAAGGTGCGTGGGTGGTTTATGAGCGGCTCAACCGCATCAGCCCAAATGCCTCTTTCACGCCCAAATGGGCCGACAAGCCGCTCCAGAAGAGCTGGCAGAAGGAAAAGCCGCCCCTCGGATGGCCGCGCACCACGGATTCGCTCTGTCCCAAATGCGTACCTGAGATCCGCAAGCAGATTCTCGACGGCAAGCTGCCCCACGAAGTCCTGCTCAACGAAAAGGTCGGCGAGATCAAGGCCCAGATCATTGAGCGCGACGGCAAGATCCTCATGGTCAAGGATTGCCCCAAGCACGGCCACTTTGAAGACGTCATGTCCATCGACACCGCCTTCTTCAAGCATCTGGAAGAAAGTTTCCCAGGCCGCGACATGCGTGCCCACAACGATGAGAAGCTCCACAACCACGGCACCTCGACCGTGACCCATGGCCGCGGTTCGGTCCTTACTATCGACCTCACCAACCGCTGCAATATGATGTGCGATCCCTGCTTCATGGACGCCAATCAGGTCGGCTTCGTCCACGAGCTTACCTGGGACGAAATCAAGACCATGCTCGACAACGCCATCACCATCAAGCCCAAGCGGCAGATGAGTGTCCAGTTCTCCGGTGGCGAGCCAACCCTGTCGCCCTACTTCCTTGACGCCGTAGCCTACAGCCGCAAGGTCGGTTACAACAGCGTTCAGGCCGCGAGCAACGGCATCGAATTCGCCAAGTCCAAGGAGCTTTGCCGTGCCGCTGCCGAAGCCGGCCTCCGCTACGTCTACCTTCAGTTCGACGGCATCGGCAACGCAGCCAACTCGCACCGCAAGGTCGGCAACCTGTTCGACGTAAAGCTCCAGGCCATCAACAACCTGCATGAAGCCGGCGTCGATATCGTTCCCGTCACGACGATCATCAACGGCATCAATAATGAGCAGGTCGGCCACATCATCCAGTTCGCGCTGGATAATCCGAAGAAGATCAGCTTCCTCAGCTTCCAGCCGGTCAGCTTCACAGGCCGCGACGAGGACATCACGGACGAGCGCCGCCTCGCCCAGCGCTACACGCTCTCGCACATGGCGCACGACATCAAGAAACAGGTCGGCATTGGCGAGCCCGCCCGCGACTGGTTCCCCATCAGCTTCATGAGCACCTTCTCTGACTGGGCCGATCTCATTCACGGACCCGGCGCCGAGTGGGGTCAGCTCTCCTGCGGTTGCCATCCCAACTGCGGCATCGGCATGGCGCTCATGATCGATAAGGAAACCAAGGAATCCGCTCCCGTAACCGCCTTCCTCGACATGGGCACAGTCGCCAAAGATCTTGCCAAGGTCAACGACGCGGCCCGCGGCAAGTGGCTCTCCACCATCGGTCTCGGCCTCTCGCTGATGCGCAACTACGATCCCTTCCAGGCGCCCACCCACTTCAAAATCACTGACATGATGAAGAAGATGGACAAGACCTTCAACGCCACCGGCAAAAACTACGGCAGCGTCAAGGGCGACCGCACCATGGAAGACATCAAGCTCCGCCGCCAGGACCGCTGGAACTTCCTTTTCATCGCCGGCATGTGGTTCCAGGATCTGTTCAACTACGACTTCCGCCGCACCGAGCAATGCATCATTCCCTACGCCACGCAAGAGGGTGAAATCAGCTTCTGCGCATACAACACTGGCGTAGGCTGGCGCAACATCATCGAGAAGATGCACATGACGTCCACCCTCACCAAGTGGTATGAGGAGCACGGACGTCACGAAATCTTTGCCGGCGGCAAGAAGGTCAGCATGACCAACGTCGGTCACGAGCTCAACCTCAACATGGAACACGTAAACGCCGAAGCCAACCACACCCTCGACGAACTCGGCATCGCCAAGAACAGCCGCGAAGAAAAGATCCGCGCCCGCGACAGCAAGTCAAGCGTGGATAAGATCAAGCAGGAAGCCGAGAACGCCAAGATGGCCAAGCTCTACCGCGAACACGTATTGGGTGAAAAGCCCATAGACGGCCTGGTAAGGCTCGACTCCATCCGTCCCGCCTCCAACAACGCCGCCTCGCCCATCAACCGCGAAAGCCAGAAGGAAACAGACCTCGTCTCTGGCGACTAAGCATTGCATGCAGCAGACGCGCCTTGCCGCGCAAACTCACAAAGGCCGTCCCCAAAAGGAGCGGCCTTTGTTGCGTCTGGAAGCCTACTCCAAATCGCCAACAGCACGATCCCCGATCGGAATACAATAGAAGCAGGACGCGACCATGACTTCAGCCAAAACAATTCAACGGTATTCGAGCCACGCGGAACAGAAGGCTGAGGTCTATCGCTACTGGCGCAGCCGCTCGATTGCGGAGCGTTTCATGGCCGTGTGGGATGCGTCTGCAACGGCCTACGCGCTCAAGGGAATTACGTATGATCCTACCCGAAGATCTGAAGCAACTCTTACGCGCGTTCAACGAACACGGAGTTGAATACCTGGTCGTCGGCGGATACGCGGTTGGCATTTATGCGGAGCCACGCGCAACCAAGGATCTCGATCTTTGTATCCGCTCCGAAGTCAAGAATAGTGAAGCCGTCTTTCGTGCTCTTGCCGCCTTTGGCGCACCCCTCGCCGGCCTGACTCCTGCCGATTTCCGGGACGATCCAAACTCCGTCTTTCAGATCGGTCGACCTCCGGCAAGGGTCGACATCCTGCAGCAAAATGACGGCGTAACCTTTGACGAAGCCTGGCAGCAGCGCGCCAAAGCCTCCCTCGACGAGGTCGATACATACGTAATTTCCGCCAACCTCCTGGTCCAGAACAAGCTTCAATCAGGCAGATTACGCGACCTGGCCGACGCAGAAGCCATTCGCGAGGCTAACCCAGAGTTGGACATATGAGAGCCGTGTCCGCCCGCCAAAACTGGGGAAACGTCGAGCCCTTAACGGGAACTAATCAATCCGGCCAGAGCATTCCAAATAGGCCTAGCCGCTCCCGACGGATTCGGGCTATGACCTCTTCGCGCTTCGACAAAGTCAGCTCTCTTTTTCAAGCACGCTCCAAACGAAGGCGACTCTGACTTTGCTGTCGAAGGCACGCTTTTTCCCTTGCCATCCGCTCCGCAGAAGGCCTAATCATTAAAGGGACACCGATCCTGCTTTAGGTCATCTACCCACAATGCCGGTTTTTTTCAGTCCTCTTGCACCAACCCGCCCGTCACTCACCGCGAAATGGCCGTGGAGACTCGCCCTCGCAGTCACGTTGAGCATACCTTGCGTCGGCCAGCAGGCAGCCACCCCTGCCAGCCCGCCCGCTGCTCAGTTCCCTGGACACAACGACGCTAATACCAGCCCTCTGCCTCGGCCTCGTTCCATTGAAGAAGGACGCACTGCATTGCGCGCGGCGGAAGAAGCGCACCCAGGCAATACCCCCGAAGTTGCCGCCGCGCTTCTCGAACTTGTGTACGTCGAAATATTGTCATCATCCGTTAACGACGACACCCTCGCCTCTGTGGAACGAGCGGTCAAAGTCGCAGAAGCTGCGCAGGGAAACCAATCTCGTATCTATGCCCTCGCGTTGGCAGCCAAGGCACGCATTCTCCAGATCATGGATCGTCCCGAACTGGCGCGCCCCATGGCGGAAGAGGCATTGGCTATTGAGCAGAAGGTCGGATGGGACCACCGCGGTTTATCCGATGCCGCAGCTACCCTAAGCATCGTCTGCGAACGGGAAGGGGACAAAATCTGCGCTCTGCGGAATGCGGAAATACAAGTAAAAGCTCTGCGGGAGTTAAAGGGGAGTGCGCCGGTCGACATGGCGTCCGCGCTCCTCAGTCTCATGCATGCCCGCCGCCTCAATGAAGACATGCCCGGCGGAAAGGCTGCGGCCGATGAAGCCATGGACATCGCAGCGCAATCCGAAATAGTAAGGCAGGATTGGGCCATCTTGGAGAACAATGCCGGCGCGTTTTACATGGTCTTCGGTGATTTCCAGCGTTCCTATGAACACCTGAAAAAGAGCCTGGATATGGACACGCAATTGAACGGCCCCGATAGCATGGCGCTCACCGGTGTGATGGCAAACCTTGGCTATGTCGAAATGTGTTTGGGCAACACCAGCGAGGCCATGACGTATTACACGCGCGCCCGCACTCAATTCGCCAAGGTTTATGGCCCACGCCACTCGCAGACTGCCCTCGTTGATGCGGGCTACGGCTATGCGCTCTCCTTCATGGGTCGCTATCAGGAAGCAACGGAACTCGAGGTTTCCGCGCACACGCTGCAACGGGAGCGCATCCGCCTGGCCATTCAGCTCATGCCCGAACAGCAAGCGCTGGCCATGGCAAACACAGGCGCAAAGTCGTTCAATTTCGCTGTCACACTCGCCGTTCACCATCCCGCTATCGCTGGGCCCTCGGTCTATCAGGAAGTGGTGCGCTCCCGCGCCATGGTAGCCGAGGAGATGGCGAAGCGCCAGGCCATCCTGCACCAAAAGCTCGACCCAGAATCGGAAGCTCTCAAGCAGGAATTGGAAAAGGAGGGCAGGGCAGTGATGGCGTTGCAGGGCGCTCCACCGTCTGACCACGCGGCGACGGCCCTTGCCGATGCCAATCTGAAAATGGAGCAGACCGAACGCAAGCTAGCCGAGCACAGCGCCGCCATCCGTGCCGACGAACGGGCAGAAAGCAGCGAACTCGCCGATCTCCGCAAGAATATGCCGCCAGATTCGGTCCTCGTTTCCTACGTGGCCTACACAAAACACTTAGAGGGTAAAACCGAGGATTTCAACAAGCCGCCAGTTCCGTCCTACATGGCATTCGTGCTCCATCGTGATTCCGATCAGATCGGGATTTACGAGCTGGGCGACGCAGTCCCCACCAGAGATCTCATCTTGAAGATGCGTGCCTCCGCCGACGCTGAAGCGCACGGAGGCGGCCTCGGTTCTGCCCGCAACGAGCGCGAATACCGCGAGGCTGGCCTTGAGGTTCGCAAGCGCATCTGGGACCCGCTCAAAAGCGACCTCGAAAACGCCAAGCTGGTTCTGGTAGTCCCGGACGGATCACTCAACCTCATCCCCTTCAGCGCTCTCCCCTCCGGAAATGGCTACATGGTCGATCAGGGTCCAGTGGTCCACATCCTTAGCAGTGAACGCGATCTGCTCCCTTCAATGCGCGGCGACAAGAAAACCGGACTGCTCGCCGTCGGCAGTCCCTCTTTCGAGTTGGCGCAAGCAGATGCAGCCTCCAACACACAGACCATTACCCTGCGCGGCGGTCCCATCCAATGTGAAGCCTTCACGCAGATGGAGTTCCATCCGCTCCCCGGCTCCCTCAACGAGGTCAAGGACATCTCCTCAACATTCAAGCGCTGGAATGCGGCAGAGGCGGAGCAGTTGCTCACCGGAGAAGATGCCACACGCGCGCGCTTCCTCGATGCCGCGCCCCAGTCCAGAATTCTGCATATCGCTACACATGCCTTTCTTTTGGATAAGAGTTGCGGCAACGGCAACCCCCTGCTTCATTCCGGTCTTGTCTTCGCCGGAGCCAACAAAAGCCGTGATAGTTCTATCCTCACCGCGCAGCAAATTGCCTCCATCGACCTCAAAGGTGTTGACTGGGCTGTTCTTTCCGCATGCGAAACCGGAGGCGGTGAGTTAAAGGACGGCGAAGGCGTTCTCGGCCTGGAAAGAGCTTTCCGCGTCGCCGGAGCCAACAGCGTAATCATGGCGCTATGGCCTGTCGACGACCAGGTTACCCGCGAATTCATGCGCGATCTCTACGCCGAGCGCTTCGCCCACCGTGCCACCACCGCGGACGCAGTATGGGATGCCGCAAGAAAGATGCTGAAAGAGCGCCAGGCCGCCGGAAAAAGCACCCACCCCTGGTACTGGGCAGGATTCGTAGGCTCCGGCAGTTGGGAATAAATAGACCCGTTACCAGACCCCAATCCTGAAATCCAGATGTTCGCGGATCAATTCAAAGTCGATACGGTTGGAAGGGATCAAGCGCATGCACCCCCTCATCCACCAGTTTCGTATCCAGCCGAATCGATTTAAGTCTTGCGGGCATAATCTTTCCTCCTGTATATACAGGCATGGAACTCAATATATCCGCGGGTTAAGTCCTTCGGAAATCCTTGCACGGAAGCACTGCGCCGCTGCCCCAAAATCCGTCCCCGGATACCCCGCTGATCCCTTCCACCACCCAACCAACCTACTCTTCACCGTAACCTTGCATCCAAGAATTCTGAAGCAACAATATGACAAACATCCTCACACCACGCCTCCGATGCTGCGCATTACTTCCCCTACTGCTCTGCGCCTGCCAGCCCAGCGCTCCAGCTGAAACCGCACCGGTCCGGCACGTCCAGGGAACCATCCACGGATACCTCGAACTGCGCGACGCTGACGGCCACCTACTCGCTTCCGGAGACAGTACCGAAGTCGTCCATGGGGATCAGGTCACCGCTCGGACGGTCTTCAGCTTCAAAGACGGCTCCATCGATGACGAGACCACAGTTTTCTCGCAGCGACGCAGATTCCAGCTCATCTCCAATCACCATATTCAAAAAGGTCCCTCATTTCCTCATCCCATGGACCTCATGATCGACGCCCATAGCGGTCAGGTCACCGTCCACACTACTGGGAAAGATGGCAAAGACGACGTTCAGAACAGCCACATGAACCTCCCGCCCGATCTGGCCAACGGAATGGTTCCCATCGTCGTCGAGAACGTCCCACCCGACACGCCGGAGACAACCGTGCCCATGCTTGTGCTCTCGCCAAAGCCGCGCGTAGTCAAGCTGGTCATCTCTCCCCGCGGTGAGGAGCCATTTTCAGTAGCCGGCGCCACACACAAAGCCACCCATTATGAAATCAAAATAGAAATTGGCGGAGTAATCGGCATGGTAGCCCCGCTGGTTGGCAAGGCACCGCCGAACATCCAGATTTGGATCGTTGGCGGACAAGCCCCAGTCTTTGTCAAAGAACAAGGCCCAACCTACGCCGACGGTCCCGTAATGACCATTCAGCTAGCCAGCCCTACATGGCCCGACTCCCCAAAGCAAGGCGGCTAAATTCAGCACTCGGGAACTACCCAAAGCTCTGTCGGAACGCGTCCATTGGGAGCGACTTGACTTGTGTCTGATTCGAAGACAGGAGCATGCCCCCAAAACTGCCCAAAGGGCAATCCTAAAGGGGCCCTCACCCAAACAAGATCAAGGGCACGGTGAATCCCTTATCCCTTGATGAACTGCACTTCCAGCGTAACGGTGACTTCCTCACCAACCAACAGCCCCCCGCTCTCCAAAGCGGAATTCCAAGTCAGCCCAAAGTCCTTCCGATTGATCTTCGTTGAACCAGAAAGCCCGATGCGCTGATTGCCCCACGGGTCCTTGGAGGGTTCGCTCACATCCTCCACGGCAAAGGTCACGGATTTGGTGACGCCATGCAGGGTGAACTCGCCCGTAACCGCGTAATTCGCACCACCGGTGGAGTCGATGTTGGTGGACTTGAAAGTGATTGCGGGGAACTTCTCCGCGTCGAAGAAGTCCCCGCTCTTGAGGTGTCCGTCGCGCTGTTCATCGCCGGTGTTCAAGCTGGAGACGGGGATAGAAGCCTCGACTGCGGAGTGGGTGTAGTCAGTTTCATCAAGTTTGAGCACGCCGGACAAGCTGCTAAAGCTGCCCTTTACGTTGGAAATCATCATGTGCTTGACCTTGAACTCGGCGACTGAGTGTGCCGGGTCGAGGTTCCATGTGGATACGGTGCCGGGGGCGGATGGGGTGGTGGCCATGGTTTTTGTTCCTTTCACAACCTTGGATGCGGGAATCGAATATTCGTTGCAACAAGTATTTTTTCTTTGCAACCGGCATCTCCAGAGGTTCAGTTCTCGATATCCACCCGTTCCACAGAACCTTGGCCACCCTCCGGCCTTATCCTCAAATCAGCCCATCCGATGTCCGACTTCGCACAAACCGTCAAGCAGCAGGCCGACATCGTCAAGATCGTCGAGGGCTACATCCGCCTGCGAAAGGCGGGGGCGTCGAACTACTCCGGCCTTTGCCCGTTCCATAAGGAGAAGTCGCCGTCCTTTTCGGTCCATGCGGTACGGCAGTTCTATCACTGCTTTGGCTGCCAGGCTTCCGGGGATGTCTTCAGCTTCGTCGGCAAAATCGAAAACATCTCTTTCCCCGAAGCGGTGCGCATCGTCGCTCAAAAATGCGGCATTCCCTTGCCGAAGCGCGAATTCTCCTCGCCCGAACAGGCCGCCGAGTCCCGCCAGCGCGTCAAGCTCCTCGAATTGCACGAGGCGGCAACAGCCTTCTTTGAAGACCAATTGCGCGGCCCCGGGGGTGCCGTAGCCCGTCAATATCTTGCCGGCCGTGGCCTCACCCCTGAAGGCATAAAGGCCTTCCGCATCGGCTGGGCACCGGACAGCTTCAACGCCCTCCGCGACCGGCTGAGCGGCATGGCGGACGATGAGACGCTGCGTGCCTCCGGCCTCTTCAGCTCCAAAGAACAAGGCGACGGCACGCTCGGCCATATCTACGACAAGTTCCGCAAGCGTGTAATGTTTCCCATTGCCAACGAGCGCGGGCGCGTAATTGCATTCACCGGCCGCACCCTCGAAACCGGAGAGAAAGCCGGCCCCAAATACTTCAATTCGCCGGAGACCCCGCTCTATTCCAAGAGTCTCGTCTTGTTCAACCTGGACAAGGCCAAGACCGCCATTCGCCAAGCCGAGTTCGCGCTGCTAGTCGAAGGCCAGATGGACTGCATCTCCGTGTTCCTGCGCGGGATTCAGAACGTGATTGCTACCAGCGGGACGGCCTTCACTGAGCAGCAGGTAGCCTTGCTCCGACGCCACACCACCAATATCGTGGTCAACTTCGACCCGGACACTGCCGGAGCCAATGCGGCGGAAAAGTCCATTGCGCTGCTAACCGAGGAGGGGTTCACCATCAAGATTGTGACCCTCGACGGCGGCCTCGATCCGGACCGCTTTATCCGGGAGCGTGGCGTCGAGGCTTACACGCAAGCAGTGCGAGGAGCTCGTCGCCAGTCCGACTACCTGATCGAACGCGCGCGGCAAGAGTTTCCCGGCGCCAGCGCGGAGCAGAAATTAAAGGCCATGAATTACCTGCTGCCGCATATTCGCCGCATGCCGGAACGGTTGGCACGCGACCAATTTGCAGGGGATGCTGCGCAAAAGCTCGGCATTGACTCGGCTGTCCTCCGCGAGGAGCTACGCCAGGCCGCCCTGAAGCGACGTGACCACGTCGAGGTGAGAGCGGCGACCCTCACTGAAGTCGAGCGGGTGCTGCTGCGGGCGCTGGCAATCACCGATCCAGAAAACGGGAAGGCACGGGGGCTCGCGGCTCATGCAATCTCCACACAGACGCCCTGGTTTGAGCATCTTGGCGCCTTTTCAGCCTTGCAGGCACTGGCTGCGAGGCAGGCAAGAGACCCTATGGAGGTGGTAGATGACCCGGGGCAAAGGGCCTTGCTGGCAGAAGTATTGCTGGCCGAAACCAAACCTCCCGAGGAGGGCGAGGTTCTGGGCGCCATTCAGGAGCTACAGGAACGAGCCATCGTGAACCGGCTGCGGGATCTGCGTGCCTTGATTGCGGAGGCTGAGCGGCGGGGGGATTTCGCGGAAGTGGTCCTGCTGACCCAGCAGAAGCTGGATTTGGATCGAGCGCTGCGGCAGCTGCACAACCAGAATCCGTCGGGCTCCAGGTAAAATTATGCTCTCCTCCGAACTTGGAGAACCCGGCTAGCGGATTGCGGAGGTGAACACGAGAGTATCGGGAGTACCGGGCTGCTTCGCTTCCCCTTCGTAAATCGCGACGAGTTTGCCATCGGCTGCGCAGGCTACCTCACCTGGAATGGGCCCGATCAAATCCAGGCGTCTTATCAGTTCGCCGGTCCTCGGATTCACTTCATACAAAAACTCCTGAGGGTTCTCGATCAGATGCGATCCGGCCATCTTATTGGCTGACTCCCCGGACTGGGTCCGGATTATCCAGTTGTCCTTTGCACTTGATCCGAGGATTCCTTCCAACCGCTGCTCGCCGGGAAGTTTGACATCGACCTTCACTACCTGACCGGTAGCGCGGAGATGATAGATCGATGAATATACGAGACCGGGTGCCGTCAGTACGACATCTGAACCCCAGGGAGCAAATTCAGCCGCACCAATCGAGTACTGGTCGACCCGGTGCTTCGCTTCCTGCTTAACTGGGTCCGAGGGAATGCCGACGCCGGAGTCCGCTGGCCCGGAGAAAACATCCATGTATCGCATCAAGCGCCCACCGCGGCCGAGCAAAGCGACTACCGGTTCAAAAGTCATCCGGTCAATTCCAAGGACCACGAACTCGTCGGAGTCGAAGACAGCAACCTTGATCGGGTCGAAAGGAAGATTCAGGTGGACGAGGTTTGGGTGCCCCCGTCTGGGTCCGACTCTGAAAGATAGAGGTCCGTTCCAGGATGGGGCCCCCCGTCTCTGTTCGTCGGAAGGGATGCCCGAATCAGCGACACAAGGAGATGTGCGCCTGCATAAAATCCCGGACTATCTATTTGTTGGTGATCGGGCGGGACAGGTTTCGGAATGTTCTTCACTTCCGCGTGGACCGAAATCCTGTACAAGTCTGGAATCTTGGATATGGGACGACCCTCCTGATCGAAAACGAGTTCGGCCGTGTAAATATCGCCGTCGCTGGAGCACGTGTTCGGGTAGGCGAACGCTCCGGTAGCGGGCAAGCCAATCAAGGGCACAGAATGAGTCAGGTCGATCTCATGCTTTTCGATCACCGTTTGCGGTGCCCCGGGGACTTGCGCAAGGGCGCAGAAAGCGAACCCAACTTGCAGCAAAACAATGAGTCGCGAAAAATCGAGATGCATACTAGAACCCCTCAAGCCCCAATGATTTTCGTGGGTGGAATAGTTCTGTGTCGCTTCCTTGCGGGGTGATCGTCGGACGGTAAAGGGCAAAGTGGCGATCGCATCCGAGGACTGCGACTTGGATCCCGTCTTTGCTCATCGTGTCGAGCGTTTTTCGCGCAATCGGATTTCTCAACACCGAAGCGCCGCAACCATCCCCCGTGTACACAGTTTTGAGGTGCCCGCAACATTGAAGCACTGTGGCGGCGCAGCTGTTGGCGCTGCCTCAATCGCAGTTCGGCGGCATCGAGAAATAACCAACGCAGTGGCCGCTTCCTATACATTGGCCCTGCGTCGGCGACTGGTTGGTGCATTGAGCCTTGGCTCGCTCGGCCACTGCAGAGAAAAGCAGGACGCCCGCAATAATCGCCATCAATTTCATGATTGACCTCTAAGTGTAAATTGCGGGAACGCGATGCGATTGGATGTGCCCCGCAAACTCTTCCTCGGCATTCCAGCACCGGATGAACTGGATGGGAAAGATTACGAAAGTCGGTATTCCGATCGTCTTACTACTACCAAACATTGGGTAGTTCATCCCGTAAAATCCCGCGCTGAATCGCATCGATTTTTCGCCTACTCGAACAAGGGCAAGAGAGGGCGGATTACCCAAACCGGTTTGCTGTTTCATATTGAACTATGCATCAAAAAGCGCTCAAACTGCGTCTAAATAGTAAGAAAAGGAAAGGGGTGGAGGGCAAGAACTCCCTCGACCCGACGGTAAGACAGCCTGCAAATGCCATGATCGAGGTGTATTTGGCATTGGCTTTCGTGGGGTTGGCTGTGGTAATCTATTGATCTCTGTGAGGATGCGCGCCCCTCTGCCCCAAATATGAGCTCCGGCTCGCGGGCTACCAGGAGAAACCTGAAGCGCTTGTCATCCTGTTCCGAGCAACTACCTGAAACCGCTTCTTTTTGCGGGTGACTGCAGGTCCATCTCTGCACGCGTCCGGATTTCCCACAAAGGAAAATCTTTTTTGTGCGTTCAGGGTCAGACTACGCACCGGTGCGCAATACGGTGCTGAATCTCCATTGCGAAAGAGAGTAGGAACATTTTGGCGATTGACGACAAATTCGAACACGATATTGACAGCCTGATCGAGGTTGGCAAAGAGAAGGGCTATCTCACCTACGGCGATGTGAATGACATTCTGCCGGATGAGCTGGGCTCGGCCGACGATCTGGATGACTTGATTACAACCATCGGCACCCAGGGCATTGACCTGTTGGACAGCCCCAAGTTCGGCGCCGACAAGGACTTTGAACTGGAAGAAGGCGAGGATGTCGAACTCGACCTGACGCCTGGAACGCTGGAAAAGACAAACGACCCGGTCCGCATGTATCTGCGCGAGATGGGCACGGTTCCGCTGCTCACGCGCGAAGGCGAAGTGGAGATTGCCAAGCGCATTGAGCGCGGCCAGTTGCGCGTGCTCAAAGCCATTTCGCGCTCACCAATCGTAATCCGCGAGATTGTAGCCCTCGGTGAGGACCTCAAGCGCGGCGTTCGCAATGTAAAAGAAGTGGTCATCTTCGACGAGGAAGAACTCACCGAAGAAGTAGTGCAGACCCGTGTGAAGGCCACCGTAACCCGCATTGATGCGCTGGTGAAGCACCAGAAGAAGATTGCCGCGCTCGACGAGAAGCAGGCAGCACCAAGCGCCGTCAAGGTGAAGGCCTCCGCGGCCCGGCACACGCGCTGGCTCATTGCGCGCGAGAAGGTTTTCATCTCGCGCATTGTGCGTGAGCTGAAGTACACCGCCATGGAACGCAAGCGCCTGCTCGACAAGGTCAACAAGACCGTCGACACCATGCGCACGTTGGAGCGGCAGATTCGCTCTCTTGACCAGAAGTTCGACGCATCGAAAAGCGAGGAACTGAAGAAGGAATATCGCCGGCAGCAAAAAAACTGCAAGGTCGATCTGGAAAAGATTGAGTCCGACGCCGGCGTATCGATCGCCGAACTCAAGCGGACCCAGCGCGAGATGATTCAGGGCGACATGGACGCCGAGCAGGCAAAGCGCGAACTCATCGAAGCCAACTTGCGCCTGGTCGTTTCAATCGCCAAGAAGTACACCAATCGCGGATTGCAGTTCCTCGACCTGATTCAGGAAGGCAACATCGGCCTGATGAAGGCGGTGGACAAGTTCGAATATCGCCGCGGCTACAAGTTCTCGACCTATGCAACCTGGTGGATTCGTCAGGCCATTACCCGCGCGATCGCGGATCAGGCTCGCACGATTCGTATCCCGGTGCACATGATCGAGACCATCAACAAGCTCATCCGCACCTCGCGTCAACTGGTGCAGGAGCTTGGCCGTGAGCCATCGAGCGAAGAGATTGCGCGCCGCATGGATATTCCTGTCGCGAAGGTTCGCAAAGTCCTCAAAATCGCGCAGGAACCGATCTCGCTCGAAACGCCGATCGGCGAAGAGGAAGATTCGCACCTTGGCGACTTCATCGAAGATCGCCAGGCGGTATCGCCTTCGGAAGCCGTCATCAGCGTGAACTTGAAGGAGTACACATCGCAGGTTCTGCGTACGCTGACGCCGCGCGAAGAGCGGGTCATCAAGATGCGCTTTGGTCTTGAAGACGGCTCAGAGCACACGCTGGAAGAAGTAGGCCAGAGCTTCCAGGTAACCCGCGAGCGCATCCGCCAGATTGAAGCCAAGGCGTTGCGCAAGCTGCGTCATCCTTCACGTAGCCGCAAGTTGAAGGCGTTCGTTGAAGGCGTGAAGGACATGTAATTCGGGGAAATCCGATTCGGCTGGACCAAATGGACCTAGCCGCCAAGAGCCGCAGCTTTGGAAGGAGCTGCGGCTCTTTTTGCGTCTGCATGATTACCTGCATGCAACTGTTTATATATGCGAATATATGCATCGTATTGACATAATGCATATATAGATATATATTGAGAATGGTTGTCGCTCTCACCGGATAAGAGGAATCTGATGCCTGTCACTATTGCTCCCAAGCCCCCCGTTGTCCGCGCGCGCAAGGAGCGCGTTCTAGTTGAGTTCCCTGGGGACCTTTTGAGGAGAGCAGATCAGGCAGCCCGCGAGATGGACAAGAATCGCAGCGAATTGATTCGAACCGCCGTCGAGCAGCTTCTGGAGGAAATGGAAGCGAAGCGCTTTGCACAGGACCTGGCAGCAGGCTACAAAGCGAATGCTCAGTTGAGTGCGGAGATTGCAGAGGAATTCCTTCCTGTGGATCGAGAGGGCTTCTAATGGCAGGCAAGCCTTTTCGAGGCATGGTGGTTGAAGTCTCGCTCGACCCGGTGGTCGGCCACGAACAAGGCAAATCTCGGCCGTGCGTGGTTGTGCAGAACGATGTGGGCAATCGCTTCGGATCTACTACGATCATTGTGCCGCTGACCGATGCGGCACGCATCCAAACGCCGCATCCGATCTACGTTCTGGTAAAACGAGGAGACGGGGGAACGACGAAAGATAGCTGTGTTCTTTGTGATCAGCTACGCACGGTTGATCAAAGTAGATTTCGAAACGTATTTGGCGCACTTTCGGCTGAAACCATGGCGCGTATCGACGCAGCGCTGTTGGTCAGTCTGGGCTTGCCTGGAGCGTCTTTCAAGCGGCCTTCAGCCATTTAGAAGCCTTACGTCCAGTCGAGTCGCATTTGGTAAGTGCGGAATCCCCAGTTCAACGAATTTTAAATACTTCTTCTAACTGTTTGTGGGAAGGAACGCCCGAAAAGGGAAAGTTAATTCCATGAAATTCTCGCATCCGAAAGCGGGATTGACAGCCCAACCAAGCGTAATTGACAATCACCCTCACGCTTCCCTCATTTGCAAAAACCATCGCCAAAGGACGAGGGAGCCGGGCTGTGCAGAGGGGGATTCGTGCTCGTTAATTTTCTATATTCGCACCCGACCTGGTTGGTCGGGCTGCTGGTCATCGGCATTTGGACAGGTCTTTCGCTCGCCGGGCTTTATCTGTTCCACCGCCTCGTAGATGTGCACATGCGTCACAAGGACACCGAGACGGTCGGCCTCACGTATGCGATTGTTGCTGTGGTATACGCGGTACTGATCGCGTTCATCGTGGTCAATGTCTTCGAGACCTTCGCCAAGGGCGACGAAATTGCAACCGCGGAGGCGAACAAGCTGAGCAACCTGATGCTGGATTCATCGGGACTGCCTCCCCAGGTTGCCGAAGGCGTTCGCGCCGACATCGACAAATACATCAACATCGTGACCAAGTCCGAATGGCCCAGCCAGCAGCAGGGCAAGCTCGACGACGCGGTATTCGAGCCCGGATGGACTGTACTCGCACATATGAGCACCCAGCTCGCCGAGTTCGAGCCGGCAACCATGGGCCAGAACGTCAACAAGGCTGAAATGATGCATGCCATGAACGACCTCATCAGGGCGCGTCGCAGCCGCATCATCGCTGCCGGAGAACACCTGCCCGACGTCGTATGGCAAATTCTGCTTCTGGCCGGAGCGGTCGCCGTGGGCTACACCTACCTGTTCGGCGCGCACAGTTTTCCCATGCACATGACCATCACCGGACTCATTGCGGCCACCATTTCACTGGTCTTCGTTCTCATCATAGCCCTGGATTATCCATTCCGCGGCGATGTGAGCGTAAGCGACGAGGCGTTTCTGAGTGTCAGGGCAACGGCTTCGGCAGC
>Ga0302319_10007311_pt1 | contig 21749 bp, 19 predicted proteins | sample Bog_T0_2_FD_203319 | JGI IMG/M metagenome (GOLD analysis project Ga0302319, IMG submission 203319) | Peat permafrost microbial communities from Stordalen Mire near Abisko, Sweden - Bog_T0_2 | ecosystem: Environmental > Terrestrial > Soil > Wetlands > Peat | place: Sweden: Abisko, Stordalen Mire... | reverse complement strand
GGACCACCTTCCGTGCTTCACTCCCAAGCCCGGCGACGCAGTCTTCCTGCCCGCCGGGACGGTTCACGCTCTGGGCGGCGACGTCGTGGTGTTCGAGATCCAGCAGAACAGCGACGTGACGTTCCGTCTGTACGACTGGGACCATGTTGACGCCAGGACAGGCAAGCTTCGAGCCCTCCAGGTCGATCAGGCCATCGCCTGTATCGATTTTGCCCAAGGTGCGCTGGGTCCGGTGGTGCCGGTCGTGGAGGAGACCACGCCGACGGCGCGGGAGCGGCTCTTCGAATGTGAGCATTTCTGCCTTTGGCGCATCCACGCGAAGTCGCCCTTCACCATTGGCGCCGAGGGAGCGCCCCGCGTGCTCGTATGCACCGACGGCGCGGGCCAGGTCGAGCACGGCGGCGGCAGCTATGCCCTCGCCCGCGGCGATGTCATGGTCTTGCCGGCGGTGGTCGGCACCTGTTTGTTCCGGCCGGACGCTTCGGTGAACCTGTTGGAGGTTGCGCTACCGCAAGCAATGCTCAAACAGCAGTCGGAGGAACAGTGAAGCGGCTGATTGTCTTTGACCTGGACGGCACACTTGCCGAGAGCAAATCAGCACCTGATTCCGAAATGTCGAAGCTACTTGATGACCTTCTTGGTCTCGTCAAAGTGGCCGTGATCTCCGGAGGTAACTGGGAGCAATTTGAGGCACAGTTGCTTTCCGTGCTCCCTGGTGACCAACGCCTGGCGAACCTGTCCATCCTGCCCACTTGTGGCACACAGTTCTTCCAGTACGCGGGCGGCTGGAAGAAGCTCTATTCGGAGGACTTGAGCGCAGACGAAAAGGCAAAGATCGTCAGTTCCCTCGCAAAGGCCCTTGAATCGAACGGTCTCAGGAGCGAAAGGGTCTGGGGGGAGGTAATCGAGGATCGCGGAAGCCAGGTGACGCTCTCCGCGTTGGGACAGCAGGCCCCTCTGGAAGAAAAAGAGAAGTGGGACCCCGACTTCAGCAAGAGGAAGAGGGTCAAGGCGACCCTTGACACCCTCATCCCTGAGTTCTCCGTCCGGATGGGCGGCACAACATCGCTTGATGTGACCAAGCCTGGCATCGACAAGGCCTACGGGATCAGGAAGCTACGAGACATCCTGAAAATCTCATTGGCAGAGATGATCTTCATAGGTGACGCTTTGTTCCCTGGAGGCAACGACTACCCGGCTAAGGAGGCAGGCGTTGTCTGCATCGGAGTCAGGGGCCCCGACGAGACGAAACTTGTGATTCAGGCCATCGCCGCTTGTCTGGATTGTCATCAGGACTCGACCTCGTCGGGGGACAGCCGATGACCGCTCTTCGGTTGCAACCTCCGGGGCAGGTGATGGAGCCGGAACCGGGCAACCCGCTGGAGACCGAAGGCGTCCTCAACCCGGCTGCCGCCCGTGGCCCTGATGGGGAGCTGTACCTCTTCCAGAGGCTGGTCGCGGCGGGCAATTGCTCGCGCATTGGAACCTGTTGGTATTGCGATCACCGGGCCGTCGTGCGTAGCGCCTTCTGCTCGGATCGTTGTGGTAATAGCACAGGCGTTGTCGACACGATGAGAGCCCGTCCGATCAAGTCAGGTGGTAGACACAGATGAGCGGAAAAGCCGATCCCCGAGAACTGCTGCAGAGGTACTCGGGCAACCCGATCCTGCGCCCGCGCGACCTCCCCGAGATGGTCAACGCGGTGCTCAACCCGGGCGCCACGGTCATCGACGGTCGGACCTTGCTCCTGTTACGCGTCGAACACCGCACCGGCCTTTCGTCTCTTGTAGCCGCGACCAGCCAAGACGGGCTCACGCACTGGGAGATCGACCCCGTCGCGGGACTGAAGCCACAGGAGGGATTCGAGGAGCACTGGGGGATCGAGGACCCGAGGATCACCCGCGTCAGTGACGAGTACTTCGTCGTCTACGTCGGGTACTCCCCCGCCGGGCCGCTCGTCTGCCTGGCCAGGACGCGTGACTTCGTGCAATGGGAGCGCAGCGGTGTCCTGCAGACGCCCGAGGACAAGGACGCGGCGCTGTTCCCTACGACCTTCGGTGGGCGGTGGGCATTGATCCACCGGCCGGCACCGGCCATGTCAGGGGTGGGCGCCCACATCTGGCTGTCGTTCAGCCCCGACCTACGCCACTGGGGCGATGCCCGCGTGCTGCTCGCGGCACGTCACGGTGGTTGGTGGGACTCCAACAAGATCGGGCTCGGTCCACCACCACTTCTCACCAAGGACGGCTGGCTGCTCTGCTACCACGGGGTTCGCGTCACCGCATCCGGGTCGATCTACAGGCTCGGCCTGGCCCTTTTGGACAAGGACGACCCGACAAAGGTGCTCGCGAGGGGAAACGAGTGGATCTTCGGCCCCGAGGAAGCCTACGAACGATCAGGAGACGTGCCCGACGTCGTGTTCCCCTGCGGTTGGATCCTGCGCGACGACGGCGACACCCTGCACATCTACTACGGCGCCGCCGACAGCGTCGTGTGCGTGGCCGAGGCAAGCCTTACAAGGCTCCTCGGCTACCTCGAAGAGCACCCGACCGCGCTGGACGAGGAGCACCCGTACCAGCTTGATGCGGACGGCACACTTCCGAGCGGGACCCCGGAGGTCGCGAAATGAGCCTGGCAACGCCGGCACGCATCCGAGCTGACGTCGGGGTCCGCGGCATCACAAGCGTCACCGCCGAGCCGGGCCTGACGCGCCGCGACTAGATGAACTCGGCAACCTGCTCGGCACCCATGTCGCTCACGGCCCGGTCTCTCCCCGAGTTGCCGCGCAGTAAAGCTCGCCCCTTGGCCTCCGAATGCGGCACGTCTGCATCCTCTGCTCCTTACAAAGGGACAACATTCGCGCTTTTGAGATCGCCCTTTTTCGACCGATGCGTTCATACCTTCGGTCCGAGTTGGCAGCATGCGGTGCGCACACGACGGTCATCGCTGCCCGAAGCAAACCCAGTACAGTTCGTTCAGAGGATAGGCCATGAGCAGACAACCACCAGCTGACCGCCCCATATACAGCCTTCTACCCAGGGACGTCGAGGGCTTTGATTGTCTCGCTGAGCTTGCTCTGGATATGCGCTCCTCGTGGAACCACGCCGGCGACGAAGTGTGGCGGCTACTGGATCCTGAGCTCTGGGAGCTCACGCAGAACCCTTGGGTTGTCCTGCAAACGGTCTCGCGGGACAAACTCGAACGCGAGCTGGCAGAACCCTCCTTCCGTGAGAACATCTCTGCCCTACTTCGGGCTAAGCGTCACGCGACGGAGACGCCGGCATGGTTTCAGCAGCATCATGCACAGGCGCCTCTCACCTGCGCAGCGTATTTCAGCATGGAGTTCATGTTGAGCGAAGCGCTGCCCATTTATTCCGGTGGGCTCGGCAATGTCGCCGGCGATCAGCTCAAAGCCGCCAGCGACTTGGGGGTGCCGGTCGTCGGCATAGGCCTGCTCTACCAACAAGGCTATTTTCGCCAGGTCATCGACAACGACGGCGCGCAACAGGCGCTCTTCCCCTATAACGATCCCGGACAGTTGCCGATCACCCCGTTACGCCAGCCGAACGGCGAATGGCTCAGGCTCGAGATTGCTTTGCCCGGCTATTCTGTCTGGCTCCGCACCTGGCAGGTCCAGGTTGGTCGCGTAAAGCTCTACTTGTTGGACAGTAATGACGCCGCCAACATCCCCGCCCGTCGAGGGATCACCAGCGAGCTTTACGGCGGTGGCCCAGAGCTGCGCCTCACCCAAGAGCTGCTTCTCGGGATTGGAGGCTGGCGGCTGCTCGTCGCGCTCGGCATCCAACCGGAAGTCTGTCACCTGAACGACGGGCATGCAGCCTTCGCTGTGCTGGAGCGCGCCCGTAGCTTCATGCAAGACACCTCACAGCCATTCGACGTCGCGCTGGCGGTCACGCGGGCCGGGAACCTCTTTACTACCCACACGGCGGTAGCAGCTGGCTTTGACCGATTCGCTCCGGACCTGATCGAGCAGTACCTCCGTCGATACTCTGAGGAGCGCCTTGGCATATCGTTCCACGATCTACTCGCGCTTGGCCGACAGAACCCGGATGACTCGTCGGAACCTTTCAACATGGCCTATCTGGCAATCCGCGGGAGCGGCGCAGTCAACGGCGTGAGCCGGTTGCACGGGGAGGTCAGCCGGCGCCTCTTCGAGCCCCTGTTCCCCCGCTGGCCAGCAGACGAAGTACCCGTCGGATACGTGACTAACGGGGTTCATGTGCCGAGCTGGGACTCGGCTGCAGCCGACGACCTCTGGACCGAAGCCTGTGGAAAGGACCGCTGGCTGGGGCCGACAGAACACCTGGAGCATGAGATTCGCCAGATCTCCGACGCCAGGCTCTGGCAGTTGCGCACTACCAGCACCAAGTCTCTTGTTGAATACGCTCGCGGGCGGTTGTCCAGGCAGCTAACGGCCTCCGGCGCGTCGTCCGAGGCGATCAGTGAGGCGGAGCACCTGTTTGATCCCAACGCGTTGACACTGGGCTTCGCGCGGCGCTTCGCGACCTACAAAAGGCCCAACCTGCTGCTGCATGACCCAGAGCGTCTGCTTCGTCTGTTGACGAACCCGGAGCACCCGGTGCAGCTCATCCTTGCCGGCAAGGCTCATCCGGCAGACCAGGCGGGGCAGGCCTTGATCCAAGAGTGGATGCACTTCATCCGTCAACCCGAGGCCCGCCCCCATGTCATGTTCCTCAGTGACTATGACATGCAGTTGACCGAGCGCCTGGTACAGGGCGTGGACGTCTGGCTCAACACGCCACGGCGGCCCTGGGAGGCGAGCGGCACAAGCGGCATGAAGGTACTCACAAATGGAGGCGTCAATCTCTCAGAACTGGACGGCTGGTGGGCCGAGGCGTACACGCCGGAGGTGGGCTGGGCGTTAGGAGACGGGCAAGAGCACGGCGACGACCCGGACTGGGACGCAGCCGAAGCCACAATGCTCTACGAGCGGCTCGAACGGGAAGTGGTCCCTGAATTCTATGCCCGCGGCGAACAGGGTATCCCTACCGCCTGGGTGGCGCGGATGCGGGAAAGCATGGCACTGCTGACACCGCGCTTTTCCGCCAACCGCACCGTGCGCGAGTACACCGAGCAGCGCTACATCCCAGCTGCTGCTGCCTATCGTTTACGCACGGCCAATGAGTCCGCGATTGGCACGCAAATTGTCCGTTGGCAGCAGCATCTAAAGGAGAAGTGGCCCACGCTGCACTTTGGAGAGCTGAAAGTGGCGACTCGTGATGGGCACCACGTGTTTGAGGTCGAGCTGTTCCCTGATGACATCGACCCTGAGGCGGTGAGGGTGGAGCTTTACGCGGAGGGCACCAACGACGCTGCAGGAAAGGAAATGGAGCGGGACCGCGGGCCGACCGGCAATGCGGCTGGGGACACCTATCGCGTATCGGTGTTGGCGACCCGTCCCGCAACGGACTATACAGCGCGAGTCATACCCCACTTTGCCGGGGTTGCAGTACCCCTGGAAGTGAATACCATTCTTTGGCAGCGATGAACCAGCCAATGGTGCTGCCGCTGGCGGGCGCGGGCTAGCCAACAGCTTCTTGTCGTGCCGCACGAGGGGCGGGGCCAGGTGGAAAGAAAGCAGCTGGAACTAGTCGAATGAGTGAGACGAATCGACATCCACGACAGATGCCGATAAGCGCCCACGTCGATGCCGGCGAGAGACCAAAGACCGGATCGCCTCAACCCCTGTGATCCCCGAATCAGAGGAGACCGATTTCCGCGCTGTCGCGCTAGAATGGACCTCGCCTTCTACAGCGAGGGTCAATAGAGGCGCTCGGCGTCTCGAAGGATCGCGAAAGCAAGGTCACCCAGCCCCCATGACGTCCACGCCCGAGCCAATGCAACTGAGCAGCCATCACCGCGACACCCTTCTGAAAATTCTTCAGCACCCGGCAGGCCACAACATTGAGTGGCTAGCCGTCATGTCGCTCCTCGATGTCGTGGCTTCTGTCGAGGAGCAACACGACGGTAAGTTCCTCGTGACTCTCGGATCCGAGACCGAGACGCTCGAACGTCCCAGGAACAAGGACATCGACGTGCAGCAGGTCGTCGACGTGCGCCGCATGTTGAGAAACGCCGGCTATGGGTCCGAGGTGGAGGATATCGAGGCCTGACCGAACCTTGCGGGTCCGTTCCGAGTAGCGACACAACATTGGCAGGCCGTGGCGAAGGCGAGCCTCGAGAGCTGTTCCGGCAATCGCCGGGCAGTGCCAACGCCTCGCTGTGGGTTCGGAGGCTTCGCGTTCCCGACCTCGGGCATGTCCCTGACCTGATAGCGCACTCGAGGCCAGCGTTCGGCCGACCTATCGACTGCTCCCGTCCTTTGAAGCTCGCCTTGTCTAGCTGCTACGGCGTGACCGCAAGGGCGCTGGCCAGTAGCCCGACCTTTATCGGATTGCCTACCGTGTCGGTCGCCGTGGCGACCGGGATGACGCTTCCCGGGGCCTTCTTCGGTTGCGAGGCTATCGGTGGCCCCTGGTAATCGCTGCCGGGCGTGAGAACGTAAACGAACTTGTCGTCGGGATTGGCCGCGAGGGCTGTGTCGTCGGTTCCAACCTTGATCGGCCGTCCCGCGCGACCAGTTGATGCGTCGAGGTCCACGAGCGTGCTCGCCGTCTTGCCCGCGCCTTGCCCCAGCACGTAGATGTGGGCGCCGTTCGGCGTGATAACGACGAAGAATTGCCCTTTGGTTGGCATGCCAGTGAGTGGGACCACCTTGCCGATCTGGTTGGTTGCAGTGTTGATCGAAGTGAGATCGACCTTGCTGGATCCGGCCACGAGGCCGGGGGCGGGTGTGGTGAGAACCCAGGCCGTCTGGCCATCGGGTGCGAGGGCGATGACTTGCGCGATGCCCCCGAGCGCGATGGCCCTACCGGGTAGGTTCGTCGCGGTTGCGATCGGGATCACCGCGTCCTGGTCGAACGCGTAGGCGGTCACGCCGTTCAGCGTGATCGCGATGCCCTGCGCGGCGACGTGGATCGCCTTCTCGGGCGTGTCCGTGGCGAGGTTGATCGGGGTGATCGTCGTCGGGTCCCCATTGATGGCATTCGAGTCGGTCACGTACGCGGTCCTGCCGTTGGGCGTGATGGCGATACTTCCGGGGTTCGTGCCTACTTTGATCGGCCGGCCTGCGGCTTCATCGGCGAGGTTGACCGGGGTAACCGCCCCGGGCTCGTTGGGAGCGGTCGTGGCTGCGTCGAATCCATCGACCACATACGCGTACCTACCGTTCGGATTGAAGCCGAACGTATATGGATTGGCCCCGACGCTGATCTCCTTGCCGGTGATGTTCGTCGCGGTACTGATCGGCACGAGCACGCCCGGGGAGCCGACCTCGTCGTTTCCGACGACTAGGGCGTACGCCCTTGTCCCGTTCGGCGTGACGGCGACGCTTACCGCGATGCCGCCGTGGATCGCGATCGACTTCTCGACCGAGTTCGTAGCACTGTCGATCGCTGTGACGGTGCTGGGATTGCCGGCGTTTGCCACATAGATCGTCGGGACTGGCCCTGCTGTCGCGGGCGAGGCCCACGAGGTGATCCCCAAGACGAGGGGCAGGATCAGGATCGCCGCCACGATGGCCCCGCCGTTCCGGCGCTCGGCCAAAGCGCGTTCGCGCGCTTGACGACATCGTGCTCTTGACATGCCGAAGAGGCTAACGAGGTCGCCGGGTGGCGCCCGCGGAGGAACCTATGGGCCGAGGAACTCGTGGCGTTCTGGAGCCTGTCAACCCAAGCAGTGCTTACGCGGGCGGGAGAGTGTCGACCAATCGGTGACTGACCCTCCTCGCTGCCTGATTCGCACCCTGAACCAAACGATCGCTCTCCCTGCTTGCCCGGATCGGGCTCCGGGGCTAGTGACGCCGCCTATCGTCGAACACGGCGCCACTCATGTGTCTCGCATCGCCCTTCGACGGTGTCGCTCTCGGCGGTCAGCTGGACGGGAATGATCAAGGATGGGAGGAGCCAACGTCTTCATGCGGGTGGCTTGTGGAAGTAGTGGCCTTGATCAAGGTCGTCGATGAGCTCAGGACGTGTGGGCTGCCATCCCATCAACTCGCGGGTGAACGCGCTGGAGGCCGGGCCGTCGATCGCAAGGAAGTCGGCTAGCCACGCGAAGTGCTCGGCCGCGTCCCCCGAAGCGATGGCGGTCACCGGAACCTCGAGATGCCGTCCGATCACCTCGGCGATGTCGCGGATCGGAACTCCCTCCTCCGCGACCGCGTGCAGCGTCGATCCCGCCGGCGCCCCCTCCAGTGCCAAGCGGAAGAGGCGCGCGGAATCGAGCCGGTGCACGGCAGGCCAGCGGTTGGCCCCGTCGCCGATGTAGCCGGAGACGCCCTTGTCACGGGCGATGCCGACCAGCGCCGCGACGAAACCGCTGTCTCCCTCGCCGTGATTGGTCGGAGGGAGTCGCACGACCGACGAGCGGACGGCGCGGGAAGCGAAGGAGAGCACCAACTGGGCAGTGGCCAACCGAGTCTGCGGACCGCCACCAAACCCTGTCACAGCCGGGACGGGACCTTGCCCGTCCCGCTCGGTCGCAACGCGCCCAGGTGCAATCCCGAGCGTCCCGGAGGCGATGACCAACGGTCGATCCGAACCTGCAAGCGCCTCGCCAAAGGTCTCAACGGCGCGGCGATCCGCATCGGCGGCGCCCTGGAAGTCCCCTGAGAACGCTATGTCGTGCTTGAACGCGAGGTGGATCACGCCATCGGACGCGGCAGCTGCATCCCGCAGGCCGTCGAGATCATCGAGCGTGCCGGGATGCACCTTTGCCCCGGCAGCAATGAGGGCAGCAGCCGAGGCGTCCGAGCGAACGAGCCCGATGACCTGATGGCCCGCGCCGATGAGCTCGGGAACGACAGCGGAGCCAATCCAGCCGGACGCGCCGGTTACGAAAACACGCATGATACGAGACCCCCTTCTGGTGACCGTCCTCGGTGATGGGGACAGTCCTATGTCAGTTGCTGCCATCACTATACAGCGATGTCAGTCGCTGTCATCAAGTACTACGATCGAAGCATGGCGCGTTGGGAGCCGAACAGCCGCGGCAGGCTCGAGCAGGCAGCCCTCGCTCTCTACGGCGAGCGCGGGTTCGAAAACACCACCGTTGCGGAGATCGCCACACGCGCAGGATTGACGGAGCGAAGCTTCTTCCGGCACTTCGCCGACAAACGGGAGGTGCTGTTCTGGGGCGTAGGCGCGCTGCAGGAGTTCCTCGTGAGCACCGTCGCCGGCGCGCCTGGCTCCGCGGCACCATTCACCGCGGTCACTGACGCCCTCGAAGCTGCCGGCGCCATGTTCCAGGACCGCCGCGAATATGCGCGACAGCGCCAGAGTGTGATTGCTGCAAGCGCTGAACTGCGCGAGCGCGAGCTGGTCAAGCTCGCATCACTCGCCTCGGCGCTCGCCGACGCGTTGCGCCGACGCGGCGTCAAAGACCCCGCCGCGACGCTGAGCGCCGAGGCGGGGATCACGGTCTTCAAAGTCGCGTTCGAACGCTGGGTCAACGAGACCAGCCGGCGAGACTTGCCACAGCTCATCCGACAGTCGGCTGACGAGCTGAAGGCCGTCACCGCTGGAAAAACGCGCGTTTCACACGCCCGGTCGGGCACCTATTGAACACGAGAAGGCCCCGCCTGATCTGTCTTCTGCCAAGGGCCTTCTCGCGTGAGACTGGCGTGTAAGCGTACGGGCCAGTTGCATGCATTTCGTCTGTGATACAAGCAACCGGAGCAGCTCCGGGAACTTACGGAGAGTCCCGATGTCGATGCACTACCCGCGACTATTCGTGAGCGGAAAGCGGGCCGAACCACCTTCTCCAACTGGTCTCGCCATCCATTTGCGACACATTCGCCCTTGATTGCAGGGGTCGCAGTTGTTGGGCCAGCCCGCTTGAGCTGCCGAAGTCGTCCGTACTAGTTCGCTAAAACCCACCGAGAATCAGGCCACACTCGTTGCTTGGCTGAAGGCCGATCGAAGCAGCGGGTCGAATGTCAGCCGCGGAGTGCGACCGTATTGGCACCCCGAGCTCCTAAAGCACCATCGCGGCGGAGCCGATGACTTTTGTCGTGGCGCGTGTCGAAATGGAAGAGCCGGGAAAAGAACTGTCCGGACCCCTCGTTGACGACGAGCCGGGAGACTGGCAGGTGACCAGGGCGCCGCAGACCCGGTGGGGTCGTTGGTGGGAGCTTCACCCCGCGGCGCTGCGAACGGTCACAGTCGTTGCTCTCGCCTGGGGAGGCGGCTACATAAGCTGGCGTCTCCTCGAGACGGGGCGAGGGACCAACCCGGAAGCGTTCTATCTCCTCTGGGTGGTCGAGCTCTACAGCCTTCTTTCCCTCGTGCTCCTGGCCTGGTTCGGCTGGCGCTGGTCAGAGCCGCGACGACCCTCGGCTACGCCCGGCCATCGCGTCGATGTCTTCGTGACGACCTACAACGAGCCCGTTGACGTCGTCGAGGCGACGCTCGCGGGATGCGCGGCCCTCCGCTACCCGCACGAGACCTTCCTTCTCGACGATGGTCGACGTTCCGAGATGGCGATTCTCGCGGAAGAGTGGGGGGCGCGCTACATGAGTCGACCGGACAACACCCATGCGAAGGCGGGCAATATCAATCACGCGCTCGGCATTACGAACGGTGACCTGATCTTCTGTCTTGACGCTGATCACGTCCCGCTTCCAGACGCGCTCGACGCGCTGGTCGGCTACTTCGATGACGACAAGGTCGCTCTCGTGCAAAGTCCGCACGACTTCTACAACCAGGACTCGGTACAGCACTACGAGGCCGGCCGCCACGAGCAGAGCATGTTCTTCGAAGTGATCTGCCCGGGCAAGGACCGGCACAACGGCGTGTTCTGGTGTGGCTCGGCGGCGCTTCTGCGCCGAGCCGCACTCGTCGAGATTGGCGGGGTGAGCATAGAGACGATCGCCGAGGACTTTCACTCGACGGCCAAGATGCACCGGGCGGGATGGACGACTCGCTACCACGACGAAATCCTCGTCCAGGGGCTTGCACCTCAAAACCTCGACGGCTACCTGTTGCAGCGGGACCGCTGGGCGCGCGGCAACCTCGCTGTGCTCCACCTGCCGGAGTCACCGCTCAGCTGTCATCCAGGTCTCGGTCTGCGCCAGAGACTCTCCTACATAGGCAGCGTCTTCGCCTACGGGGCCGGCGTGACGCGACTGCTCTTGATCGGGTTGCTAGTGGCGGTTCTCGTGGGCGGCGTCCTACCAGCCCGCATGAGCGTGCTCAGTCTCGCGGTGCTCTGGGCGCCCTGGACGATGCTCGCAGTCGTCTCGACAAACGCGCTTTGCCGGGGGCACCTCCGGCTCGGCGAGGCCTCTCACAACACGCTCCTCGCCGCCGCGGTATTCACCCGGGCGCTTCGATGCGTAGTGCTCCCTTCTCGGGCGAAGTTCAAGGTCACCCCGAAGGTCGGCGTCGACGCCGGCGGCTTCCATTCGCTTGCGCGCCTCCGGCTCGTAACCGTCCTCGGCGTCACGCTTGCGCTATCGCTCGTCTGGCGAGCGCTGGCACTCTTCGGGTACGTCCACGCGCGGACCCTTCCCCAGTGGGCGGCGACGTTCGTGATGGCCCTCGGCACCTGGGAGCTCTATCGAATTGTCCACTCGTTGAGGATCGTCTTTCGCAGACGCCAGCGGCGCGCGCATCCCCGGTTCGGCTGCCTAGCGCCGGCAACGATCGCGAACCAGGCGAACGAGCTCTCCTACGGGCGAGTCATCGACGTCTCGGTGTCTGGCGTCGGGCTGTTGGTCGCCACAGAGATCGAAGAGGGATCTCTCCTGCACCTCGAGTTCGCGCTGCCCGACCTCGACGGCGGGATCCTCACCGTCACGCTCGCCGTCGCCGTGCAGTCTGTGCGATCCGACCAGTCGGCAGGATGGCGAATCGGCGCTTCAATCACTGAGATGGACGGAGCCTCGCGAGCAAACCTCGTGCGCTACTGCTACGTCGTGCATCCTTGTGCGCGCCTGCGCAAGAGCCGCCTCGAGTCCCAGGAGCAGACGGTGTCTTCACTCATCGCGATGGACGCGGGCACCTCGGTGATACATGCAGCCAAGGTCGACGGCGCGGCCATGGTCGAACGTCCAGCGGTGGGCTAGACCCGGCGCATTGTTCAGGACTTTCGATGACTCTTTGTGATCGCTAGCACGAATGCCTCCTGGTGGCGGGGGTTCCGTTGGTTCGAAGACCGCCCGGACCTCACCGAGCGCAAGGGTGCGGTGGCGGGAACGTGCATACGCAGCCGCCCAGGCGCTGCTCTACTCAAGGTCGGTCCCCGCAGCTTGGAGTCCCCATGAACGCCCAGCGCCACTGGACCTTCGGCGGCCTTCGGGTTACGGACCCGACCAACACGCCACGGCCGGCGAGTCAGCGCTCGGCAATTGCTTCGCGGACGGCGGGCACGACCTCGTGTGCCCAGAGGTTCAGTGTCGTGTCGCTGATGGTGTCGCCAGGAGGGACCAAGTAGATGAAAGCGGCGGCGTCGTGTTCAAGCACGGCGAAAGTCAGTTCCGCTACCCACTGCGTCACTCCGCCCCCGATCCAGCGGCCCTCGGCGTCGCGGGTCTCTGGTAGCGGAGCCCGGGTAAGGCGCCCTGACACGTTGTAGATGGTGTCGACTTGAGTAGGGTTTCTCCCTACTGAAGCAGCCGCTTGGTCGACGATGGGCCGTGACTCGGCAACCTGCGTGCTGCGCCAGTCGGCGAGGTGTCCTGGTATCCATCCGTCGGCGTGTCGGCCGGTTACTGCCAGCGCTTTCGGGCCGAGCGATCCGATCCAGATCGGTGGCGTTGGTGCGGCCGCTGGTGTCAGCTCGGTGACGTGGTAGAACTCGCCGTCGAAGGTGACCGGATCGCCGCCGCCGGAGAGCGCTCTCACGACAACGATCGCCTCTTCCAGTGCTCGTATTCGGGCTGCGGGCGACAGGCGGGGGACGCCGAGGGCGGCGATTTCCTCCCACATCCCGCCCGCACCCATTCCGAGAACGACGCGACCCCCGGAGATCGTCGACAGCCCCGTGACGGTCCGGGCGAGAATGGGAGCAGGACGGCTCAGCAGGTTGGTCATGATCACCGCTCCGGTGATGTTGCTCGTTGCGCCCAGAACGAACCCCAGTGCTGCGTAGGCGTCGAGGCGCTCCGCGAAGTAGGGATGGTCGCCGACGCTGATGAGGTCGAGACCCGCCTCGTCTGCAAGCCGCGCGTGCGCGAGCATCTCGCCCACTTGGTGGACACCGGCCTCCAGCCCGAGGCCGAAGAGGACTTTGTGGTCGGGGGTCATAACGAACAGTGTACGTGGCGAACAACGTTCCGGCCAAGTAGAGTCCGGTCCACGATGTCCCTCGCCGACGGTCGGCCACCGATGCACTCAGTCCGTCATCGCTCGACTCGTGACCGCCCCGCAAAGGCACCGCTCAGCGAGGACGCGGTCGTCGACGCGGCCCTGGCGATCCTGCAGTCAGACGGCCTCGAGGCAGTCACGATGCGCCGGGTCGCAGCCGCCCTGGACACGGGAGCTGCCTCGCTCTACGTCTACGTTCCCGGCCGTGAGGGCCTGCTCCAGGCGATGCTGGATCGTGTCACCGCCACGATCAAACTCGAGGCCCCGGACCCTTCACATTGGCGCGCTCAGCTGCACTCGCTGGCTCAGCGCATGCACCAAGCACTGGTTGCTCATCCTGGGATCGCAGCGATGACCCTGGTCGATTCACCCACGACCAAATCGGTTCTGCGCCTGACCGAGAACCTGCTGGGAATCCTGCTCGCCGGCGGGCTTGACCCCCAAGACGCAGCCTGGGCTTGCGACATCTTCGTGATGCTGGTGACGGCCGTCGCCCGTGAGGACGACGTGCGGCGCCCTCGCGGCCATCGCGACGACGGCGCCCGCCAAGATCAGGTCGACGAGATCTACAAGACCTTCGCCGGTTTACCGCCAGACCGGTTCCCTCTTCTCGCCTCCCATGCCACGCAGATGGTCGCCGGCGAGGGCGGCGAACGGTTTCGCTTCGTCATCGACGTTGTTATCGACGGCGTGGTCGCAAGAGCAGCCCGGCAGTAAACGCGCCGCCGCCGGGCTGGTCAAACCTGCCTCGAGTACGAGCGAACGGCAAGTGGGATGAAGATCGCGGCGACCGCGGCACATCCGAGTAGAGCCCATCCGACCTGAGCAGTCACGGCGCCGTCGTTCATCAGGTCACGCAACGCCGAGACGACATGCGAGACGGGATTGACCCGCGTCACGACTTGGAGCCATCCCGGAAGGCTGTCGACGGGAACGAACGCGTTGGAGAGGAAGGCCAGAGGGAACATGATCATCATGGACATCCCCTGGACGGCGCCGGCGCTCCTGGCTTTGGTGCCGATCCAAAGGAAGATCCAGGCGATGGACCAGCCGGTGATGACGGCGAGAACGATTCCGGCGAACACGCCGGGAACACCACCACCGGGGCGGTAGCCCATGACTACGCCCACGGTCAGGGTGACGACGGCCGCAATGGCATAGCGGGCGAGGTCGGCCATCATCGGTCCAGCGAGCGGGGCGATCCGGGCGATTGGCAGCGACCGGAAGCGGTTGAACACGCCCTTGTCCATGTCCTCGCGGAGTTGGATGCCGGCGGCTACGCACGCGGTGATGGTGGTCATGGCGATGATGCCCGGGATGAGGGTCGGCAGGTAGTGGGCGGTGCTGCCGGAGACGGCCCCGCCGAACATGAGCCCGAACATCACCGTGAACAAGATGGGCATGAAGGTGACGTCGACGAGCTGCTCGGGAGTGCGACTCATCTTTATGAGGGCGCGCCATGCCAGCGTCGTGATCTGGCTGAGGGCGTCACGCAGGGGTACTGACGCCTGCACGGTGCGTGCGACCGGTCGGCCCGTGGTGATTGGGTTGGTGGTGGTTGCGGTCATGACTGGCTCGCCTCGGTTTCAGGGATACGGGTTTCACTCGTGTGGCCGGTCAGAGCGAAAAACACCTCGTCGAGGCTCGGTTGTTCGATGGTGGTGCTCGTGATATCGAGCTGGTGGTTCCGCAGCGCGATGAGGACGTCGGCAGCCTGGTTGGCGTCGCTCAGCGTGAGGCTGAATCCCGAGCTGGTTGGGGAAATGATCGGTGTGACACGCGTCAGTTCCGCAGCCAGTGCGACTGCCTTTGCCGTGTCGGCGCCCTCGGCCATCTGGACACGGAGGCTCGATGTGCCGATTCGGGCCTTGAGCTGACTCGGTGTGCCCTCGGCGACCTTCCGACCGCGATCGATGACCGCGATCCGCCCGGCGAGTGCGTCGGCTTCGTCGAGGTACTGGGTGGTCAACATGATGGTCGATCCCTCAGCGACCAGGTCGCGGATCGTGTCCCACATCTGGCTGCGATTCCGGGGGTCGAGACCGGTCGTGGGCTCATCGAGGAAGATCAGTGCGGGTCTGGTGATCAGGCTGGCCGCGAGATCAAGGCGGCGGCGCATGCCGCCGGAGAACTGCGAGATCGGGCGGCGAGCGGCGTCGGTGAGTTCGAACTGTGCGAGCAGGTCGTCGCCGATGCTGTGGGCCCTCTTGGACGACAATCCCTGCAGGCGACCAAACAGCCAGAGGTTCTCGCGCGCCGTCAGGTTCTCGTCGACCGACGCGAACTGACCGGTGACGCCGATCAGTTGCCGCACAGCGTGGCCTTGACTGCGGACGTCGTAGCCGAAGATCCTCGCCTCGCCACTATCAATCGGCAGCAGCGTCGCCAACATGTTCAGCATCGTGGTCTTGCCAGCGCCGTTCGGGCCGAGCACCCCGAAGATCTCGCCTTCCATGACGGTGAGGTCGATGTCGTCCACGGCGCGATTGGTGCCGAACAGCTTCGTCAGGCCGCGCGCCTCAACGGCCACGGTTCCAGAAAGGGAGTTGTCGCGCCCAGCCTGGTCGGCGCCGGAGCTCGATCGTTCGGCTTGGGGAGTTCGAGAGGTCATGTTGTGGCTCCAAACTTTGGGTGGGGCAGAGGTCGATTGCAGTCCCGCTTGCCCTCGCACCGGGCGTGTCGATGACGCGGATCTAGGTCAGGCCGGGGCCGAGCACCGCTCACCCAGATGATCCGGATGAGCGGCGGCCTGCCGCTCTTGGCCAGCCGATCGGCGTCCGGACTCACGAAGTGGACTCGGCCTCGGTGTCGTCCGTGGCCGAGGCGCCGTCCGCCAGCACCAGGTAGATGCGCCGGCGGGTGTCCGCGAGAATCTCGCCGACCGCCTTCACCTGGCTCTCGCTGCCGGAGCGGCCCACCTGCATGATGGCCGCGGCGACCTCGACCATGAGGCCCCGCAGGTCGAGCAGGGAGCGGTCGGCTCCTCGGGCCGCTCGCTCCCACGGCGCCGGGCCGTCAGCGACCTCCTCGGCTACCGTACGGCCCTCGGCAGTCAGGCTGAAGGCCCTGCGGCCTTCACTCTTGTCCGCGGTGACCAGTCCCTGGTCCTCCAGGGCCTGGAGGGTGGGGTAGACCGAGCCGGGGCTGGGGCTCCAGACGCCACCACTGCGCTCGGTGAGCTCGGTGATGATCTGGTAGCCGTGCATCGGCTCCTCGGCCAGCAGGGCGAGGATGGCCGCTCGCACGTCCCCCCGTTCCCGCTTCAGGCCGCGTCCGAACATCGGGGGCCCGAATCCCGGGCCGAAGGCCCCGTGGCGGCCGCCTCCGAAGCCGAAGGCGTCCTCCCATCCTCTGCCGCGGCCGCCCACCCGTCCTCGGGGAGCACCGCCGAGGCGGTCGTACCGGTCACGGCGACCGGGGAAACCCGGTCCTGCATCGGGGCTGGCGTTGGTGTCATCGAATCTCTTGTGTCCATACATCAGGTTGTTCTCCTTGAATTCTCGTTCCGGACCGACCGGATGGCCGGTCCCGCAAGTCGTGTAGCTGATCTTCCGACCGCTCACGTTGTATAACGATATATCGCGATGTAATGGCTGTCAAGGGGTGGCGCAGTCGGCGGATCATCGCTCAGGTACTCGGCCGCGAGCGTCGTCGCCGGTGCCGTCGGCTTGATCACGGCAATTGCGCCTACCCTGTCGGCGCGACCTCCGGTGACCTTCAGCGCGACGTTGGTCAGGGGCTTCAGCGGCGGCACCATGTGACAATGATCATTAGCGAATGACCGTGAGCGAGAGATCCGTAGGGACTCGAAATGACAACAGACGAAACACGCACGGACGGAGCGCCCGTTACGTGGACGTTCCCGGGTAAGTACGTCAGCCTCACCACCTACAAGCGGGACGGAACGGGCGTGGCCACTCCATTGTGGTTCGTGCAGAAGGGCGACAGACTGCTGGTCCAAACAGGCGTGGCTTCCGGCAAGGTCAAGCGCATCCACCACAACCCAGCGGTACAGATGGCTGCGTGCACGGCGAGCGGTCGGCTCCGGGGACAGCAAGTGAGCGGGGTCGCACGTGTGCTTCCCGGCTCAGAGGCCGACGACGCTAAGAGGCTGATCATGCACAAGTACCGTTCCGCTCTGCTGATCATCAGACCGCTGTGGTTCGTCCAGTCCGCGCTGCACCTCGGCCGCCGGCGCAGCACGCCGGTGATCCTGGCGATCACGCCCCGCTAAGGCGCCACCCCGGTGGTGCGACCGTGTCTTGAGACCGCTTAAGCCTCTCTTCGGATTTCGGCGGGGTCTGAGCATCACCGGACGATTCAGCCGAGCACCCGCCAGTTCGGCTTGCCCGCGTAGAGCAGGATCAAATAGAAGGCTCATCCAGCTACGACAATGCTTGCCCGCTCACCCCAGTTAGTCGCGTAGCGCCTCAAATCGCGGCCAGCCCGATTGATTGTGCCGAGAAACTCAGTCTGCCTTGACCTTCGGGTTATGAGTCATCTCCGAGCCTTCTCTGGGGCCTGTTCGAGTCGGCTCCAGTAGGCCTGAATATTGGCTCTACCTGGGCTTTCTTCGCGGCACCCCGAGAGGGCAGGCACGACCAATTAGCGGCTCGCGAGACAAAAGTAGGGCAAAAGTAGGGATGGACTTCAGCCCACGAATGCATGAATTTCCCTCTGCCCGACCTTCGGGTTCAACCCACACTGCAATGGATTTCTTTGTGCCCGACCTTCGGGTTCAACCCACACTGCATACCTTGCCACTGAAGGCACCAGCCTCACGCCTTCGGCGCGGCGTGCGGCCAACTTCGGCGTCCCGGTTGGGAATTCGGCTCTCTAGCTTCGTGTCGCTGGGCGCCGGCCAGCACACGAGGAGCCCTCCGGCGAACGTTCGCGGAGAGGTTGTAGGGAAAGAATAGGGATGCTCTCGACTCAGGGCTCTGGCAGTCGAATTTGGAGCTCTCCCCTTTTCTGGCTGGGCTTTTCTGGACGTCGGCCAACACGTCAGGAGCGCTCCGTCAGACCTCAGTGGACAGGTTGTGGGAAAGAGTAGGGATGCTTCTCGGCTCAGGGGTCTAAAGAGTAGAGATGCTTCTCGGATCAGGGGTCTGGCGGTCGAATTTCGAACTCTCCCCCAAAGTCACCGTCGCGGGCATCCAGCCATGAGACGGTGAGAGCCGCCATCGGGCGATGATCGGAGCGGGCGACGCGAATCGCGTTCTCAGCTTGAGAAAGCTAAACGGTGCCAATTGCGCTACCAGCACCGATTCGCCAATACCCTGCTTATCCTGGACTTTTACTGCACCATCGTGATCGGTTCGCAACCCGAATTTACCGGTATTACGCGCGCGATCGCGCGCCTGGCCTGCACGTGTCGCACACGCTCGATTAGCCGTGATCGACAGACTGGACCCGATCCTCGTCCGTGCGCGTCCAGCCACCGGGTGTCCACCGATGACTTCGTGTCACTCGGTTCTGCAATCAGATCGCTTCTGCAGCAGCGCGTGACCAGGTCCCCCACCCTCTGCTGGCTCCTTGTCGTTTGCCAGTCTTAGGGGACCAGGCCGTTGCCTCTGGTGTCAGGCGATCTGTAAACGTTCGTCGCCGAGTCGGACGACCACCTCTACCTCGCCGCCGAGCTCTCGGAAGTAGCTACGGAGCGTCGCCACCTCGGTGTGCTCAAGCTCACCGCGCTCGATCTGGCTCACTCGTGACTGCGAAATTCCGATCTGCTCGGCAAGAAATTGTTGGGTGATGCCCAAAGCCTCGCGGATCTCTGTGGGTCGGTGCATGCGGATCTCGGAGCGCAACCGCTCCATGTTCGCCTGCACCTTCTCGTCATCGAACCTTCCCTTGGCACGAAGGTCCGCCTTAACGTCCTCCCACTTCGTGGCCTTCGCCATCGTCCTACTCTCCAATCTCGTCGTTGTACTCGCCGGCCAACCACCGCTCGTATCTCGTTTCAGCGATCGGAATGCTCCGCTCGTACCACTCGGACCATTGATCGCTCTTATCGCCTGCCACCAATAGGACGGCCTGGCGCTGTGGGTCGAAGATGAACAGGATGCGAACCTCGCTTGTGCCCGTCGAACCTGGTCGCAGCTCCTTCAAGTTGTGGAGCGTCGAGCCTTCGATTCGATCGGCCAACGGCCGAGCGAGATTAGGGCCGTCCTCCTCGAGCAGGTTGATCGCCGCTGCAACGAGTGCAGCCGTTTCCTCGTCTTAGTCGCACAGCTCCCGGTACCAGGCGTCAACCTCTTCGAGCAGGACAATGACCCAAGCCACCCGCACAGTATAACTCTGGCCTTCTATAATGTCCGCCTTCTAAGCGAGCCAACCCGATGTCTCGCTGTTCTCGACGGCGCCCACGGCAGGCACGCCGCCCGATCGATCGGAGCCCGACCTTCGGGTTCGAGATCCCCGATGACTTCATGTCACTCTCCCCCACCAGCGCGGGCTGCATCGCCGTGTCGAATGTTCGTGAAATAGTATTCGTCCGCTGTCAGCGGAGATATACTGTTTCCTGAACAGACCTGGTCTCAAGTGCTCCTGGATGTTCGGTAAAATAACATGTTCCGTCGCCAGCGGAATCCACCAATTTCCGGGACAGCCGAGAGGAGGCAGGCATGGAGGAGTCCGACGCTCCTAAGAACGAAGCCGAAGTCATGCGTCGCGGGGCGGCGATACTGGCCGAACGCCTGCCGGCTGGGTGGGCAGCGCGACTGGTCACGACGGTCCCCGACCGGCGAATGGACGGTGTGATTGAGGTGATGGCACCGGACGGCGCGTCTGCGACCTTCGTCGTCGAGGCGAAGCGGACCGTGGAAGGGCGAGACATCGAGGCGCTGCGCGAGCAGCTCGCACGGTACGCCGGAACCTTGCCCAATGCGCGGGGCTTAGTAGCCGCTCGCTATCTGTCGCCGCCCGTACGGGCGAGACTCACCGAAGAGAACCTGTCTTACATAGACGCGACGGGCAACCTGAGCATCGAGATGTCCTCCCCGGGTCTCTTCATCTCAGACCGCGGAGCTGACCGCGATCCCTGGCGGGGTCCCGGCCGTCCCCGTGGGACATTGAAGGGAGAACCCGCAGCAAGAATCGTGCGTGCGCTGGCGGACTTCACCGGAGCCTGGACCGTCCGTGGGCTAGTCGACGTCGCAAGGGTCTCGACGGGCGCCGCGTATCGCGTCGTTGACTATCTCGAACGTGAAGGCATGGCCACTCGCCAACCAGACGGGCAGATAGTGGTTCAGGACTGGGTACGACTCCTCAGGCGATGGGGTGATGACTACGGATTCGTGCGCGACAACCAGATCACACGCTGGATCGCACCACGCGGACTATCCGACCTAGTAAGACGGATCGCAGGTCTTGAAGGACAAGCTCCGTACGCGGTCTCCGGGACCTTGGCTGCCGCGGAATGGGCTGCTTATGCTCCTGCGCGTCTGGCCATGATCTACGTTGCAGACGCCGAGAAGATGGCGAATCTATGGGGACTGCGACCCGTTGACGCAGGAGCCAACGTGATGCTGGCTGGGCCGGTGTTCGACGTTGTCTTCGAGCGAAGCATCACGAACAAGGAGGGAGTAGTGCTAGCGGCGCCGACCCAGGTCGTCGTCGATCTCATGACCGGTCCCGGCCGCAGCCCGAACGAGGCAGAGGAACTTCTCGAGTGGATGAAGCGAAATGAACGGTCCTGGCGGAACTGAGGATCTCCTTGCCCAGTCGCGCTCGGCCTTGCTCGACGCCCTCCAGGCGCTGGACGCACATCGCGATGCAGTGATCGTCGTTGGCGCGCAAGCCATCTACCTCCGAACCGCCGGCGCGCCTGTTGCCTTGGCGGAAGCGACAAAGGACAGCGACCTTGTCGTCGACCCCCGTTGTCTTCACGATGACCCTCTCATAGAAGAAGCGATGAGAATAGGAGGATTCCTGCCCAATCTCGAGTCACAACAGCCTGGGGCTTGGGTCAACTCCGAAGGCATTCCCGTTGACCTCATGGTTCCTGAGCAGCTGGCCGGACCCGGGGGGAAGAATGCTCGCGCTGCGCGCATCCCTCCACATGACCGACGGGCGACCCGCAGGGCTCGGGGACTGGAGGCGGCGGTAGTCGACAACGACGTGCTGGAGATTCGAGCGCTCGACGCAACTGACCCTCGCCGCTTCAATGCGAGAGTCGCGGGACCCGCGGCACTCCTGATCGCGAAACTCCACAAGATCGCGGAGCGCGCGACGTCCTCGCCGGATCGGCTGGTGGATAAAGACGCGCATGACCTCTACCGGCTCCTCATTGACACCGACACGAATGCGCTCGCCTCGAAGTTTCGCTCCCTCCTGCGA
>Ga0302319_10007308_pt1 | contig 21750 bp, 21 predicted proteins | sample Bog_T0_2_FD_203319 | JGI IMG/M metagenome (GOLD analysis project Ga0302319, IMG submission 203319) | Peat permafrost microbial communities from Stordalen Mire near Abisko, Sweden - Bog_T0_2 | ecosystem: Environmental > Terrestrial > Soil > Wetlands > Peat | place: Sweden: Abisko, Stordalen Mire... | reverse complement strand
TCGGCGCGGGGCGGCAGGCGTTTCCAGAGCCTGACCCCCCGTGCCCTGGAGCGGCTGCGCGCCCACCCCTGGCCGGGCAACGTGCGCGAGCTCGAGAACTGCATCGAGCGGGCGGTGGCCATGCACGACGGCGAGGTGCTGGACGCGGGGGACCTTCTGTTCGATTCGCTGTCGGCGGCCCAGGAGGCGGGAGCGGCGGCCGCCGCGGCCGCGGCCCAGGCCGCGCCGGGCCCCTGGTCCCCGGTGGAGGCGGCGGAGCGCGTCGCCCTGCGGGAGGCCTTGCGGCGCCAGGGACGGGTGGAGCAGGCGGCCCGGAGCCTGGGTCTGAGCCGGGCGACCCTGTACCGCAAGATGGCCAAATACGGACTTCAGAATCTCACAAGTGAGAATTAGTCTCATATTTGAGACAGCGTTTTTGTCAGTGCCCGGAGCGCCATGGATGGGCATTCTTGAAAGCTCTTGTCATTGAATGCTTAACTGACTTTTGACCGCCTCAATAGTTTGGCATCCATCTTGCTTGTTCATGGGGTGGAGGCTGTTATGTACTTCTTCGACTGCATCGTCCGCATGGGTCATCAAGGTGCTGGCCGTTCCATTGAACGCCACGTGCGTGTGCGCGCGGACAATGCGCTGGAAGCCCTGCGTCGAGCCAAGGGCCTGCCTGGGGTCAAGAAGGGCTTCCAGAACCTGGGCGGAACCAGCGTGCTGTCGGTGGCCATGGTCCGCTGAACCAGGCTGTCGTGTGAGTCCAGGCCCCCGCCGCCCCGGCAGGGGGCCTTTTTTTTGCCCGGTCGGCCGGAGCCGGAGCGCCTGCAAACGGACTTCACGCCCTTTTTACCTTGTGGCATGATGTTTTTCGTCCGCAGGGCCCCACCGGTCCGGGCAGCGCGACGGCAGCGAGAACCCAACCCATGATTCTGCTCAGCGCCGAAGAAACACGCAGCTTCGAGGCTTTGGTCCGGCAGCGGATGTCCCTCGATGAGCGGGCCCTGATCGCGCGGGCGGGACTGGCCGCGGCGGGCTTCATCGAGAGGCGGCTCGGCTCCCCGTCGGGAAAGCGCATCGCCGTCTTCTGCGGCAAGGGCAACAATGCGGCCGACGGGCTGGCGCTCGCGGCGTTGCTCGCCGCCCGGGGCGCCCGGGTCGAGGCCGTGCTCGCCTTCGAGGCGGGCCGCCTCGGAGCCGAGGCTAGGGCCGCCCTGGACCAGGCGCTGGGTGCGGGCGTGACAGCCGTCCCCCTCGACGGCGCCGCCGCGGCCCTGGGCCGGGCCGAGCTTGCGGTGGATGCCCTGGTCGGGACAGGGGCGCGGCTGCCCCTGGGCCCCCCCCTGGCCGGCCTGGTCCGCCTGCTCGAGGACCAGAAGGTCCCGGTCCTTGCGCTGGACCTGCCGTCCGGCCTCGACCCGGACAGCGGCGCGGCGCCCGGCCCTTGCGTCCGCGCCGCGTGGACCATCACCTTCCTGGCCGGCAAGCTCGGCCTCTGCCTGGGCGAAGGCCCGGCGCGTGCCGGCGAGATCGCCCTGGAGCCGCTGGGCGCGGATCCGGCCTGGGCCGGAGCGCAGGCCTCCCGGTACGGGCAGGAATCGGCGCGCGCGGCTCTGAAGCCCAGGCCCCGCGGCCTGCACAAGCGCGACGCCGAGCTTCTGGTGGTGGCCGGCAGCGCCGAGTACCTGGGCGCGGGCATCCTCTGCGCCCGCGCCGCCTACCGCGCCGGCGCGGGCCTGGTGCGGCTCGCGCTGCCCGAGCCGCTGGCGCCCTTCGCCCAGTCCGCCATGCCCGAGGCCGTGGTGGCGGGGCTGCCGGCCTCCGGCGCCCTCGGCGAGATGCATCTTGAAGCCCTGCTGGCGCTGGCGGCCCAAGCGGACGCGGCGGTCGTCGGCCCCGGCCTGGGGCGGCGCGACGAGACGCTCGCCCTCGTGCGGGAGCTCTGGGCGCGGCTGCCGATGCCGGCCCTCTTCGACGCCGACGCGCTCGGGGCCCTGCGCCCGGGCGCCGCCCCCGGCGGGGAACGGGTCCTCACCCCGCACGAAGGCGAGATCCGCCGCATGCTGGGCCCGCAGGCCCTGGACCGCGGCAGGGCCGCGGCGGCCCGCACCCTGGCCGCATCCTTCTCGGCGGTGGCCCTGCTCAAGGGGCCCTCGACGCTGGTCGCGACGCCGGGCGGCGCGCTGAGCGTGGACAACGAGGGCACGCCCGTGCTGGCCACGGCCGGCACCGGGGACGTCCTGTCCGGGGCCATCGGGGCCCTGCTGGCGCAGGGCCTGGACGCATGGGACGCCGCGCGCCTGGGCGCCTGGGCCCACGGCAGGTCGGCGGCGGCCTGGTCGCGGCGCAACGGCGACCGCGGACTGCTGGCCACGGACCTGGCGGAAGGCCTGCCCGCGGCGCTCGCCCAGGCGTTCTGGCAATCCTGAACTTGGAATTACGGCCTGATTGAGGCCCTTTGAAGGGGGATCCATGGAAAACACCATCATCATCGGCATCGCCATCGCCCTGATCTTCTTCGTGTGGGTGTGGATCGGCCTGACGATCGTCCAGCGCCTGAGCCTCGAGCAGAAGATCGAGAAGCTGGAGAACATCGAGAACCGGCTGCCGGAGGAGCAGCGCACCCTCAACCACCTGACCGAGCTGCGGGCCATCGAGCGCAACAAGGTCGGCTCGGCGAAGCTGATCCTCGGCTTTTTCGGGGTGCTCCTGCTGGTGGCCCTGGGCCTGGCGACGCTCAACGAGCGGGTGCAGGGCATCTTCGGGCTCGACAGCCTCAAGGACTTCAGCCTCTACGACATCGTTGTGCTGTCCTTCATCGTGCTGCCGACCTACGTCGGCCTGACGCTGGCCAGCGGCGGCAAGCCCCGGCCATCCGTCGCCGGCGAGAAGGCCGTCAAGGAGGTCGTGTCCTGAGGCACGCGCCGGTCCTGCTGCTCGCCGCCCTGGCGGCCTTCGTCGCCGTCGCCGGCTGCCAGCGCCAGCTCGCGGGCCCGGGGCCGGCGCCGCGCCTCGAGATCGGCGTCGAGCCTCCGTCGCCCGCCCAGCTGGAGCCCGGCACGGTGGTGAAGGTGACCGCCCGCCCGGTGCCCGACGTGGAGATGGCCTGGGTGTCGGGGACCGTCAAGCTGATCGGCGCGCCGGTGGCGGCCTTCAAGTACGATCCGGCCAGGAAGGCCTGGACCTTCAAGACCATGGTGCCGCCCATGGCGACGGTGCCGCCGGGCACCTACCAGGTGCAGGCCTGGGGACGGACCAGGGCGGGCGCCGAGTTGCGCAACGCCATCAGCTATGAGGTGCAGTGAGGCATGGAAACGAAAACTGAGACTGTGAACTCCGGCGACGCGGCCATCATCCGCCGGCAGCTGCTGTGGACCGCCGCGGTTCTGGTCCTGGCGGGCCTGGGCTGGGGCGGCTGGTGGTGGGGCCAGGACACGGGCTGGGGCAATCCGGACCGCGCCGTGGCCGCAAAGATGGACCGCGGCGAGAAGGATTTCATCGCCGGCCGCCTCGAGGACGCCGCCGCCCAGTACCAGCGCATCGTGGACCGCTATCCGCGCCACCCGCAGGCGCCGCAGGCGATGACGCAGCTGGCCACGGCCCTGCAGCAGCTGGGCCGCCAGCAGGCCGCCCTGGCGGTGCTGCAGCAGCTCTCGGCCTCGCTCGAGAACCAGCCGGACAAGGCCGATCTGCAGGCCTACACCATGCTGCAGATCGGCAAGGTCAAGAAGGACCTCGGCGACGACGACGGCGCCCTGCAGGCCTACGCCGACGTGCGCACCAAGCACCCCGGCACCGACTGGTCGGGCGAGGCCCAGAGCGGCATCGGGGACGTGCTGGTGGCGCAGGGCAAGTACAAGGAGGCCCGGGACGCCTACGGGGTCCTGGTCAAGGAGCTTCCGGGCGGCTTCCTCGCCGCCGAGGCTCAGACCGCCATCGGCGGCTGCTTTGAGCAGGAAAAGAACCCGAAGGCGGCGCTCAAGGCCTACCAGCTGGTGCTGGACAAGTATCCTTCCGCCGTGTGGGACACCGCCAAGGCCCGCGTCGACGCCCTGAAGAAGGATGCCGAGCAGGCCAAGGAGGCCGCCGACGCCAAGGGACAGGCGGCGCGCAAGGCCCGCAAGGCCAGGAAGCACGAGGATCCAGACGGCCCCTCGTCCTAGGGCGAAGCCCTTTTCGGAGCGCGCCTTTTTGTCCGGACTGCGGCGCGCCCTGCCAGCCCCATCCAAGACCGACCCCCTGGTGCTCGGCCCGGGGGATGACGCCGCCCTGTGGCGCCCCCGCGTCGGCTGCGAGATCGCCCTCACCTGCGACCTGCTGGTCGAAGGGGTGCACTTCAACCTCCGCCATACGGGGCCCTGGGAGCTCGGGGCCCGGGCCGCCGCCGTGAACCTCTCGGACCTCGCGGCCATGGGCGCCCAGCCGCGCCTGTTCCTGGTGTCGCTGGCGCTCCCGCGCCGCGCCGGGCTCGGGGAGTCCTGGCTCAAATCCTTCCATGCCGGCCTGTGGGCGTTCATGTCCGCCTTCGGCTCCAGGGCCGCCGGCGGGGACCTGAGCGCGTCCAAAGGCGGGGTGTTCATCGACGTGACCGTGGTGGGGGAGGTGGAGCGGGGCAGGGCCCTGCGACGCAGCGCCGCCCGGCCCGGCGACCACGTCTTCGTCAGCGGCCCCCTGGGCGGCAGCGCGGCCGGGCTGGCCCTGCTCGCCCGGCGCGGCCGCCCGGCGGGCCTCAGCGCGGCCCGCGCCGAGCTGCTCAAACGGGCCCACCGCCTGCCCATGCCCCGGGTGCTGGCGGGGCGCTGGCTGCTGCAGGAGCGGGCGGCTCACGCATGCATCGACGTCAGCGACGGGCTGGCGAGCGAAGCCTGGCACCTCAGCCGCGAAAGCGGGGTGCGCCTCGACCTGGATCTGGACGCCGTGCCGCTGGCCCCGGGGCTGGAGGCGGTGGCGCGGGCCCTGGGCCGCCGGCCCCTGGACCTGGCCCTGGACGGGGGCGAGGACTACGAGCTTCTGTTCACGGTGCCGCCGCGGGCGCTGAGGCTGGTGGAGGAAAAGATGGCCCACTACACGGGCTGCGCCCCGAAGCGCATCGGATCGGTGTCCCGCGGGCGCGGCGTGCGCGCGAGGGAAGGCGGGCGCGTGCAGGCGCTGCCCGACGGGGGCTATGAGCATTTCCGCCGCTGAGATCCTCTGCCCGGGGCCCGGGGACACCGAGGCCTGCGCCGAGGCGCTCGCCGGGCGGCTCGCCGCCGGCGACGTGCTGCTGCTCAGCGGCGTGCTGGGCGCCGGCAAGACCTGCTTCGTGCGCGGGCTGGCCCGCGGCCTGGGCATCGCCGACGGGGCGGTGCTGTCGCCGACCTTCCAGCTGGTGCGCGAGTCCCGCGGCGGACGCCTGCCCCTCTTCCACATCGACCTCTACCGCCTCGAGGGTCCCGGCGAGGCCGGTCGCCTGGGCCTCGAGGAATACTTCGACGGGGACGGGGTCTGCGCCGTGGAGTGGCCGGAGCGCCTGGGGGCGCTGCGGCCCGGCGGGGCCTGGCAGGTGGACATCGAGCCCCAGCCCGACGGCGCGCGGCGCGTCCGCGTGGGCCGGCCATGAGGATGCTGGCCATCGAGGCCGGAGGCCCGGTCCTTTCCGCGGCGCTGTTCGAGGACGGCAGGGCCGCGGGCGAGGCCTGGCTCAGGGCCCCGCAGCGCCAGACCGAGCAGCTGGCGCCCCTGGTGGCCGGGCTTCTGGAGCGGCACGGCTGGCCGGCCCGGGGCCTGGATGCCGTGGCCTGCGGCCAGGGCCCCGGGTCCTTCACCGGCCTGAGGTCCAGCATGGCCTTCGCCACCGGCCTGGCCCTGGGTTCCAGCGGCCTGAAGCTGTGGGCGGTGCCCACCCTGAAGGCCTGGGCCGAGGCCTTTGCGCCGTCGGGGGCGCGGAAGGCGCTGGTGCTGCTCGACGGCCGGCGGGGCCAGGCCTACCGCGGGCCGCTGCGCCGCGGGTCCGCCGGCGGCTGGGAATTCTCGTCGGCCCCGGGGCTGGTGGACCTGTCCGCGATCCTGCAGGACCTGGAGCCCGGGACCGTGGTGCTGGGCGACGCCGCGGCGGGCCCGGAGCCGCGCCTTTCCGCGCAGGACGCCCTTGATTCCGCGGCCCTGGCGCTGGCCGTGGGCCGCCTGGCCTCAGCGGAGCTGCTGGCCGGCTCTCCGCAGCCCGCCTTCGAGCCGGAGTACCTGCGCCGCAGCGAAGCCGAGCTGCTGTGGGAGCGCCTGCATCCGGCTGCGCCCGCCGGCACGGGCGGCGCGTGATCCCGGACGCCGGCCTTGAAACGGGGCCACTGCGGGCGGACGACCTCGACGAGGTCTGCGCCATCGAACTCGAGGCCTTCCCGACGCCCTGGTCCAGGGCGCTGTTCGAGGAGGAGCTGCGGCGTCCGGCCCTTTGCCACTGGCTGGCCCTGCGCGAGGCCGGCGCGCCCCAGGGGCGGCGGGTGGCGGCCTACGGCGGCTTTTGGAAGGCCGTCGACGAGGCCCACTTCACCAATCTGGCCGTACGGGCGGACCGCCGGCGGGCGGGCCTGGCCCGGCGGCTGCTCCGCGAGCTGCTGGCCCTGGCCGCCTCGCTGGGCTGCGCCCGCGCGACGCTCGAGGTGCGGCCGTCCAACCGGGCGGCCCTGGCGCTCTACGAATCCGAGGGCTTCGCCGCGGCGGCGATGCGCCCGCACTACTACAGCGACGACGGAGAGGACGCTTTGATCCTTTGGAACAACGACATCAGGGCGGGCGGGGCGTGAAGGAGCAGCTGAAGGCCCTGAGGGAGCACCTGCGCCGCGCCGGGCTCAAGCGGACGGCCCAGCGCGAGGAGATCCTGCGCATCTTCCTCGGGCTGGAGGACTTCCAGACCGTGGACGCGGTGGCGCGCGCGGTCCGGGAGCAGGACCCCCGCATCGGCCAGAGCACGGTCTACCGCAGCCTCAAGCTCTTCGTCGAGGCGGGGCTCGCGCTGGAGCACCACTTTCTCGACGGCAAGACCTGCTTTGAGCGCCCCAGCGGCCCGAGCCCGCGGAACTACCTGGTGTGCACCTCCTGCCAGAAGGTGCAGGCCTTCGAGGACCGCCTGGTCGAGGCGGTGCGCGACAAGGTCTGCCGGGGGCTGCGCTTCGCCCCGGCGTTCAACCGCATGGAGATCTACGGGCTCTGCGCCGAATGCCGCGGCCCCCTGGGCGAGGACGAGGACTGACATGGACAAGGCCAGGCTCATCAAGAAAATGAACGCGGCCCTGGAGCGGGAGCTCCATGAGGTGGTGCGCTACATGCACCAGAGCTTCTGGGTGAAGGGCCCCAACGCCCGCCGGCTGCGCGCCTTCTTCAGGGAGCAGAGCCGCGAGAGCATGGGCCATGCCACCCTGCTGGGCGAGCAGATCGTGGCGCTCGGCGGGCGCCCGGTGGTGAAGATCCTCGAGATCTACGAGCCGCTGGACCTGAGCGACGCGGCGCTGCTGCGGGACTGCGCCAGCCACGAGGAGGCGGCCTGCGAGGGCTACGAGCGCATGCTGCCCCTGGTCAAGGGCCGCCCCGCGCTGAGGCGCCTGATCGGAGGCCTGGCCCGCGAGGAGGGCCAGCACATCGCGGCCATCCGCGCGATGGCGGAGCGCCTCGCCCGGCGCCCCGCGGCGAAGGGGGCCCGCCGTGCTTGACCACATGCGCGAGGACCTGAAGGCGGTCCGCGAGAGGGATCCCGCCGCCACCAGCACCCTGCAGGTGGCCCTGCTCTACAGCGGGCTGCACGCGATCTGGGCCTACCGGGCGGCGCACCGCCTGCAGGCCGCGGGCATGGGCTTCGCCGCCCGGGCCCTGTCCCAGACGGCCCGCTGGCTCACGGGGGTCGAGATCCACCCGGCCGCGGCCATCGGCAGGCGCTTCTTCATCGACCACGGCATGGGCGTCATCATCGGCGAGACCGCCGTCATCGGGGACGACGTGCTGCTCTACCAGGGCGTGACCCTGGGGGGCACGGGCAAGGAAAGCGGCAAGCGCCACCCGACCCTCGGCGACCGCGTGGTGGTCGGCGCCGGCGCCAAGGTGCTGGGCAACATCACCATCGGCTCGGACACCCGCATCGGCGCCAACAGCGTGGTGCTGCACGACGTGCCGCCCCACTCCACCGTGGTCGGCATCCCCGGCAAGGTCGTGCGGCGGCGCAAGGGCGACGAGAACGACGCCCTGTCCCACCAGAACCTGCCCGACCCCACCATGGACGCCCTGGCCGGGCTGGCGCGCCGGCTGGACGCCCTAGAGGCCCGCCTGGCCCCGCGGGCCGCGAAGCGGCGCCCGCCCAGGCCGTGACGGCGCCGGCGAAGGCCCCCCTGAAGGCGGCCCGGCGCGCCGCCGAGCTGCGGGCCGAGCTGGCCCGGCACGACGAGGCCTACTACCGGGATTCCGCGCCCACCATAAGCGACCAGGCCTACGACGCCCTGATGGCCGAGCTCAAGGCCCTCGAGGCCGCGCACCCCTCCCTGCTCACCCCCGACAGCCCCACCCAGACCGTCCGCGAGAGGCCGACCCAGGGCTTCCGGCCCTTCCGCCACGCCCGCCCCCTGCTGAGCCTCGACAACACCTATTCCGACCAGGACCTGCGCGCCTTCGACGAGCGCGTGCGCAAGGTGCTGAGGCGGGACGCCGTCGACTACGTCGTCGAGCTCAAGATCGACGGCCTGGCGGTGGCGCTGCATTTCGACGAGGGGCGCTTCACGGCCGGGGCGACCCGCGGCGACGGCGAGACCGGGGACGACATCAGCGCCAACCTGCGCACCCTGGCCGACCTTCCGGCCCGGCTCAAGGGCTCGCCGCCGCGCTCCCTCGAGCTGCGCGGCGAGGTGTACCTGGACCACGCCGGCTTCGCGCGCATCAACGCCGAGCGGGCCCGCGACGGCGAGCCCGCCTTCGCCAACCCGCGCAACGCGGCGGCGGGCAGCCTGAAGCTGCTGGACCGGGCGGCCGTGGCCCGCAGGCCTCTGCGCCTGTTCCTGTACACCCTGGGCCACGCCGATCCCCTGCCCTGGGACCGGCACAGCGCGTTCCTCGCGGCGCTCAAGGGCTGGGGCGCGCCCCACGACCGCCACTTCAGGGTCTGCCGCGGCGTGGACGCGGTGCTTGAGCGCTGCGCCCACTGGGAGCAGGCCCGCCAGGACCTGCCCTTTGACATCGACGGCCTCGTGGTCAAGGTGGACGCCTACGAGGACCAGGCCGTGCTGGGCGCGACGGCCAAGAGCCCGCGCTGGGCCATCGCCTACAAATTCAGGGCCGGCCAGGCCGAGACCACCCTGCTGGGCATCGAGGCCAGCGTGGGGCGGACCGGCGTGATCACGCCCGTGGCCCTGCTCGAGCCCGTGCGCCTGGGGGGCTCGACCATCAGCCGCGCCAGCCTCTACAACGCCGACCAGCTGGCGGCGCTGGACGCCCGTCCCGGCGACCGAGTGCTCATCGAGAAGGGCGGCGAGGTCATCCCCAAGGTGGCAGCGGTCCTCAAGGAACGGCGCACCGGCAGGGAGAAGCCCTGGAGCCTGCCCGACCGCTGCCCGGCCTGCGGCGGGGAGACCGGGCGTGACGAGGGCCAGGTGGCGTTGCGCTGCCTCAACCCCCTGTGCCCGGCCCAGGTCGCCGGCCGCCTGGAGCACTGGGCCTCGCGCGACGCCATGGACATCGAGGGCCTGGGGCCCGCGGTGGTGGACCAGCTGCTCAAGGCGGGCCTGGTGAAGGACGTGGCCGGGCTGTATTCCCTGACCCCGCTGGAGGTGGCCGCCCTCGAGCGGCACGGGGAGCGCTCGGCGGCCAGGCTCCTTGAGGGCATCGAGGCCAGCCGGGCCCGTCCACTCTCGCGCCTGCTCTTCGCGCTGGGCATGCCCGGCATCGGCGAGCGTTCGGCCGCGGCGCTGGCCCGTCACTTCGGCAGCCTGGACGCCGTGGCGGACGCCGACGAGGAGGCCCTCATGCGGGTGCCGGACTTCGGGCCCGTTGCCGCGGCCGCGGTGCGGCGCTGGCTGCGCCTCAAGGAGGCCAGGGCCCTGGTGCGGCGCCTGAAGAAGGCGGGGCTCAACACCGAGCTGCTGGACTCGGAGCGCCCAGCCGGATCCCAGCTGCAGGACAAGACCTTCGTCTTCACCGGCGAGCTGGCGGGCTTCACCCGCGGGCAGGCCGAGGACGAGGTGCGCAAGCGCGGGGGCAAGGCCAGCGGCAGCGTGAGCGCAAAGACCAGCTATGTGGTGGCCGGCGACGCGCCCGGGTCCAAGCTCAGGAACGCCCAGAAGCTGGGGGTCCCGGTCCTGGACGAGGCCGCTTTCCGCCGCCTCCTCGGGGGCTGAGGCGGGGCCGGCGCCCCGGGTCCCGGAAATCACAAACTCGTGCCTTGCGTTTTGCCCCCGGAAGCTGCAAAAAGGGGTGGCCTCAACGGGCCAGTACCGCCTCAAGGACGAGGGACACCTCAAGGCCGAGGGCGCGGCACGGGGACGTGCCGGTGAGGGGGACGTTTGGAAACCTACGCGGCCCCGGCGATGCCTTCGAACGAAACCGAACGGCTGGGCGCCCTGCGCGCCCTGGACATACTCGACACCCCTGCCGAGGAGGCCTTTGACCGCCTCACCCGGCTCGCGGCCCTCATTTTTGACGTCCCGATCAGCGTGCTGTCCCTTGTCGACAGCAGCCGCCAGTGGTTCAAGTCCAGCGTGGGCCTCAGCATCGCCGAAACGAGCCGCGAGATCTCCTTTTGCGGGCACGCCATCCTGAACAGCGAGCCGCTGGTCGTCCCCGAAACCCGCTCCGACCCCCGCTTTGCGCGCAATCCGCTCGTGACCGGCGACCCCGGCGTCCGCTTCTATGCCGGCGCGCCGCTCGACCTGGGGCAGGACCGCCGCATCGGCGTGCTGTGCCTGGTCGACCGCCGGCCGCGCGAATTCGGGCCCCGCCAGCTCGAGACCCTGGGCCTGCTCGCGGAGCAGGCGCTCGACGCCCTGCGCCTGCGGAGCATGAACCGCGAACTGCGCTACGCCCACGCCTCCCTCGAGGCGCTGCTGCAGGCCTCGCCCAACGCGATGCTGGTGCATGACGGCGACGCCATCGTCTTCGCCAACCGCGCGGCGGCCCGCCTTCTCGGGCGCGGACCGGAGGTGCGCCTGGCCGGGCGTTCGCTGCTGGGTTTTGCGGCCGATGAGCCGGCCCGGGCCGCGCTCGCGGCGATGATCCGCGGCGTCGACCGCGGGGCCGAGTCCCCGGCGGTCGACGTGGTCCTGGCGGGCGGCGCGGGCCCGATCGTGGCGGAGGCCCAGGCGCGCAAGGTCCTCTTCAACCACAAGGCCATGACCCTGAGCACGCTGCATGACGTCACCGGGCTGCGCGACCGCCAGCGCTCGCTGCTCAAGGACGCGAACACCGACGAGCTGACCGGGCTGCCCCGGCGCCAGGTATTCGAGGCTTCGGCCAGGGAGCTCGCCCGGAGCCCGGCGCGGCGCTTTTCGCTGGCTTTCCTGGACCTGGACCATTTCAAGTCCGTCAACGACCGCTTCGGCCATGTGGAGGGGGACCGGGTCCTGAAGGCGGTGGCCCAGGCCCTCATGCGCCTGTGCCGCAAAGGGGACGGCCCGGCCCGCTGGGGGGGCGAGGAGCTCGCCGTGCTGCTGCCCGACTGTCCGCTGAGCAACGCGCTCGAGTTCGCCGAGCGGGTCCGGCGCGAGGTGGAGGGCCTCAGGGGCATGCCCTGCCGGGTGACCCTGTCCGCGGGCGTGGCCGAGCACCGCGCAGGCGAGGACGTCGAATCCCTGCTGGCGCGGGCCGACCAGGCCCTGTATATGGCCAAGAGCCTCGGCCGCAACCGCGTGCAGGCCGCCGCCGGCTGAGCCGCCGGGCCGGGTCCGTCCGGGCAAAAAGAAAGCCCGCCTCCCTGGGGAGGCGGGCTTTCTTGCGTCGGATCCCTGCCGGCCTGACGCCGGGCGCCCTAGGGCGCCGCGGCCACGCGGGCCAGCTCGACATAGACATGGATCTCGTTGGCGGCTCCCCCGGCGGACGGCGGGCTGTAGGGTTCAGGCTTGATGCTCGACGCGTCGACGCCGGCGAGGCGGGCCAGCTCGGAGCCGACAGCCTGGGCCCTGGCTGTGGAGCGCTCCTCGTTGGACGCGTAGCGGCCCTTGAGGCCGCTGGTGTCGAGCGGGCCGACCACGACGATTGGCTCGCCTGCGTACTGGGCCACCTTGCTTGCAAGCTTGCGCAGTTCGGCCAGGGAACCCGGATCCAGGTTCTCTTTGTCGTCGAAGGAGGCCTTGTAGCGCATGCGCAGGGAGCCGGTCCTCGCGCCGGCCGCCGCCGGTTTGGCAGGGGCAGGGGCCGCCGTTGCGGCCTGGGGCAGGGGCTGGGGCGCGGGAGCGGCGGCCTGAGCCGGCGGGGCGGTGGGCGCCGGGACGGGCGCCGATGCGGCCGCCGGTGCAGGCGCCGAAGCGGACGGGACCGCCGCGGCGGCGGCCTGGATGGCCGGCTTGGCAGGGGCGGGCTTCAGCAGGGCCACATGGATGGCGCCGGAGGGGGCCGGCCCGACGCCGAAGCCCAGCAGGGCGCTGGCGCCTCCCGCCGCCGCCTGGGACGGCGCCGCGGAAGCATGGGAGGGGGCGGCCTGGGCCGCGGGCGCCGCGGTCGGCACCGCGCTGGGCAGGGGGGTGGGCCTGGCGAAACTGAAGACGAGGGTGGATGCGCTGGCGGTGGAGGGCTGCATCCAGTCGGGCGACAGGGCGCCGTCGTGCGTGACCTGGCGCACCGAGGCGCCGGTCGCGTCGGCGGCGTAGAGGTCCCAGGTCACCGAATCCGCGCGCGCCGAGCTGAACAGGATTCCCGTGCCCGCTGGGCTGAAGACCGCTGCCGCGCTGAGGTGGTCCTTGGTGAGCACATCCGCATCGGCCGCGGGCGAGTCCGGGTGGGAGTCCACCTCCACGACGTCGTTTTCCTCGCCCTGGGTCCGCGTCAGCAGCAGCTTTTCGCCCTTCGGCGACCAGCGGGGATGGCCGACCGTGTATTCGCTGAAATCGGTCACCTGGTAGGTGTCATGGCTGTCGACGTCGGTGACCCACAGGTCAAAATGCCCGTTGCGGCCGTTGACGTAGGCGATGTGGCGCCCGTCCGGGGAATACGCAGGCGCCCAGCTGGCCCCATCGCTGATCAGGGTCTCGGCGTTGTAGCCGCTGGCGTCCATGACCCACAGGTTGCCGTTGAAGCAGTAGGCGATCTTCTTGCCGTCAGGGGAGCCCGAGGGCGAGTTGCCCAGGCTCAGGCTCTTCATCAGGGGCTCGGCCTTCTCGCCGGTGTCCGTCAGCACCGCCGATTTGCCGGTGGCCAGGTCCACGCGGACCACGTCCTGCGTGCCATCGGAACGGGACAGCCAGGCGAGAAAGCCGCTGCCGTCGGGCAGGGAGGCGGGGAACCAGAAGTCCTGGTTGCGCCCGGGCGCGGCGAGCAGGCGCACCCCCTGGCCGTCGGAACGGGTCAGCCAAAGCGAGCCGGCGCGGGTGAAGGCGACCACATCGGCGACCGGGGCCGGGGTCGGCGTGCGGGTGGGCGCCGCGGGGGGCGGCGGCGGCGGCGCGGAGCAGCCCGCCACCAGGGCGGCGAGCGCCAGCGCGGCGAGGACCAGAGGACGCCTCACTGGCAGGCCCCGGGCAGGGGGGGCAGCTGGCCCACGTTGATGTTGGACACGGGCACCGCACCCAGCTGGCGGGAGTGGCTGCCGTCGATCTCGCAGCGCCACAGGGAGCCTTCGCGCACGAAGTAAATGGACTTGCCGGTGGGGGAGGCGAGCACCCGCTGAGCGCCGCCCTGGGTCACCTGGGTGGGGCTTTCCTTGGCGCTGTAGGGGGCCACGAACACCTCGGGCTGGCCCGAGTTGGAAGGCGCGAGCAGGGCCACTCCCGAGGGGAGCAGCGCAAGGCTGTTGGGCTGCACCGAGGACGGCATCAGCAGCTCCGCCTTGTTCGACCCGTTCACCCGCGAGGCTCCGCGGCCAAGGTAGAAGACGTCGTCCGATTTCGCAGACAGGCTCCAGGCCAGGTTCGGCTGGTCGCAGCCGTTGGCCACCAGGGTGCGGATGGTGCCGCCGGCCACGTCGATGCGCCGTATGTTGGCGTCCTGGACCAGGGCCAGGGAGTCGCCCGCGGGGTTCCAGGCGACGGCCCGGACGCCGCCGTTGTAGGTCAGGGTGCGCGTCTGGCGGTCCGAGAGGCGCAGGACCCAGGCCTCGCCGCGCGCGATGTAGGCCAGGTTCTTGCTGTCGGGGGAGAACGCCAGGCTGCAGGCGTTGACGGCGTCGGCGTCCATGATGCCCGCGTCGTCGTCCGTGACCGCCGAGCTCTGGCGGCCGTCCGAGCTGATCAGCCAGAGGTTGACGCTGCCGCCGCGGGTGCTGAGCAGGGCCAGCTGCGTGCCGTCGGGGCTGCTGGCGGCGATGAGGTCATCCCCGTTGAGCCGGGGGTCGGGAAAGGGCTGCCAGCCTTGGCCAAAGCGCCCGAGGTAGGCCTTGCACGTGCCGTTCGCGGTGCAACGGCCCAGCACCTCGTGGCCGCCCGCATGGACCGTGAAAAAGACCGTCTCCTCCAGCGCCTGCGCCTTGGCGCTGGCCGACACAGGCATCGCCTTTGATTTCGACGAGTCCGGTGCCGGGGTGGAGCCAGCCGCCGTGCTGTCGGCGCGCAGCATCAGCGGCGACAAAACGACCATTGCGCCCAGCAGGGCGCAATGCCGTATGGCAGAAGCTGACACCAGATTCAGGATCACGCGCTGCGGCTCGAAAAAGGCAAGTGATATATGGGTTTTTAGGATGCTAAAGCACTTGGCCGAGGCCGTCAAGAAAGATTTGCACAAGTGCCTGTGGGTATCTTGGGTATTTCAGGCGATTCTTGACAAAGACCTTTCAGGGCTGTTAAAATTTTCTGAAAAACTATTAGAAATTCAAGCTTTTCAGAAAGGGCCCGGTCCTTTGACCTTACGTGCCCAAATCGCGGTGGTATTTTTGTGTCTGGTGCTCTTTACGGTGGTGGCGGCAGCCGTATCCATCCAGGAGCAGCTGCGCGCGTCCCTGACCCAGGAAGTCCAGCTCCGTGGCCTGACCGTCGCCCGGCATCTGGCCGGGGTCAGCGGCGATTTTCTGCTGGGCGGCGAAAAGCTTGAGCTAGCAGACATCTGCCAAGGCGCCCGGGAAAATGAAGATGTGGCCTATGTCCGGGTGGTGGATTCCCGTGGAATCCTGAGGGCCAGCGCCCCTGCCGTCGCGCTCGAGGTCCCCTTCTATCCCCCCAACGAGGTCCAGCCTCTGGGCGACCGGGCCTACAGCGTCCAACGCTACTATGACGGGCGGCAATGGATCGAGGATGTGATGGTCCCCATCCACCAGGGCCAGCAGCGCGTCGGACTGGTCGACGTCGGCCTGGACGACTCCACCGTCGAACGGGCGGTGTCCGCGGCCGAGGAGAGCCTGCTGTGGGTGGGCCTGGCGGTGCTCGCCTGCTGCATGGTCCTGGCCCTGCTGGTGTCGACGGCCCTGGCACGGCCGGTGGAACGGCTGACCAAGGCCGTGCAGGCCCTGGGGACCGGTCTGCTGGACACTCGGGTGCAGGCCTCCGGCCCGCTCGAGCTCAGGCAGCTCGAGGAAAGCTTCAACCAGATGGCGGCCCGCCTGCAGAGCCAGCTCGGCGGCGCGGCCCAGGCCCTGGCCCGCGCCCTGGCCGAGCATGACCACGTCTCGCCGGGCCACGCCGAGCGGGTGTCGAAGCTCGCGGTGCGGACCGCCCAGACCCTGGGCATGCCCGCCCGCAACGTCGAGGAGCTGCGCCTGGGCTGCCAGCTGATCGACATCGGCCACATGGGCGTGCCCACGCAGCTGCTGCACAAGGTCGAGCCGCTGACGGACGAGGAGCTGCGCCGGCTGCGCTCCCACCCTCAGGTGGGCGTGCGCATCATCGAGCCGCTCACGGCCCTGAAGCCGGTCCTGCCCCTGCTGATGCACCACCATGAGCGCTTCGACGGCCGCGGCTACCCCCTGGGCCTGCGCGGGGAAGCCATCCCGCTGGGCGCGCGCATCATGGCGGTGGCGGACTCCTTCGACGCCATGCTCACCGAGAAGCGCCACCGCAAGGCCCGCAGCCAGGCCGACGCGGTGCGCGAGCTGCAGCGCTGCGCCGGGCAGCAGTTCGACCCGGCAGTCGTCGAGGCCTTCGTCAAGCAGCTGTCGGCGGCCCCCCATGCCTGAACCCGCTTCCGCGAGAGCATCCATGCCCAAGACCGCCGCCTCCGCGCCCCCTGGGGCGCCGGCGAACAGCGCCGCCAGTGGCTCCGCCTTCAGGCGGGGATGGCTGTCCCTGAATTTCAAGTTCAGCGCGGCCACCGGCGGCCTGCTGCTGGCGCTGCTGGTCATCGTCTCCCTGGTCGTCAACCAGGAGCTGCGCAACAGCCTGACCCGCGAGGTGGGCGAGCGCGCGAGCACCGTGGCGCGCAACCTGGCCGGCAAGCTGGTGGAGCCCATCGTGGCTCCCAATGGGCCCGACGAGCTGCCGCTGCTCAAGAGCCTGAAGGACTCCCTCGAGGAAGCGCCGCCCCCGGCCCCGGCCGACCAGGACCTGCTCAACCGCATCGTGTCGGACCTCAAGGCCAGCTTCAATCCCGCCTCCGAGATCAAGAACGAGGGCATCCAGCAGATCATCGTGACGGTGTTCCCGCTGCAGGCCGGCGCCGCGAACCAGTATTACTCCTGGGACGCCACCAGCGGCCCGAGCCAGGACCCCGACCACAAGACCGTGCAGCTGCCCCAGACCAGCCCGCCCAACCCCGAGGCAGGGGATCCCTTTCCCACGGCGCTGGTCGACGGCAGGCAGGCCTACGAAATCCTGGTGCCCATCGCCAGCTCCACGGGGGGCGGCGACTCCGCGGGCCTGGCTTCCGCCCCGGGTGCGGCTCCGGGCGCCTCGGCCGCCGAGTCGGGCACCGCTTCCGCGGCCTCCGTCACACCGCCGGCCTCCGCAGCCCTGCCGTCCGCCTCCGGGCTGAGCCCGGCGGCGTCCGCGGCAGGCGTTTCCGCTTCCGCCGCCGCCCTTCCCGGCGCCGCGGCCGCCGCTGCCCAGGGCGGGGACGCCGGTCAGGGCGCCAAGAAGCTGGGCGAGGTCCGGCTTTACTTCAGGCGGGACGTCATCGTCGACGCCGTCCGTGTGGCGACCACCCGCCTGGTGGCGGTCATGCTCGTGTCCTTCCTGGCGGGGCTGTTCCTGCTCTGGCTGGTGGTGCGTTTCCTGTTCCGCCCCGTGGGGCACCTTGTGCGCGGCGTCAACGCCGTGGCGGCGGGGGATTTCGGCGTCCAGCTGGCCATCCGCCGGCACGACGAGCTCGGCGACCTGGTCGAGGCCTACAACGGCATGGCCAAGAGCCTGGCAGAGAAGGAGGCCGTGCAGGAGGCCCTCGCCAAGTACACCAGCAAGGACCTGGTCAACCAGATGCTCAGCGACAAGGCCAAGCTTGACCTGGGCGGGCAGAAGGTGCACGCCACGATCCTGTTTTCGGTGGTCCGCGGCGTGCACGCGCTGAGCCAGACCATGGCGGCCGAGGAGTACGTGGCCCTCATCAACGAGTACCTCGAAGTCGAGACCGACGCGATCATGCGCAACGCCGGATCGATCGACAAGTTCATCGGTGACGAGGTCATGGCCGTCTGGCTCATCCCGCGGGAGAGCGGCGACGACAAGAAGCGCGAGATGGCCTTCCAGGCGGTCAAGGCGGCCATCGAGGTGCAGCAGTCGGTCGAGAAGCTCAACGCCGACCGGGTCCGCCGGGGCGAGCAGCCCTTCCTGGTGTCCATCGGCATCAATAACGGCGAGGTGGTCTCGGGGAACATGGGCAGCAGCGTGAAGATGGACTACACGGTGCTGGGCAGCAACGTCAACCTGGCGGCACGGCTCGGGCTGATCGCGGCCCAGGGCGGGCAGACGATCCTGTCTGAATCGGTGCACGCCCTGGTGGCCGACCGCTTCAAGATCGACCGCCTGGCGCCCGTGCAGCTCAAGGGCATCAAGGAGCCTGTCCCGCTGTACTGGCCCCGCCAGATTCTACCGAGGAGCTGACCCGTGAGCGCCCAGGCCGTCCCCGCAGAAGCCCCCCCCTCCGCCTCCCCCGCCTCCCCCGGCAGGGCCAGGCGCAGGCAGCGCTTCCACCTCTTCAACATCAGCACCAAGTTCGTGCTGTCGACGGTGCTGCTGTTCTTCGCCGTGATGAGCGCGGTGGGCTATTCCCTCTACGTGCAACAGCGCCAGGCCCTCACGCGCGAGGTGCTCAGCCGCGGCGCCACGATCGCCGAGAACCTGGCCAAGGCGAGCGCCGATTTCCTGGCGGCGACGCCGCCGGACATTCTGACGGGCATGGCCCTGGCCAAGGGGGCCGTCGAGCAGCAGAAGGTCGACATGTCCCTGCGGCAGGGCCACGACCTGGCCAACCCGGTGGACCTGCTGGCGGGCATCACGGCGGCCTTCGACGAGCTGAGGGTCACGGTGCCGTCGCTGCTCGAGCAGAACCTCGAATCCCTCGCCGGCCGCAGCTTCAACCTGGGTCTGGTGGCCTCCTCCGCCGCGGCCCCCAGCGCCGAGAACGAGGGCATCGCCGAGGCGATCATCGTCGACAACAGCGGCGTGATCCAGGCCCACTACCTGGGCACCTCGGAGCTGGGCAAGACCTACGAGACCCCGCGCATCGTGCGCCAGGCCGACGCCGAGACGCCCTACCCCGTCTATGAGATGGAAAGCGCCGTCGACGGCAGGCGCTACGTCCGGCGCCTGTACCAGCTGAAGCAGGACATCGTGTTCTCGCTCGACGGCGTGGACAAGAAGCTGGGCACCGTCTACGTGGGCGAGGACGAGGACCTGGTGAACTCGGTGGTCTTCAGCGGGACCATGAAGCTGGCGGCCATCGGCATCGCGGCCGTCGCCATCGGCATCCTGTTCACGTACTTCCTGGTCGCGCTGATGACCGCCCCCATCGGGCGGCTGGTCAAGGGCGTGCTCGCCACCGCGGACGGGGACTTCGACACGCGTGTCAAGGTCGGCAGCCGCGACGAGCTGGGCGAGCTGACCTACGCGTTCAACACCATGGCCGTGAGCCTGTCGCAGAACGAGATGCTCAAGGGCGCGTTCACCCGCTACGTATCGGACGCGGCGCTGAAGCAGATCCTCGCCGACCCCGGCAAGACGGGCCTGCACAGCCGCCGCGTGATGGCGACGATCTTCACCTCGGACGTGCGGGGCTTCACCTCGATGAGCGAGACCCTCGAGCCTGAGCAGGTGGTGCAGGTGATCAACACCTACCTCAGCCTGCAGACCGAGATCATCCTCAAGCACGGCGGGGTCGTGGACAAGTTCATCGGCGACGCCACCATCGGCGTGTGGGGCAAGGAGACACCCTCGGCGGACGACGCCATCAACGGCGTGCGGGCCGCCTACGAGGTGCAGCAGGCCATAGAGGCCATGAACGCAGCGCGTGAAAGCCGCGGTGAGATCGTCAAGCAGATCGGCATCGGCGTGAACACCGGCGAGGTCGTGTCGGGCAACATGGGCTCGAACAAGAAGATGGAATACACGGTCACCGGCGAACACGTGATCTTCTCGGACCAGATCTGCGCCGAGTGCCCGGGCGGCAAGGTGTGGATCAGCCAGAGCACCTACGACCTGGTCAAGGATCAGGTGCTGGCGGAGCCGGCCACGCTGAAGGGACGGGCCCACCAGTCGACGGTGTGGCAGGTCAACGGGTTCCAATGAGGGAGATGAGCTGGATGGGCGGAGCAGGGAGGGTTCAGTGATGCTGGCGATGACGTTTCCGCGCGGCCTGGCCGAGAAGGACGTGCGCGACATACGGCTCGCGGTGCAGGGCGAGGCGGCCCAGAAGGGCCTGGCTCCCCAGCAGGGCTTCGTGCTCCTGTTTGTCGTCGACGAGCTGTGCTGCAACGTCATGGAGCATGGTCGGGCCGCGTGGGCTGAGCTCAGGGTCGAGGCCAGCGCGGCCGGCTTCAGGCTGACCCTGGTGGACGACGGCATCCCCTTCGACACCGCCGCCCAGACTCGGGCCGCCAAGGCAGAGGACCTCAAGGACACCGGCGAGAGGCGGGTGGGCCTCAACCTGATCGGGCGCCTGGTTGACGAGCTGAAGTACCAGCGCACCCCCGAAGGGCTCAACCGGGTCGAGCTGGCCAAGACCTTTTAGCGGGCCGGAACCCTGCCCAAAAAAAAAGGAGGATGGGGGTCGCCCTCCTCTTTTTTGCGTTTCTATTGCCGGGTTCCGGCGCCGCGCGCCCGTTCCCTCAGGGCCGCGCCGCCGGCTTAGAAGCCGCGCGCCGGGTTGCCCAGCGTGCCGCCGGCAAGCACGGCACCCAGGCCCTGGTAGACTTTGCCACCGCCGTCGCAGGTGTGGCAGGCGGTGTAACGGGCCGCCGGGACGACTTCGGCGAAGCGCAAGGTTTCGTTGTCGATGCCGCGGTCGCCCTTGCGGCGCTCCTGCCCGTCCCAGTTGCTCAGGAAGTCCTGGTCAGAGGAAAGGAGAATGCCTTTGCCTTTGCATGTGGGGCAGATCATGGGACCTCCGTAGTGCGGGATGGATTTCAGTTGGCGAAAGTGTAGCAAAGCCACCAAAGTTTTATATTACGAAATTGATCCAAGACGGATAAATCTGCTTTTTATGCTGAAACCCGGAATTTGGTCCCACAATACGAAAATTAGGCCTCTTTCTTCCTCTGTTCGCCCTTCTTTTGTTGCACCCATTCGAGATAGTCTCTGAAGGCTTTTTCCTTGCCGCGGGCCGAGGGGCTGTAGAAGACCCTCTGTTTCAGGCCTTCGGGCAGGCATTCCATGTCCGCCACGGCGCCCTCCTGGGCGTGGGCATGCACATAGCCTTCCCCATGGCCGAACTGCTTCATCAGCCGGGTAGGGGCGTTGCGCAGCCGCAGCGGCACGGGCCGGGAGCCCGTGGCCTCGATCTCCTCCTGGGCGCGGTTCCAGGCCTGGTAGGCCGCGTCGCTCTTGGGCACGCAGGCCAGGTAGGCCGCCAGCTGGATGACGGCCAGCTCGCCTTCGGGAGAGCCGAGGAATTCGAAGGCCTCCCGCGCCGCGCGGGCCATGCCCAGGGCCGCGGGGTCGGCATTGCCGACGTCCTCGCTGGCCATGCGGGTGAGCCTGCGCAGCACGTAGAGCGGGTCGTCCCCGGCCTTGAGCATGCGCGCGCACCAGTACACCGCGGCGTCTGGGTTCGACGAGCGCACGCTCTTGTGCAGGGCCGAGATGATGTCGTAGTGCTGGTCCCCGTCGCGGTCATAGAGCAGCACCTGGCTGCCCGCCGCCGCCTGGGCCTGGGCCGCCCCCAGGCGCACCGCGTCCCGGCGGGAGAGCGCCGCGGCCTGCTCCAGCAGGGACAGGGCCCGGCGGGCGTCTCCGTCGGCGATCGCGGCCAGGGCGCGCAGGGCGTCCTCGTCGGCCTCGACCTTCCAGGCGCCCAGGCCGCGCTCGGGGTCCGCGAGCGCGCGCCGCAGCAGCGCCACCAGGGATTCCTCGGACAGCGGCTCCAGGCGCAGCACGCGCGCCCGCGAGAGCAGGGCGGCGTTCAGGGCGAAGCTGGGGTTCTCGGTGGTGGCGCCCACCAGCGTCAGCGTGCCGTCCTCAAGGTGGGGCAGAAAGGCGTCCTGCTGGGCCTTGTTGAAGCGGTGGATCTCGTCGAGAAACAGCAGCGTCCGGCGCC
>Ga0302319_10007306_pt1 | contig 21752 bp, 19 predicted proteins | sample Bog_T0_2_FD_203319 | JGI IMG/M metagenome (GOLD analysis project Ga0302319, IMG submission 203319) | Peat permafrost microbial communities from Stordalen Mire near Abisko, Sweden - Bog_T0_2 | ecosystem: Environmental > Terrestrial > Soil > Wetlands > Peat | place: Sweden: Abisko, Stordalen Mire... | reverse complement strand
CCACACGGAATCGATCGGCGATTGCGGACTCGTCTACCACGTCGAATCGCCGCGCGCCCCGTTCAATCCCGGCTATCGCGTGCTTTATCCCACCCGCTTCCTGTTCCCGTATACTGCGCTCCAGCGCATTCTCACCACCGAACGTCCGGAACTGGTGGAGGTCTCCAACAAGTACACAATGCCCTACCTGGCGAGTCTGCTTAGAACCAGGCGTCTTACCGGCATCCCGTTTCGTCCCACCACCGTGGGGCTCAGTTGCTGGAGCGATCGTGTATTTTACCTTACGGACGAGGGTGACGAGAAGTCGCTCAGCTTGTTCTGGCGCGGAAAGTACCCGGGGGCGGTCAACCGCTTTATCAGCTTGATGGGATTACTGAAACACCGCCGAATCCGCTCGGCTTTGCGGGTGGCGTTGAATGAACACCAGGAATTCGCGAGATAATTCACCTGACGGCATTATCATGCCACTGGCACGAAACGTGCTTCGATCGGGAAACATCACACAACTGAAGGAAGATTGAAACCGGCAGGCAACGATGCAGGTAGCAACTTTTCTGCCCCTGAGTTGGCCGGTTTCAACTGGAAATGGCGCTTTATGGGACAGGAGGATGTTTCCCCATGGATCTCCACCCTGAAGATAACGACCGCGTCGATTGCGGGCACTATGAATACATTCGCCTGGCCGTGCCCACGCCGGGCGGGTTCCTGATTTGCCGAGAATGCCGGGCTAAGCTGCTTGCTGCGAGCCCGCGGCCGAAAGCGGGGCGAAACGCACATCGCGGCGGACTCAATTTGGCCTTGACGAGGCTAATTTTTCGATTTTTCGGCTGGTTGCATAATTCAGCCGGCCTGGCCTAGCCCAAACAGCGACGATAAATCGGATCGGGCCCCAGAATCGAAAGCTCTTCGCGCATCAGATCGCTATCGCTCTGCTTAGGAAACGAGATGCGACGGCTGAGTCCATTCACGTAAACAACCGCGGCGTTGTCCTGCAACTCGACGGACGCGCGCAGTTCCGCGCCATCCATCGATATGCCGAGAATTTCATACTCCGGCTGGGTTTGGCGGAATATCGTTTCCACCTGTGCCGAAACGCTAGCGTGGAACCACGAAATCAAGTATTGCAAGCTGGCCGGGACTTGATCGGGCCCTATCGCCGACGGACCCGAGTACGAAATAATGACGCGCTCAAGTTGCTTCAACCTTGGTAGCAAGGCTTCGTTTTCAAAGATCTGGGCGATCGTCTGGCGCAGACGGGTGAGCCGCGTCCAGGACAGATCCGAAATATTGCGCCCGTCCGCGATCACTTGCCGGATCAGCGGCAGCGCCTCCGCCGAGTTCTGAAATTTGGACGAATCCACAATAATCTTGTCCGTCAGCCGGAACAGATTCTGAAAAGCCGGATCGCGAAAGAGACGCTCGCCCCGGCACCACAGCACCACCGGCAGATCGGGGACCATAATTCCCAGAACCAGCTTTGGCAGATCTTCCACTCTTGACTGGGACGCAGTGATTTCGATCTCCTCGCAACAGATCTGTTGACGCCGGCCAAAAGGCATCCAGCATTGCGCGAAAACGCGGGCGTCAAGACCATCCGGTTCGCTGGAGTCCACTCGTAGCACGATCACGCGGCTGGGGTGCTGATGCATGATTTCGGCGATCGTCTCGCCGACCGCCTGCGCATCGCCCTCTTCCTCGACTGCGGCGATCAAGGTCATCGAGGAGGCGCGCAAGACTCCCGCCGACCCCTTTTGTTGATCCTCCTTTCCGAGGTCGATCCAGAGCTTGGCGAGATCCTTGAGAATCCGTTCAGGCTGGACTGCTGCTGGCATTACGGCACCCTCCATACGTGTCCGCGCTGGGCCAGCATTTCATCCGATTCGCGTGGTCCCCAAGTCCCCGACGCGTAATTTGGAAAATCGAATTTCGTGTTGCCCCACACATCGAGTATCGGCTGCACCGCGGTCCAACTGGCGTCCACCATGTCTTGCCGCGTATACAGCGTTGGATCGCCGATCATAGCGTCCAGCAGCAGTGTTTCGTAAGCGGTAGGGGATCGGGTGCCGAAGCTGCTGCCGTAATTGAAATCCATCGAAACGGGGCGCAACTGCATTCCGCTGCCCGGCTCCTTGGAGAGAAACCGCAGCGAAATGCCTTCCTCCGGCTGAATGCGGATGATCAGTAGATTGGGACGCGCCGGCATCGCGCTTCCGGCAGCGGTTCCGGCAAACGGCGAGTGCGGCGCCGCATTGAACTGGATGGCGATGTCGGTCACGCGTTTAGGCAAGCGCTTGCCGGATCGAATGTAGAACGGTACGCCCGCCCACCTCCAGTTGTCGGCAAAGAACGTTACCGCCGCATAGGTGTCAGTCTGCGATCCGGGGCCTACCCCCGGTTCCTGCCGGAAGCCAACCATGTCTTCGGTTCCCACGCGAGCCGGACCATATTGACCCGCGACCGCGCTGCGCATTACCTCATCCGGTTTCATGATGCGCAAGGAACGCAAAAACTTGGCCCGCTCGTCGCGCACCGCGTTCGCTTCGAACACCGCGGCGGGCTCCATCCCGACGGTGCCCAGCACCTGCAGCAGATGGTTCTGAATCATGTCCCGCAGCGCTCCCGCTTCCTGGTAGTAGCCGCCGCGCCCTTCCACGCCGATCGATTCCGCCGCGGTAATCTGCATGTGGTTGATGTACCGGCGGTTCCACAACGGCTCGAAGATTCCGTTGCCGAAGCGGAACGCAAGGATGTTCTGGACGGTTTCTTTGCCAAGGTAATGATCGATGCGGTAAACCTGGCTTTCCTCGAAGACATGGTGAATGTCGTCGTTCAGTTTGCGAGCGCTGGTGAGATCGTGGCCGAAAGGTTTCTCGATGATCACCCGCCGCCAACCGTTGCCATGCTGAAGGTTCGCGCCGCCCAGCCACGTTACCACCGGGCCGTAGTAACTGGGTTGCGTCGATAGATAAAACAGTACATTACCGCCGGTCTGGTGGGTGTTTTCCAACTCCGCCAGCTTGGTGGAGAGCTGCTGATAAAGATTGATGTTACCGAGGTCGCCTGGAATGTAGAACAGGTTTTTGGCGAAGCTGTTCCAGAGGTCCGTTTCAAAAGGGCTGTCTTCCAGAAACTCTTTGACCGATTCACGCATTTTCTCGCGAAAATCGTCGTCGCTCATGGCCGTGCGCGAATTGCCGATCACCGCGAAGGTCGGCGGAATGCGCCGTTCGTAGGCCAGCCGGTAGAGCGCCGGAAGCAGTTTGCGTTTGGTTAGGTCGCCGTTGGCGCCGAAAATGACGACGGCGCAAGGGGGAGCGCGTCTCTCAAATCGGAGCGGATCGAGAAAAGGATTGGCTTCGGCCATGTGAACAACATACCAAGGTTTGCATTACATCTTGGTTGCGGCCCGGCGAATAGGCGGCATCCCTTAACCAGGCAGCCGGACGTTGAGGTTCCGCTCGCGATTCAGGCGATCGGTCAGTTCACGGTCGATCGAACTGAGCGGAATCTGCTTCATCTGGTGATCCAGGTTGACGTAGTGTAGGTCCCCTTTTTCGGTCCAATAAGTGAACGCCGCGAGGATGTTGTTGTTCTTCAAGGCGAATAGATAGAGGACTGGCCCGTAATTGGCGCTCTCGCTGAGCGGCTTGGTGTACTCTCGCACCACTGGTTCTGGCGGGGGTGGCGGAGGAGCGGGCTCCGCATACGGCATCACTTGGTTGACAATTACCGGGGGCTGCGATTCATAGCCTCCGGCCCCGGCATAGGGGTCGCTGTAGTAACCGGAGGAATCGTAATAGAGCGAGTTATTGTCCCAGCCCCAAAAGTAGGGATCCCAGCCGAAGCCCCATCCCAGACCATAATAAGGCCTGCTGTAACCGTAGCGGTACCCATATGGCCGGTAACCCCGAACGGCACCGGTCCGGTAGGCGCCGCCCGAGCGTACCGCCGCACTCCCGCCGCGACTAAAGCCGCTGGCATGGCTGACTCCGCCACCGCCGGCATGAGAACCACCTCCACCGTGTCCGCCCCGCTGGGCGAACGCCATCGCTGAGATCAGGCAAACGGCGCAAACGAGGGCAACAGGACGCATATCCACTCCCAATTGGAGCTTACCATTTCGCTCACGAGATTAGACGAGCAAAACACATCCAGCGTTGCCTTCAGGCATGCCAATGGATCCCCGATCAGCGGCCCAGGATTCTTCTCCGGCCGTGAGGGATCTGCATCCGGTTCGTCGCTTATAAGGTCAGGGCAGGAAAGGCGCAACCAATTCTGGAAGCGCGCCTTCCGGTCCAGTCATGGAGGTTATTTCACTTGCATCCCTTATTGCGCTTTACCTGTGTGCTGGCCCTTGCCTTACCGGCTGCCGCATCCAATATTTCGTTTCTCGGCACTTTTGCCACTGACGATCAGGTCCAACTGTTCGACTTCACGGTTAATTCGACTACGACTGTGACGCTGGTGAGCCTGGCATACGGCGGCGGTACAAACTCTGCCTCGCAGGTGATTCCGGCGGGCGGATTCGACAGCTTCTTTACGCTGTTCGCTGCTGACGGATCGCAAATCAACACCAACGACGATGGCGGCTGCGGACTCGTCAACGCCGGAAACGGCGGCTGCCTCGACGCCTATCTCAGTGAGACCTTGAATGCGGGAAGTTACACGCTGGCACTGACTGAGTCGGGCAACGATCCCGCGGGCAATCTCAGCGACGGCTTCATCGAACAGGGGCAGGGCGACTTCACTTGCCCGCAGGGCTTTTGCGACGTCTTCGGCGACCATCAAAACGGTAGCTGGGCAGTGGATATTCGCAACGTAGAATCGGCCAGTATCGAGGGGGTCCCGGAGCCCGGGACGTTCTCGCTGGTCTGCGGCTTTCTTTTGATATTTGCGGCCAAAGTACGGCTGCGTTCGGTTTTCAGGAGCATAAAATGATCACGCGTAACAGACTTTTTCTGGTCACGATCTGGGGGCTGGCAGGGATCGCCGGAGCTTCGGCTCAAACGGTTCCCCTGACCCAGGATTCGTATGTAGTTCCACAAAGCGCAACCAACTACGGTTCCGCCACAACCATCAACGTCGGAGGCACGAACGGAGCCGAAGCGCTGGTGCAATTCGATTTGTCAACGCTCGGGACAGGGGTTAGCAGCGCCAACATCGCACATGCGACTCTTACCCTGTTCGCGAGCAAAGTGGGCACCAGCGGCAGCGTAAACATTGCTGTCGCCAATGGGCCCTGGTCGGAAGCCACGGTTAGCGGAACCAACGCCCCTCCGATGCCCGGCGGCGCCGTCCAGAGCGGAGTTCCAATCACCACCCCGGACTCGTATGTTTATGTCGATGCGACGACGGCGGTGCAGAGTTGGCTGAACGGCTCCCCCAACGACGGCTTCATCGTCACGCCGGTGAACGGAGTGAACGTGTCGTTCGACAGCAAGGAAAGCGCGACCACCAGCCACCCCGCGACATTGACCGTCATCCTGACATCGATGGGGTTGCCTGGACCCACCGGACCCACGGGACCCACTGGCGCGACTGGCCCGCAGGGACCGGCGGGACCGATCGGCCCAATCGGCCCCGCGGGGCCGTCCGGCACAACCGGAATCTTCGGGTCGAACGTGTACACTTTCTCACAGGTCAACTCAGCTCCAGATTCCTGTGTATTGGGCGATATCAAGCTGACCGCGTCGTCGCAATATGGGAACAATTGGACTCCCGCCGATGGCCGGTTGCTAACAATCTCGCAAAACGAGGCGCTCTTTTCGTTATTATTTTCGAACTATGGCGGCGACGGTCGAATTACTTTCGGTCTACCGGATCTGCGGAAGGCGGCGCCTGATAACGTCATCTACCTGATCTGTACGTTTGGAGTGTTCCCATAGAAGGCGTGGGCAACCGGGAAATGGGCGGCAGCCGCGTTTTTCCGTACTGGTCAAACGCGGCTATCGCGCCAGCCATAATCGTGCACTTGGTTCGAACGCAAACTACGTGCTGTGAGTTTCCGACTCTCCCATCCAGTAACAGAACAGTGGGGCGCCATTCCGGCAAGCCGCTGCCAGGTTCTCCGCGCCACCATGGATTGAATTGACTGCAAACCGAGATCAGCTCTGGGCTGCGAAATATTCATCTCAACCCCGCTCGACAACAATTTGCTTACTTTTATCAATGTTGGTCAGCTCACGAATAGCTTGAACCAGTTCATCTGGGGTGTCGGCCGAAATGGCAATACGGGAGATCGTTTTGCGGCGGCCATAGAGACCCTCCGCGATTACGCTCTCGCGGAACTCCACGAATACGTTGGGTTCGGCCATCCCCGTGACGCGCAGATGGCCGGACCCGCCACTGGACCGTTCTACGGCTACAATGTTCCCGGGGCCGATCATGACGCTCCAGAGCATTCCCGAGCGGATCAAGATAGAATCGCGGGTCACAACGATCGGCCTGAGGTTAAATGATCGCGCGATGGCAACCAGCAGAATCGCCCCGTAAATGCTCACTCCGAAAACGATCCACGACGCGGTAACACTCCAACGCTGAACCACCAGGTGCGCCAAGCCTGCCTCGACGACACTGACGCCGGCGATCAGGCTGAAAATCGCTGAGACACCGCCTGTCCGGTGCATCGAGAAGGCTTCACCGCCGGCGGGAACATCCGGCCGCATGCCCCAGCTCGCCAGCCCATACCGCAGCACCGCAAGTTCGGACCGCAGCACACGCGCGGCCACGCTGCTCCGGCCTCGGCGAATCACGAACCAGCCGATACCGAGCTCGCAAATCGCGGCGATACCCAGCCTCCAGACTCCATTAAAAGGCGCCACGTAGGAGACGCGAAAGAGTCCTGCAAGCAACACGGGAACCATCGTTACCAGCGGTTGAACGCCTGCCCGGATCACGAAAAAGTAATAAACGAGGGGCAGCGTTACAAGGAAGTCCACGCATGAAGCAGCGGCGACAAGTGACCTGTGATCGTGACGCAGCAGCATGCCGATCGAGAGGTTGGCCGCGAGCGCATAGATACCGAAGATCAGAAGCCGGCTGGGCCAGCGCAGGGTCATGACTCAAGTTTGGCATAGGAGGCGGCTAAACGAGGTATCCTGTAGCGAGGTGGAACCATGACAGTCGCTTCAATCGCCCGTATCGCATTGCTCTCTCTCACGCTTGCCGCAACTGTTGTTTTTGCGCAAACGGATGCGCCGCAGGCCGGTCAACAGGCGCCGGAATTCAGTTTGCCCTCTCAAGATGGAAGCCAACTCGGCCTAAAGGATTTTCGAGGCAAATGGGTGGTGCTCTATTTCTATCCCAAGGACAACACGCCCGGCTGCACCGTGGAAGCCCACAACTTTCAGCGCGATCTTTCGAAATACGAGTAGGCCAACGCCGTGGTGGTGGGTGTCAGCGTAGATTCCCTGGACAGCCACAAGGACTTTTGCGCGACACTGGGGCTGACATTCAAGCTGCTATCGGACACTGACAAAAAGGTGGTTGAGCAGTACGGATCGCTGCGGCCGAGCGGTATGGCCGCCCGCAATACTTTCCTGATCGATCCGAAAGGCAAGATCGCGAAGGTGTGGATCAAGGTGGACCCCGCTCATCATAGCGAAGATGTCCTGGCGGCGCTGGCGGAAGAGCAGCACAAATAAGACCATGCGCTTCACGCCCGTTTTGCTCCTCGCGCTCATGATAATGGCGTCGGAGCCCCAGCCGCGGACACGAACCTTTCATTTCAAGTACAAAGCAATCGTCGACGGGATCGCTCCGACAGTGAAGCAACTTGATCTGTGGATGCCGCTCCCGCATGACGATCCCTACCAGCAAATTACGAATCTGCGAATCGATTCTCCGTATCCTTTTACGACGGCAACGGCGGCGCACGGAAACACCATAGTGCATATCGGTGTCCGTGAGCCCAAGCCGGGCGCATTCGCCGTCGTCATGACTCTGGACACGTCGCGCGAAGAGCATATCCAGTCCGCTTTGTTCGGCGGGCCTGCACTCGCTCCGAACGAGGACCAAAAAGATCTGGACCAGTACCTCCAGCCGGACCGGCTGGTTCCGATCGACAATCAAATACGAGAATGGGCTCGCGACGTGGTGCGTCAGGCGAACGCGCATACAGACCTCGAAATGGGCCGAGCGATCTACAATCACGTGGTCTCCACCGTGAAGTACGACAAAACGGGCAAGGGTTGGGGGCGCGGCGACATCTATTACGCCTGCCAGGAGCGGCGCGGCAACTGTACCGACTTCCATGCCATCTTCATCGGATATGCACGGGCACTGGGCATTCCGGCCCGCTTCGCGATCGGCTTCCCGCTGCCCGCCGATCGTGGCGAAGGGAAGATCGCCGGTTACCATTGTTGGGCTGAGTTCTACGCCAAGGGAATCGGCTGGGTGCCCGTGGACGCCTCGGAAGCCGCGAAGAATCCCGCCAAACGGGAGTACTTCTTTGGCGCTCTTGACGAGAACCGTATCGAGTTCTCAAAGGGCCGCGACGTGCTTCTCGAACCCAAGCAGCGCGGTGAACCCCTGAATTACTTTGTGTACCCGTATGTCGAAGCGGATGGAAAGCCGCTACCCGTAATCCGCTATGAAGTGAAGTACCAGGACCACTAAGTCGAATCGTTTTCAAATAGCCGGATTTTTCTTTAATGACTTTGTCATAATTTAGGGTTTAGTAAGTTCAACCCAGAAATGACTTCTCACCGGCTGGCTGTTCCCATCCTCCTCTTGACGATCGCGAATCTGCCCGCTCAGGTCAACGTTCTCACCGCGAATTACGGGAACGAACGCTTGAGCGCAAATCTCTCGGAAACGACGCTGACGCCGAAGGCACTCACCCCGGCTGGATTTGGGAAGCTGGGCGCGTTCCCGGTGGACGGTCAAATTTACGCTCAACCGCTCTATGTCAGCGGATTGAGCATCCCCGGCGTAGGCACACAAAACGTCGTGTTCGTCGCGACCATGCATAACACCGTTTATGCATTCAACGCGGATACCCCCGCCAATACGACGCCGCTCTGGTCCGTCAACCTTGGTCCATCGGCCTTGTCGAGCGTGGTCGGTTTTCCGGACATCACGCTGGAGGATGGCATCCTGGGTACTCCGGTGATCGACACGACTCGCGGAGTGATTTACTTAGTCGCGGAAACATATGAGCAGGGGGCGGCCGTATTTCGACTCCATGCACTAAGTCTGACTACCGGTCAGGAGAGCCTGCAGGGTCCTTCCGTTATCAAAGCGACCACACCTGGAAACGGCACAGAGAGCGCCAGCGGTGTGGTTACTTTCGTCCCGGACCAGCATCTGCAAAGACCCGGACTGCTGTTGTTGAACGACGTCGTGTACATCGCCTTCGGGTCGCATGGCGACGATTCTCCCTATCATGGGTGGCTGCTGGGCTATGACGCGTCAAACATACAGAACCAGCTTTACGTCTTCAACACGACGCCGAACACCGATGGCGGCGGTTTGTGGCAGTGCGGACGCGGCCCGATGGCTGACGCGCAGGGAAACATCTATATTGTCGTCGGGAACGGAAGTTACGACGGACTGACTGAGTTCGGCGAAAGCTTTTTGAAACTCTCGCCGCAGTTGAAAGTGTTAGACTGGTACACGCCGGAAGACTGGCAAAATCTAAGCATCAGCGATTACGACCTGGGCACCACTGGAGCGGCCTTCGTCCCTGGGCCGAACCTGGTTCTCACCGGCAATAAATACGGAACCATCTATGTCGCGAACCCTGATGCGATGGGCCACTTATCGGTCCCTTCTAGCTCCCCGCCGAATCTGCAGGCGGTCCGCTGGGGAGGGGTGTTCACATTCGCTCTGTTCCCGAGTAACAGCGGACCGATGATTTACGTATTGGAACAGGGTTCCGTTTTGCGTGGGTTTCAAATGACGAATGGCGTATTCGGGACGTCGCCGTTTGCCGAGAGCACTACGGTTTTCGATATGCCGATGCCGTACGACGGAATCGCGATTTCCGCTAATGGAGGCGACCCTTCCACGGCGATCGTGTGGATGACCGCGGGCGACTATAGCGTAGCGCCGGCGCCTGCCAGCTTGCACGCATTCGACCCCGCGACACTCCAGGAATTGTGGAACACCGACATGGTTCCGAGCCGCGATTACCTGGGTCTTTTCGCCAAGTTCGCTTCGCCCACGGTTGCCAACGGAAAGGTCTTCGTTCCTACTTTCTCCAGCGAGTTGGCCATTTATGGTCTGTTACCAGCCACGCCGAATGCAGTTACGCCGACCCCCCAGATTGCAAGCGTGGTGAATGCGGCCAGTTACGCCAACGGAACTGTTTCGCCGGGCGAACTGGTATCGATTTTTGGACAACAAATGGGACCGCCGTCGCTAGTGAATGGCGTCTTTGACGGCTCAGGCCGGCTGTTTCACTATCTATCCGGCGTCCAGGTATTCTTCAACGATGTATCTTCGCCATTGGTTTACGTTTCGAACAACCAGGTAAGTGCCATCGTTCCGTTCGGAGTAACTGGGCCTCAGGTGCAAGTGTCGCTGTTGGGAGGATCGGAATGGTCGAATCAACTTACTGTGGGCCTGGCACAATCGAACCCCGGTATCTTCTCCGTTGACGGCAGTGGAATGGGCCAGATTGTGGCCGCGAATCAGGACGGATCCTACAATTCGTCCACCGCGCGCGCCGCGAAAGGGTCGGTGATCACGCTATATGCAACGGGGGCCGGCGCGCTAGATCCGAATCCGGCGGATGGATCGATGACTACCGGGACCCCGGCCCTTACGGCGCTGCCGGTGACAGCGCAAATCGATGGACAAGACGCGCAAGTGCAATATGCGGGGGCCGCTCCTGGGATCGTGGCGGGCGTGATTCAGGTTAATATTGCGGTACCGGCGGGAGCACGCTCAGGGCCGGCGGATGCGATAGTCCTGACGATCGGCGGCCAGACGAGTCAGATAGGCGCAACCATAGCAGTGCAGTAGGGTGCGCTTAGAACGTCCCGCGGAACTTGTCGTACTTGATGTCGGAACTGGCCGAAAATTTCCGGTAGTTGCGGAACTCGATCAGATTTCGCACACAATTGGACGATCCACGAAGGCAGGCCAGATTTTCACTTTGGGCGGGCAAAAGATAGCTCTTGCCTTCAATGTTGACGAATCCGTACTCTACCACGGATTCCGCTTTATCGTAAGGCACGCCGATCGATTGCGAACTGTTAGCGATTTGCTCGATGCGCAGCACCCGCCGCGTTTCCTTGTCGATCCAAATGGCGCCTTTGTAGGCTGGGCGGTACTGCCGCCCAGTCGGGCCCACCAGCACCCAATGCGAGTTGCCTTCCTCCACCGCGAGATCGAAGACATAAGCGGTCCGTGATCCGAGAACTTCCTGGCGCTGCTTCATGAACGTAGCGGCTGTGGCCGGTGCGAGGATGTCTTGCAGCGTGACCGCGAACTCGCCGGTCGACCATGTACCGGTGCGTTCCACGGGGCCGTTGGTAGGCCGGCCGTTGATTGCGATGTTGCGGTAATCCTCTTTGCCGTTGACGCATGCAACGTCGGCCGTTACGGTGTCGATGGCCTGCCAGTTAACGGATCGGGTGTTGCTTGCATATCGAGTAGTTACCTGCTGGACCAGGAAGTTGGGTAAATCCGCAGTGAAGTTTACCGCCGCTTCCCGCGCGTCGCTGATAATCTCATCCGGATTCCCGCTGGAAGGACGGCTCACCGTGACGGGGCGCTCGATGTCCGGCCGCTCGCTGATGGTCGGTCGATCCGCACTGGTCGGGGGTTCGGCCGGGGACGTACTCGAAGGCGGAGCCGGGGCTGCAGTCTCATGGGCGAGCGTGGTGCGGACATTGGTCAGATCGTCCGCGGTTGGCGTGGCGATCTTCGCTTCTTCCACTGATTTTGCGGCGGCTTCACGCTCCGGCGCGCTGCCAGCTCGCAGGAGAATCACCTTGAGGGCGGTTTCGGCGTCGTCGGCGTTCACCTGTATGCTGAGCCGGTCGCCCGGATGCAGCAGAGAGTCGCGCACCGGCTCACCCTCGGAATTCTTGAATTGTGTTTTCACCAACAGGCGGAATTTGAGAATCCTGGTGGGGTTGGTTTCAAGCAGGAGATCTTTTTCGCCCAGCTTGCGCAAAGCTCCATCGACCGACGCGAGGGTGATCTTGACGCCGGACGTGTCTTCCTTCTTATCCTCCTTGGGCTTGCGCTTAGGGAGATTGATTTGCGGCACCGGAATGCCAATAGGAATCCCGCCGGGCAAGCGGGCCGGGTATTGGTTGGGTGGGTATTGGCCCGGCGGATACTGATTCGGGTCCGGATACTGGCCGGGTGGGTAAGTCTGGCAGAACGCCAAACCTTCGAGCACGAAGAGAGCGACGGCTAGGGCGCGCATAGCGGAGTTGCCTCCTGGTTTATTCTAGCTGAAGTGCGGACCCGTTTACTCCTTGGCAACAATCGTTTCGTCGAAGACGTGCAATAGCTCCTCACGGCTGGAGTAAGGACCCGGCGTATAAGCGCGGGATTGAATACCAGCCTGGGATAGCTCTACAATGGCCCAGTCTTCCCGATTTGTCAGATCCCAAAAATCGACGGCGTCATTCGCCTGGAAATCGGCTTTAGCCATCTCGGCGGGGTGGAAATGAAATTCGCAGATCACCTCAGTGCGGTCGATGGCCGTGGGCCATAGCGTGTGGGTCATCATGTAATCCGGGTGAAGACTCAACAGGAAATTAGGATAGATGGCGTAATAGCAGACCCTTGCGCGTTCATCGGCTGTCAGGGCAGGCAGGTATTCGCGGCGCCTTTTTCCGTCTAAGCTCATTGTTTCCGCGCCGCTTCGGAATCCCATCGCGCCGCCGATATAAGTGGGCTCGGGCAGTTCGTTGTCGGCCCCCAAGTAGTCGGTTAATCGATTGAGCGCCGGGTGCAGCAGTGGGCAGTGCAGGCATTCATTGAAGTTTTGGATCAGTAATTTCCAATTTGCTTTCACGTCATAAACGATGCGCCGGTACAAGCGCAACTCGTGCATGCCCCAGTTGGCGAATCTCCCAGGTAAAGCGTGCAACTGGCTGGAAAGCGGCTCCGGGTGGTCGCCGAGATTGAGGAAGATATGTCCATCCCATACATCACAGTGGACCCCATGCAGCGGGTAATCCTGATGACGGAAATTGGATTCGTCCATGTGAGGCGCCCCCATCAGGCAGCCATCCAACCCATAGCTCCACCCGTGGTAGGGACACTGGATGCGTCCCGGCAGCTTACCCTCGGTGGCGGTAAGCATGCGTGTCCCGCGATGCCGGCACACGTTATAGAAAGCTTGCGGAACTCCAGCCCCATCGCGCGTAACGATGATGCTCTCGCCGCACACATTGCGCAGGAAGTACTTACCCGCTTCGTCGATTTGCCCGATTCTTCCGGCGCAGATCCAAGTTCGGTAGTAGAAGTGTTCGATTTCGCGCCGGTATATTTCCGGGTCGGTGAAATAACGCGCGGGTAGAGTTTTCTTGACCGTGGGAACCGGAGTGATCATGGCCGATGCATCAGATTATGCCATGAGAATTGAATAGTTCGGCAGCGCCGATGCTTGGAGGCTCGCGCACGGCATCGGCCCTGGGGACGGTCGCCAAGCTCCCACCGTCCCAAGACTGCTGGATTCTCTAGCGAAGTTGGCGTTTAGTATTCGCCGTAAACTGCCAGATTGAAGGCTTCGGAAGCCGGTGTATTGGTACCCCAAAGTGCACTTGAACCCCACAAGGCGCTGGAACCCCAAACCGCGTTGGAACCCCAAACCGCAGTGGAACCCCAAACCGCACTGGAACCCCAAACCGCAGTGGAACCCCACAGGGTATTTGCCCCCCACAGAGCGTTCGTGCCGTTGATGAGAGTGGCCGTCCCGGTTGCAGAGTTGTAGACAACCGTTGGAGAAAGCGCGGTCGTTGCCGCCGGGGAGATGGCGGTGCTGTTCAAGGCGGCGGCAATGTTCAGATACCCCGCGCCGACGGTGAACGCGTCATAGAAAGTCGCGTAAGGAATTCCTGTGCTCGCATCCACGGCAAAAGTTACCTCATTGGCTTGTGTTGGGCAACTCGTGCCTTGAATACATATCGGGGTCGAGAATGTCTTGGTGGCAGTCAACATTAAGCGCGCCTTCACCTGATCCGGGGTTAGATTCGGATTCTGTTGCAGCACCAGCGCCGCCGCTCCGCTGACCATCGGCGCGGCCATGCTGGTACCACTGAGTTGAAAGTAGTAACTGAAAAAACTGGGAAGCAGCGAGTATAGATTCGCCGAGACGGCGTCCTGCGGATATTCTTTATCCAGCTTACTGCCGATCGCGCGGATCGACAATACCCGGTTGCCAGGCGCGACCAAGTCCGGCTTCACCACATGATCCAGCATGGTTGGGCCTTTGGAGCTGTAACTCGCCATCTTGTCGTCTGTCCGGGTTAACGTTCCGACCGTATTCATGGCGCCAACCGTGATGACATAAGGACTGTTGCCAGGCACCGTAATGGTGCCATATCCGTTGGTACCTTCGGAATTGTCGCGTCCATCGTTCCCGGCGGCGACCACCACCACGATGCCGGCCTGCCAAGCCTGTTGAACCGCTTGACACAACGGATCCACAGTGTAAGAAACCGTTACGGGGCGCCCGAGCGAGAGGTTGATCACTCGGATGTTGTATTGGGATTTCAGGGCGATGGCGCGTTGAATCGCTGCGATCACGGTGCTGTCGCTTCCAGCGCCGTTGGCGTCCAATACGCGCAGATTAATCAGCGAAACCGCCGGCGCGATGCCTCGAATTTCGTAGGTGGAAAGAAAGCCGCCGGAGTTCGCGCCGTCACCGCCCACCAGACCCGCCACGGATGTGCCGTGTCCGTAGGCATCGTTGGTGGTCGCATCGCCGGCAACAAAGCTCTGGCTGTAGACGATGCGGCTGAAGATAAGGAAGCCATTGGTGTCCTGATTTCCCGTGATGCCGGAATCGATGACCGCGACGCCGATTCCCGAGCCGGTGTACGCCGCTTGTTGACTGGGCGACGTCAATCCCAGCAAACTCATCCACGAATAGTCGATCGAACCATTGGTAGAGGATGTCGCCCTCAAGGTATGGTCCGGGGTAATGGAAGTCACTTCCGGTTCGTCCGCCAATGTCTGAAGCGCAGCCGCCGGAATCGTATATTGCGCCCCTTTGATCAATTCCAACGGGCGATTGAGCCGCCCGCCGAGCTTTTCTACCCGGCGATGCTGCTCCATCCCGGGCGTCTCGCGAAACTGGACGATAACGTCGATCGTCTGGTTCGCGTCCAAACCGGCGAACTCCCGCGAGAGTAGAGTGGCCCCGTGGACTGGAACCGCCAAAAGGGCCATCCACGAGACCGCATGTACCATAAAGTGGATCATCCGCGCACGGTTAGTCGCACGGCCCGGATCACATGTTGTTTTTGTTAAGTAGTTCATTTTGCCGACCTTTTTATGAGAGCTGTTCGAGCCGGATAAATGCACCTCGATCGCCACGACACCCGGCGTCTAAGCTGATGAATAGACAGATCTCACGTTTTTCGGGCTGGAAGAGTGCCCGCCAACTTGGCTGGTGTTCCGGCACATTGTCTGAAATGGCCGATTCCCGGAACGCTTCTGGAATGGCCGCTCGTTCTCCGGGTTAAGATAGGCTCCACTTGCCTACTGCATGAAGGTGGTTCTCCGAAGCTCGTCATTGCCGCTGACTTTGCTGGGGATCCTCACGAACGCTGGAGTGTCCCGGGTTGACGCGGGGCTGCGCCGGGGGACCGTGGGACGACTGCGCATTGGAATGTCGGTGGAAGATGTGAAGGCGGAACTGGGCGCCGATTCAAACGGCGGCGCCATCGCCATCGGCCCAGAACCGGGCGTTACCGCCGAATTTGTCAATGGATCGCTCGTTCGTTGTCAGGTTTTGTCGAAGCGATATCGCACGCCCGAAGGGATCGCCGTCGGGTCGCCCAGTTCGGACTTGGAGCGCGTTTACCCGCTGCTTTGGGAGGAACCCGGGGTGGCATTTGTCAAAGCTCTACGGATGCGCTTCTTCGTGCAAGAGGGGAAGATCGTTAAAATTCTGGTATCGTAAGTTTTCGAATGGCTCGAATCGTTTGCATTCACGCCCACCCGGACGATGCTGAAATGCTTGCGGGCGGCACGCTGGCTCTGCTGCGCGGGATGGGCCATGCCGTGGTGATCATTAGCATGACTCCGGGAGATTGCGGCTCCGCCAGCAGTCCCCCGAAGGAGATCGCCCGAATCAGGAGGCACGAGGCCGCTGAGGCGGCGGAGTTGATTTCGGCGGAGTATTGTTGCGCCGAGTTCCGCGATTTGGCGATATTCAATACCGATGAAGCGCGCCGCCGCGTCACGGAATTGCTCCGCTGGACCCGGCCCGAAGTGGTTCTTACAGCATCGCCGATCGACTACCTTTGCGATCACGAAGCTACCAGCGTGCTGGTAAGGGACGCCTGCTTTGCCGCTTCCGCGCCTAACTACATCACCAATGCGGCCGAACCCGCTCCCGCGCTGCCGGCTATTCCGCACTTGTATTTCGTGGATCCAGCGGCGGGGGTCAGCCGAACGGGAGAGGCGATCGAAGCGGACTTCGTCGTGGATGTTGCAGAAACCTTCCCGACGAAGCGCGCCATGCTCGCCAAGCATGCCAGCCAGCGCGACTGGTTGCGCAAACAGCATGGGATGGACGACTATCTAGAGACGATGGAGAGTTGGACCCGCGAGCGCGGCAGGTCGAGCGGAGTAGACTACGGCGAAGGTTTCCGCCGCTATGCGGGTCATCCCTATCCCCAGACGGCAAAACTGGAGGAATTACTCGGACCGCACGTGATCGTGACCAGCCACAGCCACGACGATTTTCCATAACAGTTCCGTTCCGTTAGCCAGATTCTCCGGCGAAATCCGTTCGTCGTTGCCGTGGGCCCGGCTCTCCCCGCCCTCTCTCAGGAAGACCGGGACGCCATACACCGCCATCCCTTTGGCACGCAGGAACGACCCGTCCGTCGCTCCGCGCGACATATAAGGAACCACCAGGGTCCGACCGCTGGATTGCCCAAACACCTGCTCCATCGCCTTATACAGAGCCGTGCTGAGAGAACTCGGTTCGGTGGACGGCATATCGGGCGTCGGTTCTCGCCCGATTTCAATAGACGAATCGGCGATGGTCCGGCGGAATCGCGTTTCCACTTCTTCGCGAGTTTCATTCGGCAGACGGCGTACATCGATCTCCGCCACGGCCGTGTTGGGAATCACGTTGATCTTCATGCCCGCGTGGACGAGAGTGGGCGATAGAGAAGTGCGCAGCATAGCGTTCAACTCCGGGTCGTGTTCGCGGATTTGATTCGCCGCGCTGGCGGCCATGTTGGCATCGTCCAGTTTGCTCAACATAGGCTTTAACCAGTCGTAGTCCGGCAACTTCGAGATCTCCGTGAAATAGCGGCGGGTGGTCATGTTCAACTTTACCGGCTGATCGGAGTCCGCCAGCCGGGTAATGGCCCGCGCCAAGTGGACAATGGGGTTATCGGAACGCGGCAGCGAACCGTGACCGGCGGTGCCTCGCGCCGTTAACACCACGCGGGTGGGAACCTTCTCGGAGGTCTGAATCTCGAAAATTCGCAGACCGGCGCGAGTGTCCAGCGCCGCGCCGCCCTCGTTCAAAGCGAACTCGGCCTCGATCTTGGGATAGGCGTTTTGAACCAGCCAGGTCATGCCCGTCGAACCCGACTCCTCATCGGCTTCAGACAATAGAATCACGTCGCGGCCTAAGGGCGTCGCTCGCTTCTTCAACTCAATGACAACCGCCAATTCCGCAGCCAGCAGCGATTTGTCATCCTGCGCTCCCCGCCCGTAAAAATACCCACCCTTGAGCAGAGCGGCAAAAGGAGGAACAGTCCATTGAGCGCGATCGGCGGGCACCACGTCGCTGTGGGCCATCAATAACAAAGGACGCTGGTCTGAATGGACGCGGGCTGGAAGACGGCCGATAAAGTTAAGCCTCGCTGGGTCCTTGCCGGCCAATTCGCAGGTAACTCCATTGGCGACTGCGACACCACGCAAATACGCCGCCACGCGGGTTTCATTGCCCGGGGGATTCGTGGTATCGAGTTTCACCAGTTCGACCAGATAGCGCCGCGCCCGATCGCGGAGCGATCGGGCGTCTTGAGACAAGGCAGAGGAACAAAGGAGAACCCAGACAAGACGCCGCATCGCGTTCTATCTTAGTACACTACTAGATACTGAACTAGTTCGCTAGGAGTTACGACCTACAATATCGAATGCAGCCCTACTAAACTACGCCCGCGTGTCTTTTGAGAATTTGTTGCAAATTCTGTGAAAACGCCGACCGGGCCATTACCATGTTGGCGCCCGCTTCCTGAGCCTGGATCTTTAACTCACCCTGCACGTGGGATAAGAACCCAATCAGGCTGATATTCTTAAAATCGACATCTCCTTTCAGCTTGCCGATCAGCTTCAGGGGATTCACGCTATTGGCATTTAGGTCGAGAATGATCAGCAGAGGCCCTTCTCTCGCCTTTTCCAACAGATCCTTCTCAGACTTCAGGAACTCGGCGTCCAGTCCTAGGCGCTTGGCGGCATCGCTTATCTTGACCGTGAACAAAAGGTCGTCCACGACAGCCAAGACTTTTCTTTTATCTTGCTTCATAAACTGCTTACGAAATCACTCCAGGATGTCTAACTTTTAATTACTAATACTGTCCCTGAACAGGGGAACGGGGGGTAGGACAATTCCATTTTAGCATGGCGCTACGGCCGGGCTATTCAATGACCAGGGTGGCCACGCTACCCATCTTCTCGATGTCAATGCCCGTACCGTCCTCCACTGGATATGTATCCAATTCCTGAACCGGCGCCTCGGGACGGTAAAGGCGGGCGTGATGGTAGGCGCCGAGCACGTGCGCTGTGATGTTCTCGGCTGGAAAATCCGAGTAGTTCACCAAATGCAGAATCAGTTGGCTGCCGCCGGGCGCTTCGAGCAGGTTGGACAACATGCTGGAAACGTTGAACAGGCGGGCACCCATGTTCTTGCGTCCGGTCATCGAATTAAGTTCCTTCCAGATCTCGTCGAGCTTATCGAGATCGGCTTTCTCGAGCGTGATCGCTTCGGGCCGAAGCGACTGAAACTTCCAGCCCGGCGGACCGGTTAGCAGCGTCCCGCCGGCCCGCGTGAAGGCTTTCAGAACCGCCAGCTGCTCAGGGGTAAGAGCCGACGGATCCACGTCCACCGCCATTTTCGCGCGTTCCATCACCGGAGGACTGATCCGTCGATAAGGAATCGGCAATACCGGTGTGTGCTTAACAGCAATCATGTCCAGCACGCCACCCGAAAGCAGGGCGCCGCTTTGCGCGTCCTCGACCACAGCCAATTCACTGTGCGGTCTTAAATCGCGCCAATCTTTGTGGTCCTCGTAATAGCGCAAGTGGAGCGCTATGGCTTTCCAATCCTGCAAAGCACGCGCATCACGCGCCAGCAGGCGGCGGCTGAAATCGGAATCGAGCGCCACCACCCAACGCGCGCCGGTCATGGCCGCATCGCCGATCGCTTGCAAATACCGCGTCAGGGGGACTGCCGTATTTGCCGGAGGTTGATTGGCCATCCAGATTACCGAGTCGGAGGCTGCCTTTGCAAAACGCAGAAATCCGGTGTTGGTATTGATCCACGGCGCGGCGCTGGGTCCAGTCTCGACGGCTCCGTTCTCCTCTACCCGGACTCCCGGCCAGAGGCCCTGATCGGTTCCAAGGATCGGCGCACCGCTGTCGAACCGCATCCGATTGCGGGTGGTAAGTTCCACTAGCGGTATTTTGGAATCGTTCAAAACGGCCCGCACGCGGATCGCGGCGGCCGGATCGAACGCTCCTTCGAGGACCACGCCGGCAAACTGCATCGCGGCCGCCTGGCGCGCCAGGTCGACTGCTCCCGATTCCGAACGGATGACGCCGAGCGTGGCGATGCCTTGTTTGGCGGCCTGCCGCGCGAAAGTTTCCGACCACTGCGGTTGTTCCAGAAGGAGGCAGTTGACGGGCGTGCCGTTAAGAAGGTCCAGAGACTTTGGGTCGTTTGAAATCCAACGCGCGGGCACCCAATCGGTTAAAGAAACAGCCAGAAGGAACGCGACGAGCATATTCTCATGGTAGTGGACGCCTGGTCTGGATTATTCCGCAAGCCGCATAGTCAAGTTTTGTGGATCCAGCCGGAGATAGCGCTCAACCATGCGCCGGGCCTGATCCGGGAGCTTTAGACGGTAGTAGATCTTCGCCGCGGCTAAATAAGGCCGGTAGTCATATTCGTCGAGCGACATAGCATGGTTGAAGGATTCCAAGGCCGCCGTCGTTTCGCCCCCCGCATCCTGGGCCACGCCGAGATCCAGCCAGTATTCCGCATTGCCCAGCGCCTCGCGCGTGGCCTCCTCAAACTTCGGAATGGACAATCGAGGCTTTCCGAATTCCAGCAGCATATAACCGGACGCAGCCTCCACCGCCGCATCCCGCTGCGGACCGGATATCGACGCTAACCTCTGGTAGGCTTCCTTTGTGACCGCCGGATTCTTGTTCTTCTGCGCGTAGGCGAACCACGCCAGAGCGCTATTGCGTGAAGCCGACTGCGAATCGTCGGGCATCCAACTTACGATGCGCGCCACAGTGGCCGCCTCCGAATCGCCGGACCGCTTGACGATGCGATGATCTGTTACGGCGGCGTGGGCAACATCGGAGGTCGGCTTGCGAGGCATATGGCACGTAACGCAGTCCGCGGTTTGCGGGTTGGCATGTTGCGCCGCCAAAACTGCTAGGGGATGGCATGACATGCAGACCTGCCTGATCTCAGCCGTGCGATCCGCCTTAGCGTTTCCGTGCGGATTGTGACAGGAGCCGCACCACAGCCGGTTCGCACTGGCGCGCACACACTTGCTCAGCGAGAGTTGTTCCGCATGGCTGACCGCCACGATCGAACTATTGGGCGCGGCTTCGACATAATGAATCGCCACCGATTCCAGCTTTTGGCCAGGCTTGAAATCCCACCATTGTTTCCCCGGCTGCAACACGGCCGCCGCGCCTTTGAGATGGCACTGCTCACAAACGCTATCGCGTTCGCGAACCGGAAGCTTGGCTGGATTCACAATGTTTGCCGCCGAGGGATGCCGCCGGTGTTCCTCGGATGGTCCGTGGCATCGTTCGCAACCGATCGGCTCGATGCTGTCTGGGACAAATCGGTTTTCGGCCAGGCTGACGGCTTCGCCGGCGTGGCAAAACAGGCAGTCGCGCGTGACCGATTGCGTGAAACCAGGAACCCGGACGTCCTCGTAACCGGGTGTCAAGTCCCAGGTGTTGCGCGCAGTGTAAAACGATGCCGGCGACTGCAGCAGGTGGCCACCGACGTTAGCCAGAAAACTCTGGCCCACTTTGCCGGAACCCACGGCGAACCGGATTGGATACTCTGTCGTAGAGCCGTTCAGAGACTCGCGGTGAATCATCCGTCCGTTTTTATAACCGATCTGAATCTCCACCGTAGATCCCGGAGGATGGAAGGAAAACCTGGGTAGGATGGCAGGTTGGGAAATGCTCCGAGCCATGGCGGAGGCGGGAAAGGACTCCACTTCCTGCCGGTGACAAGGTAAGCAACGATCGAAGTTCCCGGCCAAGGCCGTGGAAACCCAAAGGACAGCCGCCAAGCTACACTTCGTCTTCATTGCATTACAGACTAACTAAGG
>Ga0302319_10007305_pt1 | contig 21753 bp, 16 predicted proteins | sample Bog_T0_2_FD_203319 | JGI IMG/M metagenome (GOLD analysis project Ga0302319, IMG submission 203319) | Peat permafrost microbial communities from Stordalen Mire near Abisko, Sweden - Bog_T0_2 | ecosystem: Environmental > Terrestrial > Soil > Wetlands > Peat | place: Sweden: Abisko, Stordalen Mire... | reverse complement strand
CCATGGGCGTCCAGGATTTCAACCCCGACGTCCAGGCCGCCATCCACCGGATTCAGCCCCGGGAAATGACCCAGCAGGCCATCGACTGGCTGCGCGAGTTGAAATTCAAGTCGATCAACCTCGATTTGATTTACGGCCTGCCCAACCAGACCCCCGTGACCTTCAAGGAAACCCTCGAAACCGTCTTGCAGATGCAGCCCGACCGGCTGGCTGTTTTTAGCTACGCGCACGTTCCCTGGATCAAACCGGCGCAAAAAATCCTCGAGGAGAAAGTGCTGCCCACGCCCGAATCCAAACTGGAGGTCTTGAAACTCGTCATTGAAACGCTGACGGCGGACAACAAGTACGTCTACATCGGTATGGACCATTTTGCCAAGCCCAATGACGAGCTGGCGGTGGCGCAGCGCAACAAGCAATTGCAGCGGAATTTCCAGGGCTACAGCACCCGGGCGGGCTCGGATATTTATGCCTTCGGCATGTCCGGCGTTTCGCAAGTGCCGGATGCCTACTGGCAGAATGAAAAGGAACTGCCGAAGTATCAGGCCGCCGTGGACGAGGGCAAGGTGCCCCTGCAGCGGGCTTATTTTCTGACCGAAGAAGACACGATCCGGCGGGAAACCATCATGCGGTTGATGTGCGATCTCTCACTCGATTACCGCGCCATGAGCAAGAAGCTGGGGATAAAATTCGACCAATATTTTGCGGCGGAAATGACCGCGCTGGCGCCGTTTGCGGCCGACGGCCTGGTCCAGTTTCGGCTGGGGGGCCTCGAAATCACCGATGCCGGGCGCCTGTTTATTCGCAATATCGCCATGTGTTTCGACAGCACCCTCTCGCCCGTTGGCGAGCGCCGGCATTCGCAGACCATCTGATTTTCCGGTCCGGCCATGCAGAAATTGATCGATAACCTCATCTTTGCGGCGGCTGAAATCGTCCTGTATCAGCAAAACAAGCGCCTCGTAAAGTGTCATCGCGGCGCCTCGGGCGTCAACCCGAGGCTCGCCAATCCCGAGCGGTATTCCGATCGCATGTTGTGGCGCAAGATCGTGGATCATAATCCGTTGTTTGTCGTTTTTGTCGACAAGCTGGCAGCGAAGGAGTTCGTCCGCCAGACTTGTCCGGACCTGCCGTTGCCCAAAACGCTGTGGGTGGGAAAATCAAGTGATGAGATTCCGGATTCGCTGTTGCAACAGGATGTCTATGTGAAGGCAAATCATGGATGCGATTTTAATTATCGCATTCGGGGTGGCCGGGTCGACCGCGAGGCACTGAGGGAAAAAACGCAAAAATGGCTTGCCACCACTTACGGTAGTGATGCGGGCGAATGGGCGTATTCGCAGGTCAAACCAATGTTGTATGTTGAGGAGGCGATCGGTGATGCGGCGACGGATTTGGTCGATATTCAAATCCGCGCCAGTAACGGCCGGGGAATGATCGGTTCGATCATGGGAAAAAATAAAACACCCGCTTGGTGGGCAAGATATCTGGATATGGAAGCGAACCCCGTGCCCGCCTTTGACGCGCCTGATGGCGCGCCCATGGTGCCATTGCCACCCGGGCTGGAAATCGTTGGGCCATACCGCAGGGCAGTTGAATATGCGCACCAGCTTAGTCAGGGGATTGATTATGCAAGGTTCGATTTTATGTGGAATGGCCGGACACTCTACGGGGGGGAAATTACGGTTTATCCCGCAGGGGGATTTCGTGACCCCGCCAATTCCTTTAGTCGAAAAGTAATGGTTCAAGGTTGGGACATTAGTTGCGCCCGTTTGTTGACCGCGCGCCAGGCCGGTTGGAAGAGAATTTATGCCGGCGCCCTGCGGCGCCAGCTCGTGAAACCTGCGGTAAATGCCGGTCACAACTGACCGGTCGTTCGTCATGAAATCAATTGCCATCATCGGCGCCGGCATCACCGGGTTGACCACGGCGTTTTGCTTGAAACGCCGCGGGATTCCCGTCACGGTCTATGAAAGTGGACCGCGCGCCGGCGGTGTGATCGAATCCACCCGCCGGGACGGTTTTCTGGCCGAGCACGGCCCCAATGCTGCCCTCGAAACGTCGCCCAAGGTCACGGAACTCATCAAGTGGGCCGGGTTGGAATCACGCCGTTTGGCCACGGCGCCGGAAGCGGAAGCGCGCTACGTCGTGCGCGACCGCCGCCCCGTCGCCATGCCGGGATCGCCTCTGGGTTTCCTCACGACCCCGTTGTTTTCTCTGGGAGCCAAGCTGGCGGTCTTGCGCGAACCTTTTATCAAGCCGCGCCGCGATGGCGTGGAGGAAAGCATTGCCCAATTCGTCCAGCGCCGTTTCAACCAGGAAATGCTGGATCATGCCATCGATGCCTTGGTGGCGGGTGTTTACGCCGGCGATCCCTACCAGCTTTCCCTGCCGCACGCCTTCCCCAAGCTCAAGGCGCTGGAAGATAATTACGGCTCCATGATCAAGGGCCAGATCCTCGGCGCCAAGGCCCGCAAAAAAAGCGGTGAAGTCGCCAAAGACCGCGCCCCCAAATTTTCCTTCGACGAGGGCTTGCAGGTGTTGACGGATGGTTTGGCCCGCCAACTCGGGGAAGAACTACGATTGAATACCGCCGTTTCTGCGCTCACCAAGTCGGGCGACCAATGGCTGGTGGAGACCAGCGCCGGCCGTTCGGAGCACAGCGCCGTGATTTATTGCGGCACCGCTTTTGGCCTGGCGCAGTTGCAGATTGAGGCCGATCCGCCCGGCCGAATCCCCGTTGACCTCTTTTCGGAAATAAAATATCCGCCCGTGGCCAGTGTCGTGCTCGGCTTCCGTCGCGAGGATGTGACGCACCCGTGTTTGGGCTTTGGCATGTTGATTCCCAAGATCGAAGGTTTCAAAATCCTCGGGACCATCTTTTCTTCCGCGCTGTTTCCCAACCGCGCCCCGGCGGGCTGTTTGTGCCTGACGAGTTATATCGGCGGAACCCGCTATCCCGCATTGGCCAGTCTGCCCGCTGATCCGTTGATCGATCTCACCATGGCCGACCTCCGTGTGCTATTGGGCATAAAAGGCAATCCGATTTTTTCGCAGGTGGTTTCTTATCCCCGGGCGATTCCGCAATACAATGTCGGCTACGGGAAATACCGGGACCGCCTGACCGAAATTGAGGCGCAGGCGCCTGGACTTTATTTTGCCGGGCAATACCGGGATGGAGTTTCCCTGGCTGATTCCATGGTGTCCGGAATTAATATTGCCGAACGGCTTGTAAAAAAACTCAAACCAGAACAACCTGCCATCGCATGAGCAAAGCCATCTTGCTGGTCAATCTCGGATCCCCCAACTCGCCCGCCGTCGGGGACGTGCGCCGGTATCTCAACGAGTTCCTGATGGACGGCCGCGTCATTGATGTGGCGTGGCCGCTGCGGCGGCTCATTGTCGGCCTCATCCTGATCAACCGCCCCAAGGAATCCGCGCACGCGTACGAAAAAATCTGGACTGCGAAAGGCTCCCCCCTGGTCTCCACCAGTGTCGCCATTCGCGATCTTTTGCAGGCGCGCTTGACGATTCCGGTGGAGCTGGCCATGCGCTATCAGAAGCCGACCATCCAGGATGCTCTCCAGCGATTGCAGGCGCGGGGCGTCACGGAAACGCTGTTGATCCCGTTGTTCCCGCATTACGCCATGTCCAGCTACGAAACCGCGGTCGTTCGCGTGCGCGAGCTGGCCCGGCGGCTGGCGCCGCCCATGAAAATTGTGGTGCAGCCGCCCTATGGCGATTCCCCGGATTATATCGCCGCCCTCGTGGCCAGCGCCCATGACACCTTGGAGACCGGCTACGACCACCTGTTGTTCAGCTTTCACGGCATACCCGAACGGCATCTGCGGAAAACCGACCCCACCCGCCTCCATTGCCTCGCGTCCCCCAATTGCTGTCAGACCCCCAACGAAACCCACCAGTTTTGTTATCGTCACCAATGTTTCCGGACGGTGGAGGAATTCGTGAAGCTCGCCGGCATACCGAAAGAGAAATATTCCGTTTCCTTCCAATCCCGTCTGGGAAGAGATCCCTGGCTGAAACCCTACACGGATTTTGAGTTCGTGCGTTTTGCCGATGCGGGAGTGAAACGTTTGCTGGTCATTTCTCCGGCCTTTGTCGCCGATTGCCTGGAAACGATTGAAGAGCTGGGCATTCGCGGCAAAGAAACGTTTTTGGGTGCCGGGGGAAAAGAATTTCAGCAAATTCCGTGCATGAACGAGCATCCGCTCTGGATCACGGCGCTGCAAAAGATGTCCGAAAAGTTCGTCGCGAACCAGACCGTCGGCATGGCTTGAAACCTATTTCCGCGGTGACTTGAAGCTGACCGTTTGCTTGAATTTCAGCCGCACCGTCTTCTGCAACATATCGAAGAATCCCCGCTTCTTCTTGGATTCGGCGGCGCTGATGCGTTCGCACTTGTGACTGCAAATCGGACAGAGAAAATGCGCCTGGCCGCCTTTGCGGCGCAGGATATGGACGCACGCATTGCACATGATTTCCTGGCAGTGAGTGCACTTGTAGGTCGCCATAACATCCGCGTGGCGCGGACAGATCATCTCGCCGTTGTCGAGGACCACCGGCGGCTTGGGAATTTCCGGCGGCGCTAGGTCGGGTATGAGAATCTTCGCGTCGATGGATTCCACAAACAGTTCCACATCGCCCAGTTTTAATTCTTGTCCCTGCAGCAGCCATGCTTCCTTGACGGGATCACCGTTGAGAAAGGTTCCATTGGTGGAGTCGCAGTCGCGGAGAAACACCCCGTCATTCGACAGCGCGATTTCACAATGCAGCGAGGAGATCGTGGAATGGTTAATCTGCAACTCGCAGTCCGGGTCGCGGCCGACCCGGTTCACCCCGAGGTGCAACTCCAGCGCCTGGTTACCCAATCCTTCGGTTTTGATCAAAAGCCTGGCCATATAATATCCTAATACTCTCAAACTAGACGAACCGGTTTATGGTGTCCATATTCTTCTGTTAGACGGACCCCGACTCCGAAAGTTTTGAATTAATTGCGGAATTCTTCGCGAAAGCAAATTCGACCACAATAACCCCTTGAATTAAATGGGATTGAATGATCTGTTCCAGCACCGACGGCGAACAGGATCGGTACCACACGCATTCGGGATAAACTACTGCAATTGGCCCGTTTGTGCATACCCTGAGGCAGTTGGCCCGGGTCCGGTAAACCAGCGGCGCCGGCCCGACCAATTTAAGTTCCTTGAGCCGCTTCTTCAGGTATTCCCACGACTCCAAACTCGCTTCCTTGGAGCAACATTTGGGTTCATCCGCATCCACGCAAAGAAAAATGTGACGGTGGAAGGTTTCCAAGCCCAACGACGCCACAGCCGCTGCTAACTCCTGATTAATCGGTTCTCCCATAGCGCTCTATAGCAAACACCATGACGCTCAGCCTGAAAAGAATTATTTGCTGCAAGGTAGGGCGCGTCACTCCGTGCGCACCGTCGTAGTGAGCCGTTGATCGATCAGCGACCGGCGGGGCTCCCCCCTTGTGTCGATCCCGTTAATCCTGCCAAAAATATCTTCGAACCCTAACCGTCAATGCCGCAGGGCAATCAGTCCAATCACGCCCGAAACTGCGATCAACGAACCAATTAAGGACCGGATACCGATCTTCTCGCCATCGACAATCCGCGTCATCGGCAGCAGCAACACCGGCGTCGTCGCAATGATGGCGGTCACGATTCCCGTCGGCGTCGTGCGCAAAGCCCATTGCATGCACGTCACTCCAAAAGTTTGTCCTGCCAGGCTGTTCGCCAATACCCACGGCCAGATGCGCCGCCATTTCTCCAAGGACGCCGCGCGCGTCTTTGCCTCCCACAGCCCGCCGTAACTGCGGGCCGAGCGCGCTTTCACCGCGAGCAAAATGATCGCCGGAACCAGAATGCCTCCCAGCATCCGTTGATAACCCGTCGTGCCCGCATCGGGGAAAACACCCTGCGCATGCGCGGCTTCATACGCTTTCCGAATCAGCACCGCCCCAAATGCACCACCGATGGCCGCCAAGACACAGGCAACCATGCCGATCCTCCATTCGCGTTTAGGCAACTGCAGGTGTTCGCCCGGAGCGAGCGCGATGGCAACGCCGGTGAGCGTCCAGAAGATGCAGAGAATCTCACCGATATTCAGCGTGGTGCCGAGCCAGATCCATTCGATCAATGCCGCTCCCGGGGCCGTGAGGCATTGAACGACCAAAACGGTGCGGCGGGCACCCAAACGGGGCAGGGCTTGAAAATATCCGGAATCGCCCAAACCGATTCCAAACAGGCCGCTCAGCATGAACCAACCCGGCGCTCCCGCCAGCCCGGTGCCGAAAGTATACGCCCAGATGGTGAGAAAAAGGGTGGCCAGTGCGATCCGCCAGAAATTAGCCTCGGCGCCACCAATTTGGCGGGCACTCCGGTGCCCGCAAATAGTGGAAATCGCAAAAAGAAACGTCGTCAGGACCGCCGCCAGCATTAATGGTTGCCTTCCCTGGCCTTATGCAGCCAGCCGAGCGGCAGCGGATAATTATAGCTTGGCTGAAATGAACTGCGCCAGTTTTATCGCGTCCGCATTGAACTGGCGGATGCCTTCGGCCGTTTTTTCCGTCGCCATGGCGTTTTCGTTCATCATCCAGCGGAACTTCTTTTCATCGAGCGAAATCTTTTCAATTTTGCTGTCACGCGCCGCTTCCGGGTTCAGGTGCCGTATCACCGGTTCAGTGCCCTTTTGCAGTTCGCCCAGCAGCGCCGGACTGATGGTCAGCAAGTCGCAGCCCGCCAGTTCCAGAATCTCGCCCACATTGCGAAAGCTCGCGCCCATGACTTCCGTCTTATAGCCGTACTTTTTGTAATAGAGGTAAATTTCCTTCACCGAAATCACTCCCGGATCTTCGGTGGGCGCAAAATCTTTGCCCGCGCTCTTTTTGTACCAGTCCAGAATGCGTCCGACGAACGGCGAAATCAGTTTGACGCCCGCTTCCGCGCAGGCCACCGCCTGGGCAAACGAGAACAGCAGCGTGAGATTACAATTGATTCCCTCTTTTTGGAGAATTTCGGCGGCGCGAATGCCTTCCCACGTCGAGGCAATCTTGATCAGGATGCGTTCCCGCGGAATTTCATGTTCCTTATAGAGTTCGATAAAGCGATGCGCCTTGTTCACCAGCGCCTGTGTGTCGAAAGACAGGTCGGCATCGGTTTCGGTGGAAACGCGGCCGGGAACAATCTTCAAAATTTCCGTCCCAAACCCAACCAGGAGGCTGTCGATAATCTTGGAGACCTGTTCTTTGCCGCCTGCCGATTTGTTGTCCGCAATCGCCTTATCGAGGACGAACTTGTACTCGGGCATCTGCGCGGCCTTTAGAATCAGGGAGGGATTCGTGGTGGCATCGCGCGGGGCATATTGTTTGAGGGTGCCGAAATCACCGCTGTCGGCGACCACCGTGGTAAATTGCTTCAATTGATCCAATTGCGTAGTATTTGCGCTCATATTATTTGGTATCCTTTCGACGGATAGTAAGATTACGCCATATCGCTGGGAGCGCAACCCCTTAGCCCAGATTTTGGGTTGCCCCGGTAGTCTGGCCGTTGCCCCTGCTCGCAGTCCAAGGCCGTGTCAAATTATCCGACAACACCAACCCCGGATAGGGCGCGTCACGTGCGCGCCGTCCCTCGGCCCACGGTTGCCATCCATGCGTCAACTGCCCTAATGCGTCGCGCAGCGTCTTGGAGTGCGGTGGCCCTCCACCCTATTTCGAAGCTGGGCGGGTCCACGCACCATCGCCTCCCGACACCGTCCCGGCCAAAATCCACCTCACCGTTGAACCGAAAACCCTACGGGCTCGAATCTGTAGTAATGAACTAAAACCGGTTGGCGGACAACCGGTGTCCCGCTCGGAAGCTTAGTCGCTTTCAATTTGCGGTGGCGCAGAATATTTATGATCATCGGCGGTCTAAACGCGGAGCTTAAAATCGCTGTAACAGTTTTAAATCGACGTGCCTATTTCGACGCCATGCGAAAAGCGAGTGGTGCAAATGCTAACGGAGTTGGGAATTTCAATCTCATACTTCACTCAGCGCCAACGACCGATCCACGGTGAATGTGAAGATTTGGTTTCGATCGGTTTTGACATCTATGGGCGCGAACAATGGTTGGAGCAGAAGTCCGCGTTAGCTTGGCAGGCCATGCTTGGGGCCTCCGCGCAGGAGGGAGTCATGCTGCAAGCGGTTTCCGGCTTTCGAAGCTTTGATTATCAACGAAAGATTATCGAGCGAAAGCTCGCCTCTGGTTTGACGGTTGAGCAAATTATTCGCGTAAGCGCCTTGCCCGGATTTAGCGAGCACCACACGGGCCGGGCAATTGATATCAGCACACCGGGCTGCCCGCCCGTCACCGAATCTTTCGAAATGACGATTGCCTTTGATTGGATGGTGCGACGCGGCCGGGATTTTGGCTTTTCGATGACTTATCCCAGAAACAACGAATATGGAGTAGTCTTTGAGCCATGGCATTGGTTATTCCGTGATCCAAACCAGGCAACGGGTTCCGTTGCCCCCGGTTTTGTAGCCACTGCAACATAATGGCGCATGCCTTCAAATCCGTGTTTAATCTGTCGTCGAATTCGGTCCAAGAACCCACATCAAATGAATGTAGATTTTAATTTTCATTAGTGATGTCTTTAGTGTTATAATGATCTTCATGCTTACAGCGGAACCAGAGGCCGTTGACGCCTGCCTTTATATGAAACGGTCGGTGCTGCGAGTCGGCGGCGGGCGAATGTTTTAGTTCACATATGCCACTTCACCCCATGACTCCACTAGCACTGACATTAACGGTTGTTTTATGGGTGGCCCCGATAGTTGTTTTGGCAATCTGCTTGTATCTTTGCATCCGGCGCCGTGACTTTTTCGGCGGTCCCGCATCACTCGCCTGTTTCATTCTTTTATTGTCCCTCTCCCACTTGGCGTCCCAGCATTGGCTGTCGCCGTATAAGTATATCCTGATCACCTTGCTGGCAGCAGTTTACCTGTGGCTCTTCTTCATTCGGCCTTTCCGGGCTGGCCTCAAATAACCGATAGGATTCAGGGTTCTGCCACCCATTCAACCGGCTGCAACCCCTGACTTTGCGAATTTTCCCGGAATGCCGCGGTCAAGCGCCGCTGACGCCATCCCAAAAACCACCGCCAAACGTCGATAATCCACTCTTTGCGATCTTTGTGTTTTCTGCGGTTAAATTCTAGTTTCTTCTCTCCGCGCCTCCGCGTCTCCGCGTGAAATCTCTTCGTCTTTCTGCTTTTCGCGTTTTTCGCATATTTCGCGGTCTGAATTCCCAGGCTTCGTTTTTGTTGCGGCTTTGCCGTACCGGACATCCGCGTGAACTTTGCGGTTTCTGGAAACGTGTGGAACTGGTTTCCGAACTTGTCCGCCCAAAAGCCGGATTGCGCTTGGGGCCGGAATTGAGAAAATACGTCATGGAACAACCGATCCCCGGCTTTCGTGCCGTCCCCCGCACCGGCGTGATTTATGTCACGCACGAGGCGACCCGACATGGCTTTGCTTACGGCCACCCGGATTGGGCAAACCTGGGCCAAGGTTCGCCGGAAACCGGCGGCATTCCCGGCGCCCCCGCGCGCGTGGAAGCAGTGACGATTGCCCCCGCCGCGCAACAATATGGCACCGTCGGCGGCGTCAAAGACCTCCGTCAGGCTGTGGCCAATTTCTACAACGCCACCTACCGGCAGGGCAAGAAATCCCAGTATACCGCCGACAACGTCAGCATCGCCGGTGGCGGCCGGCTCGCACTTACCCGGTTGGCCAGCGCCCTGGGCAACATCAACATGGGCCATTTCATTCCCGATTATACGGCCTATGAAGAATTACTGAGCGTGTTCAAGGCGTTCACCCCCATCCCCATTTTGCTGCGCGCCGAACACGGCTACAAAATCTCTCCGGCGGATTTGCGCGAGGAGATTTTGGGTCGCGGCCTGAGCGCGCTGCTGGTCAGCAATCCGGCGAATCCCACCGGCCAATTGATCGAAGGACGCGAATTGGAGGCCTGGTGTCGGCTGGCCCGGGAATGCCAGTGCTCGATGATTTTTGACGAATTTTATTCGCACTATATTTATGGCAAAAAGCCGCCCACCAAAGCCCGGATGGTTTCCGCGGCGCGTTGTGTGGAGAATGTGGAAACGGACCCGGTGGTGATCGTGGATGGTCTGACGAAAAACTGGCGTTACCCCGGCTGGCGCATTAGCTGGACCTTGGGACCGAAAACCGTCATCGAAGCGATCGCCAGCGCCGGTTCATTTCTGGACGGCGGGGCAAACCATCCGTTCCAGAATGCCGCGCTGTCGCTCCTTGCCCCCGCCCATGCCGCCAAGGAAACGCTGGCCATCCAAAAGCATTTCCGCCTCAAGCGGGAATTGGTATTGCGCCGGTTGAAAAAATTGAACATCAGTGTGGATGCCGCTCCCGCCGGAGCATTTTATGTCTGGGCGAATCTGGCCAAACTACCAAAACCGCTGGACGACGGCATGAGCTTCTTTCGCGAATGCTTGAAGGAAAAAACCATCATCGTACCGGGCGTGTTCTTCGACGTGAATCCCGGCAATCGCCGCGCCACCGCCCGCTACAAAAACTATTGCCGCATCAGCTACGGTCCCGAGCTGGAAAAAGTGGAGCTAGGCCTGGCCGCCTTTGAACGCGTTATCAAAAAGTTCAAATAGCCGCCGCCAAACGCGGTTAGCCGCGAATTTACTGATCGATTTAAAAAACAACTGATCGGTTAGAAAACTTATGCATCAGGAGCTGGACGCATGCGTATTCTTTTCTCAATTGCCGAAAAATAAAAGCCAGACATCGTTCCCAATAGCATTGCCCTAGTAACACCATAACTTTTGGCTGTCATATCGCGGAGTTCTTTGGAATGATCTGACCGGACTTTGTTTCTTATGAAAAAAACTGGGCAAGGCTGGATTTGGTTCGTGTTTATCGTGCTGGCAGGCTGGCGGGCTGGGGCGGCCAATGTTCCTTCCGAGGACGAGATTCCAGGGCAATCGTTTGACGACCGTTTTTCCACGAATTGGTACGCCGCAGTCCGTGCGGTTTTGCCAGCGGGAGATTTGGGCATGACCAATTTTGACTGGAAGGAAGCGACGAACGGTTTGGCCCGGGAAAGCGACCAGGGAAACTTGGCGGCGCGGTCGCTATGGGGCTGGGCGCTGCTGGTGACCAGCAATTCACCGGCTGCCAAAGAATCCGGTTTGAAGTTATTGTTGGGCTCAGCGGCGCAGGGGAATATGGGGGCGATGCTAAATCTTGGTTTTCTTTATGAAGGCGGCACTTATGTCCGCCGCGATTATGATCAGGCATTTCGCTGGTTCGGCCGGGCGGCGGAGGCGGGCAATTCCGAGGCGGAACTGCAATTGGGGGGATGTTATCACTATGGGTTGGGTATCACGCCGAATCTTCCCCTCGCGGCAAAGTATTACCGGCTTTCCGCGGACCAGACCAATTTTGTGGCCATGAAGAGCCTGGGCTATCTGCTCATGAACGGTTATGGGGTGGAAAAAAGTTTGGACCAGGCCAAATACTGGTTCCTCCGGTCGGCCCAGGAAGGCAAGAACCGCCGGGCCATGTATAATCTTGGTGCGATCTACATGCAGAACGGCTTGGACCATCCCGACGATACCAACGCCATGGCGGAAGCTTTTAATTGGTTCAAGCAAAGTGCCGAGCTGGGGGATCCGCTGGGCGCTGAAGCCTTGTGCGGCTTTTATTTCCGGGGCTCGGGTGGCGCGGAAACCAATCTGGCCAAGTATTGCTACTGGCGGTTCCGGGCGGCGTTTATGGGAGCCACTGATTCACAGTTTTACATGGGAAAGGCCTATCAAAACGGGGACGGCTTGGCAAAAGATGGAGCGGAGTCTCTGAAGTGGTATTGGAAGGCGGCAGCGAAAAATCATCCGGAAGCGATTTATAACCTCGCGGTGCATTATCTGGGAGACCAGACCAATCGAAATTCCCAGAAGATGGCGCATGAATTGATGCTGCGGGCGGCGAACTTGGGACATCGGGAAGCGCAGTTTCAGTGTGCCCTGAGTTCCTTTCGCGGAGATTTCGGTTTGGACTGTGATGGCGGGCAGGATTGGCTAATGAAAGCCGCAACGAATGGCTGGTCGAGGGCTGAGTTTTGGCTCTTTGAGTTATACTATAACGGGGTTTCGCCGGGAAAGGGATGTCCGGCCTATCCGCGGGACCGTGATGGGGCGATCAAATGGTTGCAGCAGGCTTCCCAACAGGGAAATCTTCCGGCGCAGAACGTGCTTGCTGTCATGCTGTTGCAGGCACGCGACATGCACCCGGATAAGCGGGCGGCGGAGAAATTGCTGCGCAACGCGGCCGTTCATGGATTTGCCCAGGCGCAGAATGATCTTGGTTTCGCGATTCTCAGCGGGAGTATTTCTTCCGCTGATTCGACGGAGGCCGCCCTGTGGTGTCAACTGGCAGTTTGGCGCGCCACCGACCCCACTTTATTAAAACGCGCGAACGTCAACTTGGCGAACGCCCTGATGCAATTGACACCAGAACAGCAGCAGGAGGTGCAGAGCCGGGCGCAACATTTCCAGCCAGTGCCAATCCCTCAGGTCGACCCGAAACTCCCCGATTGGCAACAAAATCCAGATTATCGGTTGGAAGACGGGCGGTTTTGAAATCGAGACGAATGGGTGGGTGATTCCATGTTTGGCAACGGTTTTCCACCAACGAGGCGGTGTCCAGCGAAAAACATGTGGGACATTCTTAGCCCCGGGGGAGAGAATTCCCCAAAATGAATTCGCGCATTGAACCCTTGAACCAGAGCGGCAGGTACCGACGGAGACATCCGAAATACGCCCGAGCATCCCAACGCGGCGCCCGCTCCTCTCAACGAGGAGACTATTGCTGCTTGGGAAAGCAGCGATAGGAATTCGGCGCAGCCGGAGGCCCGTGAGGGCCGAGCGAGCGGGCGCGAGCGAGTCCGCGGCCGGGGTGAGGAGTGAGGCCACGTCAGTCTTTGCAATAAAGTGTTTGAGGTTCATGGGGAGGAAACAGGTGAGGGCGGGCAAGGTCCTCCGTTAACTTGACGAAGCGGGGAACGGCGCTCATATTTTGACGCGGGAAGAATTTTGTTTCACACCCAGTTATTCCAGATGTTTGGCGATTAGCTTGCGGATGCTGGACATGTTCCGGAGCGTCGCTGCCGGCAACTTGAGCGCTTTGATTGCCGGAAGTCTCCAGACCGCTGAATCGGAGGTGCGAATGCGGCACAGCCAGTAATATTCCCGGTCCCGAACGCGGAATTCATCATGGTCCGTGGTTATCGCGGTCAGTCTTTTGGCAGTTTCCTTTGGCAGTTCCTGTTCCAAAAATCCGACGTGAATGGTGATTCCGTCTTGCCCATCTTGAGGAAATAATTTGGTCAGGCCAATCTTTGTCACCTCTTCGGCGGTGCGCAAGAAGGTATCCACGTCATAGCCGAGCGCCGACGCCAAATGCTCCGCGATGCGCGATTCGAGTTTTGCCTCATCCTTTTCCGCAGTGGAAAAAAGCACATTGCCGCTCGCGATAAATGTTTCCACCTTGGCGAAGCCCAATTCCTCAAACAGCGCTTTCAGCTGACTCATCGGCGGACGGCGTTTGCCCAGGTTTATCCCTTTTAGAAAAGCGATGTATTGGTTCATGGTTATTAGCCTCAAATTGATTCAAAACGGCAAAGCTATTCAAGCCGGTTTTGCGACGGCGCTTCAATCTCCGTTAAGCCAATACCGCTACAACCCTGCTTCACCGATTGGAGGAGAAGGTGTGCGAGTCTTAGGGCGGCTTCCCCGGCCGGCAATCCATCGGGGCGGATATTGGAAACGCACGTCCGGTCGGCGTCCGTTCGGTCGGGGCCCGGCCGGTAGGTGAAGTACGCGCCCAAGCTGTCAGTCGACCCCAGCCCCGGCCTTTCACCGAGCAGCATCAGGGTATGGCGAACGCCCAGCAGAGCGCCAATTTCATCCTGCAATTTCACCCGCGCAAAGGGAACGATGAGAATCGGACAGATTTTCCACCCATCTTCCGCCAGCAGCGGCAATAGTTTTATGAGCGTGGGCGCGGCCTGCCTTTCCGCAGCTTGGGCAGAAAGACCATCGGAAACAACCACCGCGAGCTGCCGGTTGGTCCACCCGTTCGCTTTTTCCGTCAACAATTTCCGGGACCCGGTGGACAATTGTCTCCCCAGGTCGGGCCGTTTCAAAAACTCGGCATGCTGGCTGACGGCGGTAGTCAGTCGCAGGGTTTCGTAACCGGCAGGACGGAGATCCGCCTCCACTAAATCGGGAGCAAACGCTTTTCCCACCGCGTCGCGCGCCCGGGCGTGGGCGAGGCGAAATTCGAGCAACGTTTCCGTTCGCCAACTGCCACCGGTCCGCCCACGCGCAATGCGCGCGTTCGTAAAGCGCGCCAGCCCGGCCCACGCATCCTGATGGGCGGGCGCATTGGCGGGTGGAATCGAAGGCGTTTTAAGATTGGGGTCCGGCATGAGCAAGCAAGGCATGAGTGTTGGCGATCGGTTGGAGCCGACCGGTCCCGTCGGTAATTTGCATTCTTTGCAGCCACGTTTCGAATTCCGGAGCGGGCCGCAACCCCAAGACCTGCCGCAGATAATGGCTGTCGTGGAACGACGTGGACTGATATCCCAGCATGATGTCATCCGCCCCAGGCACGCCCATGATATAATTGCACCCCGCCACCCCGAGCAAGGTCAACAAGGTGTCCATGTCATCCTGATCTGCTTCGGCGTGATTCGTGTGGCAAACATCCGCTCCCATGGGTAGGCCAAGAAGCTTGCCGCAAAAATGGTCTTCCAAACCCGCCCGGATGATCTGTTTGCCATCGTACAAATATTCCGGGCCGATGAAGCCTACGACCGTGTTGACCAACAGGGGCTGAAACCTGCGAGCGACAGCGTACGCGCGGGCTTCGCACGTTTGCTGGTCAAGCCCGTGGTTGGCGCCCGCCGATAAGGCCGAACCCTGGCCGGTTTCAAAATACATGACGTTTCGCCCTACGGTCCCACGATCCAGGGCGAGCGCCGCCTGTTGCGCTTCGGCGAGCAACCCGAGATTCACGCCGAAACTCTTGTTCGCCAGTTCGGTTCCAGCGATGGATTGAAAAATCAGGTCAACCGGAGCCCCTTGATTGAGCGCATGCATCTGGGTGGTGATATGCCCCAGGACGCATGATTGAGTGGGAATCTGGTAAGTTTGAATCAGCTCATCCAACAAGCGCAACAGCCGGTCCACGGAGGCGACGCTGTCCGTGGCTGGGTTGATGCCAATCACTGCGTCGCCGCAGCCATACAGCAAGCCATCGACGATGGAAGCGGATATGCCGCTGGGGTCGTCGGTGGGATGATTCGGTTGCAGGCGAACGGACAGCCGGCCCGGCAAACCCAGGGTGCAGCGAAAAGCGGTGACGACCCGGCATTTCTGGGCCGCCAGAATCAAATCCTGATTGCTCATCAATTTCGCCACTGCCGCGGCCATTTCCGGCGTGACGCCCGGCGCCAGGCTTGAAATAGCGGTAGAATCCGTTTCGTATCTCAGCAACCATTCCCGAAACTGGCCCACCGTCAGGGAGGAAACCGGGGCGAAAGCGGCGGCGTCATGCTGATCGAGAATCAATCGGGTGACTTCGTCGGTTTCGTACGGCACGAGCGGTTCAATGAGAAACTGTTTTAACGGTACATCGGCCAGGCAAGACTGGGCCGCCACGCGCTCCTCGGCGGAAGCCGCCGCCACGCCTGCCAGTTCATCGCCGGAACGACGCGGCGTGGCTTTCGCCATCAATTCCGCCAGGGAATCAAATTGATGCGACCGGGCGCCGATATTGCAGTGCCATCGAGCCATGGATCAAAAGTCTTTCGGGAACACCGACATTTTATTCATGCGAGTGTTGATCATTTGCTTCCTTTGGTCACGCTCATCGAGCGTGATTCGGAATGGTGAATCCTGGATGTGGGGCAGTCAACAAATGTTGATACATATGATAGTTTTCAGTTGAAGCTTGCCATTTAAATCGCCGCAATGGCAACTTGCGCAGGTCTCAAACCGAAAGTGGAGCAAAATGGAAACGAACCGGCAACCTGAATCGGAAGAAACCAAGCTGCGGGAGCAGTTGGAGGAGTTTCTTCGCTATGCTCGCGTATTGGAAGAAGTGACGCGGGCGCCCGCCAATTTGCCGCGAGCGCTTCAAGTGCGCCCCGTGGTGCCCGTCCATGAATCGATCATGCCGGGTTCCATTCTCACCACTTTCTTTCGGGATCCGAAAACCGGCCGCACCACTTCCTTCAAGCCCGGTGAATTGGAACAGTTGGATGGGATGTCCATTGACTACCTCCTGAATTATTATCAGTCGCAGCTCTTGTTTACCGCGGATGATTCCGCCCGGCTCCGCAATTGTATTGATACGCACACCCGCCGATTTTATCAGTTGATGCGGAATAGCGACTGGCGCACGGAGATGTTCAGTTACGAAATTGACAAGGAAAAGGCCATCCTGCTTAGTCTCCTGCAACTGCGCCTGGTAATCGAGTGCGCACAAATCCTGACGCCGCCGATGATGACGATCAAACGGATCGGCGAGGTGGAGTTCGATTTGATCGAAGACATGTATGGCCTGGTGCGGTTGTTGGTTTTGGGCTTGTGGCAGCGGCTTGCCACCGACGGATCGGATTTGCAAGCTTACGGTGCGCTTTCCTTGTGCATCGGGGGCTTGGCCGCCAAACCGGACGACGCCCTGGCACTCTTGGAATCGGGCTACGCCGCCGCTGGAGGTGACCAGGAAGCTTTCAAAAAGTGGTTTGATAAGGGCGGGCGCCGGGCCATGGATCGCGTGGAGACCATGTTGGAGCCGGTGGGAAAACACGGGCTGGATGAAATCCTTCGTCTGCTGACGCTCCACGCCCTCGACCTGGGCCTCCAGCCGGTGACGGTTGAATTTGTGCGGCAGAATTTGCAGACGCTGGTGACCACGTTGTCGAACATGGATCATGAGATGACGGACGCCTGTCGCCGCCGTTCGACGGTCATTTCCGCCCAGTTTACGGAGGTTTCCCGAAAATATGCGGCGGACTTTACGGCGCGCGCGGCCGACCCCGGCGTCAACGAGGAAGATATCAGCGCGATTTTCAAGGAATTGGATGCGCTCGTCGGCTTGGAACCCGTCAAGAATGAGGTTCACCGCTCCACGAATTTTGCCCGGATGCAGGTGATGCGCCGCCAACAAGGATTGCCCGTCGTGCAGGCCAGCATGCACAGCGTTTTTTTTGGCAACCCCGGTACCGGCAAGACGACCGTGGCGCGCCTCATGGGGCGGATTTATAAATCGCTGGGTTTGCTGCGCCGCGGCCACGTGGTTGAGTGCGATCGCGGCCGGCTGGTGGCGGAATATGTGGGCCAGACGGCGGTCCGCACCCACGCGATGATCGATTCGGCGCTGGATGGCATCCTGTTCATCGACGAGGCGTATGCGCTGGCGGGCCGCGGGGCGGAGGATTTTGGCAGCGAAGCGATCGAGACCTTGCTGAAGCGCATGGAGGATGATCGCGACCGCTTGATCGTCATCGTGGCGGGTTACACCGGCCCCATGGAACAATTCATCGCTTCCAATCCCGGCCTCGAATCCCGGTTCACGAATTACCTGAAATTCCCCGATTATGCCCCGGCGGAATTGGCGGAGATTTTCCACCGCATGGCCGCGCAAAGCGGGCTGGTCTGCGCGCCGGAGACGACTGCGGCCACGCTCGCAATCTGCGAGCGGTTGCATGCCCTGCGGAATGAACAGTTCGGCAATGCCCGGGAGATGCGCAATCTCTTTGAGTCGGCCGTGCGCAATCAAAGCACGCGGCTTGTCAGCGAGGGACAGTGTGACCGGGATGCCCTCACCACCTTGCTGCCGGAAGATTTGCCCGCGGATTTTGGCGTCGGCATGCCCGCGCCGCCCCAAAGCAAACCGCCTGCCTCACGGATCGCTTCCCGGCCCGGCTGACCCCAGCCGACGTGGAAATTTCCCTCGAAATGAAGTTCGCGCATTGACCCATTGAACTGGTTTGATCGCCAATCGCCGTGACGCTGGAGGCGTCAGAGAAAATAGCCGGGGGTTGAGCGCAGTGAAACGAAGCGATACCCCCGGAACCGTCTCCCACAAATAATCCAGCCCGAAGGCGGTGGCAGACAATCGCCACCGGCCATAGCGTGCATCACGACGTGCAACGTCTCCCGATCGGTCAATCGGTTACTTTAGTTTTATGATTCATACCTCATAATTCATCCTTCCCTTCTCGCGACTCTACCTGAACTTTTCCCTGCAGGTTCATGGAATCGGATTGATCTGCGCCAGCTTGTTTGGTTCCCAGACATGCAAAGCCGCCCATCTTGCCATTGACGGCGGTGGTTTTTGAACGCAACCTACTCCCTCATGGCCCTGATGCCATTCGCGTTGGCTGAAATCGTGAATTTTACAAGGACGTGCGCGGACGGTGCAAGGACCCGTTGTGTTTGTGAAAGTCCAAGGAAACATTGCCAGTTTTGCCAGGAGAAAACCAGAGCGTGACGTGGCCACGATCTTGCGGCTGCTTGCCCCGCCATCCTTGGATTCCATTCCTCGCCTCAAGATTACCGCTGAAGTGTGACCCCGACCATTTCCAATTCCGTGTTGGAGGAGCTTTTGGCTGGTTTTCACGCCGATTCGCCAAGTAAACATTCCCTCGCGATTCAAAAAGCGCTTTTTTTGGCGCGCCGATTGCAGGAGCGGGCGACCGAACTTCAAACTTCTGCGGAAAAGAAGCAGCAGTCGGAGCTGGACCGGATGTTGCAGACCCCTTCGGACAAGGCGACGCTGGCCCAGATGACGGACCAGGCCTTTCGCACCAATAATCACCGGCGGGCGGTGGAGCATTTGATTCATATTCTCGATGTCCAGGGCGTGCCGCGATTCTTCAGTCCCTGGGACCGCACCCTGATGAAAGGGTTTCAATCCTTCGGCGCCTGTCTGCCCGGCGTGGCCCTGCCGCTGGTCAAGGAGCATATGCAGAAGGAAACGGCGAATGTGATTCTGCCGGGCGAAAAGGAAAAACTCGCGCACCACCTGGCCGCGCGCACGCAGGAAGGCGTGCGCATGAACGTCAATTTTCTGGGCGAATCCATCTTGAGCGAGGCGGAGGCGGAGCGGCGCTTGCAACAATATCTGACGGGGTTGCAATGGCCGGAAATCGAAGTGGTTTCGATCAAAATTTCCACGGTCTATTCACAGATTTCTCCGCTGGCCCGGGAGCATACCGTCAGCGTCCTCTGCGATCGGTTGGAGAAGTTATTTCTGGCCGCCGATCGCGCCGCTTTCCGGCGGGAAAACGGCGGGATCGTTCCGAAGTTTGTCTATCTCGACATGGAGGAGTATCGCGACAAGGAATTGACTGCGGCGGCTTTCATGCGGACGCTGAATCGGGCGGCGTTGCGCCATATCCAGGCGGGTATTGCTTTGCAGGCTTACATCCCGGACTCTTTCCGGACCTTGCAGCAAATTCAAACCTGGGCGCGGCGGCGGGTGGCGGATGGTGGCGGACGCATCACGGTCCGTTTGGTGAAGGGCGCGAATTTGGAGAATGAGCGCGCCGAAGCCTCCTTGCATGGCTGGCCGCTGGCGGCCTTCAAAACCAAAACCGAAACGGACGCCAATTACAAGCGGATGCTGCACGAGGCGTTGAAGTCCGAAAATCTGGCGGCGCTCAATGTGGGGGTGGCTTCGCATAATCTTTTCGACATCGCTTACGCCTTGGTCCTCGCACAAGAGCGTGATGCCTTGGGCCGGGTGCAATTTGAAATGTTGGAGGGTATGGCGAACCATCAGCGCCGGGCGTTGTTCGAGCTGTCGCAAAACTTGTTGCTCTATGCCCCGGCGTGCAATAAGGAACATTTTATCAATGCCATCGGCTATCTGGTTCGCCGGCTGGATGAAAACACCGGCCCGGAGAATTTTCTGCGCCACGCGTTCAAGCTCAAAGCCGGCAGTCCTGATTGGCAAAAACTGGAGCAGGGATTTCTCACGGCGTGCGCCGCGATCAAGCGGGTCAGCGATGCGCCACGCCGGAGCCAGAATCGGAATTTGCCGCCCCCCGCTTCGGAGGCGTTGGCGCGCGGCTGGCAGCATTTGGAAAACGAGGCGGACACGGATTTTTCCCTGCCGCAAAATGGCGAATGGGCGCAGCAGCTCATCGCCAAGTGGCAGCCGCGCCATGGCGAAAACGCCGCGGCGATCCCGCTCGTCATCGCTGGCGAAGAGTTATTCACTGGCCGGACGATCCGGGATTGCCTGGATCCTTCGCGCCCCGGCATCGTGGTCGGAAAATATCGCCAGGCCACCGAGGCGGATGTCCTCCGCGCCGTTGAAGTCGCCGAGGCGGATGCCAGCGGCTGGCGGAAACTGACCCCGCGGGCCCGCTGGGATATTCTCGGCCGGGTGGCGCAAGAGCTGCGAAATGCGCGCGGCGACTTGATGGGCGCGGCCCTTGCCAACGGCGGGAAAACCTTGTCGGAATCCGATCCGGAAGTTTCCGAGGCGGTGGATTTCCTGGAATTTTATCGCGACACGGCGCGCTGGTGGCAGGAAATGCCGACCGTCAAGGCGCGGGGCAAAGGCGTGGTGGTGGTGGTCTCTCCGTGGAATTTTCCGATTGCCATCCCGTGCGGCGGCGTGGCGGCGGCGCTGGCGGCCGGAAACACTGTGATTCTCAAGCCAGCGTCTGATACCGTGTTGGTGGCGTGGGAATTGTGCGGTTGTTTCTGGCGGGCGGGCGTTTCTAAAACGGCGCTGCAGTTTGTGCCGTGCTCGGGCGGCAAGGAGGGCCGCAAGCTGGTAAATCATCCGAAGGTGGGCGCGGTGATTCTGACGGGCGGAACGGAAACGGCCGTCACGATGTTGCAGGATAGCCCCCGGCTGCATCTTTTTGCGGAAACGGGCGGAAAAAACGCCACCATCGTCACCGCCGTATCGGATCGCGACCAGGCGGTAAAACATGTTTTGCACTCTGCTTTCAGCCACGCCGGCCAAAAATGTTCGGCCACTTCCCTGTTGCTGCTTCAGGCGGAAATTTATGACGATCCGGCTTTCCGCGCCTCCCTGTGCGAAGCGGTGCAAAGTCTGAAAGTGGGATCCGCCTGGGAGTTGGATACCACGATGGGGCCGCTCATCCGCCCGCCCGCCGGCGATCTGCGGAGAGCTTTTCAGACGCTGGAACCGGGCGAAGGATGGGCCTTGAAACCCCAACCCGCGGCGGACAATCCGAATCTCTGGACGCCCGGCATCAAGTATGGCGTGCCTCCGGGCGGGTACTCGCATCTGACGGAGTTTTTCGGTCCCGTCCTGGCCGTCATGCGTTTCGAAACGTTGCTTGAAGCCGTGGCCTTGGTAAACCAGACCGGCTACGGCCTGACGAGCGGTCTGGAAAGTCTGGATGAGCGCGAATGGACCTATTGGCAAACGCATGTCCAGGCGGGTAACTTGTACATCAATCGCGTGACCACCGGCGCCGTGGTGTTGCGCCAGCCCTTTGGCGGGATGAATAAATCGGTATTCGGCGCGGGCATGAAGGCCGGCGGCCCGAATTATGTCGCCCAGTTCATGGATTTCTTTGACGCGTCGCAAACCAACCCCGCGCGGCCGGCGAAAAAGTCCCTG
>Ga0302319_10007304_pt1 | contig 21753 bp, 20 predicted proteins | sample Bog_T0_2_FD_203319 | JGI IMG/M metagenome (GOLD analysis project Ga0302319, IMG submission 203319) | Peat permafrost microbial communities from Stordalen Mire near Abisko, Sweden - Bog_T0_2 | ecosystem: Environmental > Terrestrial > Soil > Wetlands > Peat | place: Sweden: Abisko, Stordalen Mire... | reverse complement strand
GCTGCGCTGCATGAAGCTGGCCGAAAAGTTTTCCCGCCCCGTCATCAGCTTCATCGATCTGCCCGGCGCGTATCCCGGCATGGGCGCAGAGGAGCGCGGCCAGGCCGAAGCCATCGCCCGCAACCTGCTCGAGATGGCGCGGCTCCGTGTGCCCACAATCTCCGTCATCAGCGGTGAAGGTGGATCGGGCGGCGCACTGGCGCTTGCCGTCGCCGATCGCGTATTGATTCTTGAGAACGCGCTCTACTTTGTCATCTCGCCGGAAGGTTGCGCGTCGATCATGTGGAACGACTCTGGCAAAAAAGCCCTGGCCGCCGAAGCGCTGCGCATCTCCGCGCCGGAAGTTGCGGAGTTGGGCTGCGTCGACGAAATCATCCCCGAGCCGCCGTTTGGCATGCACGCGGACCGCGAAGCGGGCTCCGGATTGCTCGGAGTCGTACTGCGGAAGCAGCTCGCCCAGCTCAAGTCGGTTTCCATCGATGCGCTTGTGGCCGCGCGGCAAAAGAAGTTCCGCAATGTAGCTCAGTTCTACACGCAAAGCTGATTTCCCGGCTGGAAAGTCCAAACGATCGTCATGAGGGTTATCCGAGCGAATCACTGGGCCGCACCATTCCTGTCGCGTCGCTCCGCGACCCGCGCCTGTGCGGCGCCTGGGAGGCGCGCATGACCGATCCCGTTCGCGGCGGCCGTCTGCTCGCCTACCTCCAGTTTCTGGTCGCGTTTCTTTACTACTTTTTCGCGCGGTCGCTTGCCTTCCGTGGCGCGCACGGATTTGCCGGCGACGCCTGGTTTCCTCTTGTGAATCAGGCCATGCTGGTTTTTCTACTGATCGTTGGCTACGCCGCCATGGGCTTCTGGTTCAACCGGCAGGCCGACGCCATCAGCGAGCAAGGGCTCGTGCGGCGTCCCGGCTGGACGCGCGAGGCCGGGCTTGGACTCGCAACCGGTTGGGCCGTGGCCCTGGTTTGTGTCCTGCCTCTCACCGTGTTTGGCGGCATCGCCATCTCGATCTCTTCGCAGGCAGCATCATGGGGTTGGTTCATAGCCGACGCGGCATTCTTCGCGCTTGCCGCTCTGGCTGAAGAGGTCGCCTTCCGCGGCTACGCCTTCCAGCGCTTTGCCCGTGCACTGGGACCCACAGGCGCCGCCCTGGGTTTTGCCGCTATTTACGCCATCCTGCAGGCTCTGCTGCCGGGCGCAAGCCACACCAGCATCGCTGTCTCCTTCGCGCTCTCGCTTCTCCTTTCTGCGTGTTATCTGCGCACGCGCGCTCTGTGGGTCAGTTGGGGACTCAACTTTGGCTGGAAAGCCAGCCGCGCCCTGCTCATTGGGCTTGCTGTCAGCGGGAACAACAACCATTCGCCGCTCGTACAGGGAGATCCCATGGGACCGTTCTGGCTCACAGGTGGAGGCTTCGGACTCGACGGCAGTTGGCTCACCTTTGTTGTGCTTCTCTTGGCGCTGCCCGTAATCTTCAGCATCACACGCGAGCTGGACTACCGCTACAACGCTCCGGTCATCGTACCCGGCGGAATCCCCGTCGACCTCGACGCCGTCTCTCGCGCCCAGCATGACGCCGCCATGGGCCCGGCCGCACCCGTAGCGCCCGCCGGTCCGGCCCTCGTGCAGATTGGGAATGCTACGACGGTGGGAGCAAGGGAGCAAGGGAGCGAGGGAGCAAGGGATCAGGCAAAAGGGCCAACGGCGAACGGCTAGCAGCCCAGCAGCAAGAATTCAAAATCTATCGGCCAGGACTTCGTCTTACGCTTTATTGCTCCCTTGCTCCCTGTACTTCCGGATTTGCCATTTTCCCCCAAACGGCGCTAAGGTTTGCCTAGTAGCGTTCGAACCCATGGGAGGTTCCCATGAACCGGCGTTTCCTTCCCCAACGAAGTGTCACGACTGCTGAATCGATCTCGCATACCAACGCAAACGCGGCCGTTGCGCGCATCGCCGGAGCATGTGCGCTCGCAGCGCTATTAAGCGCTATCACGGCTGCGTCCCAGGCCATCACCATCGACACCAACGGCAAAGGAAACGTGGCTCAAATCGGCCCGGTCGACCGCCGCTACGCGCAGATCGAACCCACGCACGTCACCCTCAGCAAAACCGGGCTCGATCCCAAGACACGCCTGGAGCTGATCCGCGCGCTCGAATCGGAGCAGGGATTTGCCATGCGGCCGTTTCCTCGCGGACACAGAGGTCTAACGCTCGCGGCCAACGGCAAGCTCGAGCCCGCCGGCGAAAGCTATCTGAATACAGTGATCAGTCAGGGACTCTCCGCCAAGCCGGGCGCCCGCGTGGTCATCACCAACATCACCATCGACAAACAAAAGATCGTCTTCGATCTCGACGGAGGACCCGACGCCAAGCATCGTTTCCTGCGCCACATTCAGATCGGCGCGGGCCCTGAGATGGGCGATCCGGATATCGATCCCTCCATCGCCAATGCCGCCGGTGATCCCGTTGGTTCGCGCCTCACGCTCACCTTCGCCGATCGCGTTCCCGAACTCACGTCTCAACAGGTCAAGGCGTTAATCGCTCCGCTGATCTCCTTCGACGTGAAATCTCCCGTGCAGGCATTTACTGACACTCTGCCTGCCGAGTTGAAAGACGCCATCCTCGGCCACAAGGTTCTGGTGGGAATGACCACCGATATGGTGCTCTTCGCCAAAGGCCAGCCCATCAACCGGACGCGCGAAATGGACGGCCAGGTTCCCTTCGAAGAGTGGATCTACGGCACGCCTCCTCAGGAAGTCGACTTCGTTCGCGTCAACGGCAATCGCGTGATCCGCGTCGAGATCGCGAGAGATGGCGAACCATTGCAGGTCTTCACGAAGGATGTGGTCTCTGCCATGTTGTTGACCGATGGCACGCCGGTGATCACTGCCAATACGCGGACCATTCGTGAGGGTGACGTCCAGCCCGACACCGATCGTCAGGCGCCTGCCGCTCCTCCCAGCCTCCGCAAACCCGGCGAATCCCTTCCCAGCGACGACTCCAGCGTCGGCGTGATGCGCCCCGTGCAATTCCCCCAGCCGCACACGGATGCCCAGCCCGGCGCCAATCCCGATGAGCAGCCCAGTGCGCCATCCGCCTCGAGTCAGCCCTCGCAGACAACCTATCCGGCCTATCAAAAACCCGATGCACAGGGAAGTGCGCAGCCCCCGCCCTCCAATGGCTCTCAACAGCAAGCCACGCCGGCAAAGACATCTCCCGCGCCTTCCGACAGCCAGCAGCCCCCGGCAAGTCAGCTCGTCGCCTCCGGTTCTTCAGCGTGGTCTAACTGAGGAGCCGCTTCATATAAACTATTAACAGCGAGTCAGGTTCGCACCGGGCAGATGTGCCCTTTTAGGCGACCCAGCACCGCGCCGTTGAAGCCGTCCGCCATGGCGGATGCGTGCAGAGACACCTCAACAAGGAGAACCACCAAACCTATGGCCAAAATTGCCAAAACTGGCGATCGCAAGAAGATGATGGACACGACGAAGTCGACCGACTGTCCCAAGTGCTCGAAACCCACGCGCATCGTCAAGCGCGTCAAGGACCGTGAACGCGGCGTCCCCGGCGGAGTCTACATCTCGTGTTCCGTGTGCGACTTCTACGAAAAGCTCTAAGCAACGCTTGAGTTTTGATCCACAAAAAAGCCCGGCAGCGCCGGGCTTTTTTACTTTCTCCACTCAAAACTCAGATCACTTCAGCCATCTCCATCAGGATTGCCTCAGCCGCCTTGGCGGGCTCTGCTGCTTGCGTAATCGGCCTGCCAACCACCAGGTAGCTGGCCCCCGCGCTCAGTGCCGCCGCAGGTGTCGCCAGGCGTCTCTGATCTCCCGCATCCGCTCCTTGGGGGCGAATCCCGGGCGTCACAAGAACCCCATCAGGGCCAGTCAGCTCTCGCAGTGCCGCAACTTCCTCGGGCGAGCAAACAAATCCATGAACTCCCGACGTCAGGCACATCCGGGCCAGCAACTCCACCTGCTTCGCAGCCGTCCGCCCAATTCCGGCCGCTTTCAATTGCGCCGCATCCATGCTGGTCAGCACGGTCACGGCCAGCAACTCGGGCGGGTTCGCCATGCCCTCCAGCGCCGCGCGCGCCGCTTCGAGCATCGCCGGCCCTCCGCCCGCGTGCACGTTCACCATGCGCACGCCCAATCCCGCCGCCGAGCGTACCGCGCCGGCCACCGTGTTGGGAATGTCATGAAATTTGAGATCGAGAAATACCGAGTGACCGCGTTTCACCAGCATCTCCACGGCGGCGGCCCCGGCGGCGGTAAACAACTCCATCCCCACTTTGAACCATTGGCATTGGCCTTCCAGCCGCTTCACCAGGTCTTCAGCCGCCCCGGTGCTCTGGAAATCGAGCGCCACAATCAACCGCTTGCGCGCTTCCTCCGTCCGGTCAGGTTCCAGAGGGCGAGCCGGAACGAAAGTCGGTTTCAACCGCTCGGGAATAGGCATGCTTCAATGTTAACTGATTCTCGGATGCGAAGCCTGTTGCGACGCTCAAGGCCCTTGCCGTTGCGATCGTCCCAGTCGCACACCTGGATTCGCCGCGTTGTGCGCCATCATCATCTTGGATTGCGCAACCTCTGACCGCGGCACTAGCACCACGTAGGGCACATCGCTTTGCGAAAATCGGTCACGCAAATCCGGATCGCCAAATGGAGGCGCATGATCGCCCACCACCACAAAGATCGTGGGCCGCCCCAGCGGACCCGCTGCCAGTTGCGCCACGGATTGGTGCACGTTTTCAATCAGCTGATACCAGGAGCAGAGCGCCGTATGGGGCTCTAAGCCAATGTCAGCCGTACAGGGCGCACCATCGCGCAAATACGAGGGCACAGGCACCGGTAGATGCGAATTGAGCGTCATCCAATGAATTAACTTTGGCCGCGAAGTGTCCGTCTCCAGGCGCCGTCCGATCCAGGCGGCAATTTCTGCATCGCACGTCCCCAGGAAGGCGCTCGCGCAATTTCGCAGTCCCTGCTTTTCAAACTGTTCTTGAAACCAAATCTCCTGGAACCCGAGCGTGCGGTACCAGATCAGGCGATTGAACATGAGCCCGCTCATCCCGTGGGCCGCGATGCGGTAGTAGCCCAGGGACGCAAGCCTCTTCGGAAGGCAACCCTGCAAATCCGACGCCGGGGCGCGAATCAGGTAATAGCCAATTTCATTGCCGCACAACTCCCGGGCTTCTCCCGCGACAGTCGCCCCATAGAACGGAACGGATCCCTGGAAGACCTGATATTTGGCGAGTAACTCTGGTTCGAGATATGGCTCGACCATCGCCTTCCGCAAAGATGCGTCCTGCGCCACTCCCCATGATTCGACAACCGTCACAACCACGTCGGGCAGCTCGCCATGATGCTTGCCTGAAAATATCTCGGAAGCGTTCATGGCCACAGCCGTCGCGCTCGGCACGGGGGCGCGCGACTTCCGGCCTTTCTCTTCGAAGGCGCTCAGCGATGCATTTCGATCCCACAGGCGCTTCAAGCGGATAATGGGAATGCGAGCCAGCTTTGGAACGCGAATGCCGCTGATTTCGAGTCGATCCGTGCTGGGAGCCTGTCCAAAGGGAGGGGGAAAGTATCCCGTGGTAAGGCGGATGGATACGGCGTTAGCGCACAGAATCCCAACCGCAAAGATCACAAGGCAGGCGCCTGCGAGCTGTCGCTCCTTCTTTGGCAGTTCCGCGCTCGGCATCAGGGTTCCCACTGCAACGATCAGGAGAACAAACAGCAGAACCGAAAGTGCGCGAAAGGGATGCGCGGCCGAGGATTCAATGACGACGCGAATATTTTCCAGGCATTCTCGCACCGGGACGTAATACGTCATGCACGCCCCGCAAATAACATCCGCCGCCGTAAGGGCCAAAAGCAAAACCAGGGTCACGGGCCGCGGGACGAACAAAGCAATCAATCCCACCACGGCATACGTGGTACAAAACCATCCCAGGGGCGAAAAGCCAAATTCGTGAGCGGCAATCCAGTAGGGAACATTGCAAAGGATGCAATAAAACCCTACAAAAGAAAGCCAAGTAAGGTTCGCGGCCACACGAGTCGCCCACGCATGAGGCAACTTCAACAAGATCCAACCCCTTGCCCAATGACCCTGGAAGCCCATTTCGTCTATTTGCCCTTAACTCATGTCAGACGCAACTCTAGAGTGCGAGGTTTACGAGCACTGATGGAAAACTCTCTTTTTTGGGTTAGTTGCGCAACAACTTCATCTGGTTGCCCTGATGCGATGAATCTCTTGCCAATTCTCCCTAACTCACACAGAAATCCCAGCAAAGTCCGGAGGAGCAGATGCAAACAGAAATGTGACTGCCTGCCTATAAGAACCAGGAATTCCTCCTCACGCAGATACGCGGCCCTCAATAACCGCCGCATGCAATTTTTTCGGGAACGAAGAAAACGACTCTTCCCGCCGTGCAACGCCCGTTTGAGGCGAAAGCGGCAACCGGTACCATAGTAAGCAGGAGCGGAAAGTGAAGCCTGTGAAGCGCGCCGTGCGCCTGTGCGTCCTTGGAATCCTCGGGCTCGTCTTGTCTGTTCCAGCCGTGGCCGCAACTGTTCACACCAATCCCATGAATTACGACCCCCAGGTGCGCGCGGCGTATGAACGCTTTTACAACCTCGACTTCCCAGGCGCGGTTACGCGCTTCCAGCAGTTTCACGCGGCCCATCCAGGCGACCCGCAGGCGACCGCCTATCTGGCCTTTGCTCTGATTTTTCAGGAGCTTTATGGGCAGGATCTCCTCGACACCACCTTTTACGCCAACGACGGCTTTCTCACCGGCCGCCACGCCACCGACGAGGATCCCGCCAAGCGTGATCAGATCTTTGCCCTGGCCGACGAAGTTGTGCGCGAAGCCGACTGGCGTTTGAGCCGGAACTCCAACGACGTCGATGCGCTTTTTGCCCGCGCCTGGATCCGCGCTTTGCGCTGTGCCTATGTGGCCATGGTGGAGCGCGCATTCTCCACCGGTTTCCGTTTGGCCAACAAGGCCAAAGACGATGCCGCACGCGCATTGCAACTCGACCCCGACTACGTCGACGCCAAGCTCATCACGGGCGTCTACGAGTATGTCGTCGGCGCGCTCCCATGGCCCTTCAAGCTGATGATCGGCTTTGCCGGAATCACCGGCTCAAAATCCACCGGGCTCGACCTGCTTCAGGACGCGGGAAAGCGCGGTGTCATTACCAGCTTCGAGTCGCGTACCGTGATCGCGCTCTTCTTGCGCCGCGAAGCCAGGTACAAAGAGGCAATACAAGTGGTGCGTGACATGAAGGCCCAGTATCCCCGCGACTTCCTCTTCTGCATTGAAGAAGCCAACCTGCGCAGGGACGCCGGCGAGGGAATGGTTGCCGTGGACTCTTACCGGGAGCTGTTGGCCGACGCAGCCAAACCGGGCTACTTTGCCTCGTCCAAGCTCGAATTGGCTTACTTCGGTTTCGGCGACGCCCTCCGCGGCCAGCGCCATTACGACGAAGCCGCACAAGCCTTCGAACAAGCGGCATGGACGCCAGGCATCGGCTCGGAACTCAAGATTCGCTCGTTTCTCGACGCCGGCGAGTGCCACGATCTCAATGGTCAGCGCGCGCTCGCCACGCGTGATTACCAGGCCGCCATCGACGCCGGCCCCAATACTTCGCGCGCCAGCGAGGCCAGAAAATACCTGCACACGCCCTACCGGGGAAACTGAAAAACTGAATGTCGCCGGACTTCGTACCGCCGGTCTCCTGACCGGCGGTACTGAGGGCCTCCCGGCCCTCAGAGACCTTGCCGAGCCACAAATTCCGAATCTGAAAGTTGCGGGTCATTTGCCGATTCAACGCCAGAAACGCGGAACCGCCGTCCGCCAATTCCCGTATCCTTAAATCAGTGGAGTTCGTCCTCGGAGGACCAGCCATGAGCGTCTTTTGTCAGCACTGTGGAGCGGCGATGCCTGCGAGCGCCCATTTCTGCTCGACCTGCGGCGCGGTAATTCCCGTCATGCAGCCCATCCCCGGTCGCCCGCTGATCCGCCCCTTCGTTGGCCGCCAAATCGGCGGAGTTTGCATCGCTCTGGCCCAAGCCAACGGATGGGATGTTGCGGTAGTCCGGATTCTCGCGGTGATCGGCCTCATCTTCTCGAGCGGCCTGGTCGGCGTGGCCTATCTGGCTCTCTGGATCGGAATTCCTGAGGAGACGCCACCCCTCCCCGGAGCGTATCCTCCAGGAATATGAACGGCGTCTCGTTGGTTGACAGTTTAGGTCTTGGATTCACCGACGCAGGCTCCGGCCCGCCGGTCGTCTTTCTTCATCCCACCCCTCTCGACCGCGATTACTGGCGCCCCCTCACCAAAGAACTCGCCGGCATTCGCGCCGTTGTCCCCGACCTGCGTGGCCACGGTGTCTCCGTACTCGGTTCCGACCTGCCGGTGGGCGGGTTTGAGCTCGTTCCCGACGCTCCAGTCCTCACCATGGAGCAGTTGGCAACGGACATTCTCGCCCTTCTCGACCAGCTCGCCCTCCGCCGCGCCGTCTTTGCAGGCTGCTCCATCGGCGGCTACGTCATGCTCGAAATCTGGCGCCGGGCCCCCGAACGCATGACCGGTCTCGTCTTCATCTGTTCCAAGCCGCAACCCGACGCCCCGGCCAACCTCCTTCGCCGCGCGGAAACCATCGAGCGGGCGCGCACCGAAGGTGTCACCGCGCTCTTTGACGGCATGGCGCAGACCCTCCTTGGCGAAACCTCACGCCTCGAGCGCCCGGAAATTATCACCGAGATTCGCTCCCGCATGACCCTCACGCCCGAGGCCGAAGTTGCCGTGCAGGCCGGTCTCGCCACACGCCCTGACTCTATTCCCACCATACCCACCATGCGCGTGCCTATCCTCGCCATCGCCGGCGCTGAAGATTCCTCCGTCACTCCCGCTGACATGGAAGCCTTCCGCGCAGCGCCCGGCGGTTGCGACCTCCACGTGCTTCCCGGCGCTGGTCACTTTGCCGCCTACGAGCAGCCCCGCAAGGTCGCGGCCCTCATGGCCCCCTGGCTGCGCCAATTCGATCTCTGAAACCTGCGCCTCCCCTTGAGCCACGCAGCACTGATAGAATCCCCCACGAAGCGATTTGACGTTTCCCGGAGAATTCTATGAAGATCCCGAATCCTGCTCGCCGTAAATTCCTGCGCGCCATGCCCGCCGCCGCAGCCGCCGGCTTCACCCTCACGCGTGCGTCGCTCTTCGCCTCGACCGCGGCCGCGCAAGCCACCAGCGCCCCCGCTCTCACCTTCAAGCTCTTCAAAGCTCAGGAGATTCAGGACGACCTCCAGGCCCTCGCCGCCAACCCCGGCAACAACAATCTCGTGCAGGAGAAGACCTTCACCGTGGTTCTCACCACGGAAAAGGCCAAGTCCGGGGCGGAGTTCGAGTGGCACGAGCATCGCGACCACGTCTTCCAGATTCTAGATGGATCCGCAGTCTACGAACTCGGCGGGACGCCCAAGGGCGCGCACAGCATGGGGCCCGGCGAGTGGCACGCGCCCGAGTCGGAAGGGCACCAGGCCGTCTCCCTGAGCAAAGGCGACATGCTGATCATCATGCGCGGCACACCGCACCGCCGCATCACCGCCGGAACCGTTACATTTTCACTGATTTCGTCGCAGGGAAGCTAGAATCCAATAGCCGATAGCCAGCAATTCGCTCGCGGTAACCGCGAGGACAAGCTACAAGCTATCGGCTACGAGAGAAAAGCTGTTTCTAGTTCTTGCGCATCTTCGAGAGCAACCGCAGCATCTCCAGGTACAGCCACACCAGCGTCACCATGATGCCGAATGCCGCGTACCACTCCATGTACTTGGGAGCGCCGTAGGCCACGCCCTGCTCCACAAAATCGAAGTCCAGCACCAGGTTCAGCGCGGCGATGGCGACGATGAAGAGGCTCACGGCAATGCCAATCGCGCCGCCGCCATTGATGGTCGCAAATCGAATGCCAAAGAAGCTCAGCGCAAGCTCGAGCAGATAAAGGACCATGATCCCGCCCGTGGCCGCCACCACGCCCATGCGAAATTTCTGCGTCACCTTGATCAGCCCCGACTTGTATAAGAACAGCATCACGAACAAGGTGCCGAACGTCAGCGCCACGGCCTGCATGGCAATGCCGGGATAGCGCAATTCAAAAAGAGCCGACAGTCCGCCGAGCACGAGGCCCTCAAGCAGCGCGTAAATCGGCGCGGTTACAGGCGACCACGTCTTCTTGAAGACCGTCACCATGGCGACGACAAATCCGCCGATGAGGCCCAGCATAATTGCTCCTACGGCAAGAGTGCTGTCGTTGTTTGCCTGCATGAACGCGTTCCACGTCCACGCCGCCGTCGCCACCGCGCACAGCAGCAGAAGGCCGGTCTTGTTCACCGTGCCGCTCAGTGTCATCCGCGCCGTGGCGTCCACCAGGTTCCCGCCGTACTGGCTCTGCGCAAAGCTGCTGAAAGTATTCTGGCCGAGCGCCGGATTCGAAGTCTTCATCAATGCCATGGGTTGTCTCCGTTGTGCGAAACAGGATTGGGAAATCGCCAGGCTGTGTCTAAGCCCCACTCGCTCTTTACATTTTAAATCCTGCGCTCTTGTGTAGCGCCGGTCTCCTGACCGGCTGTAGTGCGGGTCTCCAGACCCGCACATGCAGCAGGCTACGCTGCTTCACCCATCAATCGAACGCCGACAGCCCGTACGCACTTTCGTACCGCGCCACCGTCGACCTCAGACTCTCCACCGCATCCACGGTCTTGATGCCGCCGCGCGCTCCCTGCGCCATGCAATTCATCGCCGCCGCCGCGCAGGAGAAATCCAGTTGCCGCTCCAGCGGCCATTCCTGCATCAACCCATAAATAAACCCGGCGCGAAAGATGTCGCCGGCCCCGGTCGTATCCACCACCGGAACGCGATACGCGGCGCAGTGCACCAGTTGTTTTCCGTCCCACGCCAGCACGCCGTCTTCGCCCAGGGTCGCCGCGCTCAGCTTGCATCCGTAGCGCGAAAGCATGCCGCGCAAGGCGCGTTCCAGGTTGTTATCGTCCATCAACCGGCACGAAAAATCCTTGCTGACAATCAAATAATCGATGTTGGCCACGAGCTCTTCGATGCCGTCGTAAGTCGAGTCCAAGTCGGCCACCACGGGAATGCCCGCCTGTCGCGCCCAGCTTGCGGCCAGTGTCGCAGCCGCCGTATCGTGCCCGTCCAGGTGCAGCAAGCGCGCATTGGTCACCCATTCGCGGCGCAGTTCCTCGGGCTTGAGCGTCATCTGCTCGTCGCGCCGGCAAAGCACGGTGCGCTCGCCGCCAGCATCCACCAGGATCAGCGACTGCGGACTCACGCCTCCGTGAACCTTGATAAGCTGCGCCTCCACGCCCGCTCTCTGGAACGCCTCTTCGTGCAGCCGTGCCGCATCGTCGTCGCCCAGCTTGCCCACATAGCGCGTGCGCAATCCCCACGTCTGGCAGGCCACCACGGTCGAGGCCACCTGTCCACCCGGCATCACGATCGCCGTACTGTACTCGAGCTTCGATCCCCGCTCGGGATACGCAGGCAACGGAATCAGGGTGTCGGTCGCGTTCAGTCCCACGCCCACCAGGTCAACTTGAGGCATCAGAGTCATTCAGTCCTATATTGTAACGGGCTGGCAGCGCAGCCATTGTGCGCGCAGCCACAACGCAGCCTTCTTCTTCGCTGAGTGGGCCGATCTGAAGCCGTCGTGAAAGGGCACGACTTCAGTCGTGCCGCAACAGCCTCAAAGAGGAGGCGGGCTTTAGCCCCGGAGGGATGGTGTTCTTTAAGCTTGCCCACTGCCCACCTTCATTTCGCCGCGCTCCATGCTGTACGCTCTAAACAGTATTTTCCGTTTTTGGACTTCAATCGTGGCACAGAAAACAATCACATCCCCGCGCCCGTTCATCTACCCGCAGCCCGGCGCGGCCCTGCACTGCGGCGGAGTCTCGCTGGAAGCCCTTGCGCGCCGCTTCGATACGCCGCTCTACGTCTACTCGGCGGACCAGATCGTCGCGCGTCTCCGCCTTTTTCAGCAGGCCCTTTCGGGTCGCGAGCACCTCGTCTGCTACGCCGTCAAAGCCAACTCCGCAATGGCCATTCTCAAGCTCCTCAGCCAAAACGGCGCCGGCTTCGACATCGTCTCCGGCGGTGAGCTCGAGCGCGTGTTGGCCGCCGCACCCTATGCCGTCAGCCGCGTGGTTTTTTCCGGCGTCGGCAAGACCGCTTCGGAAATCGACCTCGCGCTCAAAACCGGCATCCTGCAATTCAATGTGGAAAGCGAGGCGGAGCTTCGTCTGCTCGCAGCCCGCGCGCGCAAACACAAGATTCGCGCTCGCTATGCCCTGCGCGTCAACCCCGACGTCTTCGCCGACACGCATCCTTACATCTCCACCGGCCTGCGCGAGCACAAATTTGGCATCGACATCCGCCGCGCTCCCGCGATCTATCAATCTGCCGCGAATGACCGCTGGCTTGAGGCCTCCGGCATCAGCGTCCACATCGGCTCGCAAATCCGTTCCGCCGATCCGTTCGGCGCGGCCATCGAGCGCGTCAGCAAACTCGTACGCCAACTCCAGCGCCAAGGCATCGCGCTCCAATCCATCGATGCCGGCGGCGGCCTCGGCATCGACTATCACGCCGGAGTTTTTGACGCCGCCGCCAAGGTCGAAGAGTACGCCGCGGCTCTCACGCACGCGCTCGGCGATTTCCAGGGCCGCCTGCTCATCGAGCCCGGCCGCTTCCTCGTCGCCCAGGCCGGAGCGCTCCTGGCGCGCGTACTCTACGTCAAGCGCAATGGAAAAAAGATCTTCGTCATCACCGACGCCGCCATGAACGATCTCATTCGCCCCGCGCTCTATCAGGCATGGCACGAGATTGTTCCTGTGCGCCGCAGGGCAGGGAAGCCGCGCATCGTCGATGTCGTCGGCCCGGTCTGTGAATCCGGCGACTTCTTTGCCCGCGACCGCAAACTTGCGCCCGTCGAGCCTGGCGATCTGGTCGCGATCCTCGATGCCGGTGCATACGGCATGGCGCAAAGCTCCAATTACAACACCCGCCCGCGTCCAGCTGAAGTCTTCGTCGCAGGCAACAAGGCGCGCCTTATTCGCCGCCGCGAAACCATGGCCGACCTCCTCGCGCCCGAGGTGGTTTGAAGCCGCAACGGACGCACAATTGCACATAAAACAGCGGCCCAATCCCCGGTCACTCCTGCTATCGTGATTTGCGGGAGTTCTCACGATGGCGATCGCCGCTCGTTGCATCTGTACTGTGGTCTTGCTGGGCCTGGCCTTGCTGCCAGCGCAGATTATTCACGCTGACCCTCTCACGGTGAAGACCGCGCAGGGCATTGTGCACGGCAAACTGGTCAACGATGGTAGAGCACGCGCGTTTCTTGGCCTGCCCTTTGCTGCGCCGCCCGTCGCCAATTTGCGCTGGAAAGCCCCGCGGCCGCCCGCGTCGTGGAAGGGCGTGCGCGACGCGACAAACTTTGCCGCGCGCTGCGCCCAGTGGCCCATCTGGGCCGATTACATTTTTCAAGATGCCGGTCCGAGCGAGAATTGCCTCTACCTCGACGTCTATACTCCCGCAACGGCGAGCCCCGCGCACCCACTGCCCGTGATGGTCTGGATCCACGGCGGAGCATATGCGGCCGGCGGAAGCTCCGAGCCACGCTATTCCAACTCGCCGCTCGTGGACCACGGTGTAGTGCTGGTGAATATCAACTACCGCATGGGAGTTTTCGGTTTTCTGGCCAGCGAAAATCTACGGCACGAGGGCGATGGTGCAGCAGGGAACTACGGCCTGATGGATATGGTTGCCTCTCTCCAGTGGGTGCGCGCCAATATCGCGCGCTTCGGCGGCGATCCTCGCAATGTCACCATCTTTGGCGAAAGTGCCGGCTCGTTCGCCGTCAGCACGCTCATGGCGTCGCCGCTGGCCCAGGGATTGTTTCAAAAGGCCATCGGAGAAAGCGGTGCGCCCTTCAGCAGCGTGCTCAGCGTCGATCCTCTGGAGGCTCGCGCACTCCGCGATCAGGGGTGGGTCGAGTCTCTCGGCGTGCATAGCCTGGCCGAATTGCGCGCCATGTCCACCGGCACACTCATCGAAGCTGCTCGGAAAAAAGGCGTAGTAAGTTTTGCTCCCGTCATCGATGGGCGGCTGCTCACGCAGGCAGTCCCAAAAATCTACGCGGCCGGGCATCAGGCGCATGTTCCTTTGCTGGCGGGCTGGAATCAAGACGAGCGCGCTGGCGTTCTGTCGAAGGATATGACGGCGGAGAAGTGGAAGGCATTCGCCACCGAGCATTATGGCGCACACGCCGAAGAGTTTCTTGCCGCCTTCCCGGCAAAAACCGACGCCGAAGCCGTCGTCTCGGCCGATGCCTACTCGAGCGATCAATATATCGCGTTCGGAACCTGGCAATGGGTCGAAGCCCAGGTGAAGACAGGCGGCGCGCCAGTGTATCGCTATCACTTTGAACTGCCCGCGCCGCCGAGTGAAATGCATCCTGAGGGCAAGTACGCCTGGCACTCGGACGATCTCGAGTATGTGTTCGGTACGCTCGACGCGCGACGCGGTTCGGTCTGGCGGCCAGAAGATCGCAAGCTGAAAGAAGAGATGATGGACTACTGGACGAACTTTGCGAAAACCGGCGATCCCAACGGCCCGGGGTTGCCCGAGTGGCCGCGATACGACAAAGCTGGCACAGTCATGCACCTCGATCGCGAGACACACGCGAGCCCAGACACAACGCGAGCGCGCTATGAATTCTTGCTGAGAGAAATGCTGGGAGTTCGTCCCTGATCAAACCCTGCCGGGGGCCTACTGATTCACACCCGACGCTTCCACAAAACCGGAGGTCGTTGGGGATGGCGCGTTGCTGCTGGCCGGCGACGGCGCAAAGCTTGAGCCCTTCGCATTGATTGCCGTCGAGTAGTCGGGACCGAGTCCGAGCTTCAGCAGGGCGCGCGAATCAGGCATCAACTTGGTTTGCCATCCATGATCCGCCTGGTACTTCTGCATCGCGGCTACGGTCGTAGCGTCCCACCTGCCGTTGGTTTCGCCCGTCAGATAATGCTCGCGGATCAGCGCTTGCTGAATCTGTGTCACGCGTTCCGGCTGGATGGCTTGTTGGCCGCGCGGTTTGCGCGCTTTATGCTTCGATTGCGAAAGCTTGTGGGCGCTGGTCTGCCCGCTCGTCGGCGACCGGTGTACGTTGGTTGCGAATGCGGGCGGCGCAATAAGGGCCGCAGAAATCAAAATTGCCGCAGTGCTGCGTAAAAAAAACATTGCTGTTCCGCCTGGGTGACTGCCTTACTTCTTTGGACTCTTCGCTGTAGTGTAGCCAAGGTACCGCAATACGGCAAGGGGAAAATCGTTCAGAGAGTACACTGGGCCGAACTTGGGAAACCGCGCCGGCCTTGTAGATCTCCGCCGGCGCCGGCCTCCCCGGGCCTATAAAGTCCCGCCAATGATGTCAATGCCTGCCTCGGGATGATGTGGGTCGATCGCTTCAAAGACCACATCGTCGCCCGTCTTGAGCTTGCTCACCACGGCATCGAACTGTTCCTTGGTGGCCGTAAGCTGCTTGTTCACATGCGTGATCAAGAGCCCAGGTTCCACTCCCTGCAGGTCGGCAAACGAGCCGGGACGGACCGACTCCACCAGCACGCCGGAAGTGTGCGTCTTCTCGGTGATTGCCGCCGGCGCATCGCGCACCACCATACCCAGCTTGGTCTCGCCGGCGTCTGCGCCGCCTTGCTGGTCGGTTTGCGGTTGCGGGTTGTTCAATTCCGCAAACACCTTGTCGCGATCGCCGATCGTCACCGTGGTATCCATTGGCTTGCCGTCGCGCAGGTAGCCCAGCCGGATGCTCGATCCCGGCCTGCGGCCGGCAATTTCGTTCACCAGGTCGTCGCCATCCTTGATCGCGCGCCCATCCACGGAGGTAATAATGTCGCGCGCCTTGATCCCCGCTTTATCCGCCGGCCCGCCCGGCTGCACCTGCTGCACCAGCACGCCGCTCTTGAAACCGTACATGCGATTCACGGCACTGGAAAGGTCACTGTGGAACGAGACGCCGATTGAGCCGCGTGTCACCTTGTGGCTGGCTCCAATCAAATCGTTGTACACCGCAACCACCGTGTTCGACGGCATGGCGAAGCCGATTCCCTGGTAGCCCGCCGATTGCGTATAAATGGCCGTGTTCACGCCGATCACTTCGCCGTTCATGTTCAACAGCGGTCCGCCGGAGTTGCCCGGATTAATGGCCGCATCGGTTTGAATGAAATGCTGGAACTGTCCTGGCGCGCCCTGATCGATGGTGCGGTTCTTCGCCGAGATAATGCCCGCCGTCACCGTTTGCGCCAGCGCGAACGGGCTGCCGATCGCCTCAACCCAGTCGCCCACTTGTGCCGTATCGGAGTTGCCCATCTTCATCGTCGGCAAGGGCGTGCTGGTGTCGATCTTGATCACCGCCAGATCCGTGGCCTTGTCCACGCCAATCACGCGCGCCGGCCGCCCCAGATCCTGCGAGTCGGGGTCCGTGGAAAGCTTCACGTAGATTTGGTCAGCCTTGTCAACCACGTGATCGTTGGTGATGATGTAACCCCGCGGATCGACAATGAAGCCCGAGCCCAGTGCATCCTGCACCTCGCCGTTGTCGCCCTCATCCGGACCGCCGGGGATCTGGCCGCCAAAGAAACGCTTGAAGAAATCTTCCGGCCCGCCCTGTTGATCGTTATCGTCGTTGTCGTCCGGGCTCTGCGCGTTGGGCTGTGTGCGCTGATGAAATCTGCCGTGCCCGTTGTTGCCCGACTCCTTGGGCAGCGTCCGCGTGTTGATATTCACCACCGCCGGCCCCACCGCCTTGGCAATGCGCACAAAATCGTTCGGTGGGACGGTCGAATTGACGACCTTCAGGGGAGTGGCGTCGCCGCTGTCGGCCTGTTTCTCCTGACCGCGCACTCCGTGGGCGGCAAACGACCCGGCCACAATGATGACCGAAAGCGTGGCGAGCAGCACAAATGCCGACGTGAGACGGCGCGAGCGAAGCCGTGCGAAAAACAAACTCATAGTGTTATTGACCTCTTAACCTGACATCTTGACGCGCCTGGCCCGTTCGGCCGGCATTTCGATGGCGACATCTCTTCTCAGTATAGTCAGCCGCGAGTCCTTGCGAAGGGCTGTCATGGCTCTTCCCAATTTCACAGCCGCCGCGAAAAACCACCCGCGTATAAACATTTAGACGATCCAAAGAACAAAAGAGCCGCACCAACCGGGAAAGGGAAGAAGGTTACTGCTCCGCAGCCCACTGCAGCATCGCCAGTGTCAGCAGCAGAACCCGCTTCAGCGCCAGTTCGCGGTCCTTCGCTCGGTACCACTCGTGAAGCGTGTGCGCCTCGCCGCCTTCACCGCCCGCGCCCATCGAAAGCGCCGGAATGCCGAGCGCCAGCGGGATATTGGCGTCGGTCGATCCCAGCCGCAGGTCGGAACGCAAGCCCAGGTGCCGGTCCACCGCGCGCAATGCTGCCAGCAGAGCCGCATCGTCGGTCAATCGTGCCGCAGGGCGGTCGCCGATCTTTACAATCTCGTACGCCAGCCGTCCGCGTGCGCCCGCGGATGCCTTCCCCATAGCATTCCACCGCTCCACGGCGTCCTCAACGGCCCGATGCAGCACCACTTCCAGCCGCACCAACTGGTCCCGGTCCGTCGACCGAAAATCGATGGTGGCCTCAGCGCTCTCGGGAATTGAATTCACGCTGATCCCGCCGCGAATCGTTCCCAGGTTGAGCGTGGCGCGGGGCTCTTCGGGTAAGGTCGTCTCTGCCACCTTCGTCAGAGCAGTGGCCAGTGCGGCAATTGGGTTCGGCGTCCCCGCGTCGGTAAAACTATGCCCACCCGGCCCAGTTACGGTCACCCGGTAGCGCCAGCTTCCCAGCGCCTGCGTCACCGCAGAATCGGCTCCGGCGCCATCCAGCACAATATGCGCGGCCACGCGTTCCGCCAGCGCGTTGTGCTCATAAAAGTGCCGCACGCCGCGCAAATCGCCTTCGCCCTCTTCGCCCACATTGCCCAGCAGAACCAGCGGCGCCGGCAATTCGATGCCGGCGCGAATCAGCGCATGAACAATTGCCAGCATTCCCACCACGCCCGCCGCGTTGTCGCACGCTCCCGGAGCCTGCAGACTGTCGCCATCAAGTACTGGGTGCAGCGGAGTGTCGGCAGGGAACACAGTATCGAGATGCGCCGACAGCACAATCACCGGCCCCGTGCTCTCCGGTGGCAAGCTCGTCGCTGGCAGAATCCCCAGCACATTGCCCACCGCATCGGATTCGATCCGGCTCACGCCCGCTTCAGCAAAACGCGCCGCCAGCCATCGCGCCCGCTCCTGTTCGCAATTGAAGGGCGCAGGAATCCCTACCAATTCGATCTGCCAATCCATGATCGTCTTGGGATTGCCGTGCAGCCACGAAAATGCCGCATGAATGGGCCTTTGCGCAGCCAATGCTGTCACGCGTGAGAATGCCGAAGTCGAGGAAAAAACCGGCATGGCGATGGTTTCAGAGTAGCAGGGAATCGAGTGCAGAGCGGAATTGGCACTTCATCCACGACTCATTCGGCTGTAAGCCGCCGCAGCAATAGCGTCTGTAAATTGCGCCGTCCGTCGGCAATCATGTACACAACAATATCGGTGCGCTCAATTTCGTAGATGATGCGGTAAGGTTTGAAAAAGACTTGGCGACATTCAGCGTCCGTGCCGGGCTGCAGTTCACGCGGGCGCGACCCTCGATTGGGGAGGGCCGCAATGCTCTCTGCCGCCTGCATCAGGCGGTCGAGCACGTAATCTGCTTTTGCCGGAGAGTCGTGGTCTCGAATCCACGCATAGATCTCTTCAAGGTCGGCTTGAGCGGCGTCGGTGATCAGCACCCGGTATTTCATCGGTCTTGCTTGCGCGATTTGCTTCCATTTCCGAGCGCCGCCTCAACTTTAGTAGCATGGCGCGCACGGATATCGCGAATGACGTCGGCGAGCGGATGGACTTGGCCGGATGCCACCTGTTTCCTGCCAATGGCCAGGATCTGCAGCAGCGCTAACATCTCCTGCGACTCTTCGTACGAGTGCACGTCGATCAGCACCGCCCGCGCCTCCCCGTTTTGCGTAATGATGATCGGCTCCCGCTCTTCAGCGATCCGGTCGAGCAACTCGGCGGCGTTGGCCTTCACGTAGCTGATAGGCTTTATTTGTGTGGAATAGCGCATGGGCACCTCACTAAAGATCAATAATAGTTCTTTATCTGTCCGAATTAAAGCTAAATATAATCTTAATATAGATCTTATTCGGTCTGTTAAAGGTCCTCTTCTTCATATTCGACGGAATGCAAAAACAACCCCCGCGCCGGCGCCGTCGGCCCCGCCGCCGAGCGATCCCGCGCCGCAAGAATCCGTGGCAGCTCCTCAACTGCCAGAGTCCCCCGCCCCACATCCAGCATGGTTCCCACCAGGTTGCGCACCATGTGATGCAGAAACCCGTTACCGCGCACGCGATACACCAGGATCGCGCCGTCTTCGCTTTGCCGCTCCACCCAAAACGACAAGTAGATGCTCCGCACCGTCGACTGTGGCGCAATCCTGCGCGCCCCATCCATCGCTGTCTCGCTGCTTGCCGTGCATCGCTCGCTCAACTCCGGATCGTTCGCGGCAAAGCTCTGGAAATCGTGTTCGCCTTCAAAGATCCGCGCGCAGGCCTCGAGCTTCTCCACATCCAGCGCCCACGGGCAAGCGTAGACGTAACGAGCCAGAAATGGCGGGCAGAGCGCCTCACGAAAAATCCGATATTCGTAGGTCTTCGCCACCGCCGTGTGCCGGGCATGGAACATGCCGGGCACAGTCCTCGCCTCCAGCACACGAATCGCAGCAGGCAAGGTCCGGTTCAAAGCGCGCTGCAGGTTCTCCGCTGGAATGGCAGCGCGCAACGGGAAGCTGGCCACTTGGGCCAGCGCATGAACTCCCGCATCCGTGCGCCCCGACCCCTGCGGCAGCGGCGACTCGCCGGTAACTCGCCCCAGTGCCGCCTGCAACGCGCCTTGGATAGTAGGCAAGCCAGGCTGCACCTGCCAGCCCTGGAAGTCAGTCCCGTCATAAGCCACGGTTACCTTCCAGGTCCGGAACGCTCGATCGTCTTGGTCGCAATCGCTCACAAAAATCGCTGCATCCAGCCTACCCGATGCCGCTGAACTGCCCTCCAATTGGCATCGATTCAACGGAAGGCCAGGATCTCCGCCTCAATCCCACCAATCCCGGTTGCCAAAATCTGCGGCGCGGAGTATTTTACTAACTAGTTAGTTAATTTCATCGCTGAACTCCCACACGCAATGCCACGACTCCATTCAACCCGCTCCAGCTATTCTTTAACCGGAGCTTCGACCGCGATTTGCCACCGAGCATGGAACGGACGAGGTACCGATTTCGTAATCAACAATGAACCATGCAGACCCATAGAACGGCGATAATCGTTTTGAGAAACCCGAATCTGGTATTCCAACCGGTTTCCTCGCCGTTTTGAAGCGCAACCGGGGAACCCATCCATTGTGTTGGTCACGTGTCGTAAATTTTGGAGAAGAGATATGCATTTGCAATCTTTAGACGCAGGTGGTTCGCATCGGAAGGGGGCAACCGTGTGCACAGAAGGCAACCGAACAAGCCCCGGCCTTAGAACGCAAGGTCACGCCGCAGGACGCCTGCGCGCGGTCGCTGCCATTCTGTTGACGCTGGCAGCCACCATGCCGCCCGGCTACGCGCAGCAGGCTGGCCCCAGTGCCCCGCCGCCCGATAAAGCCGCCTCCGATCTGCCCGTGGCGCCGGTGCCGGTCCCAACGCAGCCCATCCCGCTGCGCACCTCCAGCCGCGACTATTCCCGCCCCTTCGGCGCCTGGATTGGCAACCCCTTCAACACCTACCGCCCCACCACCATCGCCAAGGCCAGCTTCGCCAACTCCGTGCGCCTCGCCGATCTCATGAAGGACGGCAAAATCTATCTCAGCCTCTCCGACGCCATCGCCCTGGCCATTGAGAACAACTACGACATCGCCATCGCGCGTTACGACCTCGACATCGCCGACACCGATATTCTGCGCACTAAAACCGGCGCTACGCCGCTAGGCGCGCCCTCCGGCATCGTCACGGGAACCCTGGGCGGCTCCACCTCAATCCTGACGACGGGCGGCGGCCCGGGTGGAAGCGCTGGCGGGTCGGGCGGCGCAGGCTCGGGCACCGCGGGACTCACGCTGACCACCGGCGGCGCAGGTCCCTTGCCGGAGAGCCTCGATCCCACGGTCACAGGCACGGTACAACTGGAGCGAGCCAGATCGCAGCAGACCAGCATTTTCAGTCCGGCCTCTTCCACCAACACGGACGCTTACGATTTCACGTTCAACGAGGGTTTTGTTCCCGGAACCGCGCTTGCCATAGCGTGGAACAACAGCCGAAACAACACCAGCAGCACCCTGTCCAGCTATACCCCGCAGGTCTCCTCTTCGTTCAAGGCCGTCGTCACGCAGCAACTGCTGCAGGGCGCGGGCATCTGGGTCAACAAGCGCTTCATGTACCAGGCGCTCAACGACCGCCGCATCACCAACTCGTCGTTCCGCGAGCAGATCCTCTACACCGTCAACCAGGTGGAGAGCATTTACTGGGGACTGGTCCAGGCTTATGAAGACGTGCAGGCC
>Ga0302319_10007303_pt1 | contig 21753 bp, 15 predicted proteins | sample Bog_T0_2_FD_203319 | JGI IMG/M metagenome (GOLD analysis project Ga0302319, IMG submission 203319) | Peat permafrost microbial communities from Stordalen Mire near Abisko, Sweden - Bog_T0_2 | ecosystem: Environmental > Terrestrial > Soil > Wetlands > Peat | place: Sweden: Abisko, Stordalen Mire... | reverse complement strand
CGGACTGACAGGAAACCGGCTGGCAAAAGACCCGAAGGCCGACAGTTGGCGTTTGTGCTCTCCCGCCCTCGCGATAGGGTTACAAGAAGCAGATCCTTCGACTCCGCTGCGCTTCCCTCAGGATGACAGCGAGAGCGGGGCACGGGGTTCTTAGCTTTGATGGTGCGCGGCCGCCGCTTTCTGACTATTGCACGGTCACGCTGATGGCCGGGCTGGTGACAGTGGTTGAACCGGAGGTGCCGGTGATGGTGACGGAATAGGTGCCGGCCGTGGTGCCGGGAATGGTGGTGCCACCACCGCCTCCTCCGCCGCCTCCACCACCACCGCAGGCGATTGCGCCGCCTGCAAGGAGGAACAGGAGCGCGAAGGCTCCGAGCATCGTCCGCCAGCTACGGCGACGCGCCGGGATTCCGAAGAGCATGAGCAGGGCGAGTGCGGCGCCGCCAGCCGACGGCCAGAAGAGCTTCCTGGTCTGGTTGAGGGAAGTGGTTGCTGCTGTGGTGGAGATGGTGAGCGTGGAGGTTTGCGCCGTGGTCCCGGAGAAGCCAGTCAACGACGCTGGAGACATGCTGCAGGTTGCCGGATCGTTAGCCGCATTGGTGGCGAATGCGCAGGTGAGCGCTACGGTTCCGGTAAACCCGGACTGCGGGGTGACGGTGATGGTGGAAGTGTTGCCCGTGGTGGCGCCGGGAGTACCGATTGTGACTGCCGCGCCACCGATGGTGAAGGTGGGCGGGGGTGCAGCCGTTGTGGTGAAGGAACCAATTGAACCGTTGGCGGTACCGGTTGGGTTCTGGGCCACGGCCTGGAAGTAATAGGTGGTGCCGGCGGAAAGCCCGGTGAGGTTGGCTGTAATCGCCGTGGCGGTGGTTCCGGCAGCGAGGGATTGGGTGGTTGTCTGGGCTGCGCCGGCGAGCGTGCTGCTGGTGCCGTAGAGGAACCAGGCGGTGGTTGCCTGTCCGTTGGGGTTGACGGTGCCAGCCAGTGAGGCCGTACTAGCCGTTAGGGCGGTGGCTAAGCCGGTGGTGGTAGTCGGGGCCAGCGCAGCGGCGGCGGTGGTGGTGAAGGTCGCGATGGTCCCGTTGGTGGTTCCTGTAGCGTTTTGGGCCACGGCTTCAAAGTAGTATTTGGTGCCTGCTGTCAGGCCGGTGAGGTTGGCGGTGACAGCGGTGGCGGTGGTTCCGGCAGCGAGGGATTGGGTGGTTGTTTGCGTAGCCCCAGCGAGCGTGCTGCTGGTGCCGTAAAGGAACGAGACGGTGGTGGCTGCTCCGTTGGGGTTGACAGTGCCGGCGAGTGTGGCGGTGGTCGTGGTGATCGCCGAGGCTGACCCGGTGGTCGCTGTGGGAGCCTGCGCGGTGGCGGTGGTGGTGAATGAGGCGATGGTTCCGTTGGTGGTCCCGGTGGGGTTTTGGGCCACGGCCTGGAAGTAGTAAGTGGTGCTGGCTGTGAGGCCGGTGAGGTTGGCGGTGACAGCGGTGGCTGTGGTTCCGGCTGCGAGGGATTGGGTGGTTGTTTGCGCTGCTCCAGCGAGTGTGCTGCTGGTGCCGTAGAGGAACCAGACGGTGGTAGCCTGCCCGTTGGGATTGACCGTGGCGGCCAGGGTCGCAGTGGTTGGGGTAATGGCAGTGGCAGTGCCGGTGGTTGCGGTGGGAACCTGTCCGGTGACGGTGGTAGTGAACGAGGCGATGGTGCTTGGGGTGTTCCCGCCGGCGTTCTGGGCTACCACCTCGAAGTAGTACTTGGTGTTTGGGGTCAGCCCGGTCACGTTGGTTGTCACGGAAGTCGCTGTGGTTCCGGCTGCGAGCGATTGCGAGGGTGTCTGGGTAAAGGTAACCAGTGCGCTGTTGGTGCTGTAAAGGAAATAGTAAGAAGTGGCGTATCCGTTGGGGTTGACCGTCGCGCCCAGCGTTGCGGTCGTGGCCGTTATCGCGGTTGCGGAGCCGGTGGTTGCAGACGGCGCGACCGCGGTGGGAGTGATGAAGGAGACGATGCTGCCGGTGGTTGTGCCGGTCGCGTTTTGGGCGACTATCTCAAAGTAATATGTCATGTCAGCGGCCAGATTGGCGATGTTGGCTGTGACGGCGGTAGCCGTTGTCCCGGCTGCGAGCGATTGCGAGGCTGTTTGGGTAGCTCCGATCAGTGTGGGGTCGAGGCCATAGAGGAAATAGACAGTGGTTGCCGCTCCATTGGGGTTGACCGTACCGCCCAGTGTCGCAGTGAATGCGGTAAGTGCGGTGGCCGAGCCGGTGGTTGTGGTCGGCGCCAAGGCGGCAGTGGCGTAATTGTCGAGGAATTGCGTTACGTCCAGGGAGCCCCAGCCCGTGACCTCGTCATACCCTGCGTTGACCAGATATCCCGATTCGCCACCGGTAAGGGCCGTGGGTGAGGGGATGCTGTTGTTGCACATGCTGGGGGTGGTCAGCGCGCAGCCGCTGACGCCGCTGCTGGCAACCGTGACGTCATGGAATGCTGCAGGGACGCTGGCAGCCATGGCGTAAATTCTGGGATTGAGATTGCCTTGCGCGCCGGCTAACTTCTGGTCGAGCAGGGCAGCTACGCCGGCCATGTCGGGAGTCGACGCTGAAGTGCCGGAGAAGATTTCGAAGAAATAGTTGGTACCCACGCAGCTTCCGCCGCCCGCAGCGAAGCACGCGAAATAGCCGTCGTGGCCTGAAGCGGAGAAGGAGACGTCGGGTGTATAGCGACCAGTCCCTGGGCTGGGAACACCGAGGCCTGTCTGCCAGCTTGGCGTGGCAATGATGCTGCTTACGCCGCCGCCGGATGCGGCTACCTGGGTGGTAGGAGCGGTTGGAGGGGGAGGGGAATTAAAAGGCTCATTCCATGCCCCCTCGGGGATGTACATCAGAGCTGATCCAAGAGTTGCGGAGTTGGATCCCCAGTAGGTGGAATAGCTGCCGGCGTCGTTGAATTCTGTACCGCCAACGCAGGTGGCGTAGCCCGAGGAGCAGATGTAGTTGGGGCTGATGGCGGCGGGGCTTGCGGGTGGTGCGGCGTTGTGGGTATCGCAGCCGGCAGCTCCGGCGTCGCCCGAGGAGACGAAGACCGAGATGCCCTCAGCGGCGGCCGTCTGAAAGAGATTGTCCCAGGTGTGTGCGCCGGAGAGGCCGGAGTTCAATTCGCAGGCTCCAAAGCTGATGCTCATGACCTGCACCGGCACGGGGGTGGTATCGACCAAGTACTCCGCATCGGCATAGATACCGCCGCTGGCGGATGTAGCGACGACCAGGTCGATGGCTGCGCCTGGCGCCACACTGCCGGCGCGCGTGACGTCGAGAGTGGCTTCGCCCTGAGCTGCGGTACCTGTAGATTGCTGCGTGGTGAATGCGGGGCCGGGATCGACACCGCCGTAGGCAGTGGGGACGATCTCGGTCGGGGTCTGCATAGCGGAGCCAGTACGTGCGCGAAATTCAGTAAGATCGGCGGCATCGACCCTGGATTCGCCCACGATGCCGATGGTCTCGCCGGCTCCCGTGACAGAAGCGGGAAGGTCGTAGATGGTGGCGAAATCGGCGGGGGCAACAAAGTACTCGGAACCCGGGATGGCCGTCAGGTCAGGGGAAACGTGCTGCGCAACTCTGGCCGCGTGAAGGGGCTTGTCCTCAATTGTGAAGAGCCCGCGTACAGCCTTGATGACCGGCGCCAGGGCCTGGGGCACCTTGGGCTCGGAAGAAACCGAGACGCGGGGAGAGCCGTAGACGCTGTAGTTGTGGAATTCGGTCTGGAAGGCGTGGCCAAGGTCGCCGGCTTTGCCATTGAATCCGATAAGGATGCGGCTGTTGGAGACGAACTGGACGTGCAGGCCCTGGGATTGGAGCCAGCCGGTGACAGCGGCAATGTCGGATTGCGAGAGACCGAAGCGCTCGCCGACCTGCACGGGCGTGAGCCAGCGGTGGTAGTCGGGAGAGGCGGGATTCTGCTGATCCTCGATCAACTTCTGCAGGGCTGCCTCTTGCTGGGCCGAGCGGGCGAGCACGATGGTGAAGGCGCTTAACTCGCTCTCCGCCGGAAGGGCGCCGCGGTCGTTCTCAGCGTTGGCCCATTGGGGAAAGTGGTTCGGCAGCGGCTGAACCTGCGTGGTGTCGACCGTTTGCAGAACGCGATCCGCGATTTCCGCATCTTGAGCAGAGCAGGCTCCAGAGAGAACGAGAATCAGGCCGAGCAGGGCCAAAGGTGTGGAGACGGACACGCGGATCTGGCGGGCGGCGAACAGGAGGGCGGAGAACGATGAACCATGCGGCAACGGACGCATACAGAGACCTTTCACTTCACGCAGTTTGAGGAGCGGGAACGATCATGGAGTCGGCGAAACCGATCGAAGGAAATGGCGGATGAGCCTGTCTCGGCCGGAATATCCGGACAAATGAGAAGACAGGCGAACGCGATTGAACCATAAGGCGGGAACGCGGACCGCTCTTTTCGTCTTACCGGGCGGATCGGAGAGTGCCTGCCAGTGAATTAGCCAGTTGTTGTGCAATTGTGCACGCGGGCCGGAGGGAACTGCAAGTGAAATATTCCGTTCACGCGGTTGTTGTGTATGTAATAAACAGGCTTAATCAGCGCGGGCAGGTGGTGGGAGTCTTTATGGTTTGAGGGCTGCGGAGGAAGCTGTAACGGCTTCCGCTGCTTCCGGGACCGGGGATTCTGCAGTTTTGTCTGGCCAGCCGGGAAGGTGCTGGTCGCCGGTGATGAGGCGTGCGCCGCGGGTGAAGGTGAAGTAGGTCCAGACCCATGCAGCGAAGACGGCCAGGCGGTTGCGAAAACCGATCAGGAAGAAGATGTGCACGGTGAGCCAGGTGAACCAGGCGGGGAAGCCGCTCATGTGGGCTTTGAAGGGCCATTCGACTTTGGCGACGGCGGCCATGCGGCCGATGGTGGCCATGTCTCCTTTGTCGAAGTAGCGGAAGGACGGGCGCTGCGCGCCCTTGAGGTCAGCACGGATGACTTTGGCGACGTGATCGCCCATCTGCATGGCGGGTTGGGCGACGCCGGGGACCTGATGGCCGTCCTGCTCGAAGTGTGCCAGATCGCCGAGGATGAAAAGCTCAGGCATGTTTGGCGGGTTGAGGTTGTCGTCGACGATGACGCAGCCGCGCTGGTCGAGCGGAGCGCCGGTTAGCTTGCCGAGCGGCGAGGCCTGCACGCCGGCGGCCCACAGCGTGACGACGGATTCGAATTTTTGTCCTCCGGCTTCAACCCAGCCGGGACCCACGTTGGTGACCTGGGTCTTGGTGTGGACCTCGACGCCGAGGTGTTTGAGGGTTGCTTCGGCCTTGGCGGACAGATCTGCGGGATAGGCGGCGAGGATGCGTGGGCCACCATCGAGGAGGATGACGCGGGATTTTGTGGGGTCGATGTGGCGGAAGTCGCGGCGCATGTAAAGCTGGGCGATGTCTGAGATGGCGCCAGCAAGTTCGACGCCGGTGGGGCCGCCGCCGATGACGACGAAGTTGAGGGGCGGATGCCAGCCGTGCTCGACCATCTGACGTTCGGCCAGTTCGAAGGCGAGGAGAACGCGGCGACGGATTTCGATGGCGTCCTCAGTGGTTTTGAGGCCCGGGGCGGTGGAAGCCCACTCGGGGTGCTTGAAATAGGAGTGCGTTGCGCCGGTGGCGAGCACCAGGTAGTCGTAGGGGAGGCTGAAGCCGGAGGCTAGAGAAATTTGGCGGGCGGGAACGTCGATCGCCACGACCTCGTCCATCAGGACCTGCGTGTTGGGGTGCTTGCGGAGGATGGTGCGAATGGGCTGGGCGATGTCGGCCGGGGAGAGGACGGCGAGCGCGACCTGGTAGAGGAGCGGCTGAAAGATGTAGTGGTTGCGGCGGTCCACGACCGTTACGTCGACGGGGAGTTTGGCCAGGCCTTTTGCCGCATTGATGCCGGCAAAGCCGCCGCCGACGATGACGACGCGAGGACGGATGTGAGCGAGAGGTTTGGTGAGAGTGGCCAAGGGGTGCCTCCTCTGTATGAGAGATGCGGCAAGGGGGGAGGAAGTGGCAGCGGGAATGGGATTGGTCCCAGATGTCGGAACGAGGCGTTAGAGAGCGGTTTGAAGTTTGCTGGCGCCGGTTACGTATTTGATTGCTTTGAGCGGGAGCCGCGCCAGTAGAGAATGAGGCCGATGAGGATGGAGGCGGCGGTTCCGGCGATCAGCTTGAGCTCGAATGCGAGTTTGTCGGATGAATCGCCGGGCGGGACGAGCGAGACAAAGATGCCGACGAGGACAACGAGGAAGCCGAGGCCTCCGCAGATCCAGACGCCGGGCTTGCCGCCAGGGACGAGGACGGCTTGCGGGTTTGCGCCGCGATCCTTTCGAGTGGAGAGCTTGATGACAGCGGCGAACATGTAGAGGAACGGGATGAAGTAGAGAATGATGGCCGCGTCGATGAGGAACTGGTAGGCGCCACGGGTGGTTTCGTTGATCTGGCTGGCGAGGAGAATTGCGCCGGAGAGGACAGCCTGGACGAGGATGGAGATGTAGGGGGTCTTCCAGCGGGGGTGGATTTTGCCGAAGGCGGCGGGGAGATAGCGGTCGATTCCGACAACGAAGGGGACACGTGCGATGCCGGCTACGGTGCTGCCGACTCCGCCGGCGTTGCCGACGGTGACCAGGATGGCGGCGAGGACGCCGAGGAAGCCGACGCGGAGGACGATGGAGCCAACGGTGATGGCGTGGAAGACGCCGCTTTGCGGGTCGAGATCGGCGGCGGGGACGAGGGCGAGGATGGCGAAGGTTCCGGCGATGTACATGAGGGCGATGAGCGCGCCTGCGCCGAAGACGGCCCTGGGGAGAGTGCGGCGGGGATCGCGGACTTCTTCGCTCATGGCGGAGACGAGTTCGAGGCCGGTGAAGGCGAAGGCGATTTGCGACCAGAAGTTGACCGTGTCCCAGTTCCAGGCGGGCATCATGTTGGCGGCGGTGAAGTGAGTGGCTGAGCCGTAACGCAGGCCAACTACGAGAGCGACCACGACGAGAATGACGAGGGGAAGATAGGTGCCGACTCCGCCGGCGTTCTGCAGCCACTTGCCAATGTTGAGGCCGATGATGTTGAGGATGACGGAGACGAGTAGTAACGCTAGCGATACGGAGACGAGGAAGGTGCGGTCCTGTGCAAGCTGTGCGCCGCGGCCAGCGATGATGTAGGCGCTCATGGAGGCGCTGGCCAGCAGGAGGCCGGGGAAATAGAAGACGGTGTAGAACCAGTATGTCCAGCCGGCGACGAAACCGTGGAAGGGGCCGAAGGCTTCGCGGGACCAGACGTAGAGGCCGCCTTCTTCAGGGAAGCGTGAGGAAAGCTCGTTGATGACCAGCGCGCCGGGAACGAAAAAGAAAACCGCCGCGAGCACCCAGAGGCTGATGGAGGAGGTGCCGTTGTGGCCTGCGGCGGCGATCCAGCGAGGGCCGAGAACGGTGGCGATATTGAAAAGCAGCACATCCCAGAAGCCCATGGTTTTGCGGAGTTGTGATTTGGTATCGACTGGGGGCACGGAGATGGGCATGGATTCACCTGGGTCGCGGAACGCGGATTTTCCGGATTGGGAAATCATATATGGGTGTGCCCAATGAACGGGATTGTTGAGGGTTGTGGTTTCCCGCCTTGCGCCAGAAGTTACAAGAAGCAGGTCCTTCGACTCCCTTCGGTCGCTCAGGATGACAGCGAGAACGGGGCACGGGGCTTCTTTTACTCTTGCGGTGCAAGACGGATGAGCTGTTTACAATTCGACCTCGAGGCTTTTAACCTCCTCAGCAGAGAAGAATAACCATGCGCAGACGTGATTTTGTGAAGGGAATACTGGCGGCATCGGCGGCCGTGAAGACCGCGATGGGACAACAGGCGCCTGCCTCGGCGGTAGCGCCGGTAGCGCCTGGCACGCCGCCTCCCGTGGCAACAGCGCCGGGACCGGTGCCTTGGATGCGCGGGCTGCTGGATGCGAAACCGCTGCCTATGACTCCGCTGGTTGCGGATGCGGTGGCTGCGAGTGAAGGCAGATTCTTTAGCCAACAGCAGACTGCGACACTGCGCCGATTCGCCGAGGTGTTGATGCCTCCGCTAAAGGGCTACCCTGGAGCGCTGGATGCAGGGACTCCGGAGTTTCTGGATTTTCTGATTGGGGCTTCGCCGCGCGACCGGCAGGAGATGTACACCGAGGGTCTGGACAAGCTGGACGTGGAGGCTAAGCGGCTGTTCGGCATTCCGTTTGCGCAGACGGGCAATTGGCAGGCGGACCAGGTGATTCGACCTTGGTTGCGGAGCTGGACTAACGATCATCCTCCGACGCAGCCGTTTACGCGCTTTATCAACGTGGCGCACAGCGATATCCGAACCGCAACCATCAACTCGCAGGCCTGGAGCGCCGTAGCGGTTGCGGCCGGAAAGCATCCGCCGGATACGGGCTTGTTTTGGTACCCGGTTGATCCGGATCTGCGCAGGGAAATGGCAGTGCCCAGGCAGGAGCTGAACAAGAGAAGTTCCTGATACGTCGGCATTCCGGGCCGCTTGCAACACAATTCAGACTTGAGGAATTATGGCCGACGAGACGGTGGATGTACTGATTATTGGCTCCGGCCATTCGGGGGGCATGGCCGCAAAAGTCCTTACGGAAAAGGGCATCTCCTGCCTGATGCTGAATGCGGGGCCGGTGGCCGATGCGCGCAAGGATACCGAACTGAAGCCGGCTTATACGCTGCCATTCCGGGGGTTCATGCAGCCGGGAGTTCTGCCGCACGTTTTTCAGGCCAACGAGTTCAATGCGAACACCTGGGTGGACGAGAAGGAAGTTCCTTACACCTACGATCCCGCGCATCCTTACAACTGGGTGAGAGTGCGGTTATTTGGTGGGCGTTCGCTGTTCTGGTCGCGGCAGTCGTTCCGGCTCAGTGACTATGAATTCAAGAGCAAGTCGCATGATGGATATGGGGACGACTGGCCCATCGATCTTGCGGAGATGGATCCGTATTACTCGCGCGTGGAAGCGATATTTCGCGTTGAGGGCCGGCCTTATGGAATACCGCAATATCCAGATGGCAACTTTGTTCCTGACGACTCGCCTTGGCCACAGTGCCTGCAGCGATTTGTTGATGCGGGAAAGAAGTTTGGCGTGCCGGTTTGCAAGGCGCGCAGTTCGCTGGGAGTGAATGGGCTGGCCAGCTCCGTGAACCTGCTGCTGCCGGATGCGTTTGCGACCGGGAAGCTGCGCGCGATTCCGAACGTGGTGGTGCGCTCGTTGAGCGTGGACAAGAACACTGGCCTGGTGAATGAAGCGCATTTCGTCGATCGGATCTCGCGACGCGAAATGTCAGTGAAGGCGCGCGTGGTGGTGCTGGCCGCGGGAACGCTTGAGAGCACGCGGTTGTTGCTGAATTCGAAGCTGGCGAATTCAAGTGGAGTGATGGGGCACTACCTGATCGACCAGGTCTACGGGCCGGGAATTGTGGCTTCCGTGCCAGAGGCGCGTGATGGTAGAGCCAATCCAAAATTGACGGGAGGTGCCGCGCTCATTCCACGCTTCCGAAATATCGACAGCAAGGCGAAGGATTTTATCCGTGGTTACGCGCTTAATGTTTTCAGCCATACCGACCCCATGGACCCGCGCAATTTTGCCGAGTACGGGGAGGCCCTCGAGAAGAAGCTCGAAAGCTACAACGGCAGCGGGTTTACTACCGGGATGATGGGCGAGGTGCTGGCGCGGTATGAGAACCATGTCAGCATCGACAAGACTGCCGTGGATGCATGGGGGATTCCGGCGCTGCGCATTGAGACGCACTACACCGACAACGAAATCAACATGGCGCGGGATGCTGTGGAGACCAGCATTGCACTGGCGGAGGAGGCGGGCTTCGAGGTTCTATCAAAGAACTACGATCCCAATCCGCCGGGGTACAGTATTCATGAACTGGGCACCTGTCGCATGGGCGACGACGCAAAGACCAGCGTGCTGAACAAGTGGAACCAGAGCCACGATATCAAGAACCTGTACGTGGTGGATGGGGCGAGCTTTGTGAGTGGTGGATGGCAGAATCCGACGATCACGATTCTTGCGCTGGCGATGCGGGCGGCGGAGCATCTTGCGGGGCAGATGCGGCAAGGGAGTGTGTAGAGCACGCTCGATACAGTGAGCCTCGATTTCCATCCGAGGCATTGGGTGTAGTATTGCCTCGTAATCGGAGAGGCGCGTGGCTGTACCGGTTAAGGTGCGATCCGCCCTCAATGATTCGTAAGAGGAAGATACCGTGAAACGTCCTTCTGGCGTGATTTTTTCAGCTGTTCTTCTGGTGCTTGGATCGCTGTTTCAACTCCTTCTTGCAGCTCTGATGGCGCTTGGCGCAGTCTTTCTGCGGAAGCAGATTGGTTCCGGGGGGCCTACCGGCCCGACAGCGGCCACGCCGATGCCCACCTGGATGCCGATTTTCGAGTTCGCGATGGTCGCGATTTTTGTTGCCCTGGCGGCGTGGGGAATCGCGACCGCAGTGGGGTTGTTCCGAATGCGGCGTTGGGCGCGATACTCCGTCCTGGTGATTGGCGGAGGCATGGCTCTTCTGGGGCTGTGCTCCACGCTGAGCATGCTGGTTATGCTTTTTGTTCCTTTGCCTGTGGCAAGCGGAGTGGATGCATCCCAGGCCCCGAGCGTCCAGGCGATGACAAGAGTTGCTTTTGGTGTGGTTGCTTTCTTTTACGCGATCCTCTGCGCCGTCGGCGTTTCATGGCTGGTGTACTTCAATTTGAAGAAGGTTCGTGCTGCGTTTGCCGATGCGACGGTTGAGCCCGTAACAAGCCGACGTCCATTCCTGATTTCGGTGCTTGCCATACTCAACCTGATCGGGGCACCCGGTTGTGTGTTGATGGTGTTTCTTCCGCTTCCCGGAGTGATCTTCGGATGGCTACTGCATGGCTGGGAGAAAGCCGCGCTCTACCTGGTGTTTGCTGCTGTGGAGGCAGCGGTGGGAGTCGGCTTGTGGCGGATGAAGAAGTGGGGATACCAATTGGCGCTGGGATTCATGGCTTTCGGCCTGATTCAATCCGTTGTTTACCTGATGCGTCCGTCGCTGGTGCTGCGCTATACGGCGGAGTTGAATGGGATCATAAGTCCCATTCAATCGCAATCCACGCTGCCGGCCGGATTTCAGAGCGCGATGACCAGTGCATCGTTTGGATTTTCAGTTTTGTTCATGATTGCGATCTTGGCGGTCCTGTTTCATTACCGCGCGACCTTTGATGAGCCTGTCGATGCGCCACAGGCGACTGCTATCCAGGCTTAGGGCAGGCGGATGCGATCGTTGACAATCTCCCTACGGATGCATTTCGACACCGATGCTGATGGTGGCGATGTTTCCCGATGCAGCGACGGCCTGGAGATTGGTGGCGATGCCGGGGAGTGTTGCCGGAGCGAAGGTGACAGTGCCGTCGATGGCAGATGTGGCTGACGCTGTTTGCGCTGCGAGAAGTGGCGCTGGGGGACAGACCCCGTGTGCGGCGCAGGGTGGAGACCAGGCGTAGAGCGCCTGATAAAGACTGACTGATCCACCTGCCATGGGGTTGCCGTTCATGTCGAGGAGGCGGAGGGTCATCTGCGATGGGCTCGATTGGATGGAGAGGGACTGGGTGGTGCCGGAGACGGCGACGAGTGAGGCGAATTCCGGCCGTGCGCCGAATGCGGTAAAGGTGACGCACTGGCTGGTGCCGTTAAGGCAGGCGTTGATGGTGGCGGTTTGGCCTTCAGTCAAAGGACCGACGGAGAGGGTTGTGGTGGCGATACCGTTGACGTTGGTGATGGCTGAGGCGTTCGACTGGGTGGTGATGCCGGGACCGTTGGATGTAAAAGCGACGGATTGGCCGGCGGTGGGCACGCCACTTGCAAGCACGAGAGCTTGAACGGTCCAGTTGAAGGTGGCTTCGGCGGCAAGCGAAAGTTGTGGTGTGAGCGCGGCAAGGACGGGCGGCTTTCCACCCATGAATTCAGTTTTGATTTTTGAGCCGTTCACGAGCGAAGCGGTGACAATTGACCAGGTTCCATCGACCGCTGTGATCTGGATGGCTGCACGCCCGTCTCCCGTGGTGGTGGTGGAACATACGGGGAGGCCGCAGGAGAGAATGGCGGTTCCACTGACGACAGTGAATGAAACGGTGACGCCGCCGGCTGGAGAGAGATTCGAACCAAGCGCCGTGACGGTGAAGGGAACTGGTTCGCCGATGGGAATGGTGTTGGTGGGAGCGGAGTTGAGAGTGAGGGCATCCGCGTTGGCGGAGTTATAGCTGACGGCACCGGATAAGATGGCGGCTGCGGAAAAGGCGGGCAGGTCGTCCACTTCAACATTCACCGAGCCGGTCAAGCCGTTTGCGGTTGGAGGCGCAATGGCAGTGATCTCGGTGGGCGAGATGCTGGTGACGACGGCGGGCTGGCCGCCGACCAGTACCGTGTCCGCAAGACGAAAGCCCGTGCCGTGAATGACGATGGGTCCACCGGAGGTGGGCAGGCGCGCCGGAGTGACGGTATCAACGTAGAGCACCCAGCCTGAATACGTGTAGTCGGGGCGGCCGTCGCCACGGCGGTCGGCGATGCCAATGCGGACGATGTCGCCGTTGCCGGAACTTACCTGAAGCCAGCTTTCGCCGGTGGCGGCTCCGTTCATCCCCAAGGTTGCGCGGGCCGGCGGAGCGGTGACGGGATCAAAGGCATCCCATGCGCCGATGGAGGGCATGGCTTTGGTTGCGGTGGGGGTGCCGGTCTCGTCCAGCGCCTGGGTAACGATGGTGAAGGTGCTGTTGGCGCGCACCGGGAAGGTGAACCAGTCGGCTTGGCCAATCTGGCTGAGGCGGCCGAACCAGAAGCCGCTGGGGGGCAGAGGGCGTGGGGTGGACTGGGTGCCGATAGCGTCCTGATAGCCGCCAGCGGATGAGTCCGGGATGTTGACGGCGAGGGTTTGAGCGCTTCCAGCGGAGGGGTTGGGTATGGAGAGGACTGGCATGGTGCCGGATGGGGCGACTTGTTCTTCAACATATGGGCCGACCGAGGCCGCGAGCGTGTAGAGAGGATTGATGGGCTCAAAGGTGACCTGGTAGTTGGCCGCGGTGACACCGGGAGGCAGCGGAATACCGCTCAGGTCGAAGTAGCCTTGCCGGCTGGGATCATTCGATCCCCACATGGAAAGGGAGTTGCCGTCAGCATCGTTTTGTCCGGAAATGGGGTTGCCGTGGTTGCCGCTGAAGTATGCGCCGGAGGGAAACGTGACCGTGTACTGGTAGAGGGGATTTCCGTTGGCGTCGAGCGGACGGGCAACGACGTTGACTCCCTGCATACCCAGGCCGGTGCGGAAGGTTACCGTTCCCTGGATGGAGACCGTAGAGGAGGCGGTGAGTTGCTTGCCCGGGAAGCTAGCGAGATTTTGGGCGGTGATGGGGTAGATGCGATTGAGCGCGGCGATGTCGTCGTAGGACAGTTGCGAGGGGTTGGGAAGGCAAGGGCCACCGGCGGGACCGCAAAGACCGCTCATGGGCTGCATCACGGGCCATCCCTCGGTGCCGCCAGGTTCGCCGTTCTGCGGTGCTCCGGGGTTCACCTGGGAGAAATCAAGATTGAGAATGCTGCCGAAAGCGCGCTCTACTTCAAAGCTCATCATCTCAAGATGATTGGCGTCGGAGGCGCAAAGGCCGTTCAGCAGAATGATGGCGTGGGCGATGGTGGCGTCGGGATTGATGTTGTCGATCCAGACAAAGACGCCGTTGTTCTGGCAGTTCCGGGGCTGGCTGGCGTCGGCGCCGTACAGGGCGTCGATGACTGAACCGTCGGCGTCGTAGATAACTGCCACCGGGTAGCCTGTTGCGGACGGCGTTACGTCGGCGGGTTGGGTGATCTGGCCTGTTGACGAGACGACGATGTCGGCGCCGTTCACATCTTCATTCAGCGATCCAGCGTCTGTGAGTGTGACTCCGGCGGAGGGGACGTCGGACCAGAGAGCAGCCACAGCATCGACCATGGCCGTGGCCTGTTGGTTGGTGACTGTGGCCGAGAGTGGGCCCTGATCGACGTAGTAATTCACAAGGCCGCCGGACCAGTGAATGGGTTGGCCGAGGACTGAGGGATTGAAGTAGCTGGTGCCGGCTACGTATTTGGGGCCGCCGGCGAAAGCGGCCGAGGGAGCCAAACACAAGAGGGCCAGAGCGATGAAGCGAGCGGAGGTAATGTGCGGCTGGGCAGGGACGTACACGAGCACTGGGGCCCTCCAGACAGAGGGTTCTCCGCATTCAATGGACCAGTGAGGTCTGGGCCCTCTTAGAAACTTCTCAGACGGGCTTGAAACGGAGATCGGACGCCGGCCTAAAATGCGGCGCGACAAATCCTTCGTCCCTATCAAAGCGTGCCCAGAACAACGAACCGTCCTCGATTACTTTCTACGGACCCAGCGAATCGGGTAGGTGCCGACGGGGTTATTCGAATTGTTATAAACGGTCTCCGCACCCACCAACGCCTGCCCATCCCCGGACAGCGTGAATGTAACAGACACCATGACAGGCGGGTAGCCTGGATCGTGCCCTGATAAGCGGAAACGGATTTGCCCGGTTTGGACTTGTATATCGCCTATGGCCCAGTCATGCCGGGAGCAGCTGTTTGTAATGTCCCATCGTCCGCTCTTTTGATTGATTGAATAGTCGCATTCGGGCTTCGACTCGCCACCGACAAAATAGTTATTCGGTGAGGGAGTGTCATACCATTTTCCATCGACGGTGTATTTTCCTGCTTCGAGATCGGCGCGTTCTCTTTGCCGCTGCTCCTCCAGCAGTTTCCGTCGCTGTTCCTCCGTTACTCGCTTAGCCTCCTCGTCCGCCGCTCCCTGCTCCAGCGCCAAAAAACGGTATATGTCGTCCTGAGCGGTGCGGGCGTCGACGGGTTGGGTCAGCAAGTAAAAGTTCAGGCTGGCGGCTGCATCCTTATAATGGCCCTCGTCCGCCTCGGCGGCGGCGAGCTTTCTATAAGCGCTCCCCCACCAGGGAGCGATTAGCAAAGCTGCCTTGAACTCCTCGATGGCGCGCTGCCCGTGTCCGGCATCGTCCTCCGCCGACTTGGCCAGCACACCGGCCATCACATAATGCTGACGGGCCTCTTCGGGAATCTCCGGCGGAGGCTTCATCGCCTGGGCCTGCCTGATGATCTGCCGCCGGGTTTCGTCCTTCGGATCGGCGCTGAACATCTTCAATGCCTGTTGAAAGCCCTGTGCGGCTTGCTGTTGAGCGATGCTCCGCTCCAACTCCGCTGCATTGCCGGTGTCAGCGCCGGGGCGTACGGCCGCGCGGTAAAGCGCCAGGCTGCGCCGGGCTCCGTCGAAGTCCCCGGCCTGCACAAAGGCTGATGCGGCGCTGAGGTCGGCAGCGGCATACCAGGGCGCCTGCACGGCGGCCTGGCCAAATAGATCGGCCGCAGCTTTGAAATCGTCGGGCGTAGCAGCGGTATTCTTCTTCTCGGTGGCCTTGGCGAAAGACTCCCGCGCGATTTCGGGAATCTGCGGGGCCGGATTCATGGTCTTGGCCAAGGCAACAACACGGTCGCGCAAGCTGGCGTCTTCGGGACTGCTTTGATAGTCCGCCAGGTCGGCCGCGAACTGCCTGCGGGCGGCCACATCGGCAGCCGGAGGCCGCGATGGAGAAGTGTGCTTGGCCGCCTGCGCGAGCGCCGGAACGGCGTTTGCGCAAAGCAGCGAAAGGAACATGATTGCGGACGGAAGCAATCTTCTTCTCATGGTTTCTCTCCCTGTATCACCCTGTATTTAAAGACGAAGTGTAAACGCATTATAGCCCCGCAGCCGCCAGCAAAGATGCCGAGATGAGTTATACGGTTACCAACGGTAGCTTTGGGGCGAGTGGCGCGAGCTCAGGCCTGATCTGGATCGATCCTGAAATTCAGCTTATTCGCATCTATCTGAAGCATTATTTTGGAGGCGGTGCGTTTGCGGATGGTAATTCAGGCCTGGCTGAGGAGCGCTGGATCGGATTGAATTCTTTCCCGACGTCAGATCTCTGGATAGAAGCTGAAAAAGGCGTCGAGACTGCGTTTGAGCTGCGTCTCGATCTCTTCGCGCGAGCCCTCAATAGTGTGCATCGTCACGTGGGCTTCGTGCCCATTCGTCAGCTTGAGGGTTGCGTCCTTGATTTCGGTGACCTCGCCTTCGGGGAGCAACCGGAGGCCGTAGACTAGAGTCAAATTCGCCATAGGATCATCTTAAACTTAGTGACGGAAATGGGCCTGTGTGGGTAATTGCGTGGGCCTGACCATCTAGAATCGACTCGGGAAACTTTATGACAGAAATTCGCGATACCGTTATCCTTGGTTCCGGCTGCGCCGGGCTTACGGCGGCCATTTATACCGCACGCGCTGGACTGAAACCGCTGGTTCTTGAGGGACACGAACCGGGCGGCCAGCTCTCGATTACCACGCTGGTGGAGAACTTCCCCGGCTGGCCTGAGGGGATTCAGGGGCCGGAACTGATTGACAACATGAAGAAGCAGGCCGAGCGGTTCGGCGCGACGTTTCAGCTTGCGCATTTGTCGCGCGCGTCTCTCGGCACGCATCCGATTCGACTGTTTACCTCGGGTGGCGAAATTGATACGCGGACGCTGATTGTGGCCAGCGGCGCAAGTGCGCGATGGCTGGGGCTGCCGAGCGAACAGGCGCTGATTGGGCATGGCGTATCAAGCTGCGCTACGTGCGACGGATTTTTCTTCCGCGGCAAGGAGATTGCGGTGGTTGGCGGGGGCGATTCGGCGATGGAAGAGGCGCTGTTTCTCACACGCTTCGCCAGCAAGGTTACGCTGCTGCATCGGCGTGAGAGCTTCCGCGCTTCGAAGATCATGATGGAGCGTGCGATTGCGCATCCCAATATCGAATTGCGGACCAACACGGTTGTGGATGAAGTGCTGGGCGTGGAAGAGAAAGAAGTGAAGGGATTGCGGCTGCGCGATGTGACCAATGGCACGAGGAGCGAGCTGGCCATCCACGGGCTGTTTCTCGGCATTGGACACGAGCCGAATGCGAAGATGTTCTCCGGACAGATGGACCTGGACGAAGACGGCTATATAAAGACCACCGGCAACGTGCTGACGACGCATCAGGGCGTAGTGCTGCCCGGCGTGTTTGCGTGCGGCGATGTGCAGGATCGGCGCTATCGACAGGCAATTACTGCGGCTGGATCGGGATGCATGGCGGCGCTGGAGGCGGAGAAGTACCTGGAAGAGCACGGGCACTAGCCACTAGCCGCGGGGTCAGGCGCTCGCTTTTTGTTCGCATGGGCGCAACGTGCAGCGTAGCGGGTACAGGTGGGCGGGCGATGACGGTGCTCAAGGGGAATCTCGAACGAGTGGAAGAGGCGATTGCGGCGGCCTGCCGCAAGGCGGGTCGCAGGCGCGGCGACGTGGAGTTGATGGCCGTTTCCAAGACCTATCCGGCAGAGACTATTGTCGAGGCGGCGGAGTTGGGGTTGCGACTATTTGGCGAGAGCCGCGTGCAGGAGTTTTCGGCGAAGGCACCGGAGTTGGAGTGCTGGCGCGCCGGTGGGACTATTGCGGCGGCGGACGAGCCGATGCTTGTCCATCTGATTGGGCACTTGCAGAGCAATAAGGCGGCGCGTGCGGTGGAGTTGTTTGACGCTGTAGATTCCGTGGATTCGCCGCGTCTGGCGGAGCGGCTGAATGTGGCCGCAGGCAAGCTGCACAAGCGGTTACCAGTGCTTATCGAAGTGAAGCTGAGCCCGGAAGAGAGCAAAGCCGGATTAGAGCCCGATTCGGATGAAGCTGCGCAATTGCTGGAGTGGCTGCCGGATCTGCCGCATTTGCATGTGCAGGGACTTATGACAATTGCGCCCTGGGGCGTGGCGGAAGATGTGACGCGGGCCTGCTTCCGCAATTTGCGGGAACTGCGCGACCGTTGGGCCGCAGCGCATGCGCACTTGAAGCTCGACGTGCTGTCGATGGGGATGAGCGGGGATTTTGCGCTGGCGATTGAAGAGGGCGCGACGCGAATTCGCGTGGGGACGGCGCTGTTTGGGAAGCGGGCGCCGTGGACGGGATCTCCTGAATGAGTGTCGGCTTTGTTCGAGCTGTTGCCGGCGGCGTAACACTCGCGGTACGCGCGCAGCCGGGAGCGAAGAAGACGGCGATTGTTGGGATCTATGGTGAAGGGGCTGCGGCGCAATTGAAGATTGCTGTGCAGGCGCCGCCGCTGGAGGGCCGCGCTAACTTGGCACTTATCGAGTTTCTGGCTGAGTTATTCGAAGTAACTAAGAGCCAGGTAAAGATAGTTAGCGGTGAGTTATCCCGAAGCAAGGTGTTTTTGCTGCGCGGCATTGTTCTGACGCGGGCGGAAGCTCTGCTGGCCGGGTGGGGATCGAAGATCTGAGATTTAGCGATTGTGGTGCGCGAAAGTAGCGGCGAGCGCTTCTTCTGGCTCGGGGCGGACGCGGAAGTCGGCGTGTGCCTCGGCAAACAGCACCTTGCGGTCCTTGGCGATGACATAGGTGGCGGGGATGGGTAGACGCCAGCTCGGTTCCCCGTTGACGAAGGGAATGTTGACGAGGATGGAGCGGTAGTAGTGCTGGTGGTACTCGGGGACGGTGTAGACGAGGCCGAATTTTTCCGCGAGCATGCAGCCGGGGTCGTGGAGCACGGGGAAAGGCAGGCCATGCTGACCGGCCATGAAATCGCTCTGCCGCTCAATCTGCGGACCAATGGCAACCATTAGCCCGTCGCGTTCGCGGAGAGTGCCATAGAGGTCGCGCCAGGCTTCGAGTTCGGTGACGCAATAGGAACACCAGCGGCCGCGGAAAAACTTGATGACCAGAGGGCCGAGGGCAAGCAGATCTGACGAGCGGACCAGACGGCCGGTAGCGTCTTTGAGGGCAAACTGCGGAGCCATGGCGCCGACGGGCAGGATTTTGTCCTCGATGCCGCTGGCGAACAATTCGGCGACCGCCTGCTCGCCGATGGCGAGTCGCTCCGCCTGCACCAGTTGGCGGGTGTTGGCGGTGATCTCGTCGAGTTGGTCCTGCAGGGTGGTGGTGGTCATGCGATTTCCGCTTGGAACCTCTCTCCATTGTGCATCATTGTGAGGTAATTTTTCTCTGGGTGCCCCTGGGGCACCGCTGCGGCCATGATTGAGGATTGTTGCTCCCCCCGGAAGGGCAATGGACCCTCCCCCCCCATTTCTGCAAATAAGTGGTTTATTTTCATTGGGATAGCGCATGGTATCTGCTGTAAGTTTATGATTCTGCTGGAGTTATTTGCAGAAATGCCAATACAAAGGAGTTAGCCGCCATTTCGATGTCCTTTGGCTCATTTGTTTTCCGCATTTTGGGAGGCAAGGTCGTTTGCGTCCATGGGTGCGGATTCGCCGATTCCGGAGATTTTGAGTCGATTAGCTGCGACTACCTTTGGTGTCGAGTGGTCTTCGGTCCGGTCAGATTCAATTGTGCGCCTAAGGAATTTAATGATCTGCAATCAAGTGCGGATGTTTCCTGGAGGGCGCCTGGTTCCTACCTGAATTCAGTGAAGGAGTATTGCTTTGCGCCATTCTCCTCAATGACTAACAGGATCCCATGTTTGAGGAATCTGGCGACAATACCTGAGATGACGGCATTGGTTCGAGGAACCCTGCCAGGGAGTTTCTTTGTTCCTTCAATGCGTCCGTAGACGATCAAGCCAGCAATCACAGGAGCGCGTTTAGAGTCTCGCTTCCACGCTTCGAGAGTTGTATCTACCTGATCCGCGGCGCCTTTGATGTTGGTGTCCGAACCTTTGAGTTCGACAACTACATCGACGACGCCGATGAGACCCACAATGTAGTCGGCCTGTTGCCTGTCGCGCGGAGCGTAGCATCCATCGTTATGAACCTTCCTCAGGCGCCGGCCTCGTGGATTCACGAAAGTGGCCCGGACGCCTTGCTCTTCGACAAAAACCGATGGGGCATTGCATTCTTCAATGCAGTCTTCAACCCATGTGCATCCCGGCTGGCTAGGAGGCTTTGGCATGATCGTACTCGAGCTTGATGAGCCGGTCGAACTCGTCGCCGATGGTTTCCGAGACCTGGTCGAGATAATTGCCTTCCACAAAGCCGCTCTCGTTGAGGATGGATTTCAGTTTGCCGTCTTCGATGGCATAGGCTTTGAAGTCGCCTTCCTTGATCCAGTATTGCTCGGGGATGATTTTGGCGACTTCGTCTTTCAATTCTGGCTTCGTCCGGGCCACTTGGCCGGCTTCGATCAGGTTGTTAAAAGCCGAAAGGATGTAGGGGCTGTGGGTGGTGACGGTGAAATGCGGGTGGAATTGGTCTGAGTTAGCGAGTTCGGCGAAGTAGCGAACTAAATGTTGCTGCATGTCGGGAAAGATATGCCCTTCCGGCTCCTCGATGTAAAAATCGTCTGACCTATATGTGTCCCCGGGCACTAATCGGTTGTTGATTTGTGCCTGAGTATTGGGGCGCTGATGCTCATACATCTCTAGCGCGCAGAATAGGGGCAGCAACTCTTTGCTCCCGGACGACAAATTGCTGAGTGAGACAATCCTTCCATCATCGAAAACGAACCTCCACTCATCCTCGCCTTGTTCAAGACCCCCGCCGAGATAGTGCTGCATCCGAGGCTTGGGGATCTTCGGGTCTCGCGCATTTGAATAGAGCAGCGCGAACGCTTGTACGATCGGTTCGGGGTCGCTTACGAGAGGCCGGTAGTCCTTATTCGTATCGACGAAGTAGCTTCGCTCGGAGGGAACATATGTGCTTCTATCCCATACCCCTTGGCCTGCCAAATCTCTGAGAAGATATGCGGGCCAGTATTGATTGTCTGGAAACGCGTAGGTCTGGCTCTTGGCGTAAACGGCACGAAACTCTTCGCAAAATGAAAAAGAGATCTCTTCCGTTGGGGTGCTCACACCAGAAGCCGTTACCTCGTAGCGATCCGACTGGAGGGATATGGTCCAGAGCTGATTTCCCCAGCCACTTCTGGGAAACCATTCCGCGAACTTCTTCCGTACGTCCTCTTCAAACATGGAAAAATCGAAATGATTCTGAGTACGACCAATCGCGATCTCCAGGATTTCTCTGCTCAGAAAGTAAGCTAGTTTGCAGAGGAGGCTTTTTCCGCTTGATTGCGGACCGATGAGGACGGTGATTTTGCCGAACTCTAGCTCGGCTTCTTTGATAACCGAGAAGTTCTTGACTGTCAGCTTGCGCATTGCGTCCCCCTTTCAATCCAGAATCAATCCTAACTTTCGAACTTCCCTCAGGGGCTAAAGCCCGATCATTGATTGTTGCATTTTCGGCACGACTAAAGTCGAGCCCTTTCAAAGCACGTCCAAAATGAGTTTTTACGCAGCCTCTGAAGCCCCGTCAAAGGGAGATTCGTTTCGGCCCGGCTGAAGCCGTGCCCTTTCAAAGCAAAAGCAAGAACAAATGCAACGGCAACATCAGACGCAACCGCAAAGGTAGTCGCAAAGGCAAACGCAAAAGCAAAGGCAGCCGCGACCGTGACCGCAAGGGCAGCCGCAAAAGCAACCGCAACCGCAAAAGCAACCGCAGATCCTTCACTCACCACCCCCACGCTGAAATACGCGTGGGGCCCCGTTCGCTCAGGATGACATCTCCATTAAGAGATCTACACAGGATAGGGATATTTACTTGACGCCACCAGACCCAATTGGTTGTGGTTTAACCAATTGGGCGAACGGAACCGGGGCTGTTTGCATGGCCTGTTGAGCCAAT
>Ga0302319_10007302_pt1 | contig 21754 bp, 18 predicted proteins | sample Bog_T0_2_FD_203319 | JGI IMG/M metagenome (GOLD analysis project Ga0302319, IMG submission 203319) | Peat permafrost microbial communities from Stordalen Mire near Abisko, Sweden - Bog_T0_2 | ecosystem: Environmental > Terrestrial > Soil > Wetlands > Peat | place: Sweden: Abisko, Stordalen Mire... | reverse complement strand
GCGACCCCCGATCCCGACGGGTCTCCCACGTTACCCGGAACACCTTTCCGACGTGCCATCGCCAATACCCCGGCGGGCGAAGTTGGGAGGACAGATGGTTAGTAGTGCCCAGCTTCCACAGCCTTCCTCTTTCTGTAGGAGGGTCGGCGCCCGCGTATTCACTTTCGAGGCCTGCTCAGCGTTCACTCACGTTATGGCCCGCACAGATCGCTCGACCGCCCAAGGCGGCCTTTATCACGGGGCTTCAGTCCAACCAGTTACCCGATCAAACTGCCCGTTAGCTACTGGATCTAATCATCAAGTATCCAGGTGGGTCCTCCCCCCACTGGCATTCCGCGCCCTCGTGGCGCACTACAGAAAAAAAGTTGCACGGCCCCATTTTTATGTCCAGAGCCATCCCCGCCAGTCCACGAAACCCGCAGAAACCCTGGCATTTCTTGGTTTGTTCGTCCGTATCCGTCCACGCTTGACCGCCGCAATCCAGCGCGCGGGGATGGGTAGGTGATGGGTGAGGCAAGGCGGAAGCGATCGGTCGGGCGCACCCATCGACAGGCGCCCATCAACATGGGGTTAACCTGTCGATCGGGAGCGCGAAATGCCGAAATAAGCAGCAGGACTGACCGCCCGGAAAGTGGACACCATCAAGACGCCCGGCCTGTTCGCCGACGGTAACGGGCTATATCTCCAGGTGACCACGACGGGAGCCAAAACTTGGATATTCCGATAGGCTCAGTTCGCGTTAGGTGGGCTCCCCAAGATTATGCGGGCAATAAGCATGCTCTATGTCCGTGCAACGCGATGATATTGTAGCCATCGATATAAAAAGTAGTTCCTCACAAAGAAACGCCGTCTTTGTGACTTCTTTGTGTCCTTCGTGTCTTTGTGGGGAATTTTTTCTTCTTTTCGCCCATGAAAGTGAAGTTGCACAGTCATAGACTGTATACCTACCTAACGCGAATTGAGCCTTCCGATACGCCATGAGTGGCCGGCACCGCGACATGGGGTTAGGGTCCGCCAGCGTCACGAGCCTTGCGGACGCCCGCCAGAAGGCAGCCGATGGGAAAAAGCTCGTGGTGATGGGGGGGGTACTGACCCTCTGGAGGAAAAGAAGGCCCACGCGGCAGCGCGATGGCCCCTCCAGCGGGCTGGGTTTTCACCGGTTCGATATCCTTTCACTTTGGCGTAATCAAGGATGCTTTCGACGCTCCCGCGGACTCTATTGGCGGTTTCGGTTGTTGTCTGCCAGATCGGTTCCAGGATACGCAGCGCCAGCCTGGTGTCGATGGCGTCGAGGGGGCACGTCGCCCATAACGGGATATGCGTACGTCGCGAGGGTGCTCCGCCATTGCTGGACATGCTTGTCATTTCGCCACTTCTGGCGGTGCGACTCGATGTATGATTCGGCGCACGTCCTGAACGTTTCGGCCACGTCGACAGCCGAGGATGCCCCTGCCGAAGTCGCCGCCTTCCGCGCCTCAATCGGGTCGACGCCGTCTGCGACCAGCTTTCGAGCCTCAAGGGCGCGTTGACGCGCTTCGGCGAGCGAGAAGGTGACCGTCGACCCGAGCCCCATATCTCTACGGCGCCCCGCTATCGAGAATCGGAGAACCCAGGTCTTGGCCCCGGTTTTGATCACCTGGAGATAAAGGCCATCCCGATCGGCGTGGAAACCGGGCCTCAGTCAGGGAGGCCACCGTCCGGGCCGACAGCCCCGCCCCTTTTCTTGGCATCGGCCCCCATCCATCACCCGACCCACAAGCTATCCATCGTCGCGCGCTGGATTGCCTTGGTCAACATCAGACAGGGCCGGACGATAAATTCAGCCTTACCTCGTCTTTTCAAGGGGTTCCTGACAGGATCAGACCCCATCAAACGGGCTGTTGGCGGAGGGAGAGGGATTCGAACCCTCGATACGATTCATCACCGTATACACACTTTCCAGGCGTGCGCCTTCAACCGCTCGGCCATCCCTCCATTGCGCGGCGCGGACCATAGCCGGGGACGCGGCGGTGTGCAAGGACTGTCGCACCGGTTCCAACCCAAAGAGTGAAATATCGCTGCGCCGGCGTCTTCGCTACCGATGGCATCGGTTGATGACGCCGGTCAGTCGACGGTCACCGGCGGGGGGTTTGCCGAATGTTCCCGAAGTACGGCATCGCTGGCCGCCGAAACCTCGAGCAGGACCGTCTCGTAGCCCCAAAGCGCGGCGATGTGGCGGAGCACGGCGCGGGCGTCGGCGGGCTCCAGCAACTGACCATTGGTGACCCGGTGATGGAGGATCAGTCTGCGGTCGCCGGCCAGATCCACATCGACAATCTGGATGTCGGGCTCGAGATAAGCCAGGTCGTGCTGGCGGGCCAGTGCCCGACGGATGGCGCGGTACCCGCGCTCATTGTGGATGCGCTCGACCCGCAGCACCGCGTCGTCACTGTCGTCGCGGACGTGGAACAGCCGCAACGATCGGATCAGGTGGGGGCTCAGGAACTGAAGGATGAAGCTCTCGTCCCGGAATGCCGCCCACGCCTCGCGCAGCACCGCCCAGCCGTCGCCACGGCCGGCGAAATCGGGGAACCACTCGCGATCCTCGTCGGTGGGATGTTCGGCGATGCGGCGGATATCCTGCATCATCGCGAAACCCAGGGTGTAGGGATTGAGGCCGCCAAAGCGGGGGTCGTCATAGTCCGGCTGAAAGGTGACGCTGGTATGGGACTGCAAAAACTCCAGCATCGCGCCTTCGCCGATCCGTCCCCGTTCCGACAGCCGGGTCATGATCGCGTAATGGACGGCGGTGGCGCAGCCCTCATTCATCACTTTGGTCTGCTTCTGGGGATAAAAGTACTGGGCGATGTGGCGGACGATGCGCAGCAGCTCCCTTTGCCACTGCTTGAGTCGGGGCGATTTCTTTTCCAGAAAATAGAGGATGTTCTCCTCGGGCAGGTCCAGCAGCTTCTTGCGTTCGCTGACCGCCTTGGGCTCCTGAACCGCTCCGGCACGTTTGGGCACGGTCCGCCACAGATCATTGTAGATACGCTGCTGATACTCGCGTCGATCACGCTCCCTGGCCTCCTCCTGTCGTAAATCCGGCGTGCGCGGCCGCGGGTAGCGATGGACACCGTGGTCCATCAGGGCATGGGCGGCATCAAGAATGCGTTCGACGGCATCGTGGCCGTACCGCTCTTCGCAGCGCGAAACATAGCTCTTGGCGAAGTCGAGATAGCTGAGGATGCCACGGGCGTCGGTCCACTGCCGGAACAGGTTGTTGTTCTTGAAAAAGTGATTGTGCCCAAAGGCGGCATGGGCCATCACCACCGCCTGGAGGGTCATGGAGTTCTCTTCCATGATATAGCTGATGCAGGGGCTGGAATTGATCACGATCTCGTAGGCCAGACCGCGCAGACCCCGGCGATACAATGTCTCGTCGCGGGCAAACCGCTTGCCGAACGACCAGTGTTTGTACATCAGCGGCATGCCGATGGACGAATAGGCATCCAGCATCTGTTCGGCGGTGATCACCTCGATCTGGTTGGGATAGATATCGAGGCCAAGCTCCTGGACCGCGATGGCCTCTATGGCATCGTAGACGCGCCGGAGCTTGTCGTAGTCCCAGTCCGCACCCTCGAACAGTAATGCGCTCATCGGGTCATCCTCAGTCGGGTAAACCTTGATCAGGCACCGCGGGAATCGATCAGGCCGGGGCACGGTTCCGGGAGAACAGTTCCCGGAAGACCGGGAATATGTCGCGTCGGGTGCGCACCCGGCGCATGGCCAGGGTCGGGTTGGTCTCGGCAAGGCCCCGGTAGGTTCGCCACAACTCGGTGTCGCGTTCGAAGACGCCGGTGCCGGTATGGTACTCGGCGGCGACCTCGAGATAGGCGAAGTACTGGCACAATGGAAGAATACCATCCCTGAGCAAGGCTGCGGCCTTGCCGTTGTCACTGATCAGGTTGTCGCCATCCGAGGCTTGCGCGGCATAAATATTCCAGTCTTCCGCCGGGTAACGTTCCTTGAGGACGCGCATCATCTCGAGCAGAGCCGTCGAAACCACGGTGCCACCGGTCTCGGTGCTATAGAAGAAGGTCTGCTCGTCGACCTCCCTGGCTTCGTGGGTGTGGCGGATGAAGACGATGTCCACCGCCTGGTAACGACGCCGTAAAAACAGGTACAGCAGCACATAAAAACGCTTGGCCAAGTCCTTCATGTGTTCTGTCATGGAGCCGGATACGTCCATCAGACAGAACATCACAGCCTGGGCGATGGGTTTGGGCACCGCTTGAAACCGGTTATAGCGGACGTCCACCGGGTCCAGGTACGGAATCCGGCGGGACCGCCGGCGCAGCAGGTCGAGCCGCCCGGCCAGCGCGTCGGTGTCGTCGGGGTTGCCGCCGCCGGCCTCCAGTTCCGCCAGTTCCTGTTCGAGAGCGGCGATCTCTTCGGGCTTGGGCCGTTTCAAAGCGATGCGCCGCGACAGGCTGTTGCGCATGGTGCGCACCAGATTGAGGTTGCCGGGTGAGCCCGTGACCGAGAAGCCGGCGCGGGTCAGGGTGGTGGCGCTGGCCTGTTTGACCTTGTGCTTGATCAGGTCGGGCAGTTCCAGGTCGTCGAGGAAGATGTCGAGGAACTCGTCGCGGCTGAGCACAAACTGGAAGTCGTCCTCGCCTTCGCCGTCCGAGCTGCCGGTTCGCCCGCCGCCGCCGCCGCCTTCGGGCGGGCGCGGGATGGTGTCGCCCTCGCTGAACTCCTTGTTGCCGGGCAGCACATGCTCGCGTTTGCCGCCGGTGGCGGTGCGGCGGAACGACGGCTCGTGAACCCCACCCGCGGGAATCGTGATCTTGTCGCCGCTTTCGATGTCCTGGATGCCGCGTTTGGCCGAGGCGTCACGAACCGCCTTGATCACCTGTTCCCGGGCACGGCGCAGGAATCGCTGGCGATTGGCCAGGCTCTTGCCGGACGGGTTGAGGCGGCGGTCGATGATGTTCATGCCGGTGTTCCTCTCGGTGTCAACCGGCTTGTTTGACGCGCATGTACCATTCAACCAACCGGCGCACCTGCCGTTCGGTATAGCCGCGGGCGGTCATGCGATTGACAAAGTCACTGTGTTTCTTCTCGGTATCGCTGTCCTTCTTTGAGCCGAAACTGATCACCGGCAGCAGGTCCTCCACCTGACTGAACATGCGCCGTTCGATTACGTCGCGGATTTTCTCATAGGAATTCCAGGACGGATTGCGGCCGTTGTTGTTGGCGCGGGCGCGGAGTGCGAATTTGACCACTTCGTAACGGAAGTCCTTGGGGTTGGCGATCCCCGCCGGCTTCTCGGTCTTGGTCAGTTCCTGATTCAACAGTTCCCGACTCAGCATTTGTCCGGTGTCTGGGTCCTTGAAGTCCTGATCTTCGATCCAGGCGTCGGCCAGGTCGACGTAGCGGTCGAACAAATTCTGGCCGTAATCGTGATAGGACTCCAGATACGCCTTTTGGATCTCGTTACCGATGAACTCGGCATACCGCTTGGCCAGCTCGTCCTTGATGAACTCCAGATATCTTTTCTCGATTTCTTCGGGGAATTGTTCCCTCTTGATCGATTGTTCGAGCACGTACATCAGATGGACCGGGTCCGCGGAAATCTCCGAGGTGTCGTAATTGAAGGTGGCGGCCAGCACCTTGAAGGCGAAGCGGGTCGAGACGCCATCCATGCCCTCGTCGACGCCGCCGGCGTCCCGGTACTCCTGCATGGTCTTGGCCTTGGGGTCGGTCTCCTTCAGGCTTTCACCGTCATAGATGCGCATCTTCGAGTACAGGCTCGAATTAGTATGGGCGCGCAGGCGGGTCAGCACCGAAAACCGGGCCATCATCTCCATGGTTGCCGGCGCACATGGGGCCTCGGCGAGGTCGCTGTTACGGATCAGCTTCTCGTAGATGTGGCGCTCCTCGGTAAGGCGAAGCACATAGGGGACCTTGATGACGCAGATGCGATCGATGAAGGCTTCGTTGTTCTTATTGTTCTTGAAAGTCGTCCACTCTGCTTCGTTGGAGTGGGCGAGGATCATGCCCTGGTAGGGAATCCCGCCGATATTTTCCGAGCCGACATAGTTGCCCTCTTGCGTTGCAGTCAGCAACGGATGCAGCATCTTGATCGGCGCCTTGAACATCTCGACGAATTCCATGACCCCCTGGGTCGACCGGTTGAGCCCGCCCGAGAAGTTATAGGCGTCGGGGTCGTTCTGGCTGAAAAGCTCGAGCTTGCGGATGTCGACCTTGCCGACCAGACTGGAAATGTCCTGGTTGTTTTCGTCGCCCGGCTCGGTTTTGGTGATGCCGATCTGCCGCAGCTTGGACGGATAAAGCTTGACCACCCGGAAGCGGTTGATGTCGCCGCCGAACTCGTCAAGCCGCTTGACCGCCCAGGGCGACATCAGGCCGGTCAGGCGGCGACGGGGGATGCCGAAACGCTCTTCCAACATCGGCCCCATCTCTTCGGGGTCGAACAGGCCGAGCGGCGATTCGAACAGCGGGCTCACCTCTTTGCCGGCCCGCAGGGTATAGATCGGCCGGCGTTCCATCAGATTCTTCAGGCGTTCGGCCAGCGATGACTTGCCGCCGCCCACCGGTCCCAGCAGGTAGAGAATCTGCTTGCGTTCCTCCAACCCCTGCGCGGCATGCCGGAAGAAGCCGACGATACGCTCGATGGTCTCTTCCATGCCGTAGAAATCGGAAAATTCCGGGTAGATCTTGATGGTGCGGTTCATGAAAACGCGGCCGAGACGCGCATCCCTCGAAGTATCCACGACCTCGGGTTGGCCAATGGCGGCCAGCAGCCGTTCGTGCGCCGACGCATAGGTCAGCGGATCGTCCCGACAGGCTTCAAGGTACTCCATGAGCACCATGTCGGTTTCCCGCCGCCGCTCGTAGGCGCTCGTGTATCGGGAAAACAGTTCATCGGACGACGCCATGCCTCGCTCCGTGATATCCAGTCGTGGTGTCCGTTTCCGACCCCCAACAACCAGTCCCGAAGGGGACCGGGAGGGGCAGACAAATCTCATTCCGCCGCCGACAAGTCGATAAAACGCAAACAATCTTGTCGGAATTATGCTCCAGGCGACCAGCCGCGCCGGCGGGTACAACAATGATCTAAGGCTGTTTTGCCGGTTGTCCAGAACGCCGCCGCCAAGGGGGCGGGTATCGCCCTTGACGTTTGACAGTATGGCATAACCGGTTTGACGGGTGATAGCATCGTTGCACATCCTCCCGGGACCATCGGGTAGGCGGGGGGCGCAGGGGTTGCCGGGGACCGCCGTCAGGGCGGCGGGCGGGTCGCAGGCGAGGGCTGGTCCCCCGGCCCGATCTGGCCGGTAAGATCGCTTGCGATTTTTATCCGCAGGCAAATAATGCAAGCGGTCTTCCAGGGCGGCGAGTGGCGGGACGTGGATGGTGGATTGCCTCGAACGCAGGGATCCCAAGGGCTATTACGCCCGGCTGGGGGTGTTGCCGACGGCTGCGGCCGAACGGATCAAGCTGGCGTTCCGTCAGCAGGCCAAGGACCTCCACCCGGATCGCAATGCCGGCGCCGGGGCCAAGGATGCCTTTCAGCGACTGAACGAAGCCTATCAGGTCCTGAGCGATCCGGTACTGCGGGCGCGCTACGACGCCTGGGCCGAGGAGCGACCGCCGGCGCCGCCCCGGCCGTCGGGTCCGGTTGCCCGCCGCAGCCGGCCGGCGGCGGCGGCCGGGGAGGGACTGATCGTGCCCATCGCCTGTTCCGGCTGCGGCGCGATTACGGTTCAACCGCGGTACACCATTTACTGGCGAGTGGTTAGTTTTGTGGTGGGAACGCTGCGCCAGCCGGTTCAAGGGGTATTCTGCCGTTCCTGTGCCGACCGCCGTGGTCTCATCGCTTCCGCCACCACCTGGGCCCTTGGCTGGTGGGGTCTGCCCTGGGGACCGTTCTGGACGGTCAAGGCGCTGTGGTGCAATCTGCGGGGCGGCGAGCGGCCGGCGGATGTGAACGCTTCGCTGCTGCGGCAACAGGCCCTGTATTTCTGGGCCACCGGCAAGCCGGTGCTGGCCCGGGCGGCACTGACCCAGGCGTTACGGATGGTCCAGCGTCCCGAACTGCGCCAGAAGCTCGAGAAGATGCGGACGTTGATCGGCGAGCCCGGACGCGAGCAACTGGTCGACCGCTGGCGGCTGACCGCGTCCCCGGCGTTTTACCTGCACCTGCTGCCGGTGCTGGCGATGGCCGCCGGGGTGGTGGTGGTGACGGTCAACCTGACCGCTTCGCCACCGTCGTCGCTACGGGCAGCGTCGCCGCCGTCACCGCCGGTCGCGGTTTCGCCGCCGGTGACGGCAGCCGTCACTGTTCCGGCCCCGGCCCCGGCCCATTGGCATGTAACCGCGGCCAGCCTGATCCTGCGCGACGGCCCCGGAGCCGGGCACCTACCGATTGGCCGTTTGCATCAATCCGATCCGGTGGAGATCGTCTCCCGCGTCGACGGCTGGGCGCGGATCAGGACCGCCACCGGCCAGATCGGGTTTGTGGCGCTGGAATTCCTGGAGGCAGAGGGTAAAGAGGACGAAGCGGAATAGGGTGGCGCCGGCTCTCCGATCAGGCCGGAACTCACGGTGTCGCTATGTCTGCAACCAGTGGTTAATCCGGCTCAGGTGAGGACTGCGTGCAGTGTTGATATACATATCGTCACAGTAGGAGACGCTCCGAGGTAAGCGGAAATAGCCGTTTCCGGTCAGCAGTTCGAAAAGCTTTTCCCGGTTAACGGTAAAATTATGTTCGACGGAAATGATCTTGAATAAATATCTGTTGAAATCAAATGATCTTAGAATTTCCAGCTCGGTCCCTTCGGTATCTATTGACATATAATCAATGGAACGCGGCGCGCGGTGTTCAATCAGCAGGTCAAGTAACGAAATCGTTTCGACCGAAACAACACTCTTCTCGACCTGGCGGGCCGCCATATGACAGTCGGAATTTTCAAACAGTTCGAGCGTGGCGAGCTCGGGGGACTTCGGCACCATGCTAAAGTTGAGATGCCGGCGTGAATCCGACCAGACGCAGCGATGATCGACGATGCAGGTGCGATTTTTGCAGCATTTATCAAAATAAATTTGATTCGGTTCGGCCAGTATTCCTCTCCAGGTAAATTTCTTTTCAAAAAAATAAGTATTTGATAAATGTACTCCATCGAATGCACCAAAACCCACGAAGTATCCACTCTTATTGGAGACCGAGTTTTCATTCCAGCAATTCAACAAAAAAGGCTACCCAAAGGTCCTGCGAAATCTGTGAGTGATGGAATTGATCTGATAACAGCGTGGTATTCGAAAGGTAAAAAGTGTAAAACTCTTTCTCGAGACCATTCAAGGGCAGTTCGGCGATGGCCTGGCGGGTAGTGCCGTTCAGGAGACTGTCGAGAAGGGATATGATCTTGTGAACCTCCGTCATTTCCCATTTTTTCCTTGAGGGTACTGGTAAAATCAAAAATCAGGGCATCGCATCGGCGGGAACCGGCTGGCCGGTTTGGCGGCATGCGGCGGCCAGGGTGTTGACCAGCAGGCAGGCGATGGTCATGGGGCCGACCCCGCCCGGTACCGGCGTGATCGCGCCCGCGACCGCGCGGGCTTCGGCGAAATTGACATCCCCTACCAACCGGCCGCCACCGGAGTCTCCGCAGGCAGGTGGCAAGCGGTTCATGCCGACATCAATCACCACCGCGCCCGGTTTGATCCAGGCGCCGCGTATCAGTTCGGGCCGACCGACCGCCGCCACCAGGATATCGGCGTGCCGGCAGGCCTCGGCAAGGTCCCGGGTCCGGGAATGGGCCATGGTCACGGTGCAGTCGGCGGCAAGCAACAATTGGGCCATGGGCCGGCCGACAATGGTCGAGCGACCGATTACCAGCGCCTGCCGGCCGGCAAGACCGGGTCCCAGCACATGGCGCAGCAGCATCAGGCAGCCCAGCGGCGTGCAGGGCACCACCGCCGGTCGGCCCACCGCCAGCAGCCCGGCATTGGTGACGTGGAAGCCGTCGGCGTCCTTGTCCGGGGCGATGGCGGCCAGCACCGCTGCGGTGTCGATCTGCCGGGGCAGGGGTAACTGGACCAGGATGCCATGCACCGCCGGGTCGTGGTTCAGCCGCCCGATTAGCGCCAGCAGCGTCGCCTGATCGGTGGCGGCGGGCAACCGGTGGTCGAAGGAGCGCATGGCCGCGGCTTCCAGCGCCCGTTCCTTGTTGCGGACATAGACCGCGCTGGCCGGGTCGTCGCCCACCAGCACCACCGCCAGCCCCGGCACGACGCCGGTGGCGGCGGCAAGGTCGGCCACCTGCGCCGCCACCCGGGTCCGCAGGGCGGCGGCGATGGCCTTGCCGTCGATGAGGGAAGCCTCGCTCATGATCTCTGGTCCTCGGGCAGAACGGCGATCAACCGGGGCATCAAATCCTCCGGCGTCCCGGAAACATGAATGATCTTGTTACGGTCGGTGGCCCCGGCCACCAGACTGAGACTCGATTTCGGCACCCGCCAGGTCTTGGCCAGCAACTTGACCACCGCATCGTTGGCGCGCCCGCCCTCGGCCACCGCGGTTACCGACACCTTGAGCGCGCGATCGCCGTTTGCGGTGTCGGTCAGGCCGGAAAAACCGGTGCGCGAAGCGCCGGGCGTGACCCTCAGGGTCACGCGGATGCCATCGGTGACGGCCATGAACGGCGAGGCCGGCAATTCAGGCGCCGAACGGTCCGAAAAGGCCGGGCAGCGCCCCAAGACCGCCGCCGATCGCGCCGAAGTGACTTTCGGCCAGGCCATATTCGCGCAGCAGGTTTTGCAGGAACATCAGCAGCAGGATCAGGACCACCGGCGAAATGTCGATGCCCCCGAAATTGGGCAACACCCGCCGGATCGGCCGCAATGCCGGTTCGGTGATGCGATAGAGGAAGTTGCCGATCGCAATGACCGCCTGGTTGCGGGTGTTCACGACGTTGAACACAACCAACCAGCTTAGAATTGCCGAGCCAATCAACAGCCAGATGTAAATGCCGAGAACGGTATCGATCAGGAGAACGAGCGATTGCATGGCGAGCCTTGCCCTTTGCCGTGGCACCGTGCAGCTATACCCCTGGCCGCCGGTAAAGGGCAAGCCGGGCGTTGCGCCGTCGGGTGGCGGTTGTCGAGTGGTGGTTCCGTGGGCCTCTGCCGCCGCCGGTGTGGGGTGACGGGGGGAGCGCCGCCTGTCCGTGCCCGGTGCCGCCGCCGCTGCTTGACCCTGCCGCCGCCACCGGGCTAGCCTGCAAGCCGACGCGAAGGCGCCTTTTTCCTTGCGCAGGAGTGGTGACGGGATCGGGAGGGAAGAGAGTGAAGAAGAGAGTCGTGATTACTGGCGCGTCGTTTGGTATTGGCAAGGCTGCGGTCGGATTGTTCGCGGGCAACGGCTGGAACGTCATTATATCCGATCAGGACCATGTGTGAGAGCGAAGCGCCCGGCCGACCGCCGGGACAGGAAGGAACAGGATCATGACCGGGGAGATGGCGCGCGACGGCGGGCTGGCGGTGGTGTTGTGCGGGCATGGCACCCGGCATGCCGATGGCGCCGCCGGGTTCCGGGCGGTGGCGGGGCGCGTCCGGGAGCGGCTGCCCGGGCTGATTGTCCGTTACGGCTTCCTGGAACTGGCCGAGCCGCTGCTGTCCGATGCCCTGGCCGCGCTGGTGGCCGAGGGCATTCGGCGGATCGTGGTGATCCCGTGCATGCTGTTCGCCGCCGGTCACGCCAAGACGGACATTCCCGGGTTGCTGCGTGCCTTCGAGGCCGCCCATCCGGGGACCGAAATTCGCTATGGCCGGGTGCTGGGGGTTGATCCCGGTCTGTTGGCGGCGGCGGCCGACCGGATTGAACAGGCGCTGACCGCCGCCGGTCCCGGCGTTCCGCGCGAGGAGACTCTGCTGCTGGTGATCGGCCGGGGCAGTTCCGACCCGGACGCCAATGCCGATCTGGCCAAGATCATGCGCCTGTTGTGGGAAGGGCTGGGCTTCGGTTGGGGGGAACCCGGATATTTTGACGTGACGTTCCCGCACCTGGAGGTGGCTATCGATCACGCCGCCCGGTTAGGTTACCGGCGCATCGTGGTGTTTCCCTATCTGTTATTTACCGGCGTGCTGGTGCGCCGGCTGCGCCAGAGTCTGGAGGCCGCCGCCGTGCGGTATCCCGACCGGGATTTCGTCGAGGCCGGCTACCTGGACGATCATCCCGGCGTCATCGACGTCTTCACGGCCCGGGTCGAACAGGCGTTGACCGGCGATACCGCCATGAACTGTCAAATGTGCCGGCATCGCACTGACATCCTGGCCTTCACCCGCCCGGCCGGCGATGATCCCCATGGCCACGATCACGATCACGATCACGATCACGATCACCATGACCATGACCATGACCATGACCATGACCATGACCATGACGGTCGCGATCCCGCTGACGCCACCGGCCACGACCATGCTAAGGAAGAGGCGGACCGGGATCATCACCCTCACGGCCACGGTCCGGGCCATCCCTTTGCCGACCACCCCAACGGCCCGCGTTCGGCCCGGCGGTGGCCTGAGCCGGAGTGAACCGGGGTTCGCCCCGCTGTCGCCTTGTTTGGTTCCGATCCTTGCCCGTCCGCGGTTATCTGTCCCCATGAGGAGGCGCTGGCGCCGTGTTCGACTACCTGCGCGATCCCGGCGAGATTTATCGCCGGTCCTTTGAGATCATCCGAAGCGAGACCGACCTGTCGGCTCTGCCCGCGGACCTTCGTGATGTGGCTATCCGCATCGTTCATGCCAGCGGCCAGACCGGACTGGTCGCCGATCTGGCCTGGACCCCCGATCTGGTGGTCGCCGCCCGGGCGGCGCTGGCGGCCGGGGCGCCGATCCTGGCCGACAGCCGCATGGTTGCCGATGGCGTGATCGCGCGCCGCCTGCCCCGGAACAATCCGGTGCTGTGTACCCTGTACGAGCCCGAGGCCGCGGTCCGGGCCGGGGCCGCCGGCACCACCCGGTCGGCCGCCGCGGTGGACCTGTGGGGCGAGCGGCTGGCGGGCGCGGTGGTGGCCATCGGCAACGCGCCGACCGCGCTGTTCCGGCTGCTGGAACGGTTGCTCGACGGCGCGCCGCGGCCGGCGGCGATTCTGGCCTTTCCCATCGGTTTCGTCGGCGCCGCCGAATCGAAGCAGGCGCTGATTGAGGCCGGGCTGAACATTCCGTACCTGACCCTGCGCGGGCGCTTGGGCGGCAGCGCCATGGCCGCCGCCGCGGTCAACGCGCTGGGTGCGGAACCGGCCCCGGGTGTGGCGCCGGCATGAGCGCGGTTCCGGGCTCCGCCTGGCTGGCGGTGGTCGGCCTGCACGAGGACGGGCTGGCGGGTCTCGGCGCCACCGCCCGCGCCCTGGTCGACGGCGCCGGGACGCTGGTCGGCGACGCCCGCATGCTGTCCCATCTGCCCGAGGATGGGCGCGAGCGGCTGATCTGGCCCAAACCGCTGAGCGCACTGTGGCCCGAGATCGAACGGCGCCGTGGCCGGCCGGTGTGCGTGCTGGCCAGCGGGGACCCACTTTGTCACGGCATCGGCGCCCTGATCGCCGGCCGCTTCGCGCCTGACGACTGGGTGATGGTGCCGGCGCCCTCGGCCTTCAGTCTGGCCTGCGCCCGGTTGGGCTGGAGCCATGCCGGGGTCGAGACCCTCAGCCTGCACAACCGTCCGGTCAATGCGGTGGTCGGGCTGCTCCATCCGGGCGCCCGGCTGGTGGTGCTGACCCGGGACGGGCAGACCCCGGCCGAGGTTGCGGCCCTGCTCACCGCGCGCGGCTACGGCGCCAGCCGGCTGACGGTTCTGGAGCGGCTGGCCGGTCCCCGGGAGGCGCGACTGGACGGCCGCGCCGACGCCTGGCCGTTCGCGCGGGTCGACGACCTCAACGTGCTGGCGGTGGCCTGCGAAGCCGGGGCCGGGGCCGAGGTGTTGCCCCGGGTGCCCGGTCTGGCCGATGACGCCTTTCACTCCGACGGGGTGATGACCAAGCGTGAGGTTCGGGCGATCACGCTCATGGCCCTGGCGCCGCTGCCCGGCCAGATCTTGTGGGACGTGGGGGCTGGTTGCGGCTCCATCGGCATCGAGTGGCTGCGCGCCACCGGGGTCCGGGGCCGGGTGCTGGCGGTGGAGCGGGAGTTGGAACGCCGGACCCTGATTGTCGCCAACCGCGAGCGATTCGGCGCGGACGGTCTGGAGATCGTGGCCGGTTCCGCGCCCGAGGCGCTGGCCGGGCTGCCGCCGCCCGACGCCGTGTTCATCGGCGGCGGCCTGACCTGCCCCGGGGTGTTCGAGGCGTGCTGGGCGGCGCTCAGGCCGGGGGGGCGGCTCGTGACCAATGCGGTGACGCTTGAGGCCGAGGCGCGGGTGCTCGAGGGCCATCGGCGCTGGGGCGGCGGGCTGGTTCGACTGGCGGTGTCCCGGGCCGGGCGACTGGGAGGACTGAACGGGTGGCAGGCGCAGAGGACGGTGACGCAATGGCGCGTGGTCAGGGACTGAATCCGCCGGGTCCGGGGACGGTTTACGGGGTCGGGGTCGGCCCGGGGGACCCGGAGCTGATCACCCTCAAGGGACTGAAGCGCATCCAGGCGGCGCGGGCCGTGGCCTATCCGGTGCAGAAGGGCGAGAGCGTTGCCCGCGCCATCGTGGCCGGGTATCTTTTACCCGGGCAGGATGAGATTCCCATCGACGCCCCCATGACCGGCGGTGACGCCGCGGCGCCGGGCTACGATGCCGCGGCCGGGACCATCGCCGGCTATCTGGCCCGGGGCGAGGACGTGGCGGTGTTGTGCGAGGGCGATCCGTTGTTTTACGGCTCCTTCATCTATCTGCTGTCGCGGCTGGCCGGGCGCCATCGGGTCGAGGTGGTGCCGGGGGTGTCGTCGTTGATGGCGTGTGCGGCGGCGCTGCCACTGCCGCTGGTCGGGCGGGAGCAGCGGCTGGCGGTGATGCCGGCTTCGGGTTCGGACGAGGACCTGCGGCGGGGCTTCGCCTTTGCTGACGCCGTTGCCCTGGTCAAGATCGGCCGTCACTTCGGCCGGGTGCGGGCGGTGATCGCGGCGCTCGGCCTGGGCGACCGGGCCTGGTACGTGGAGCGCGCCTCCCAGTCCGGGCAAAGGGTACTGCCGCTGGCGGCGGTGGACCCGACCACCGCGACCTATTTTGCGATTATCCTGGTGTTCAAGGAAACCCCGTCATGAGTCTGACCGGTTCCGATCCCAGCGTCCGCGGTACTCCGGTACTGGTGCTGCTCAGTCCCGGGGGGCTCGGGCTCGCGCGGCAGTTGCTGGCAGTGCTGCCCGGCGCCGAAATCCACGGGCTGAGCGGCCGGGTCGAGGCTGCCGACGCCGACCGGCTGTTCGAGGCCACCGGCGATCACCTGCGCGCGCTGTTCCTGGCCGGCCGGCCGGTGATCGGGGTCTGCGCCGCGGCGGTGCTGATCCGCTCGCTCTCGCCGGTGCTGGGCGACAAGTGGACCGAGCCGCCGGTGCTGGCCCTGGCCGAAGACGGCAGCGCGGTGGTGCCGCTGCTGGGCGGCCATCACGGCGCCCACGCCCTGGCCCGGGCCATCGGTGATGCCCTGGACGTGGTCCCGGCGGTGACGACCGCCGGCGATGTCCGGTTCGGGATCGCCTTCGACGATCCGCCGGCGGGCTGGCGGCTGGCCAACCCGGCCGATGCCAAACGGTTTGCCGGTGCCCTGCTGGCCGGCGCCACGGTCCGGCTCGAGGGTCAGGCGCCGTGGCTGGCGGCGTCCCGGCTGCCCTTCGCGCCCGAGGCGCGTCATGTCCTGCGCGTCACCGAACGGGTGGCGATCGGGTCGCCCGAGGTGCTGGTCTATCACCCGACCACCCTGGCGGTGGGGGTGGGGGTGGCCCGGGACGGTGACGCCGGCGAACTGATCGGGCTGGTGCGCGAGACGCTGGCCGCTCACCGGCTGTCGCCGCTGGCCGTGGCCGGATTGTTCTCGATCGATGTCAAGGCCGACGAGCCGGCGGTCCATGCCGCGGCGGCGGCGCTGGGGGTGCCGGTACGCTTCTTCGACGCCGCGACACTGGAGGCCGAGACGCCGCGTCTGGCCACCCCGTCGGAGGTGGTGTTCCGTCAGGTCGGCTGTCACGGCGTGTCCGAAGGGGCGGCGCTGGCGGCGGTGGGTTCGGGCGGCCTGCTGGTGGTGCCCAAGACCAAAAGCGCCAATGCCACCTGTGCCATTGCCCGGGCGCCGGTGCCGCTGGCGGCGGCCGGGCTGGGCCGGTCGCGGGGCCGGCTGACGGTGGTGGGTCTGGGGCCGGGCGGTGCCGGGTGGCGCACCGCTCAGGCGACCGCGGCGCTGGCCGGAATGGATGATCTGGTCGGCTACCGGCTCTATAACGATCTGGTGGTGCCGCTGCCGCCCCAGGTCACCCGCCACGACTTCGGCATGGGCGACGAGGAGCAGCGGGCGCGCAAGGCCCTGGAACTGGCGGCGGAGGGGCGGCAGGTGTGCCTGGTGACGTCCGGCGACCCGGGCATCTACGCCATGGCCACCCTGGTCTTCGAGTTGCTGGACCGGGCGCCCCGTCCCGAATGGCTGCGGGTCGAGGTTTCGGTGGTTCCGGGGATTTCGGCGTTCCAGGCGGCGGCGGCGCTGATCGGGGCGCCGCTGGCCCATGACTTCTGTCTGATCTCGCTGTCCGATCTGCTGACGCCGTGGCCGCTGATCGTCCGGCGCCTGGAGGCGGCGGCGGCGGCCGACCTCGCGGTGGCGCTCTACAACCCGGTGTCGCGCAACCGCCGGCAACAGCTTGAGGAGGCGGTGGCCATCCTGCTGCGCCATCGTCCGGGCTCGACCCCGGCGGTGATCGGGCGGCAGCTTGGCCGGCCCGAGCAGACGGTGACGGTGGTCCCGCTCTCGGAACTGGTGCCGGACCTGCTGGACATGCTCAGCATCGTGGTGGTGGGCTCCAGCGAGACCCGGGTGATGGCGCGTCCGCGCGGCGGCAGTTGGGTCTATACGCCGCGGGGGTTTTCCGGGAAGCCGACCTCGTCCATGAATCCGGCCCTGAACCCGGTCCTGAACTTGGCGGCGCCGGCGGATACGCCATGACCGGCACCGTTCATTTCATCGGCGCCGGGCCGGGCGCCCCCGACCTGATCACGGTGCGCGGCCAGCGGCTGATCGCCGCCTGTCCGGTCTGTCTTTATGCCGGTTCGCTGGTGCCAAAAGAGGTGGTGGCCGGTGCCCCGCCCGGCGCCCGGGTGCTGGACACCGCGGGCATGACGCTGGACCGGATGATCGCCGAAATGGCGGCGGCCCACGGTGCCGGGCAGGACGTGGCCCGGGTTCACACCGGCGACCCCTCGCTCTATGGGGCGATTGCCGAGCAGATGCGGCGGCTCGACCAATTGGGCATTCCCTATGACGTGACGCCCGGGGTTCCGGCCTATTGCGGCGCCGCGGCGGCGCTGCAACGGGAACTGACCCTGCCCGGGGTCAGCCAGACCATCATCCTGACCCGCACCGCCGGCCGTACTTCGGCGATGCCGCCGGGGGAAGACCTTGTGACCCTGGGCGCCACCGGCGCCACTCTGGCCATCCACCTGTCCATCGGCAACATCGCGGCGGTGGTGGCGGCACTGGTGCCGGTCCGGGGGGCCGATTGTCCGGTGGCGGTGGTCTATCGCGCCACCTGGCCCGATCAGCAGATTCTCAGGGGTACCCTGGCCGATATCGCCGGCCGGGTCGGGGCCGCCGGCATCTCGCGCACCGCGCTGATTCTGGTCGGCCGGGTGCTGGACGCCACCGGCTTTCCCGACAGCCAGCTTTATGATCCGGCCTTCAGCCACCTGACCCGCAAGGGTGGTGAGGACTCGCCTCCCGGCTCCGGGTGAGCTATCATTCGGGTGCCGGGCGGGGGCAAGGCGACCGCAAGGCGACCGGCTCCGGGCCGGCGGGACCGGGCGGAAAAGGGGTCGGGCGGAAAAGGGGTCGGGATGGGTGCATCGGCGGTGCTCAAGCTTCAGAAGGTCGGTTTCACCATCGATCAGGTGGAGGCCCTGGCCGACGTCATGGACACCCAGGCCGCGAGCAAAGCCGATCTCTTGCAAGAGACCTCGGCGCTCGGGGGCAGGCTGGCCCAGGAGAGTCAGTCCATCCGGGCGGAATTCAAGGCGTTCAAGGTGGAGATGAAGGGCGACCTGGAGGTGTTGCGGCATAGTCTGGAAACCAGGATCGAAGCCGCCCGGACCGATACCTTGAAGACGGTGATGGGCATGATGATCGGGACCGTTTCGGTCAACGCTGCGGTGGTGCTGGGGGCGATGTTTGGTCTGGTCAGGTTGCTTGGGCACTGACCGGTCGGCCATGATCAGGGTCCTGTTCGTTTGCACCGGCAACATCTGCCGTTCGCCGACCGCCGAGGGGGTGTTTCGCCATCGGGTGCGGGCGGCCGGGCTGGCCGACCGGATCGCCGCGGATTCTGCCGGGACCCACGGGTATCATGTGGGGGAACCGCCCGACCCGCGGGCCTGTGCGGTCGCGCGGTCGCGGGGCTACGGGATCGACGACCTGAGGGCGCGGAAGTTTTCGCCCCGTGACTTTCACCATTTCGATCTGGTGCTGGCCATGGACCAGGGCCATTACCGGTTCCTGGCGCGGGTGATGCCGCCGGCCCGGGCCGACCGCCTGCGCCTGTTCCTGGACTTTGCGCCCGACCTGGGCCTCCGCGACGTCCCCGACCCCTATTACGGCGACGCCGAGGGTTTCATCAAGGTCCTGGACCTGATCGAAGCCGGCACACACGGCGTACTGGAGTCCATCCGCCACACCCTACCGTAACGGGGTCTGGGGCCAGTGGCCCCAGTGGGGTCCAGGGGCAAAGCCCCTTGCTCGCCGAAGGCCGATACAGTATCGTGACCCGCCCCTGAACCCCACATGACACAGGCCATGCCAACCCACAACCCATCGCTGGCGCTGGAGCCCCCGGTTCCCGAATCCGACCGGCAGGTCCGGGTCGACTGGCCGAAACTGGCCACCACGGTGGGCAAGATGCTGGTGGATGCCTCTTTTGCCGGTTACGCCGGGGTGCTGAAGTCGGCGCTCGACCTGCCGGCCGCGCTCGGCGCGACACCGGCGGCGGGTTTGAGCCCCGGCGGCCAGGCGTGGCTGCTGGTCCACCGGGCGTTGATGGCGGCGCTGGCCGGGACCATCCGCGCCAACCGCGCGCAGTTGGGGGCGATCGAGGACAGCCCGGAACTGACGCCCACCCTGGACCGGGTGCTGGGGTCGCAGCCGTTCGAAATCGACCGCAGGTTCTTCGAACACCCGGCGGATTCGGCGCTGTTCCGGGCGCTGGAGGACCAGTTCCGCCGGTGGCTGGTGCTGTTCCGTCTCCCGCCCGAGATCCAGGACCGGCTGTGCCTGACCTTGGCCGAGGAACTGCCGCTGGCGCTGGCCGAAGAGGGCCGGAGCCGGCGCGAGGACTACCAAAGGCTGACCGAATTCTTTGCCGACACCCTGGGCGACCCGGCGGCCAGGCGGGCGCAGGATTGGCGCCGCTACCGCGCCGGCCTGATCGAGGAGATGCGCCGGCCGCTGTTCAACCTGGAGCCGACCGAGCCGGGCGCGGTGTCGCTGGAGGATGTCTACGTGCCGCTGCGCGCGTATTGGGAACGGCCATTGCCGGGGGAGGGCGAGGGCCGGCGCGGCGCCGGCGGCAAGGCGGAAAAGACGACCCGGGTGGTGGTCTGGCTGGAGGATCACATCCAGCAGTGGCTGACGGCGCAGGACCCGAAGGACCCGGTGCGGATCATCAGCGGCGAGCCCGGCTGCGGCAAATCCTCCTTCGCCCGCCGGTTCGCGGCCGGGCTGGCCCGGGGGCAGCGGCGGGTGCTGTACATTCCGCTGCACCGCTTCGACTTCCAGGGCGATGTCGAGGCGGCGCTGGCGGCCTTCGCCGGTTCTGCCGACGAACTGGGGCACGATCCGCGCGACGGGCTGGTGAACGACCAGCCGTTGCTGGTGATCTTCGACGGGCTCGACGAACTGTCCAAGACCGGGGCCGCGGGCAGCGACGCCGCCGCCGACTTCGTCGGCCACCTGATCAGCCGTCTGCCCGCGATCAACCACGGGCATCCCCGGGTGCTGGTGCTGCTGGCGGGTCGGCCGGTGGCCACCGCCGACAGCACCACCACCCTGCGCGGGCCGTGGCAGCGGGTCCAGGTCCTGCGCTACGTTCTTCCCGCCGGTGCCACCGGGGACGAGGCCGGGGACCAGTGGGAGATCGGCGACCCGGCCCTCGGTGCCGACCAGAGAGACGTGTGGTGGCAGCAGTACGGGCGGGCGACCGGGCGGGCCATCCCGGGTCTGCCCAAAGACTACACGACGCGCGGTCCGGCCCTGGCCGAGATCACCGAGCAACCGCTGCTCAATTACCTGCTGGCGCTGTTGCGCGATCAGGCGTCGGGGGGCGCGGTGATCGACAGCACCCATGCGCTGTACGGCGCCATGTTCAACTATATCTGGCAACGGATCAACCGCCCGTCGCATCTACGGTCGGACAGGCTGGCGGCATTATCCGAGGAGGACTATGAGACGATTCTCGAGGAGATCGCCGTCGCGGCCTGGCATACCGCCGATCGCGCCGTTACCCGGGCGGCGCTGGAGAGTCATTTCAAGGACAACCGGCTGGAAAACCTGCTGACGGAGCACTTTCCCACCGTTCGCACCGGTGTTTCCGCGGTGCTCAACGCCTTTTTCTTTCAGCCCCGCGGCGGCGCGACGCTGGGCATCTGCGAGTTCACCCATAAGAGTTTTCGGGAATATCTGACCGCCCGGCGACTGGTCCGTGAGGTGGAGGACCTGCACGAAAATCTCAACCGAGGCCGGTCTTCGCTCCGCGTTGAAGAGGCGCTGGGACGCTGGGTCCGGTTGGCCGGGCCGGCGGCGCTGGATTTCGATCTGCTCGGTTTCCTCGGTGACGACATTGCCGCCCGCCCGGCCGATGCGGAGTCCTGGCTGCCGACCCTGGTCACCCTGTTCAACGCCAACCTGTGCGACGGCATGCCGGTTGCCGCCGGCGGCGCCATCGCCAGCTTCCGGGATGCCGAACGTCACGCCCGCAATGCCGAGGAAACCCTGCTCGCCGTCCTCAACGCCTGTGCATCGGCGCTCGACGCCAAACGGCGGGCAGGATCGGGCGAGACACCGCGGACCTTGGTGACCCTTGACTGGGGCGGCCCCTTGGGGGCCGGTGCCCTGATCCACCGGCTGCGCGGCCAACGCACCTGGGGCCAGTCGGCGGTGGCTCTCGCCTGTCTGGGATGGCTGGATCTGTCGGAACAGGTTCTTATCGTTCAGGACCTCGGAGGGGCGGACCTCAGAGGGGCGGACCTCGGAAGGGCGGACCTCAGAGGGGCGGACCTCGGAGGGGCGAACCTCGGAGGGGCGAACCTCGGAGGGGCGGACCTCGGAGGGGCGAACCTCGGAGGGGCGGACCTCGGAAGGGCGGACCTCAGAGGGGCGGACCTCGGAGGGGCGAACCTCGGAGGGGCGAACCTCGGAGGGGCGGACCTCGGAGGGGCGAACCTCGGAGGGGCGGACCTCGGAAGGGCGGACCTCTGAGGGGCGGACCTCGGAGGGGCGAACCTCGGAGGGGCGAACCTCGGAGGGGCGGACCTCGGAGGGGCGAACCTCGGAGGGGCGGACCTCGGAAGGGCGGACCT
>Ga0302319_10007298_pt1 | contig 21770 bp, 20 predicted proteins | sample Bog_T0_2_FD_203319 | JGI IMG/M metagenome (GOLD analysis project Ga0302319, IMG submission 203319) | Peat permafrost microbial communities from Stordalen Mire near Abisko, Sweden - Bog_T0_2 | ecosystem: Environmental > Terrestrial > Soil > Wetlands > Peat | place: Sweden: Abisko, Stordalen Mire... | reverse complement strand
GGCGCGACCGTGCGCGGCGTGCTGGAAGCGGCGCTGGACTGCGGCGGCGTTCCTGACAACGAGCACGAGCAGCGCCTGCGCGAGACGCTCGGCAAGGCGGGCTTCGCCGACGACGGCGCAGACACCTCGGTCCGTATGGATGCGGAAGCAGCCTCGCTGAGCGGCGGCTGGCGCAAGCGCCTCGCCATCGCAGAGGCCATGGTCGTGCAGCCGGACGTGCTGCTGCTCGACGAGCCGACGAACCATCTCGACCTGGAAGGCATCGAGTGGCTGGAGGCCGTGCTGCGTGCCTCGCGCTTCGCCTGCGTCGTAGTCACGCACGACCGCTACTTTCTGGAGAACGTCGCCAGCGAGGTCGTGGAACTGAGCCGCGTCTACGCCGAGGGCGTGCTCCGCGTGCGTGGCAGCTACAGCAAGTTCCTTGAAGGCCGCGAGCTCTACATGGAGGCCCAGAGCAAGATGCAGGAGGGCCTGCGCAACCGCGTAAAGACCGAGATCGAGTGGCTGCGCCGCGGCCCCAAGGCCCGCGCAACCAAGGCCAAGGCGCGCATCGATAACGCGCACGGCCTGATCGGCAAACTCGCTGAGGTGGATGCCCGCACCCGCGTCTTCAGCGCGGGCATTGAGTTCGACGCCACCGACCGCAAGACCAAGCGGCTGATTGAGTTTGATAAGGTGACGCTCGCGCTGGGTGGCCGAAACATCGTCGCCAACGTGAGCTTCGGCATCATCAACGGCATGAAGCTCGGCCTCGTCGGCCCGAACGGCAGCGGCAAGACGACCATCCTGCGCGCGATGTCCGGCGAACTCACGCCCGCCGCCGGCCACATCAAGCGCGCCAAGCACCTGCGCATCGTCTACTTCTCGCAGATGCGCGAGCTGGACGCCTCGCTCACGCTGCGCCGCGCACTGGCCCCGGACTCGGACGCCGTCGTCTACCAGGACCGCGTGGTCCACGTGGCGAGCTACGCAGCGAAGTTCCTCTTCACGGGGGACCAACTGAACCAACCTGTAGAGCGCCTCAGCGGCGGCGAGCGTGCCCGCGTCCTCATCGCGCGCCTGATGCTGCAACCGGCGGATGTGCTGATGCTCGACGAGCCGACGAACGACCTCGATATCCCGACGCTGGAGATCCTCGAGGAGTCGCTGCTGGAGTTCAAGGGCGCGCTGGTGCTGGTCACGCATGACCGCTACATGCTGGATCGCGTCTCCAATGTGGTGCTCGGCCTGGACGGCCTCGGCCATGCACGCACCTTTGCCGACTACGCGCAGTGGGAAGAATGGAAGGCCGACGCGCCCGGCAACTCTGCGATGCAGAAGCCCACGCCAGGCAGGGAAGCGACGCCCGCATCCGCCAGCGGCAAGAAGAAGCTCAGCTACCTGGAGCAGCGCGAGTTCGACTCCATTGAGGCGCTCGTGGACAAAGCCGACGCCCGTATGTCCGCCGCGCACGACCGCCTCGAAGACCCTGCTGTCGCCACCGACGCGTCGGCGCTCACCAGCGCACTCGCTGAGATGGAACTGGCGCAAGCCGAGCACGACGCCGTCTACGCACGCTGGGCGGAACTGACCGAGAAGGCCGGTTGAGGCAGCTCTTAGCCGCTAGCTCTTAGCTTCTAGCTAGAGGCCAGGAGCTAGAAGCTCGAAGCCTACTTGCGGATGACCTCGCCGTTCTTCATCACGAAGCCCGGCGACGCGAGCACTTTGATGTCCTCCAGCGGGTTGCCGGGCACAGCGATCACGTCGGCATAGAAGCCTGGCTTCAACTGCCCGACGGCATCGGCCCAGTCCAGCAGCTTCGCTCCGTTGATCAGGCCGGAGCGCAGCGTGTCCGCGGGGCTCATGCCGTACTCGACCATCAGCTCGTACTCGCGGGCCTGCGTGCCGTGCGGAAACGGCCCCACGTCGCTGCCGATGGCGAACGGCACACCGGCGGCCATCTGCTGCTTGAACTGCGCTGCGTGATACGCCAGCAGGTCCTTGTAGACCGCGCCGTCGCCGTGCTCCGGGTGCAGCGCGAAGTACTCCATGATGGCGAAGGTGGGCACGGCGTAGATCTGCTTCTCGCGCATCGTCTTCATCGTGGCGGGCAGCAGATAGTACGCATGGTCGATGCTGGCCACACCGGCCTCAGCAGCGTAGCTCGCTCCGGGCTCACCGGTGCAATGCACGCCCACGCGCGAGCCGGTGCGGTGCGCCTCAGTCACTGCTGCGGCGAGTTGAGCCTCGCTGTACTGGTAGGGCACAGTAAACTTGTCGCCCTCCAGATGATCGGGACCGGTCTCGTAGATCTTGGTGAAGTCCGCGCCGCCCTTGCGCTGCTCGCGCATCACAGCGACGATCTGATCGGCGGTGTTGGCATAGTCTGCGTTGGAGAGCACGCGCTGCTCCGGGTTATAGCCGATGGCGTCCTCGTGGCCGCCGAGGATATCCACGGCATTGCAGCTCACGCGCATGCGCGGTCCCGGGATCAGGCCGCTGTCAATGGCGTTGCGCACGGCCACATCAGCGCACTTGGCGCCCTCGGTGCCCATATCGCGTTCGGCGGTAAAGCCGGCCATCACGTCGGCCTTGGCGGCGGCGGCGGCCATCAGCACGCGCTGCGGCACGGACTCCTCGACGGTCTGCAGGTCCTCCGCGCCGGGATGCAGGAACAGATGCACGTGCGCGTCGATCAGGCCGGGCATGAGCGTTGTGTCGCCGAGGTCGATCACCACCGCGCCCGCCGGCCTCGCCACATGCGCCCCAGCATCGACGATGCGTTCGCCCACGACCAGCACCTCGCCCGGCGAAACGACCTTGCCCGCGGCGACATCCAGCAGGCGTGCGGCGTGCAGCACGGTGGGGGCGGGCGCAGTCTGCTGTGCGAACGTAGGTGCGGCGGCGAGAAGTGCGGTTGCGAGCAGTTTCATATGCCAGCAGGATATCCCACGGCGCGTATTCTGTTCAGGCATTGCAGTGAGGCAGAAGATGAATCGACGCGAAGCGCTGAAGCTGATGGCGAGTGGTGTGGCGGCGACTGCGGTAGCAGAGTTGCCCGCCAATGTGTCCGGCGTGGAGCGCGTTGAGCGGTGGGCACCCTACGAGATTCGCCTCACTGGCCCGGCGACGGGAAACCCGTTTGCGGATGTGGTCGTGTCGGCTGAATTTACACGAGGCGCGCGAACGGTGAAGGTGGATGGCTTCTACGACGGCGGCGGCGCGTATCGGGTGCGCTGGATGCCGGACGAGTTGGGTGAATGGCGCTGGGTAACGCGAAGCTCCACAAAAAATCTGGCCGCCAGGTCGGGCAGCTTTGTTTGCGTCCCGCCGCAGGCGGTTGTGGGTTCGGCACCGAATCGTGGACCGGTGCACGTAACAGACCGGTTTCACTTCCGCTATGCGGATGGGACGCCCTACTTCCCCTTTGGAACGACCTGTTACGCGTGGGTGTTTGAAAACGAGCGCCTGCAGGAAGCGACGCTGACGAACCTGGCCTGGTACGGCTTCAACAAGGTGCGGATGTGCGTTCTGCCGAAGGTCTTTGACGCAGGTGAGCCGGAGCGGCACCCGTTTCCAAGGAGCAATGGCAAGCTGGATTTTACGCACTTCGACGTCGAGTACTTCCGGCACCTGGAGCGGCGCGTGGCGGACCTGGGCACAATCGGCGTGGAGGCCGATGTGATTCTCTTCCATCCCTATGGCAAGCTCTGGGGCTATGACCAGATGCCGCAGGAGTTGAACGAGCGCTACGTGCGTTACGTCATCGCGCGGCTGGGGTCCCTGCGGAATGTGTGGTGGTCGCTGGCGAACGAGTACGATCTGCTCAAGGGCTGGAAGACTTCCGACTGGGATCACCTCTTCCATGTCATCGAGCAGGCGGATGTCTCCACGCACCTCCGCTCAGTGCACTACAGCAAGGGGATGTATGACTACGCGCAGCCGTGGGTCACGCATGCCAGCCTGCAGACGTATGACTTCGATAAGACCGCCGAATGGAAGCAGGCGTGGGGCAAGCCGATCATCTTTGACGAGGTGCAGTATGAGGGCAATCTGTGGCGGCGCTGGGGCAACCTGACCGGCGAAGAGCTAACGCGGCGCTTCTGGATGGCCGTAACTGCAGGCGCCTACTGCACCCACGGCGAGGTTATCGCCTGCAAGGGCGCGAAGGACGGCCTCTCTGCCGACGGTGGCGTTCTGCTGGGCGAAAGCCCCGCCCGCATCGCCTTTCTCCGCAGGCTGGTGGAAGAGACCGGCATCGGCCTGGAGCAGTTTCAGGATGCGTACTATCGCTCCGCGGGAAGACCCGGGGAGCTGTACCTGTACTACTTTGACTTCCACCGTCCCGCGAACTACGCCTTTCCGTTGCCGGAAGGCACAAGATTCCGCGCGGAGCTGATCGATCCCTGGGCGATGACGATCACGCCGTTGCCGGGCACCTTCAGCGGCAAGAGCGAGCTCGATCTCGCCGAGCGCCCCTACCAGGTCGTGCGATTTCGCAAGGTGTAGCGGCTACGTCGTCGGAAACTGCTCATCGGCCGAGGGCCCATACAGGCCCGGTACGGCTATGCCATTGAGCCGCAGGTAGACCCCAAGCTGCGCGGTGTGGTGGATCAGGTGGTTCACGCACCACAGGCGCAGCGTGACATAGCGCGAGAAGTTGGAGATGACGTTTGGCCCGACGGAGAACGGCCACGGCTCCAGGAAGTGTTCATCGCTTGCGGCGGCAATGGCGGCGCGGCACTTGGCCGCATTCTCATCCAGCGCGGCAACGCAAGCCTCCTGTGTGGTGAAGACCAGCGGCACATGCGGCCGGGTGGACGCCATCATGTCCATGCCCGGGTCTTCCATCACGTACTGACCGAAGAGGGTCATCGTCGCGCAGTGCATTGCAAGCGTGCCCAGCTTCATGGACTTCTCATGCGGCACCCAGTCGTTCTTGCCCTCGGGCACGCGCTCCAGCGTGCGGCGGGTGTTGGAGACCTCGGTGTCGTAGTCCAGCAGCAGAATCTCAGCGATGGTCATTTCATCTCCTATATTCCGGTAATGTTGAACCCGCAATCCACAAACATTACCTCACCGGTGATGGCGCTGGCCAGATCGCTGGCGAGGAACAGCGCGGTGTTGCCGACCTCGGCCTGCTCCACGTTGCGGTGCAGCGGTGCGCGCTCGTTGGTCTTGTCCAGCATGGTCTGCAGGTCGCCGATGCCGCGCGCGGCCAGCGTCTTGATCGCGCCAGCGGAGATGGCGTTCGCGCGGATGCCCTTTGCGCCCAGCGATGCTGCCAGGTAGCGCACGGTAGCCTCCAGCGCTGCCTTGGCCACGCCCATGACATTGTAGTTGGGGAATGTCTTGTCGCTGCCATAGTGAGTCATGGTCAGCACAGAGCCGCCCTCCGTCATCAGAGGTGCAGCGGCGTTGGCCACAGCGATGAGCGAGTAGACGCTGATGTCCATTGCCAGCGCGAAGTCGGCACGCTTGGTCACCAGGAAGTCATTCTTCATGGCATCCGCCGGGGCAAAGGCCACGGAGTGCACCAAAGTGTGGATGACTGGGAAAGTCGAGGCGATCTGCGTAAAGGCCGCCTCTATCTCCTCATCCCGCGTGACGTCCATCTGGATGGCACGGGCACGGCCGGTCTGGCCGAGGGACTCAATCAGCTCTTCGGCTTCCTTCTTCAGCCGCTCGCTCTGGTAACAGAGCACCAGTGTGGCGCCGGCACCTGCCAGCTTCTCCGCAATGGCGTAGGCGATGCTGCGTTTGTTGGCGACGCCGAGGACGACGGCGACCTTGCCCTTCATATCAATCATGGTGCGGAAACTCCTTCAAGAACCGAAGGTAAGGATAGCAGTTCGGGGTGTGTGCTGGTCCGGGCAAGAGGCAAACGCGGAGGTCGCGGAGGACGCTAAGGTGCGCAGAGGAAAAGCAGAGCGGTGCGCCATGTTTGCGAATGTTGAGGCTAGCCGTGGACGAGCCAGTCATACTGTTCGTCGCTCAACGGCACCACCGACAGCCGGAACTGGCGAAAGAGCAGCGAGCCCTGGAACACTCCCGCCTCGCGGATCTCCGCCAGCGGCTTGTCGCGATTCAGGCGCTTGCCCGCCTTCAGCCGCACCAGCGGCGTCTTCGGGTCGGCCGGAGCGTAGCTCACTGAGACGACCGTCGCCACGCCGACCGCAGCCTTGCCGACGTTGGAGTGGTAGATCACGCACTTCTCCCCGCGCTTCATGTTGCGCAGCGTAATCAGCGCCTGCGGGTTCTTGATGCCGTCCCATACGGTCTCGCCGTCGCGCAGCAGGTCGTCGTAGGAGTACTTGTCGGGTTCGGTCTTCAGCAGATAGGGCATACGCAGAGTGTAGAAGATAGAGCGCAGAGGATAGAGCGGGTTCTAGCCGCCCAGGTCGAGCAGATCCACCTTCGGGATCGATTGGCCGAGGAAGTGGCTGCCCAGGCGCTGGAACTTCTCCACCGAGTCGGTCGCGAAGCAGGCAAAGGTTGCCTCGGACCTATCGGCCGCAGAGGACGCCCCCAACGCGATGCTGACCGCTATCGCCGTGGACTCGGCGGAGTCGATCACCGGTGCCTCGCAGCCCAGCTCTCGCAGCGTCTGCTGAATCGCCGGCGCGATCAATGGGTAGTGCGTGCAGCCCAGCAGAACGGCATGCGGTGCGGTCCGCTTCAGAGCGTCCGCAAGGTAGATGCGCAACACGTCCCGCGTCACGGGATGGTCGGTCCAGCCCTCTTCCACCAGCGGCACCAGCAGCGGGCAGGCGATCTCCGTGGTGTGCAGACCGAGAGCGGCACACTCTTTGCAGTAGGCGTGCGACTGCACCGTGGCCTCCGTGGCCAGCACCAGCACGTCAGGCTCCGGCGGGGCGGTGGAGTAGTGCGAAACCAACGCATGAAAGACCGCGCGCGCCCCCGGCTCGATGACCCCAACGACCGGCACGCGAACCGCAGCGCGGATCTCCACCAAAGCCAGTGCGCTGGCGGTATTGCAGGCGATTACCAGGAACTCCGCGCCACTGTCCTCAAGAAACCGCGCACTCTCCACCGCGTACCGCGCAATGGTGGCCTTGGACTTCGCGCCGTAGGGCAGCCGCGCCGTGTCGCCGAGGTACAGATAGTGAGCCCCAGAGATGCGCGGCAGCAGAGCGCGCAGCACGGTCAGTCCGCCAAAGCCGGAGTCGAAGACGCCGATGACCGGTTTCGCACTCGAACTCACTGGGGCGCTCCGCTGCTGGTGGTTACGGTGTCGCGCGAGGGATAGGTGCGCAGCAGGTCGGCATGGCCTGCGAGGGTCTCCCGCGGCTGACCATCCACCAGGAAACGCACCTGCTCAATCTGCGGGAGGTTGGCGTGCAGTGTGCCCACAATGGAGAGCAGCGTCAGCGACTCCACCTCCACGCCGGAGGGATGCTGATTGACGAAGCTGCTGCGCAGGTCAATCACGGCCAGCTCGCCGCCGGGGTTGACCGGGCCCGGGCCTGGAATGGCTGCGGCCACGGGAGTCGATGCCGGGCTGCCATCGGCCAGCGGTGGGGCGGACGGATTCACGCTGTAGCCCACCATGGGCAGGGGCAGCAGAAAGACCTCCGCCACAGCGGAGCCCGGTTGCAGCGGATGCGTCGAGCCGGACAGCGAATACTCCGCCATCAGTTGATCCAGCAGCGCCCGGGCGCGGGCGCTCGCGTCCACGGGCAGGGCCATCTGCCGGGGTTCAGCGCTGATGCTGCCGTCCGTGTCATTGGCCAGGTCCAGAGTTACGGGCTCGTCGCTGGCTGCAACGGCGTCCATTGGCATCTGGGTGGCGAGCGAGAGAATCCGCTCGCGTCCGCGCTGCCGCTCGAGGAACAGCAGCGTGGCCATCAGAACGATGCAGCCCACCAGGCACCAGAACACAATGCGTTGATGCTTCAGGATCAAGGTTGGCCTCCCGGTGGAGTGTTCAACGTGGCCGCCACGGGGACGGGCCGCTCGCTGGGCAGGCGCAACGGCGGCTGCACCTGGCGCGACCAGAAGATCAGAGCGCCGGCGATGGCCTCCGCAACACGCTGCTGGTAGTCGCTGTCGTTGATGCTGGCGCGGTCGTCGCCCTCCGGGGCCAACTCCACCACCAGTGCCGGGCAGGTCAGCGAGTCGACCGGCCGCACCGACGCACGGCTGCTCACCAGCGGCACACCCGCGCGCTTCAGCGCCGTGCCCAGGCTGGCCTCTAACTGTGCGCTTTGTGGGATCCACGCCGCCTGCGCGGTCAGCCACGGCAACACCGCCGCCTCGGCAGGCGCGGCGTCCAGTTCCGAGCCGTAGAGATGCACACCCTGGCCAGAGCCTGTGGCATGCAGCAGCAGGCAGGCCGCTGCACGGGCGTGGTTCGCTATCCCGGCTCGGTCATCGAGTGTCAGCATTGTGCCGGGCGTTCCGGGCCGCAGTGCTGCATCGTTCTCGCGGGTCATCACCACGGTGAAGCCGCGCGCGGCCAGCAGCGACCGCAGCCGGAAGGCCAGCGCCAGCGTCACATCCTTCTCCAGAATCGAGTCGCCGATGCGGGAGCCGCTGTCCACGTTGCCATGGGCAGCATCCAGCACGATGGTGTTGCGATTCAGCGGACCCGGTGCCGGCTGCGGCGCGGCCGCTGCCGGGGCCTGCCCACGAAAGCTGGCGGCGACCAGAAACAGCAGCAGCGCGGCCGGTGCATGGGGGTTGAGCTTCAAGGAAGTTCGCGGTCTCTCTCTGAGGTTTAGTCTGCCGCCCCCGATTGTATCGTTCACCGAGGATGTGTCATCTCGACCGAAGCGTAGCGAAGTGGAGAGACCCGCAGTTGGGGTACCGATGTTGAACTTTTCCGGCCGCACCGCGCGGTCTGGGCGCGGCGGCGTTAGACTCATGCCATGCGAGTCTTCGGCGTCGATTGCGGAACCGAGCACACAGGCTACGGCGTGGTGGAGACCGTCGACTCCGCGCGCGCGCCGAAGCTCTGTTCGCTGTGCTCCGGGGCCATCCGTCTGAGCAAGAGAGACCACACGCCTGTGCGGCTCGCGCAGGTCTATGCCGAACTTACCGCGTTGCTGCAGCTCTGGCAGCCGGAGGTCGTGGCCATTGAGGAGGTCTTCTTCTCGGCCAACGCCAAGAGCGCGCTCAAACTGGGCCAGGTGCGCGGAGTGGCCATGCTGGCTGCGGCCAACTGCGGCCTGCCCGTCGCGGAGTACGCACCGCTCACCATCAAGAGTTCCGTGGTTGGCTACGGCCTTGCCTCCAAGGACCAGGTCGGGTTCATGGTCGCGCGCCTGCTGGAACTGGATGAGCCACCCCAGCCCGCCGACGCAGCCGATGCGCTGGCCATCGCGATCTGCCACATCCACCACGCGCAGACGGAGGCGCAGTTGCGGCGATGAGAGCGCTTCTACTGCTTTGCCTAGCCTCCTTCTGCGGCATGCAACAGGCGCCTCCTACGGATGCGCCCTCCCCGCCCTTCCGCAGTGTGGCCTTTGACTACGATCCAAGAGTGGAGGCACACAAGCCGTCCTACATGCTCTCAGTCAATGCCAACGGCACCGGCCGGTACATCGAGTTCCCGACGGACGTTCCAGACGGCCCGGGGGCCAGGCCGGTCTTTCTGACGGTAAGCGCGGCCACCATGCAGAGGCTGATGGCTCCGCATGACGTAGTGGTGCACGACACAGCCACCGGGGACTGCGGCACCCGCCACAAGGGCATCGCCAGCACCGGTAAGAAGAAGCTGACGTTCTTCGACGGTGACCAGAGCGTCTCCTGCGTCTTTGACTACTCTGACGACGCCAAGGTGGAAGACTGCTCCGCCGCCTTCCAGGCCATGGCAGAGACGCTCCAGTTCAGCGACAGTCTGGATCACGCACATCGCTTTGACCGCCTCGGACTGGATGCGGAGATGGATGATCTAGTCAGTGAACACGCCGCCGGTCGCGCTATTGAGCTGCAAAATATCGCCCGCAGCCTACAGGCCATCGTCGACGACGATCGCGTGATGGACCGTGTGCGGCGCAAGGCCGCACGGCTGCTTCAGGAGGCGGCCGGAACCCCGGCGCCCACAGCGGCCAGCTCACGATAGAGCGCCGCCATCGCCTCCAGCGGCATGGCCTCTGCCCTTACCTGGGCAGGCAGGCCCGCGGGCCACGCGGCGGCGATCTGTTCCGCGCTGTAGCCTGCCGCGCGCAGGTTGTTGGCCAGCGTCTTGCGCTTTTGCGCAAAGCTCGCGCGCAGCAACCGGTTGAAGCCCTCGAAGTCCACATCCAACTCTGCAAATCGCGGCGCAAACTCCAGCCGCAGCACGGTGGAGTACACCTACGGGGGCGGCGAAAACGCGCTGGGCGGCAGCGTGAACAGGTTGGTCACCCGCGCATGCATCTGTGTCAACGCGGAGAGCGCGCCATACTCGCTTGCGCCCGGCGCTGCGGCGATGCGCTCGGCCACCTCGCGCTGCATCATCACGACCGCGCGCGCCACTATGCCCTCTCGCGCCGCCGCAAACAGCCGAAGCAGAATCTCCGAAGTAATGTAGTACGGCAGGTTGCCCACCACGTCGAGCGACTCAGCACCGTCCAGCATCGTCGCCAGATCGGTCGTCAGGATGTCGGCGAAGTGGACAGTGACATGCTGCTCGTTACGAAAGCGGAACTCCAACTCCCGCGCCAGCCCCGGGTCGAACTCGATGCAGTGCAACCGTGCCGCGCGCTTCGCCAGCAAATGCGTGATGGCTCCATGCCCCGGCCCAATCTCCACCACAGTACGTGCGCTGGCATCGCCCAGTGCCTCCGCGATGCGCAGGCACGCGTCGTCATCCACGAGAAAGTTCTGGCCAAGCTTTGGTTTTTTCGCCATCCTCAAACCTCGATATTGCGCGCCGCGCGATGCTGGAACCACAGGTGCAGAGGAATGCCGCAGAGAATCACAATTGCGCCCGCAAAGGAGTTCCGCGGCTGGTCCATGAAGCTGAAGACCAGCAGCACAAGCGCGGCGAGGATGAACAGCGCCGGCACCACCGGATAGCCGGTCACGCGGTAGGGCCGCGGCATCTCCGGCTCACGCACGCGGAAGACGAAGACCGTCGCCGCAGTCAGCGCATAGAACGCCCACTCCGAGAAGATAGCCAGAGAGAATAGCGCCTGAAACCTGTCAATGGCCAATAACAGCAGGGAACTGATCACGGCCTGCATCACCAGGCTGGCCCACGGCGTCTGAAAGCGTGGATGAATTCTCGCCAGCACACTGGGGAAGAGCTTGTCCTGCGCGGCAGCGAAGGGCACGCGCGCGCCGGAGAGTGAGCTGCCGACGAAGGTCGCCGCGATGCTCACCGCCATGCCGACGGAGACCAGCGCTGCGCCCAGATTGCCGGCCACCAGCCGCAACGCATCGGCGGCGGGACGCTCCGCTCCGGCAATCGCGGCCGCCGGCAGAACGTATTGAATCGCCGCATTGGTCAGCATATACAGCGCCCCCACAATGGCCACGCCCCCCACCAGCGCCAGTGGCAGAGATCGCTGCGGATGCTTCACCTCGCCGGCCATCTGGGTCACGTCGCTCCAGCCGTCATAGGCCCATAGCGCCGCGATCAGAGCGACCATAAACCCGGCAAAGCCGCCGCGCGCGCCGGCAAATCCCGTCGTAAAGTTGTGCCAGTCGCCGTGCTTCAGGCTGGTAAAGCAGAATCCCGCGATCACGACGATCATCAGCACCTTCAGCCAGGTCAGGACCGTCTGCACGTTCGCAGACTCCAGCGTGCTCACAATGTTCAGCCCGGTAATCAGCCACGTCGCTACGATGGCCAGCACCTGGCTCCAGAGCAGATGCAGGAAAGCCTCATGCGTCAGAAAGCTCAGCGCCGAGAACGTCCCCAGCACGCGCATCAGTCCGGCTGCAATCGTAGCGATAGTCGCCGGCTTGGCGATGGTCGTCCATGTCCAGGTATAGAGAAACGCCGTCATCGGCCCATAGGCGTCGAGCAGGAAGGCATACTCGCCACCCACGCGCGGCTTCATCGCAGCAACCTCGGCGTAGCTCATGGCTCCGAAGAGCGAGAGCAGACCGCCCGCGATCCACACCGCGTAGACCATCCGCGAGCTGCCTACGGCTGCCATCATCTCGCGCGGCACAAGGAAGATGCCCGAGCCGATGATGATGCCCACCACAATCGCCATTGCGTTGGATGCGCTCAGCACGCGCGGAAGAACGTGCGGCAGATTGCTTGGCGCGGTCGGGCTTGTCTCCAGGGAGGTCATTGCAGGGAGACTAACAGACTGTTTGCCGCCCAAAGCGTCTGTTGGCTCCAGAGCTAGTAGAAGAAGCGCTCGTCTTCCCAATGGAACGGAGCCGATGCGCGCCTTCCACGCAGAATCCATATGCCCCGGTGGCGTTCGAACGGCATTGCATAGGGGCTGGTAATGCGCCCCACGAGCTCCACGCTCTGGTACTTCGTCTCCAGTGCCTGTCGCGAATCGCTCACCACGGCAATCACCACATTCGCATCGCAGCCATGCATGCCCCACATCCAGTAGCTGTTTTGGCCGCTGATGGCAGGGGGCAGTCCGGGCTGCTTGCGCGGTCCAATGAAGTCAATGGCCCCGGCGAGTCCGTAGTCCTTACCGAAGATGCAAACACGCTGCTGCTCGGCGGGAGTCAGGGAGCGGTACGCCTCAACGACGGAGTCTACCTCTTCATCCCAACCAAAACGGTCGGCGAAAAACTGCGGCAGCGGGCCGCTTTCCGATGTCTCCGAGGGTGTAGTGCGCAAATGCATCGCCGTTGTATAGCGTATCCACGCCGCCGGTGCCAGCACAGGGGAAGCCATCGGAAGAATCAGCAGTCCCGTCACCAGCAACAGACCTTCAAGAACCGGAAACGCCACCAGCCGCTCCTCAAGTACCCGTCGCGAGAGCGCGAAGCGCCGCTCCCACGCGATGCCGCCGGCGGCAAACAGCGCCGGATAGATGCCTTCCAGGTAATAGTCCTTGGCATGAACGGCATCCATGATGACGTAGAAGAAGACGTATGTCAGCCCCAGCCAGCGTCCTTCGCGAATGGACTTGGCCCGCAGCAGAGCGACCAACCCGGCCATCCACACCAGGATGTTCAGAGGCCCCAGCATCACAAACTGAGCCAAGAAGAACTGTAGAGGATTCAAGATGGTGTTCTTGCCGCCGTCCCGTCCGTTGCGAAGAAATTCCAGCGTGGGCCAGTGGTGGTGTATCTGCCATAGCAGGTTTGGCAGCGCGATCAACACCATCAAGGCAATCCCAGCCGCAGTCCAGGGCGACCACAAGACTCTCCGCGCGCGTGTACACAGCAGCCCCAGAAGCACCGCGATCAGGAAGAACGTCATGGATGGCTTGTTCAGCAGTCCCACACCTGCGGACAGGCCCAGTACGGTCCACCACAGCCTCAGAGAACCTCCGCGCAGCATCATCACGACAGTGAGCGCGCACAGCATCCAGAAGACCGGCTCCCAGGAGTTCATCGAAAGAAACCCGTCGACGCCGATGTACTGCGGCGACATCAGCACGGTGAACATGGCCAGCGCCTGCGCGGCACGCCGGCCCTCAATCGTCCAGGCCAGCATGCCCGTAAGAAACACCATCACCGCTCCGGCAAACGCCGACAGCACGCGGATACCGAAGACGGAGTCACCAAACAGTAATTCGCCCAGCTGCGCCTGCACGGCCACAATGGGCCCGTGGTCAACGAATCCCCAGGCCAGATGGTGCCCGCAGGCCAGGTAGTAGAACTCATCGCGGAAGTAGCCGTAGCCCAGGTGACAGGTGTAGAGGGTCAGTGCGAACTGCATCAGCAGCTTCACCGTGGCAAACACAGCAGCCAGCCGCAGCGCGGAGCGCAGCGAGGGGTCAGCAGGGCGAATGATCGTCGTCGCGGTCATGGGCGTTGCCTCAAGGTACGGGGAAGAGCTGCGATTGGTTCCAAGGCTATCGCGACGTCGTGGCAACGGCAGCATCGTAGACAGCCTTGGCGATTCCGGCGATCACCGGCTCCAGGCTGGCCGTGTCCTTGGTCGAGTCCGTGATGAAGATGGCGATGGCCAGCCGGCGACCGTCGGGCAGTGTCACCAGTCCTACGTCGTTGGTCGCCGCGGTCATGCCCTTCTCGGTGCCGGAGCTGCCTGACTTATGGGCAACCACCGTGCCCGGCGGCAGCTCGCCGCGGATACGCTTCGGCGATGCCGTCGGCTCCTGCATCCACTGTTCCAACAGCGCGGTGTGCTCCGGCGTCAGTGGGCTGCGGTCGGCGATGCGGCGCAGCAGACCGACCATCGCCAGCGGCGTGGCATCGTTGCGGTATTGCAGGCGTTCGTTGTCGTGCACAGACGCCTCTGAGTCCCGCACATGGAGCTGCGGAAAGCCCAGGCCGTTCAGCGACCGCTGCACCGCCTCCGGGCCGCCGATGAGCCGCAGCAGAATGTCGGTAGCCACGTTGTCGGAGAACGAGACGCTCAGGTCCAACAACTCCCGCAGCGGCACATCCACGTTCGCGTCCGGGTGCGCGTCCTGTAGCGGGCTGTGCGTGCCCGGATAGCGGTCGGAGGGCAGAAACCGCACCGACTGATCGAGCGACAGCTTTCCCTTTTCCACCTGCTGTAGCACCGCAATCGCCAGCGGAAACTTGAACACCGACTGCATGGGAACGTGCGCGTCTGCATGGAAGCCGCAATCCAGCGCCACGCCGGCAAGCGAGCATGCAACCGCGACGTGTCCTTTGGAACCAGAGGCGATGGTGGCGATCTGTTGGTGGAGGGAAGTCTGGGCCGAAAGAGGAAGGGTGAGCGTCAGCAAGGCGAGGGCGTACCGGGAGCGCATCTCGTCAACGTACCTCAACTTGCCGCAGGTCGCCAGTGTGCACCAGTCAGCCCCGTCGCTCACGGACAAACTCGGCCACCAGCACTATGCCCTCGCCGGTCTTCCTCCGCGCTCTCCGTGTTTTCCTTTTGCAATCAGCTACATAGCGGCCAGAACCCCGACTTTGGCCCAAAAACGCCGTGTCAAGCCCCCCGTATCCCCAAAGTCCATCCAACTTACTGAAAAAAAGGAGGATAGAAAATCCGCAGAAGCGGTAATTAATACTCCCTCCACCTGCTAGCATTAACACATAGCTTGGAGATCGAGACATACAACGCCCGGCGCAACCCTCCGGGCGATTCGCATTTTGGGCATCTAAGCCCAGCAGAATCAATATTTTGCCGCTAAAATCGGAGATTATCCCTCATCCCAAGTAGGGGAGATTTTTGGGATTTTGAGGGCAATGCCGAAGCCGTTCTCATTTGAAGATAGGCTGCGCGGCGCTCCTGTCTACACGAACATCATTCGCCCAAGTCGGTCGAATCGTACACGGCAAAACCGATCTGAGAATAAGGGATAAAGAACACTGGTTTAGTTGGTGGCTTCGGTGACTTTGGCCGGTTCATCGTTGCTGACTTATGGCCTAAGAGGGTTTCTAGTCGGCGGCTCTCAATCCATATACCGCCCGCCTCAACCCCTCGCAGTTTGACCACGTAGTTAAGGTCGCTGCTCACTATGGCGATGGTTATTTTCTTTCCAACTAGTTCATCGCATCGCATGGCGGTATCATAGGCGCATGGCAAAGGAACCTACAACGCCGATTCCAGACGGCACGGAATCCGACTTCCGCGATCTGTTGGACTTCGCCTGTATTACCCCCGTAAAGCCAACTTCTCCGCCCGCGCCGAAGGGCAAACCTCCGTCGTCGTCTGCTCCAAAAGCTGAGTGAACATCGGGCGCATGACCTTGCGGCGGTTGTAGCGGAAACTGTACTCATCCAGATAGCTTTGAAGGCACTTCGGGCCAACCTGGTAGTACACGCCATGAATCCCGCGCTTCACAAGCGCCCAGAATCCCTCAATCGTGTTGATATGCGCGTCATTCCAACGGTGGTGCGTCTTGTGCTTAACGGCGAGATGCCGGTGTCCCATGTCCCGCACGTTCTTGAGGATGTTTGAGGCGTCCCTGTAGACGGTCTGCTCTGGCGGTAGGACTTCGCCCACGATAGGCAGAATCGAGTCCCTGGTGGCGTCGGCCATGACGCGGGTCACAACCCTGCCGCCACGCTCTACAAGGCCCAGCACAGGCGTCTTGGCCCTGCCGCGAAGGTGCTGCGGCTTGTTGCTGTCCGCGCCTCCGAAATAGGCTTCGTCGATCTCTACCGCGCCCTGGAGCTTGATGCGCTCGGCCATGAGTTGCCGAACCTGTTTCATCATCCGCCAAGCGCATTTGTAGGTCACGCCCGTCTCCCGCTGGATCTGTTTCGCAGAGATTCCAACGCGGGTAGAGGTCATCAGCTTGATGACGTAGAACCACGTCGTTAGGCTCGTGCTGGACTTGTGGAAGATGGTCCCGGCCAACGGGAAGAGATGAGAGCCACAGACGGGACAGGCGTAGCAGGTGCGGCCTGTGACGCGGTAGTGCTTGCGGTCAACCTTGCACGTCGTACAGAGCGCAACGGCTCCCGGAAACCGCTTGTGCATGAGGTAATCCAGACACGCATCGTCGTCGGGAAACTCGGCCTGAAACTGCTTGATGGTGTACTTCTGCTGGGGTGGGATGGTTTGGCGGCGGTTCATGGCGGTCTATCCTATCGGTGAGGGTTTTAGTCGCAGAGTCCAAGATGAAAGCAGAGGGAAAATGTCCGAGCGATACCATTACGGAGTGCGTTGCAAGTGCGGGGAATTATTTGCAGTCCCGGAACTTTCACAAGAACAAGACGTTCCAATCGAAGAACTGCGCGATAGGTTGAGGCGAGCAGGTTGGCATAAGGTGTGCCAACACGGGTACGATCCTCGCGGGTGTGTTCTCGGAAAGATAGCCATGCCGGATGATGTAGTTCCTGTTTCGGCACACAGAGAACCCTTAGCGGCTAGTAGCGTCACGTACAACGGCCAATTTTCGCGGTCCGTGGCCTGTACTTGGGATGAGGGGATAATCTCCCTAAAATCTTGCGAATCAGGATTTTAGCTCCCCGGTCACCCGCTATCTCGCTGATTCCAAAGATTCTAGCATTGGAGAGAGGGGGTAGGGGTGGCTGAATTTTGCAGGGCTTCCCCTAGCGCACCGCCAGCTCGTCCAGCCAGTCAAAGAACTCCGGGAACGATACGCTCGCAGCCTCCGCGCCGCGTATCTCCGTCTCCCCTTCGGCCCGCAGCGCGGCGATGGAGAACGCCATGGCAATCCGGTGGTCCAGGCCAGAGTCCACCACGCCGCCACGCAGCCGCTGGCCCCCCGGGATGTCCATGCCGTCCTCGTGCTCGGTCACCTCCGCGCCCATCGCGCGCAGGTTCTTCACCACCAGGGCAATGCGGTCGCTCTCCTTCACGCGCAGCTCGTGCGCGTCGCGGATTCGCACGCCGTTCTCGGTATAGGGCGCAATCGCCGCCAGCACCGGAATCTCGTCGATGAGCTTCGCCACCAGGTCGCCCGACAGGTCCACGCCGCGCAGCGCCCGCCCGCGGTTCACCTGGATCGTGCCCACCATCTCGCCATGCTGCTCAGCCACGTCCAGCACCTTGATCGTGCCACCCATCGCGGCAACCACATCCAGCAGCGCTGCGCGCGTCGGATTCATGCCTAGACCGTCCAGCACTAGGTTGGAGTCCGGAAACAGCAGGGAAGCGCACAGGAAGAACGCTGCCGAGGACATATCGCCCGGCACCGTAGCATCCACGGCGTGCAGCCTCTCCCCACCCTGAATTGTCAGCCGCTCGTCCTGCCGCTCCAGCGTTGCGCCAAACGCCCGCAGCGCGTGCTCGGAGTGGTCGCGCGTGCGCACCTTCTCCGCGACGGACGTCGTCCCCTTGGCCTGCAGGCCCGCGAACAGCACAGCCGTCTTTACCTGCGCGCTGGCGATCGGCGTCTCAAAGTCCATGCCCGTGAGCGTCCCGCCATGCACCGTCATGGGCGCGTGGCCTTCCGTCAGCTCGATGCGCGCACCCATCTGTTGCAGTGGCCCACGAATCCGCTCCATCGGCCGCGGCGTCAGCGACGCATCGCCCACAAACCGATACACACCCTGCTGAGCCGCCACCAGCCCGGCCAGCATCCGCATCGTCGAGCCCGAATTGCCGCAGTCCAGATCGCCCTTTGGCTGCGCCAGCACGCCGCCAGTGCCGGTAACGCTGATCGTCTTACCCTCCAGCGACACCTTCGCGCCCATCGCCTTCATGCAGCCCAGCGAACTATGCGGATCGGCCCCGGTGGAAAAGTTCGTCAGCCGCGACGTGCCTTCGGCAAACCCCGCCAGCATGGCATAGCGGTGCGAGATGGACTTGTCGCCAGGAACTACCAGCGAGCCGCGAAAGCTGCGCGCTGGTGTGATGATCTTCGTTTGCAAATCTTCGGTGCTGGCATGTACGATTGTGGACATCTCTCTATCTTAAACCAGTAACGCCTCCACGAACCTTGGCGTCCTCTGAGTCCTTCGCGTTTGCCTTTAGCTTCAGTGTCCCGGTGGCGTCTCCGGAAAGATACGTATGTCTGCCACGCCGCGATAGCGTTCGGCGTAGTCCATGCCGTAGCCGATCACAAAGCGGTTGGGAATCTGGAAGCAGACGTAATCAGCTTCAATCGGCACCAGTCGCCGCTCCGGCTTATCCAGGCAGGTGGCGATCTTCAGGCTGGCAGGCTTGTGCTGCAGCATCAGCCCGCGCAGGTAGCTCAGCGTCAGCCCGGTGTCCAGAATGTCCTCGACGATGATCACGTGCTTGCCCTCAATCGGGTTGTCGATGTCCTTGATCAGCTTCACCGCGCCACTCGACACCCGCGCGCGTCCATAACTCGACACCGCCACAAAGTCGAACGTGTTGTCCACCTCAATCGAACGGGCCAGATCGGAGAGAAAGATCGCCGCACCCTTCAGCACGCCGATCAGCACAATCGAGTGCCCCTTGTAGTCCTCCGAGATCTGTTGGCCGATGGCCTTCACCCGATCAGCGATCTGTGCGGTCGAAAAGAGGACTTCCATGGTCTCGGGGGCGACGTACGGTGGCACGCTCAGGGACATGGGCGTAGAGTAGCGCGAATCGACCCCCAGTGGCGCGCTTCCTGCTGAGGAAAACGCGTCGTATCTCATCTGGGTGCGCATTTGGGTGCCCCAGGTTTCGCTTCTGAGACCTGGGTTTGAAGGATGCCTGGGACCACGAACCTCCCCGCCCGATATACTCAAACCTGCATGTATCCCTACTTGAATCTCGGCTTTGCTCACATTCCCACCTTCGGCCTATTGCTCTGGCTCGCGGCGGTCTGTGCCACGGTGGTTCTGCACAAAAACTTTGTCCGCAACGGCGTGGACGCGGACGCCTTGAACGTCGTCACCCTGGTCGTGCTGGCCGGCATCGTGGGTGCCAAGGCCTGGCATGAGCTGCAGGACCCCCACGAACTCGCCCTCGCCTGGCACCAGATTCTGATGCCCGGCTGGTCGCATCCCGGCGACGTCTTCTTCGGCTTCCTGCACTGGTTCCAGTCCGGCTTTGCCTGGTTCGGAGGCCTGCTGGCCGGCATCGTCACGCTGATGTTGCAAGGCCACTACGCCCGTCCCAACGGCCTCCGCGGTGGCCGCGGCGCGCTCCGCATGATGGACCTCGCCGCCCCTGCCGCGGCTATCGGCTATGGCCTCGGCCGCCTCGGCTGCCTCACCTCCGGCGACGGTGACTACGGCATCAACACCACCCTGCCCTGGGGAGTCCACATGGCCCGCAACGCGCTGGTGCCGCCGCGCCCCGCGGACGCCCTGGTCCAGCCCACGCCCCTCTATGAGCTGCTCTTCGCGCTGGCCCTCTTCTGGTGGCTGTGGAGGCGTGGCTCACAGCCCCGCCCGCTCGGCTTCCTCACCGGCGAGTACCTCGCGCTTAGCGGCATCGGTCGCTTCTTAGTGGAGTTCGTCCGCATCAACCCGCGCATCTACTGGGGCATGTCCAACGCCCAGGTCGCCGCGCTGGGCAGCGTCGCTCTCGGTGTCGTGGTGATGCTTCTCACGCGCAACAATCAGCCCGTGATCGCCAAACCTCTGCCGCCAGCCCCGAAGGGCGAACCCGCGACAGCCTGACTACAACCTCTTCAGAAACGCCTTCGCCAGCTCCAGTTCCGGAAAAAGCCTCTCCTCGGCCTGAAACTCGCGCGAGTGGACGCACCTTCGCCCGGCGCGCACCCGCACCGGATGCTTCAGGTGCAGCATCTCGTGGTACAGCAGGTACTCAATCGCATAGCGCGGCGTGGCCGGCCGGTCGAAGACGCGGCTCACCACAATGGTGTTGTGCGCGGCGTCATAGTGCCCCAGCATGCGCCTGGCCACATGCGCGCTCCAGGTCAGCGTCGGCCGCCCCAGCAGCCCATGGAAGAACCGCCGGTTCACGGCCTCAAACACCTCATCCAGATCGTAGACCAGCCCCTGCGCTGAGCTGATGACCTTGCGCCCGCGTGTCTGCCGGATGCGCTCGGCCTGCTTGGACACCGCCTCCGACTGCGTATAGCGCCGGTAACGGTCGGCAAACACCGGCTGAACGGGCTTGCGATAGAGCTTGGCCAGCAGAATGTGCGCAATCGCGCGGTGAATCGTCTCCGGCGCATGCTCCAGCAGGTCAGAGAGCCGCACCACCAGCCTTCCTTCACGCAGCCGGATCGTCGTATTCAGGCTGGTGAAGCGGCGGAACTTGATCTCCAGCGCGGGCATCGCCGCTCGTGGCCGCAGAGCGACATACTCCTGCTCGAAGATCGAGACAATTGCGGGCGAAACAGGTGGCAGAGCAGTACGAGACACGGTATTTCCAGCCTACCATCCCGTGCGGCCAGGCTACATTGGCGTGTGCGGAGCGCTCGCGCGCTGCTTCTCCAGCTTCTCCGCGTCCGGGTGTTCCTTGAAGTACGCCTGTTGCGAGGCCTCCATCTCCTCCGCAAGCGAACGCGTGTCCTTCAGCGTATCCAGCGCGATCCTGCGCACCACGTTGTAGCGGTCGTCTTCGCCCGCGGCGCGCAGGCTGGTTGACCACCGTTCTGTCGCCTGCACCAGTTTGGGCAACGCCTTGCGCACGTCGCGGTGCTTGCTGTTGTAGTCGTCCAGGTTGTCATTCAGCTCATCGGCGATAGCGCCCAGCTGCTCCATCGCATCGTGCATCTCCAGCGCATTGCCCGGCCCGCGCCCCTTCTTCAGCAGCTCGTCAATCCGGTGCTCCCGGTCGTCGAGCATCTTTTCAAACGCCTTGATCTTGTTCACTGGCATATAGGAGGCATCGCGCAGGGACTCAATCTCCGCCTGGCTCATCGCTCCATCGGTGTCTTGCGCGTGCGCCGCCCCACCCCACGGCATCGCCAGCAATAGCCCACACCCCAGCCACACCCACCATCTCACCGGGCAAACACCGTCGCCAGCAGCTCGCTGTGAACCAGATTCAAGTGCTGCAACGTGCGCTGCATGTTCGCGCGTTGCGCCGCAGAGGCCACCCGCACCATGTCTGCCAGATGCCGGATCGTGCGGTCCATCATCACCTCGGCCATCTTCAACCGCTTGGCGTCCTTGGCGGTCGCCTGATGCAGCTTCACCGCGATCTCGTCCACGTGCTGCATGGTCGCTGTCGCTTGTTCGTCCTCGCCCGCGGCCATCTGCCTTCCGGCCAGGTCGGTAAGGCCCTGCACCACCTCTGCATACAGAAAACACTGGTCCCTGGGGCTCGCCGTGGCAGCGCGTTGTTCCATCTGCGTCAGGGCCTCGTTGTCCACGGCCATGTCGTCCACTCCGGAGGCCCGCGCCGG
>Ga0302319_10007296_pt1 | contig 21771 bp, 26 predicted proteins | sample Bog_T0_2_FD_203319 | JGI IMG/M metagenome (GOLD analysis project Ga0302319, IMG submission 203319) | Peat permafrost microbial communities from Stordalen Mire near Abisko, Sweden - Bog_T0_2 | ecosystem: Environmental > Terrestrial > Soil > Wetlands > Peat | place: Sweden: Abisko, Stordalen Mire... | reverse complement strand
CGGCAACCGTGTTGCGATTCGGACGTTCAAACGGCAGATAGTTCATCGGGACCGGCCGTAGATGGCTATGTTCCAGAGTTTCCGCGATCACCATTGGTGCACAGCCAAAGAGAATCTACGCGGCGGCCGCAGGTAGAACGCCACGCCGCAGAAAATCACGCCGGAGCACCCAGGCTATTCTCATGGATGGCTTAACAACCCCTTGTGCTCCGCAAAGCAGGGGAGACGGCAAGAACCCTGCACCGCATTGTGTTTTCTCCGATTGCAGTTTTCCCCGCGAAATTGCGCCTTTGGAGGTGTACGCAAACGCTGGGTCATGAATTTGCAGTTTGCGGCGGCGCGGCTCGAACGTTGGCGGAAGGCGGGCGATGACCGACTCTGGAAGCTGATCGTATCTCCTGAGTTTGGCGAATCGAGCCGACCTGAAACGGATCGCTTACAACACGCTCGATTCGAAACTCCAACGCTCGGAGTGGCCTAATCCCAGGTCCAACGGGCGCGGCCCCACTCACTTTCCCATATTTCCCAATGTCCCTCCCATCGGAACTCGACCACCATTTCGGACTCGGTGCGAGTACCGCCGCGGGGGATCGATGGACGTTTCGACGGATCTTCGCACTTCGCGACAAGTGCATTGTTGAGCATCGCCTCCGCCCGGAACCAGTCTTCCTGATCCGATCCAGCGGGACAGCCGTTGTTTAGCCACAATTGATACGCGACTGCAGCGATTTCGCTTTCCGTTGGGCTGGCGGTTGCGGGGGGGTTTCACGGATTCACTTACGGGGGTCCTTTGGAGCATTATCCTTGCTGTGTCGCTTGACATGGTTTTCGACGGCTCTTGGAGGGCCGTCGCGTCCGAGCCCACTCTCGTTCCTCGCCTTGGCATGGTTCACCTCCTCTGAAGCCCCCGTCGTGCACTGCCCAGAGTCAAACTGCCGGCGGAGGAGGTCGTCGATCTTCAGTTGGCGGTCACCGAATTCGGCCCAAACCCCTTCCCAACTGGCATGTACTTCGTTTTCGGGCAGAGCCATAACCGGGGCGGCGATTCTAGCGGAGCGCTGGTCGCTCTTGAGAAGAAAAGGCCGAACCAGCAAGTGTGTTCGATCCCGGTCTAGGGTGACAGTGCTGCGTTTTACGTCGATTTGTTTCATTGGGAGATCGGGGCTGCCAGGCCGGTTCGTTGAACGCCAGTCGCGGTGGAAAGGTGATCCAGATTCAACTTACTCGATTCATGCAGCCGATGGCCGAATCGGCTCGAAGCAACCGATTCGCGGGGCGGCGCTGTTCCCTGCCGTCGTGCCTCTTCGAAGGAACCCATGTAGACTCCCGCCGTGTTGCTCCACACCATTGTGCGGCCCAGCTTGTAGGCGTTAGCGCTCATCGCGTTGCGGCGCGTTCCATCGCGCAATAACCCATTCACCTCACGCGCAATCGCCCTCGGTTCTGCGAATGGCACCAGTACGCCACGCTGGTCCCTTAGCAATTCGGCGGCATGCCAATAGGGCGTGGAGATCACGGCTTTGCCCGCGCCAAACGCATACGCCAATGTTCCCGACGTTATCTGGGCTTCGTCCAGATAAGGAGTAACGTAAAGATCCGCCGCTCCAATGAACTCGGTCAGTTCCTTCAGATCCACAAAGCGGTTGTGGAAGATGACGTTGTTCTCGAGTTTGTTTTTCCTGACGATGGCCTCGAGGCCGAGGCGATAGGTTTCGCCTCGCGTGCGCAACTCGTTGGGGTGGGTGGCGCCCAGCAAAATATAGACGACGTCAGGGAACTCCGCCAAAACGTCGGGAAGAGCATTGAGCACATGCTCAATCCCCTTGTTCGGCGAAAGCAACCCGAACGTCAGCAACACCTTTCTTCCGCCCACGCCGAACTGGTCCTTATAATAATCCGGGGAGACAAATGTTACGTCGGGAATACCATGCGGGATGAGATCGATCTTGGCCGGTGGCGCCTGGTACACCTCTCGCAAGAGGGTTCGTCCCCGCTCCGTCATGACCACCAGCCGGGTTGAGTGCGCGACCAATTTCTGCATCACGCGATACTGGTCGGCGTTCGGTTTGAGGAGAACGGTGTGGAGCGTGGTGACGACCGGCGCGTTCAGTTCGCGCAGCAGGGCCAATAAGTGACTGCCGGCGGGCCCGCCAAATATTCCGAACTCGTGCTGGACCGAGACAATGTCCACGTCGCTGGAGTTTAGGAAGTGGGCGGCGCGCCGGTAAGAATCCAGATCCTGTTCCTCAATCTCGAAGCGAACAACGCCCGGATACTGATAGCACCCACTGATGTCATTGACCGGTACGGCGAAACACCTGGCCTGGGGATGCCGCGCCGCCACAGCCCCAAGCAGGTCGGATGTAAACGTGGCAATACCGCATTTGCGCGGCAAGTAATCGCCGAGAAACGCGATGGTTCGAATGCTGGAGCCTGTTTTCACGACTGGGCCACCTTCCTCCCGCTCTTGGCCGTCGCAATAGCCAGCGGTTCAGCTAATGGTGATGATGAGCGCAGAACCGCTCACTCACGCCGCATTGAGGAGAGTCGCACTGACAGAGTCCGTTCTCTCCTGCCCATCCCGATCGGCAACTTCCTGGCACTGGATACAACGCGACGCCCATGGCACGGCCGCGAGGCGCCTCGGGCTGATCGCCGATTCGCACTCAATACAGGTTCCAAAGCTGCCGTCCTGAATCCGTCGCAATGCAGCTTTGACGTCACGCAGCAGACTGGACTCGCGGTCCACGTTTCGCATCGCCAGATCTCGTTCCGACGCGTACTGAATTTCATCCATTTGGTCCGCGCTCTTCTAGATTGCGAGGCCGTCTCGCTTGCGCAATAACTGAACCAATTCGGCCGCTCTTCGTTCCAGGATCTCTTGGAACGTACCCATCTCGGTGTGTGCTATCTTCATGCAATCTTCTTCCGCCCGCACGCGCCAACCAGCCGTCTCTTGCACGAGATGCTCCATATTGGATCTGCTGCTGTTGAAGGTCGAGTCCGCTGGGCTGGCGTGCAGTTAGCGGAGATTCACCGAAGCCGAGATGCAAACACTGCGTCTGAGATGCAGGATTTGCCGACGCGTACGCCTGCAGGGCGGAACCCCGGGGGACGATGCGCGTGCGGCCGCCAGAAGTGGCGGTTGCCTGGCCCTCCGTTCGCTACACTCTCTCGTCCAGGATGGCAAGTCCCATGATACCAATTAGTTACAATTGAGAACCCATAGACTGCCGCGAACGCCAGCGACTGACTGCTAACGGCTCTATCGAAACTGCTCCAGCCTCGCGTTCTCGCCACTTCCGGAGAACCATCCCGCCGGAGCACTTCCGATAGAGTTCTAGCGCTAGACGGCCAAGTGGTGCTGTCGGCCTCAAAAATGCTGTATTCGGCGCGTCCCGCGAAATGCGGTTAATAGATTGGAGGCGCTCACATGCGCATTGACCTTTACACAAAGACGATCCTCACGCTCATCGTGCTGCTTCTTGCGGTGTTCACATTGAAACCAATTCTTCAACCCCAGGCCGCAATGGCGCAGGGAAGTTACGCCGGTATCCAATTCTCGTATAGCGGGGGTAACCACGCGTTCTTCAATGCCAACACTGGCGACGTCTGGGAATATGGCGACCACGGCAACTTCCGCAACCATTACAAAGTCCGTGAACTAGGTAAGGATCACGGCCGTTAAAGGGAAATGGGGCCGGGAACCGCAGTGACGTGCCCGTAATTGTTCCGTTGCGAGACGAACGGCATCGCAACCTCCTCGCAAAGAGAGTCAACCAGAACGAACGCAGATGGGAATCGGTCAGCATTGAGCGATTCTCCAGATTGCGGTGCCAATCCACTAGTCGGGGGCTATTCCGCAAAGACACTGCCCTCCAGAAGAGATTGCCCCTTCTCGTGCCCATCGGGACGAGAGTTGAACTCGGCGATTGCCGACGGCCGATGGATAATCGGCGAAAGGAGACCTAATGAATACTCGCGTTACTTGTTCGCTGTTGTTGGCCGTAGGAATAGTATTCCTGTCGGCCCCGTCTTCCGCGCAAGTGGGCGCGCCCACAGTCGCACCCCCCGAGCTACCTGCCTACGAGCAGCCTATCTGCCCCGGCGACGGTTATATGTGGACGCCAGGATATTGGGCTTGGGATGGGGAGTATTACTGGGTACCGGGCACATGGGTGATGGCTCCCGAAACGGGGTACCTGTGGACTCCAGGCTACTGGGGTTGGGGCGGCGACGGATTCATGTTCAATGAAGGCTATTGGGGCCTGTCGGTAGGTTTCTATGGTGGGATCGACTATGGCTTCGGATACTTCGGTAATGGTTATGAAGGTGGCCGCTGGGAGAACGGGCATTTCTTCTACAACACGGCGGTGAACCGCGTGGACGCCAACTCCATCCACAATGTTTACAACACCAGAGTGAACGAGACGGTTAACCGCGTCAGCTACAACGGCGGCAACGGCGGGATCAACGCGCGCGCCACTTCCGAAGAGGAGGCTGCCGCTCGTGGCAAACGTAGTGGGCCTGTATCCGAGCAGACTCAACATGCGTGGTCTGCCCACAATAACCCCCAGCAACGGCTATCTGCGAACCACGGCGCGCCGCCAGTTACTGCGACTGGTCGCGCCAACACCGCAGTCCATCCTAAGGAGCTGCCGCCCATCGAACGCGCCGCCGCTCCCAAGACGGGGAACGCGAAGCTGGACCAGAAATACCAGAAGGAGCAGGAAAAGACCGTCGCGCAGCAGAGCCAGGATCGGCAGAAACTCCAGCAGAAGCAGGACCAGGAACATCGGCAACTGACGAAACAGAAGGCTGCTCCAGCGAGAGTGCAGCAGGTGGAACAACAACACGCGCAACAGACGCAGCAATTGCAGCAAAGACACTCGCAGCAGACGCAGCAGATGCAGCAGCGACAGTCGGCTGGTGGCGGCGGATCTCGTGGCGGCGGGCGGCGGTAATCGAATTGCCGCTAGAGGATCGACTGGACGGGGTCGCCCAAGCCAGGCGGACCGAATTGTTGACGGAGGTGTTGGAGTGGGACTGGCGATCCAACCTGCGGACTGGGCCACACGATTTGCACATCATCGCAGCCAAATGTTCAGCAAAAGAACAACATGTAGGAACGACTGGATGGAGACGCTTATGAACACACATTCGATACTTCCCGCCGTCGGCGCCGCGCTTCTGTTTGCGGCCCCTTCGTTCGCACAGCAGGTGAAGACCGACTATGATCACAAGGTAGAATTCGGCCAGTACAAGACGTACTCCTGGGAAAAAGTCCAAACGCAGGACCCGTTATGGGTCGACCGTATCAAAGGCGCCGTCAATGCAGCCTTGACAGCGAAAGGCTGGACGCCGGTCGAGTCGGGCGGAAGCGTCGCCATCCTGGCGATGGAGATGGCCCAAAATCATCCAACTCTAAACACCTACTACGACGGCATGGGAGGCGGCTGGCGCTGGCGGGGATTCGGAGATGTCACGACCACAGTTAGCAACTATACGGTTGGTACTCTGGTTGTCGATCTGTTCGACGCGAACAGTAAGAAGCTTATTTGGCGGGGATCGTCCAGTGAAACCCTTTCCAACAAGCCCGACAAGAACATTAAGGCTCTCGATAAGGACGTGCAGAAGATGTTCGCTCATTTTCCTCCTGGCGGGAGGAAGTAAGCCCATCCACTGTATTGATAGGAAGGAACAACCATGGCAGACATTGAGCAAAAGAAATGCGCGCACCCAGCTTGCGGGTGCACCGTATCCCCTGACAAAGAATACTGTAGCCAGCGTTGCGAAGACGCGGGAGAAGAAGTCGAGATCTCGTGCGACTGCAGCCATCCAGGCTGCTCGCTTTCAGAGTAGAAAGGAGCGCGGGCGTAGACTGAGACAGCGACGCTGAACTTCGGTTGGGACGCTTCGACGTGACGTCCTCTTCCACCAGCGCCCCGGTTTCTCCAGCACCGTGGCGACTGGCATCAGACCGCCAGTGACAGTGGCCACTCTGGACACGGACACAACTGTGCACACGCTCTCTGGCGAGCTGATCGCTACCATTGTCATGTCGAAGACTTTGTTGGCTCGGCATCGAAAACTGATCGCTAAGACGTACGATGGAACGGCCCATCGCTGCGAACGACGCCGGATGCCGTTGCGCCCTGGCCGCTGCCGGAACCTGATCCAGCCTGAAACGAAACTCCTTAACCGCTGCCTTGGACAAAAAGCCGCCCACTGTAACCGGATCGTGATGTTGAATGGCTACAATGAGCCATCACGAATCGCGTAACCAATCTTCCCGGCCTTTGGTCTATAGATTAGAATGCATTTGCCCATTATCGTTCCCGATGACGACCTGAAGAACCTCGAAAAGCGCTTCGGCCCCGGTGTGCGAAACGTCGTCCTTGCCGCGCCCCGTCGTCCTACCCAGCAGCACCCAGTTCGCCGCCCGGTAGCACAGGGCATCCACTCCGCGGGGTTGGCCGCCAGTTCCCGGGCGTGCCGCTGGAGTTCGGTAAGGTAGGCGAACGAGTTGGCGCCGCACAACTCGGCCGTGTGAATCAAGCTCATAAACAGGTCGCCGACCTGCGCTCCGTTCAGCGTGCGATAGAACAAAGCGTTCTTCCGATGCAGAACCGCCCGTTTCAAGCTTCTCTCGACGATGTTGTTATCGAGTGGGCCCGCGCTTCCCTCAGGAATAGCGTCAGCCCTTTCCAGTGCCGCAACAGATAAGCGATCGCCTTGCCCAACCCGGAGTTGGGCTCGGTCTTCCGCTGGGCGAACTGCGCCTCCAGCCAAGCGTGCAGTGTGTCCATCAGCGGCTGGCTATGTTCTTGGTGGAATCTCAGCCGCTCCTCCGGTGTCAGATCTCGCTCGCGCGCTTGGGCATCGTAGCCGTACACCTCGCCCAGTGTCTCCAGCACGTAACGGCATTCCTCGGGAAAGTTCTGGGCCACTTCTACAAACTGTCTGCGACCGGCTCCGGAACACAAACACGCATCCGGAAAACGGATCTTCCGCCAGCTTTTCCTGGCACAGCCGCGCCAGAGAATCAATCCCTTTTCGTCCGTCCACCGGCTCGATCGCGACCAGCACGCGCATCTGCGCCGTGATCTGAATCATCCTTCCACTTCCCGCCAGGCGCGCAACAGGCTCGCCCAGTCCGGCGGAGCGCAGGCCTTCCACTGGATGCGCATCTTGGCTCCCCGAGCAGACTCGAACTCGATCCCCCACTCTTCCAGCTTCGCCGCTGGCGGGGCCACCAGTTCCACGAATGCCGGCCGCGCCGGCTTTCGCCGCGGCCTCGCCCTTCCAGCCAGCCGACTCTTCAGCCTCACGTAATCCAACCGCAGCGGGTGCGCCGTTTGGTATACCCCATATTGCCTGGCCAGATCGACGGCGGACTGCCAGAACGATTCCGGCAACTTCGTCCGCTTCCTTTGCGTGCCGCGCCACTGGTCCAGTTGCTGTTGTAGTTGCAGAATGGGTTCCGGGATGTCTTGAGAACGTTGGAGTGTCATAATCAGTCGCCCGCCCGCGACTGTCCTACCTTACCAATGACGACCACTTGGGATCACGCATGCTTACCGAAAACACACAAATAGAGGTCCTTGTGGGCAGTGTTTATAGGCAGGCCGTCGGGCAAGGTCGGACAAGCAGCCCTGGCAAGGCTGGCATTCGTGGCGTTGCGTGCAACATAGAATCTGCAAGTTACAGATTTCAGGGAGTGGTAGTGGGTTCGAATCCCACCCTCACCGCCAGAATAGAATCAATCGGTTACAGACAAGCACCAAATTTGGTGGGCAATGGTGGGCAACGATGTTATACTGTTGCCCAAGAGGATGCCCCTGAACCTGTATCGCAGACACTTCCGCATCGCCGGAAAATGCGTCGGCGGACATGCCGCCGACTCCCGCAACTACGAGCCCGAGGAGCTGCGGCGCGGCTGGAAAAAGTGCCACTGCCCGATCTACGCCGACGGTATGCTCGGCGGTCGGTTCAAGCGTAAGAACACCAAAAAAGCTTCGTGGCCCGAAGCCAAGGCGGTCGTCGCGGATTGGGAGGCGGCGGGCGTCTGGGACGCTGCGGGTGTTGCGACCGGCCTCCCAGCGCAAGTTACGGAACCTGCCAGCACGGAAACGGCGAAGCCCTCAATCACGATCAAGTTCGCCACCGCCGCGTATCTGGCAAATCGGGCGGGCCGCAGTGTGGCACCCGCCACGCTCCGGAAGTACACGACATTCGTGAAGCAGCTTCGCGAGTTTGCTAGCGACAAGGGTTACGTGCTGATCGACCAGTTCCGGATTACGGACATGGACGACTTCTACTCGCGTTGGAAGGACGGCATCCGCGCCAGGGCTAAGAAGCTGGAACGGCTGAAAGGCTTTTTCCACTTCTGCATGAAACGAAAGTGGATTTCCGAGAACCCGGCGGCCGATCTGGAGGCTCCGGTCGGCTCCGGGAGCGCGGCCAACCGGATGCCGTTCACAGACTCGGAACTCGTGAGGATTTACGATGCCTGCGACAACCTGCCCGAGGTGCAGTGGAAGAATCACCTCGGCTCGGGATCTTGGGGCGGCGACGACGTGAAGACCATGGTGATGCTTCTCTGTTGGACAGGCCTCCGCATCAGCGACGGCGCCACATTCGACATGAGCCGGGTCACGCCGCACCCGGACGGCGGCGCGAACATTTTCTTGCGGATGCATAAGACTAAAGGTCCCCTGTTCACTTGGGCGGACGATTGGCTGTACGAGCGTCTTCTCGCACGCGAGCGCAAATATGGCACGAAGATCTTTGCATGCGGCTTATCGGAACGACTGGAAACCGCCACGGATACTTGGCGACGAAAGATCAACCGTGCATTCGATCTGGCCGGCACCTTCGAGTGCGGAACGCCCACGCCGCACATCTTCCGGCACACGTTCGTGCGCCTCCTACTGCAGCGTGGAGTCTCGCCCCGCGATGTCGCCGATCTCATCGGCGACACCGAGGATGTGGTGGTGAAACATTACGCGCGGTGGGTACCGGAACGGCAGGAGAGATTGACGAACATCTTGCGCGACAAGCTCTCCACCGCCCCGAAGCCGAAGTTAGCGGTGATCGGTGGAACGGACGCGAGGAGAATTGGGTAGGAGTCGAGCCTCCCGACGGTCGGCTTGGGAAGACGACAGCAAATTGGAAACAAAGAACATCGCGTTTCCTGCACCTCGTTCCGGCGATCGAGAATACCCAGTTTTCACGCTGTGCGTTGTCCCGGTTCCTAACGGAGCACGAACGGAGCACAAGATGAACCCCCCAGGTGTCGTACACCTTTGCCCAACCCGTCGTGCCAAAAGCAACTGCGGAGCTTCTCTGGTCGCTGGGTGGATTGCGCGTGCCGCCGACAGCCGAACCGCCAGGCCAGCACGCACAGAGCCATCGCGCATCCGGACACTGAGAAGCGACTGGGCGCTTGATATTCTCTGTCGCTATCGACGCTGGCAGCCCGACCTCCAATGTGGGCAGACCTGAAGGGGGAAATTCGCCAACCCGCCGTCTTTGCGTGTCGAAAAGCGACGTAGCACGCGCCCGTCATCCAGGGAAGCAATCGCAATCCGCCCTGAGAAACTCAGCGCCTAGATCGCAAACCAACTCCATTTACGCCTTTCACGCGGGGACGCGTTCTTTTCGAGTCGAGAATGGTCGGAGCAGGATTCGCGAGCGTGATCCGCAACGAGGGTCGTTCGGCAGAAACAAATGGCCTTCTAACGGACTGCCATCACCATGACGGCATAAGGGCTTGAGAAATTGCTCACGCATTAATGGATAATGAAAATGATGTTGGACTTGAACGGCTATCAAGAATAGCTTCTGGTTTAACGGTAAGAGCAGCCATGGCCAACAAACTGGTGCCCACACCAGGAGGACCGCAACTACCCGACGAATTGGTCGCGGCTGGTTTGTCGCGTCTGCCTGGCCCTATCCGCCGCGCGGGCGAGCGGGCGAGTTCGCGGTTTATTAAATTCTTCACCGCCAAGATCCATGATTGCAGCACCAGAGCGGCGTACGCCTTGGCAGTGGGGCGATTCTTCCAGTGGTGTGAGGCCCACAGGATTGAACTGCCGCAGGTGGACCCGTTCGTGATCGTCAAGTATGTTGACACCCATAGAAAATCGGTGCCGGCGATAGAGCAGCAGATAGCCGCCATCCGCATGCTCTTTGATCACCTGGTCGCTGGCCACGTGGTCGAAGACAATCCTGCCTCTTGCATCCTCTTTGAGTCACGGACTGTCACAACAGCGAGCCCGAGAGTAAGAGTAAAGGTCGCTATTCAATATGAACCAGGGTGCCGAGGAATTCATTTGGCACTGGCGTATTGTCGCGTCCGACGTGGTGCCGGGCCGTTCTTTGATCTGTACGGCTACTGTATTGGCTACGAAGGAGGCGGAGTATATGATAACTGGTCTTTCCACGTCGGAGAACATGTTGACGTCGGCTTCATCAGCTACACGCCGGCCGCCTGGGGGGGCGGCGGTGGCTGGGCTGATGACGGTATCGGGGTAAGCGGTCTTGCTCGGCAAGAGTTTGCCGATGGCGTAGAGCCTCTTTTGGATCTCGTCCAGGATCGCCTAATGACGCGATGGTGTTGCTGGGACGATGAGGGCGATCCGGACTTAAGACCAGCGGCCAAGAGACGTCTCAATTGCGAACGAAGGCGAGGTTTGTATAGGTCCCCAGGCTTCGATGAAGATCTTTTGGCGTTTCTGTCGCCTGTATGGCCGATCTCGCTAACCTTTGGAGCAGAAGCGGAAGAAAGGGCTCGATGGGTCCAAAAGAGTCTGGCGCGAAGGCGCGCGAGACGGCGCGGGTTCGTCGCGGCCCTCGTCAAGTACCCGCAACTAATTGAAACTGGTCTCCGGCTTTTGAATAGGGAAGCTCTTGGCCGTTGCGGAAGGACAAAACTGGTGTTTGCCTCCGACCAAGGCGGCGAACTCGTGGTGGCGTGCCAATGGGAACAAGTCACCGAGCGCGACGGAGAACGGATCACCACCCTAAAACGGGACCTCCTCTCTTCGGAGAACGGGAAAACACGGCTGATGGTGGTAAGCACCAGTATTGACTCGGCCGTTCGCCAACTCCTGGATCAGGAGGCCATTTCGTGGCGCGAGATCCCCAGGAAGGAATTTCGCCACTTTCTTAGCGAAGAAGGCGACCTGAATCTGTCAGAGCTGTTCTTAACAAAGAACACGCCCTGAATCTGGCTGCGCTTTTCAAGCGGCCGTTTCCTGGGAGTGGGGTAGGTCTGCATGCACGATTGGAGCTGCTTTATGAGAGCCACAAATGATGGCAAGTGCAAGGGAAGTCCTACCGCAGGGCCGGTGCAATTCGGAGGGTCGTTGTCTCTTGACGAACTGGCGCTACCTGCGGTCTGTGGACCGACCCGTAAACCGTTCTTGATGGTGGTTCGGCGGCAAGGGCGCGGGGCGCTCGAACTCATTCGAGCGGTTGCCATGCCTCCGGTGAAAGATGTGCCAGTACACCGTGCGACATCCACCGACACGCCCTGGAAGTTCTGCCCGAAGTGCGGACAGAAGCTGGAGTCGACGCGGAAGTTCTGTAGCGGGTGCGGCAAGGAACTACTACCTCAGACGCAAAGCGACGTTCCGAGCCCCGCTGCACTGAGTAGCGGTGCAGATGGAGAAAAGTCAGCGGATTCCTTTCAGGCACTCACGCTGAACGCCCAAATCGTTATCGGCAGCCACTACGCTGGTTGTCCGTATTGCCGCAGTCGGTGGTATTTCCATTGCCACAACTGTGAGCTATCCTCTTGTGGTGGCAACACGAAGCCACACTTAGATCACACCGATGTTTGGTGCGCCGCCTGCCAGTTGTGGTGTTGCACCTCGAAAGCCGATTCATTCAAGTTGACGGCTTACGCTGCGAGTGAGAAGGCAGTTGATCTATAAAGTTACATTGCTCTTGGATCAGCAAGGAGAATTATTATAGGTTAATCGACCAACTCAGATAAGACGCGCGTAGGTGCACCGAGGGTGTGGCAACAACCCACTCATTCCTTCGAACGTGAGGAAAAGGCAATGGCCCGAATGCGAACCAACATGTGCTGCCAATGCTGCAAGAGGAGATAGCGCTATGCAGGCTCTGCTTTACCTGATCGACACCGAAGACGACCTGAGGCGCGCGATTGCGGTGTGTTCCACGAAGAAACTGAAGATAGTGCATCGTAAGTACCATCGGATACTCCGCCCCACCTTGCAGCCATCCCAAAGAAAACGCTCGTGACTCCAGTGACAAAGGCCGGTGCGCTCTCGGCCAAGGACCTCAAGCCTGGCAGACTTGCGGTCAGAGGGCCTCGGCCCACCGTGAAACCACGCATTCGGGCCGCCATACTGTATGATCCGGAAGATAGGGGGCTTCGCTTAGCCCTGGCATACGTGCGCGTCCGCAGGACCGGAGATAGACAGTACTATGATCTCTACGGACACTTGGAGGGATACAGTGGCGGCGGCTGTTACGATTTCCAGTCCTTCCATGTGGAGGGACGTCTCGGGGAGGGCTTCGTCAGCTATACGCCTGCCAATGGCGGCGGCAGTTGGGGCGATGACAGCATCGGAGTCAGCGGTCTTGCTGGGCAAGACCGTACAGATGAGGTTGAGCGGCTGCTGAGTGCGACTGCGCATTACCTCTTCCAGTGGTGGCTCATACGGACGGAAGATGATCCGTACTTACGGCCGGAGGCCAAGAGACGTCTCAAATGCGAGCGGCGGCAGGCCTTCTATTATATACGTCCCCAGGCTTCAATTATGGCCTTTTGACGTTCCTATCGCCCGAATGGCCTATCTCACTACATTTCGGAACGTTTCGCGAAGATCCCCGGAGGACTTGATAGCCATCACCAAGAGCATCTGGCGCCGCGGCGCGCCAGAAGGGTGTGTTTTCGTCGCGGCCCTCGTCAAGTTCCAGAATCGAACATGGTTTCCGGTTTTTGAGTTCTATTACGGATTCTGCGATGTTTCGCATGCCCAAGTGCATATAGGGCATTCTCCGTTTCGAGACCGGACTTGCCGGCCCGAGCGAAACCGCGCGGTTGCAGTCGCGGCCTTGTGCAGCGGCCATCCGAAAGGCCACCATAGACAGCTGTGCTATCAGCGCTCAATAACAAGCCAAACATGGTGCGCCAAAGGTGGGAGCGCTGAACAGTTCCCAGCCGTAGCTCGGATGGTCCCGACCTCCGGCGGGCGTTGTGCACGGAACAGGAATACAATAAGCGTTCATGGTTAAGCTGTGGTCTGCCGAATTCTCCAAGAAGGTCACCGGCGTGGCAGTGCACGGGCGATGCGCTTGTGTGTGCGGCGGATACGCTGACGGCGTTCCGACGGCGTGGAGATAATTGATGCGGATTCTCCTCGTGTCCGATTTGCATCTAGATTCACCCTTCGCGTGGGCGAAACCAGAAGTCGGTCGGAAGCGACGGCAAGCCTTGCGCGATGCGCTGGCACAGAGCATCCACCTCGCCTTGGACCAGCGGGTTGACGTGATCTGCTGCGGTGGCGATCTGTTCGAACACGATCGCGTGTCCCCGGATACCGGCCAGTTTTTGCGTGCGCTGTTTGAAGGCGCACATCCCATCCGAGTTTTCATCGCGCCCGGTAACCACGATTGGCTTGGTCCGGAGAGCTTGTATGGGCGCGTTCGTTGGAGCCCCAACGTTTACGTGTTCGAGCAGAACCGACTTGTACCGGTAACGATCGTCGAGGGTCTGACACTATGGGGATCTGCCCACCGTACGCCGGCAGGGACACCTAACTTCCTCGGCGGCTTTAAGGTCGACCGTGGTGGCGTTCATGTGGCCCTATTTCACGGATCAGAACAAGGCTCCTTCTATACCGAGGAAACGGGCAAGGAACCGTATGCGCCGTTTCGAGCAGCTGAGATCGAGGCCTCCGGCCTTCATTTCGCGCTCCTCGGGCATTACCATGCACCCCGCGACGCGGAACGCTTTACCTATCCGGGCAACCCGGAACCCCTGACGTTCGGTGAATCGGGCCAGCGTGCTGCTATTATTGCCGCGATCGGCGACGAAGGTCGCGTGACGATCGAGCGTCACTCAGTCGCGGTGACTGATGTCTGCGATGTCAGAATCGGAGTGGACGGGTGTACTAATAAGCAGGAGATCCGGGACCGCGTCGCCGGCGCACTCGAGAACCGCCGTGGGTACGCACGCGTGACGTTGACCGGCGAACTGGTTCCAGATATTGACCTCCAGGCTATTGACCTCGAGGATGTGGCTTCCAACCTTGACTCGCCGCCGATCATCCGTCTCGAATCCGTGACCGTCGCGTATAACTTAACGCTAATAGGGCTGGAGCCAACCGTACGCGGGCAGTTTGTTCGCGATGTTCAGGGAAGCGACCTGTCCCCCGAGGAACGTCGCCGCGTCATCATCATCGGGCTTCGCGCACTCGACGGCCGCAACGATCTCCAGGCTTTCTAACGTGCACATCGAATCAGTTACCGCCGTGGCGTTTGGGCCATTCATGAATCTGACGCTGACGTTTTCGCCTCAGCTCACGGTGATCTATGGACCCAACGAAGCTGGTAAGTCAAGCTGGCATGCGGCGATCTACGCTGCGCTTTGTGGGATGCGCCGCGGACGAGGCCAGCCACGCCTGAAGGATCGCGATTTCGCGGATCTTCGCCGACCGTGGAGTGGAAACGCCTGGGAAGTCCGGGCACTTGTCCGCCTCGATGATGGGCGGCGCGTCGAGTTGCGTCAGAACTTATTGGATCTCGCGCACTGCTCGGCAACTGACGCTGACCTCGGTCGGGATATCTCGGGCGAAATCCTCAACGACGGTACACCAGACGCGGCGAAGTGGCTCGGCTTGGATCGACAGTCATTCCTGTCGGTGGCCTGTGTGCGTCAGGCAGAGATCCAGGCTGTTGCCGAAGATGCCGAGTTGTTGCAGGACGAGCTGCAGCGAGCGGCCGCATCCGTGGCAAGAGACGCGACAGCGGGCGAGGCCATTGCACGCCTGGAAGACTTTCTGCGCGAGCACGTCGGCCAGGATCGCGCGAATAGCACCAAACCACTTCAACGCGCCAAGGTAAACCTTGCGGCCACCGAGACGGCTGTCGCAAATGCGCGTGAGAAGCAAGCCAAGTGGTTGACCGTCGACGCCGGAGCGCTGGAGCTGCGGAAGCAGGCTGACAACAAGGAGCATAGGGTACGAATGCTTCAAGCACTCCGCGCTCGGAAGGAAGCCGAAGTATGGCAGGCCAGGTTGTATAGGGCGCGAGAGCTGGCAGCTAGGTACCCCGCAGGTCCGGTGCCGCCTTTGCCTGATGAGGACCTGTTATCCGGCGATGTTGCGGCTTCGCTGAGCGAGTGGGAAAACAGACCCGACGTTCCGGTTCTCACTGGACCGTCTGCGGCGGCCATTCGCGCGGAAATCCAGGCGTTGCCATCGGTGCCAACGGGCGACCAGATGCCGCGGCCCGACGTCGTCACTGCAAGGAAAGCGTACGAGCGCGCCACCCAGGCGCTCGAACTTCACGAACGCCAGCGACCGTCTACGCTGCACGTGATCGACGCGAAAGGGCTCACGGCTGATCAGTTGCGGGAGCTAGCGCGTGCTCTCGAGACATCGATTCCGAACGTTGATTCCGGGCTGGAAAACAGCTACCGCGAGGCACGAGGTCGGCTAGAAGCTGTCCAACACTCGTCTGCGTCTAGGCCCATCGTCGCCGGCCTCGCGGCAGCGTTTGTGTTATTCGGCGCTTTTCTGTGGGCTTTTTCAAATCCGTTGATCGGTGCGGCGCTTGTAATCTTAGGCGTCACCGCGTTTGTGTGGCTAGTCTTTCGCTCCGACGAAGCGCACCGGGCGCGCGCCCTTGAGGAGGTTCGTGCGGTCGAGGCACAAGTTCTTTCTCAGCGCAAAGCCATGGAAGAAGCGCGCGAGCAAGTGAAGGTAGCGTCTGCGCGGACCATCCGGTTGGGCCTCCCATTAGATTCAAGAGCTTTGCGCGAGCTTGCCGACGGACTCGTGCTGACCGAACGGCACCAGCAGATCGTTGCGGACTGGTCCAAGAGTCATGAGGAGCTTCGCTCCGATGTTACTTCAGCGAGACGGGTATTGGAGGAGGAGCTCAAACAGCGGGGAATAGCTGAAGTCCCGGACCCCATGGCGGCATACCAGGAGTACGAGCGAGGTTGTCAGTCGCGTGCTGAGCAGGCGGCCCGCGCCTCAAGACGTCAGTCGCTCAACCGCCAGTTGTCAGATCGAGAGGCCGCGGAGCAGGCAGCACGTGATGCCGAGACACGAAGGTCGAGGGCTGAGGAGAAGATTCTGGCCACTTTCGCACGGTGTGGATTAGCGGCACACGATATGGCAACCGCAATTCAGGAACTTCGCCGGTGGCAGGCTCGACGGAAGGAAATGCTGACGGACTTCGATGAGGCGACTCGCGAATACGCCGAACTGGGCGCACTGCTTGCCGGCGGCACGCTAGGGGCTATCGAGAATCAGAGCGCTGAACGTCAACAGCGAGCGGCGGCGTTAGAGGCTGCACTCGGTCAACTTCCCGAGCTTGCTGCCGACGTCGATTTCGACGAGGAAGTCCATCGTGCAGAGAAAATCGCTCACAATGCGGCGCTCGAGGCCACTGCGGCCGAAACTGAGGCGCGCGAGTGCGCCAAGGACGTTCCGAGTGTTGCGGAAGCGGAAGAGGCCTTGGCCGCTGCGCAAACTGAGTCGGAACGGATCGCTCGCTTGAGCCGGACGCTAACCCTCACTCTCGATTTCCTCCGAAGAGCAGAACAGCGGGTGCATCGCGATATCGCTCCGGTGTTGGCAGCGGGTTTGCGGCAATGGCTCGCGGACGTAACACAGGGTCGCTACACCGATGCTAGGGTTGATCCCAGCGATCTTTGTGTGCAGGTGCTGGGACCGGACAATCAGTGGCGCAATGTGCAGCTTCTCTCGCACGGCACGGCAGAGCAGATTTACTTGCTTCTGCGGGTCGTGCTCGCGGAGCGTCTCACGACGGCTGGTGAAACGTGCCCTCTCCTGCTGGATGACGTCTTGGTTCAGTGCGATCAAGCGCGCAAACGGGCGCTGCTAAATATCATATTGGCCATCAGTCGTACGCAGCAGGTGATTTTGTTCATGCAGGAACAGGAAGTGCTGCAATGGGCGCAGCAGAATGTCGTCTCGCCCGATCAGCTGGTAATGTTGCCCGGAACCTCGTGACCTCCTTTTCACTAAAAGCGTACAAGTAAATGGACCTTGACTGCTTGTGCTTACTGCAGCCTGCCATTGAGATCGCCACTCTTCTCAAGAAATCAATCCCTCCAGGCAGAACGATTAGTAAGCGTCCGGCCGAGGCCGTCTTGACGTCCTATTTCATGTTTGCAACGACAAGGCGGGCCAGGCGTTCGTAGCGGAACTGGTTGCGGATCTGGCTCAGGAAGAACCGGCCCTTCGACTCGGCGCCCAGGAAGTCCCGGTATAGTTCTGGTGGGAAGTCGAAGTACCGGTAGACATCGCCGCTGTGGAATCGCAGGTAGAGAGTCCGCGCGTCTGCAGCGTATGCCGCTGCGGTGAGAAGCTTGGATTCCAGAGGCACCCAGTCCACGTTTTCGAGTCCTTCTCTCATTCTCCGATAGTGTCCACAATCGCGAGATTGTGGACACTATTTCCATTTGAGGGTGATTGAGTGTGTTCCGCCACCTGGCCCCTGGCAGGAATGGCTGCCGCCAGTTTCCAGGGCAGCAACTCTTCGATTCGGTTGATCGGATGATCGGCGATGCGCCGCATCACAGTACTCAGGTAGGCTTCCGGGGCAATGCCGTTCAGTTTCGCCGAGCCGATCAGACTGTAGATCGCCGCCGCCCGCTCGCCGCCGGCATCGGAACCGGCGAACAGATAATTCTTGCGTCCCAGCGCGACCGCACGTAGAGCGCGTTCGGCGGCGTAATGCCGCGTTCCGGATTATGCCGCGTCGGGGCGGAAGCCGGCCGTCGGTATAGGTGGATCTCTGATTCTTCCGGCGAGGCGAGGCGGCATAATCAAAGGCTCTCCAGGAATGCCAGCAAGGGGTCGGCTGGGCGGAAGCGATCCGGGACAACACCAGACGGTGTGGCATGCGCGAGGGCGCGCTCTTTGAGTTGCATGTCCGCGTGTAGGTAGATCTCAGTCGTTTCCGTCGATTCGTGGCCCAGCCAAAGAGCGATTACGCTGAGGTCTACGCCGTGATGGAGCAAGGCCATGGCGGCAGCGTGGCGCAGGGTGTGAGGGGTCACCCGCTTGGCCGCGAGTGATGGACAGAACCGTCGGGCAACCTTGATATGTCGGGAGACGAGCCGCTGCAGTGCGTCCGCGCTCAGTGCTCCACCGCGCGACCCAGGAAATAGCGGATCGTCGGGCCCACCGGCCTGTTGCGACAACCATTGCTTCAGAACAGCGGTTACGTCCGGGCGCAATGGCGTGCAGCGCAGTTTTCTCCCCTTGCCCAAGCACCGGACGTGAGCGCCGGTTCCGGTTTCTACGTCTTTACGCTTTAGTGCAGTGATCTCGCTGTTTCGGAGGCCGGTTTGAACGGCAACCAGCAAGAGAACTCTGTCCCGCCGTCCAATCCAGGTGGTTCTGTCGGGCGCGGTGATCAGGGCGGCACTCTCTTCCTCGGTAAGGAATTCCACCGGCCGCCTTTCATAGCGCTTGGACGGAATCGCCAGTATCCTCTGGCATTGAAGCGCGAAGGCGGGCTCCGCCAGCGCCACATACCGGAAGAAGGCGCGTAGCGCGGACAGCCGGTTGTTGCGGGTCCGAATGCAGTTCGTTCGTTTAGACTCCAGGTGCTCAAGAAACCGTCCCAGGAACGCAACATCGATGTCCTCGAGACGCAGATCCGATGGCGCGCGGCCCAAAGCTGTGGCGGCAAACTGGAACACCATCCGGAACGCATCGCGGTAAGCCGCAATCGTGTGTGGGCTCGCGCCGAGTTGGGCGAGCAGGCGATCGGTAAAGAATCGTTGAATCAGTGAAGCCAGGCGGGAACAACTCACTTTTCTCCTCCCGGGCGCCGGCTACACAGGAGCTTGGTCGCCAACTGGAGCAATTCCGGATCCGCCGAGAAGTACCAGTAGGTATGCGTGACATCGGAATGTCCAAGGTAAGTGGAGAGCGTGGGCAATTCACGTTCGACATTCACGCCGACCCTATACCAATTCAGAAGAGTCCGCGTGGCGAAGGTGTGGCGGAAGTCCTGGAGTCGCGGGCCATGGCCGATCCGTCGTGTCGCCGCTGGAGCGCGCAGGCCGACGACTACTGACAGCTTCGCGAACGTCCGCCGCACGGCGTTCGGTCTGAGCGGCCGACCGCTCTCTGCAGGAAAGAAAGCACTGGAGCGAATCTGTGTCGCCGGCTTATCGCGGCGTCTGGCGTACTCTGCGAGAGCTTGGCGGGTCGAGTCGTGGACCGGTACGAACCGTGATTTTCCATGCTTCGATTCTCGGATAAACAGGATTCCGCTTTTGAGGTCCACATCCGGCTGAGTAAGAGCTAGGACTTCGCCGGGGCGAAGCCCGGTGGTCGCGAGGAGTCCGATGATCATTGTATATGTATGGGCACGCAAGCCTCGGCGAGACTGCAGCTTGGATGCCTCTGTCATGAGCTGGCGCACTTCTTCGGTGCTGTAGATGTGTGGTGGATTGCGCCTCCGCCGGCCACTTAGGAGCCGAGCAGGTGGAACCTGTGTGCGCGGGTCAATCGCATGGAGCCATATGGCGAATCGCCTCACCATGCTCAGCCGGCGCGCCCATGTGCCGCGCTGTACGCCTTGCGGCCGCATGGCCCATCGCAGCGCCAGTTCCGTCGTAATAAACTCGGTGCCCTGTTCTTTCAGAAACTCGATGAATCGGCCAAGCGTGCGAGGCGGTTCCGGAAGCTTGGCCCCCAGCGCTCGCCTGACCGCGATGTATTGCGCCAAGGCGTCGCACATGCTGTTCACTGGACACCTCCCGTGATCGGCCAGGGTCCGGCAACCGCCCGCAACGCCTCAAAGGACACATGAGCGTACACTGCGGTGGTGTTCAGGGATCGATGCCTGAGCACTTCGGAGATCTCCGTGAGCGTGGCGCCGTTGCGGATCATCTGCGTTGCCAGACCGTGGCGAAACAGATGTGCGGCACCCCGTCCGGAGCGTCGGACTCCGGCTCGGACAAGCGCGGCGCGAACGATGTGGCCCACCGCGGCTGGCCCGGCAAGGCCCCCATAGGGTGGATACGCGCGCCGGAAAACACGCCGAGAGCCATCGTTGCGGCGGTCATCGCGGAGGTATCGGGCTAGCGCCTCGCCGATTTCAGCCAGCAGCGGCAAAGGCTCAATCACACGTCCCTTCCCGTGAATGATGATTTCTCCGGTCCGCCAGCGAAGGTCGTCGAGTTTGAGTTGGACGACCTCCCCGGCGCGCAGCCCGAGTCTGGCGAGCAGCAATAGAACCGCACGATCGCGGCACCCGGTGAGGGTCGATCCGTCCGTAGCTGAGATCACCCGATCAATTTCATCCCGGGATAAAAAGGCAGGCGCCGCGGTTGGCCGCGGTTTGCAGACGGCGGGTATCGACCCGGATAGATCTCTGGGCAGATCCCCACAAAGAAACAGAAAGCGGAAGAATGAACGCAGAGCTGTCGCCAGCAGTCGGGCGTATTCGCCGGAACGGCCGCGAATGTGGTCAAGCAGGAAGCTTCGTATACCTGTCGCGTCGAACGCCTGGACGGACACACTGCCCGTCTTTGCTACTTGCTCAGCGAGCAAGTCACGAACATGGGGCCTGTAGACGAGGACGGAATTCTCTGCAAGGCCGCGGTCCCTGCGTAAGTAGTTTACGTACCGGGCGAGGACGGGATGATCCTCATCCGGATTCTTCTGTTGGGTTGTCTTCAAGTCGTTTCTCCAGTGCTGGCGGTTCGCCAGTCTGGAGAGACGTTAGCAGGTTATGCCGCGTCCAAAGAGCCGAACGATCGGCGTGCCGCATTCAATCCGCCCCGACGCGGCATAATCCGGAACGCGGCATTACGCCGCCTATGCCGCTAGCGGTATAGGCGGCGTTATTGTCCATCTCGACGCGGCCATCCTCGCTGTAGAGTACCAACGCACTCCAGCGTCCCAGCGCATACAGAATCGCCGCCGCGACATCGGATTTCTGGGATAGCTTCGCCAAGGTCGTCTTGAGCCATGCCTGCATCGATTCGAGCCATGGTCTCGACCTCTCGCTTCGAATCGCTCGCCGCTCGGCGGGTGATCTCCCACGGATCTCTTTCTCGATTCCGTATAACTGGGCAATGCGCTCCAGCGCCTCCTTCGCTATCGGGGATCGGTGCGCCTGATAGAGATCGTGGAACTTGCGTCTGACATGCGCCCAACACGCGGCCTCGACGATCTCGCCTTTCTCGTAAAGTTGGTTGAAGCCCGCATAGCCGTCGGCCTGCAGGATTCCCTTGTAGCTGCTCAAGTGTCTCGCCGGATGCTCGCCCTTGCGATCGGGCGAGTAGGCGAACCAGACCGCAGGAGCCGCTTGGCTTCCCGCCGGCCGGTCATCGCGAACATAGGTCCAGAGGCGGCCGGTTTTGGTCTTGCCGTTGCCCGGCTCCAGCACCGGAACCGGCACGTCGTCGCCATGCAGTTTTTCCGCGCTGAGCACATAGCGTTTCAGCGCATCCACCAGAGGCCGCAGCGTCCGGCTCGCGCCACCCACCCAGTCGGCCAGCGTGGAGCG
>Ga0302319_10007294_pt1 | contig 21774 bp, 18 predicted proteins | sample Bog_T0_2_FD_203319 | JGI IMG/M metagenome (GOLD analysis project Ga0302319, IMG submission 203319) | Peat permafrost microbial communities from Stordalen Mire near Abisko, Sweden - Bog_T0_2 | ecosystem: Environmental > Terrestrial > Soil > Wetlands > Peat | place: Sweden: Abisko, Stordalen Mire... | reverse complement strand
AGTTCGGGTCCGCCGAGTTTGAATGTGGTGGGTTCGGGTGCGCCATCAGTAATCACGCGCTCCCAGGCTCTCTCTTCAATCTCAACGAGGGCCCCGCTGGCTTGCGCATTGTTAGTCAGAAAATAGTCGCCCAACTCAATGGCAAATTCCTCGATGGTGGCCGCCTTCGAAGCACGAGCCACCGAGTAGACGGTATTTTTTATCGTGTCCGTGGGCAGGATATTGCTGTTGTCCGCGTCTGTGAAGCTAGACTCGAAGTCGCCCTCCAACAGGACACGCACAGTCCATTCATGGAACTCGTGACGGTCTCCCTGGCGCGTGATCCGCGAAAGACGCACACGCGATTTTCCATAGCGGTTTTCACCAAGTCTTGCCATCGTGTCAGCTTCCTCGATAGGTTGTGTAACTGTTATCGCTCAACAGGAGCGGCAGGTGGTAGTGCGTTTCGCTGCTGCAGGTGAAGGTGATGGCGATCTCCGGATAAATGCTTGTGCGCCCCTTGCGACCAAAATATGCTGCAACATCGAACGTGAGTCGATAGAGGCCCTGAGCAGCATGTTCTGCGAGATCGCGGCATCGCCCATCTACGTCGGTCACGCTTTCGCCAATAATAATCCAGGAAGATTCTTCCTGCTTCTCAAGCTTCACAGCAATTCCAGCTGCCGGCTTTCCAATGACCGCGTCGAGCACGTGCGTAGTAATTCCACTCATTCAATCAGCCACTTTCCCAGACGAATCTGCGTGATCTGGCGCTGTTGTTCCGCTGCTTCGCGCAACTCTGTGTTGCGATCGTTGTTCACGCGGCGGTTGAGAATCGCGAGCATCTCTTCCGCGCTTTTTCCGGTTGCGCAGACTATGTAAGTGAAGCCAAAACGTTGCTCATAGAGAAGATTACCGACTGCAAGCTCAGCCTGCACGCGCTCGGTTGCGCTGCTGGCAGACGATTGCTCTTGTTGGGACCAGGCAACAGATTTCTTTGACGCATGCGCGGTCTTTCGCTCGCCAATTCGAGGATGGCAGGCGAACGCCTCCATCCAATCGGCCTCTTCCATGGTGCCCCAAATACGATCTGCGCCTGCGCTCAAGTCTATGATGTTTGAGATGGGTCGCAAAGCCACCATGGCCGCTGCCCATCGGCGTGCGCCGCAACAGGCCAGCATGGCATCGAGCGCAGTTTGCACATCGGACTTGTTCCAATCTGAGAGCGTTGAATTCATCAGCGTGTGGCCTCCGAACGCAACTCCGTCAGGAACTCTTCAAGCAGATTCGCGGCAACGCGTTTTCGATATTCAGCCGTGGACCGGATGTCGTCGATAGGCTTTGCCTCCGCCAACAGAGCATCCCGTGCCAACTCGATTGAGTGTGAATCGATTGTTTTGCCAAGCAGCGTTGCTTCCGTTTGATGGAGCCGCGCAGGGAAAGCTGCAAGGCTCGCTGCTGCGAGTCTGAGCTCGCTGATTACGCCCTCCTCGACGATTGCAGTGCCTGCCAGCGCAACTTTGGAAATGGCCATGGCGCGACGGGTTCCGACTTTGCGCAGGTACTGGCGGTGACGTGCAAATCTGAGCGGCAGATGCACCGCGAAGAGCAATTCATCATGCGTCATCGCGTTACGCTTGTAGCCGGTATGAAACTCCGAATAAGGAATACGGCGGCGGCCCCGCACTGACACTAACTCAACTTCCGCATCGTAGACAAGCAGCGCGGGTGAGGAGTCTGCTGCCGGTGATCCGTTGACAAGATTGCCGCCGACGGTGGCGCGGCTTTGATTCGCAATGGAACCGATCCAGCTTGCAGCTTTGGCCAGCAGCGGCAGATTGGCCGCAATGCTTGCATCTCCGCGCAAGTCGCGAAAGGTAGCGCCCGCTCCAATGGTCATGCTCTCCGCACCTTTGGAGATGAAGCGTAGTTCGCGAATACCCCAGAGGCTCACCAGCTTCGGGGCCGCAAGCCTTCCGGCTGCATGAGCCACCATCAACTCGGTTCCGCCCGCGATAGGCGTCCACTCGCCCGGTGTGGCTGCAAGCAAATCCAGCACCGCGGCTAGCGTGCCAGGCGCTATGATTTTGTGTGCATCGGGATTACCGCGCATGAGCCGCCTGGTCGCTTGATTGATCGTGAGCCGCTGCGGCAACTACCGATTCGAAAATACGGACAAAACCGGTACAGCGACAAAGATTTCCTGCCAACCCTTCGCGAATTTCTGCCATAGTCGGATGCGGGTTGATAGAAAGCAACTGCGTTGCTGCCATCAGCATTCCGGGCGTACAAATGCCGCACTGTGCGCCTCCGCATTTAAGAAATGCCTGCTGCAGCGGGTGAAGAACTCCGCTTGTAGCTAGCCCTTCAACAGTCTGAATATCGGCGCCTTCAGCTTGAAGAACTGGCACCAGGCAACTGTTTACCAGTTCGCCGTTCATTCGTACGGAACACGAACCGCACTCGCCTTCGCCGCATCCTTCCTTCGTTCCCGTGAGGCGGAGGTCCTCCCGCAATACATCCAGCAAACGCTTCATGGGCGAGACTTGCACCGAACAGTTTTCACCGTTGACAGTGAAGTGGAGGATGGCTTGGGTCTCACTCATAGTGCCGCAGGCTCCTCGACAGCTTCACGCGCAGCTAGTTGCACAAACAGGTCTTCCGGCAGAAGCGGAATCGAATGGAAGCCCACACCAGTAGCGTCTTTGATGGCATTCAGGATTGCGGGAGCAGGGCCATCGTGCGGCAATTCGCCGATCCCCTTGGCACCGAAAGCCCCATAGCGAAACGGAATCTCTTCAAAGAAAACGTGAATCGGCGGCACATCTTCGGCGGTCGGCATAATGTAGTTGGTCATCTGATTGTTGGCCATGTGGCCGTTCTGCCAGACAACTTTTTCATAGAGCGCGTATCCGATGCCCTGCGCAACGCCGCCCTCAATTTGCCCCCCGGCGAGCACGGGGTTGAGCACGCGACCAACTTCCTGCACGGCCCAGAAGTCCTCAACCTCTGCGGAATAGGTGACCGTGTCAACGGCCACTTGCGCAACCTGGATGGACCACGCAAACGCAGGATAGGCTTCGCCTCGATACTTCTGATCGTCCCAGAAGATATCGGGTGGCGCCTCGTAATGGCATAGTGACACCACTTGTCCATGCGCGGCGCGGTAGCGTTCACTTGCCGCGAAAAACTCTTCCGATGTGAATTGCTCACCGAGTCCCGCATGCTCACGCAGCATTCCGACAAGCTGCAGGCAGGCGCGCTCAATGATCCGGCCCACAACCATTGATGTTCGCGAGGCAACCGTCGGTCCGCTGTTCGGGACGATGCCGGTGTCTGCCGGAGCCATGATCACATTGTCATAGTCAATGCCGACGGACTCCGCCGCAATCTGCGTGAGTATGGTGTTGGTGCCTTGACCGAACTCTGTATTCGCAACCAGCACTCGCAGTTTGCCCTCAGGGGTAACATCCACGCCTGCGAGAGAATTCAAATACCGTTCGCCGGAGCCGGTGAATCCGGAGCCATGATAAAACGCGGCGATGCCCATGCCGCGCTTCACTGCTGAGGTCGGATTGTCTGCCGCAAAACGAGCACGCTTGGCATAGTAGTCGCTCTCGCGAAGTGCACGATCGAGCAACTGGTCGAGGATGACGGGATCGCGCATCACCTGTTCAGTCGCTGTTGTGTCGCCATCATGGAGGAAGTTTCTATGCCGCAGTTCAATGGGATCGATTCCAATGACAGATGCGATCTCATCCATGTGGCGTTCAATCGCAAATATCGCTTGCGGTGCACCGAAGCCGCGAAACGCCCCGTAGGGAACGGTGTTGGTGGCCCATGCGCGCGCGCGAACGCGGACGTTGGGGCATACGTAGGGTCCTGACGAATGCAACGTCGCACGCGAAAGCACAGTGGATGAAAGCGTCGAGTATGCGCCTGCGTCGGTGGCAATTTCAATGTCCATCGCGACGAGTTTGCCGTCCTTATCGACCGCTGTGCGATGGCGTATACGCGATGGATGGCGCTTGGTTGTCGCTGCAAGATCCTCCATGCGGTCGTAAACCATCTTGATGGGATGGCGGGACTTGAGAGCCAGCAAAGCCGCATGGGCAGCGAGGGTCGAAGGATAATCCTCTTTGCCGCCAAAGGCGCCGCCGGTCTCCGTCTGGATCACGCGCACTTTATCTTCAGGCAAGTTGAAAACCGCAAGCAGAGACCTATGCACGTAGTACGGACATTGCAGCGAGCCCCACACCGTTATTCCATTTGCCTCGCTCCACTCAGCGATGACACCGTTGTTTTCAATGTAGAGATGCTCTTGCGCGCCGGTGCGATATTCACCCTCGACAATGTGCACCGCGTCAGCCCATGCGGAATCCACATCGCCCTTCTCGAGAAGGAAGCTCTTGATTACATTGTCCGAGCCCCAGACAATTACATCCTGCCGTTCGCTCTCTTCAATCGTGAAAACTGGAGGCAGAGGTTCATATTCGATACGCACCGCAGCGACGGCCTCGCGCAGCTTGTGCTTGTCCGGATGGGCCAACAGGACGATGGCCTCGTCGCAATGACTGACTATCCCGTCCGCGAGGCAGGGCTGGTCGGAGAAGATGAGCTGAACATGATTTTTCCCGGGAATATCCGCCGCGGTGACGATTGTAAATTCGGACCAATCGATGCGCTGGTCGAAGCCGATGGAGCGAATGAATCCGCGCGGAATCGTGCTTCGCACAGTAGCCCCTGGCCACATGCCCTCGCGGTCAATGTCGTCCACGTAACGGGCACGACCGAGCAGCTTGTCCACTCCTTCCTTGCGGGGGACGGGAGCGCCAACGATGCGGGATTTCGCATTCGTGCTCATGGTGGGGAATCCCTGAAATTCGTACGGGTTGAGGCATAGCATACATTGGGTCGCCTCAGTTTCAAAGAGAATCGTTCAGCTGGACAGCCGCGCCAGGGTCCGCGCAAGAACATCGACGCCGCCGGCAATCCACTCCGGCGAAGCGTATTCGTCAGGCCGGTGGCTCACACCGCCCCGACACGGGATGAACAACATCGCGACCGGCGCAATGCACGCTACAAAAGACGAATCGTGATAAGCACGGGCCACCATTCTTTTGTAAGTTCGACCCGCATCGACTGCCGATGCCTCCAAACTCGCGAGAATTTCGGAGTCGCAATTTGTAGGTGGATCGGCGTTTACCAGCTCTGTCGTGATAGTGACTGCGCGGCGTGTTGCGACTTCGGCACAGGCTTTCCGCAATGCATCGAGGACGCTGTCCCGGCGCGCTCTGTCGGTATCTCGGATATCCGTTTCCAGGCGCACACGGGATGGAATGCTGTTGACTGCACCGGGGAAAACTTCACAGACTCCTACGGTGCCGACGGTGTCGACGGCGCCCGTTGATTTAGCGGCGGATTCGAGAGCAAGAATCAGCTCGGCGGCCGCCGTTAATGCGTCTTTGCGGCCAGGCATGAGCATGCCGCCGGCGTGGCCGCCTTCGCCCTCGATGCTGATGCGCAGACTGGCCGGCGCGGCAATGGCTGTGACCAAACCGACATCGATTCCTTCGTTTTCCAGTAAAGGGCCTTGCTCAATATGTAACTCGACAAACTGGTGAAATCGGCCGGAAGTCACTGCAACGGATTCAAGCGCCCCATTGAAGCCAGCTTTGCTGCGGAGTTCGTCCAGGCCATTGTCCTGCTTGTCGCGCAAAGCAAGCGCGGCGGCAGGCGTGAGCACATGGCCCATCATGCGGCTGCCCAGGCAGCCAATTCCAAAGCGCGTCGGCTCTTCCGCCGTAAAGGTCACGAGCTCAATCGAGCGACGGGGCTGAAAGCCCGCGCGCTGCAAGGATCGAATTGCTTCGAGGCCGCCGAGCACCCCAACGGTACCGTCGTATGAGCCCGCGTTGGGAATCGCATCAATGTGCGAGCCGGTTCCGATTGGCGCTAGACCAGGCTCGGTGCCAAGCCAGAGAGCGAATGTGTTGCCGATGGCATCTTCACTTACTTGAAGTCCCGCATCGGTGTAGAGGGCCTTCACGTAGGCCCGCGCGCGCAGGTCCGCCTCGGTGAATACGACGCGCGTGACAACGGGTGGTTCGGCTTCAGAAATTCGCGCAAGGGTGGCCAATTCCGCGACGAGCAATTCGATGTCGATCTTGGGTTGAATGGCCATGGTCAGCGCTGATCTCCGAGCGGGTGGCGACGCCAATCCTTGTAGATGAGGTATTTGGCCGGACGCTTGCCGAGCGCGCCAAACCACTGTGGACAATAGGGTCCCATCCAGATGAAATCGCCGGCCTCAACGGGATACCAGGCGTCGCCGAGGCGGTAGATACCGCCGCCTTCCAGCATCAACAGACCGTGTTCCATCACATGAATCTCAACCATGCTAAGCGCTGCGCCGGGATCGTAAGTCATGGTGTTCACAGCAAAGTCGTATGCGGGGCCATCCGGCATCAACGAGCAAACACGCAAAGCGTCGTCGCCCATCAGGGCAACGGGAACAATAGCGGATTCATTTCCCACGACGATCTGCGGCGCGCGTTCTTCGCCGGCAAGCGGCTGGTAGATCTTTTCAATCACAGCGGCGCGAGAGGGCTTAAGCGCACGCACATTGTGCGGTGTCCCTTGCGGCAAAAATGCGAATCCGCCGAGCTGCAAAATGTGCTCGTTGCCGCCGGCCGATAAGTGAAGCTCGCCTTCAAGCAAATAGAGGAACCGCTGTGCCGGCGCTGGCCCCAGCGTTCCTTCCGCCGCGAATTCAGCCGTCATCTGCGTGAATTGCGCGCCCAGTTGCGGCGCTGCATGGACCACAAACTCCACCCCCACGGCGCCGGGCAACGGCGTGCGGATGAAGGTGTTTGGCGTTTGCAGCAGATGATCCAGTTTGCGGCTGCTTCTTGTTAGTCCCAGATGATGCAAGCGTAACCTCGTTTGAGAATTCTATCGAACATCGCCTGCCAGGCGCAGCATAAACTCTCGGGCGACTTTCAAAGCAGCCTCGACATCCTCTTCCAGAACGGTTTCATCGGGATGATGGCTAATGCCGCCGGGGCTGCGAAGAAATAGCATCGCAGTGGGAACCCTTGCGGCCATCACCATCGCATCGTGACCGGCGCCGCTGGGCATGGTCTTCACGGGGTATCCGGCGGCTTCGATTGCGTCGGCCAGAAACGCTGTCAGGCGCTCGTCCATGGGCACGGCTGGTTGATCCAGGCGGTCGGCGCGTTCGAGGGTCAAGCTGCGTGACGTCGCGATCTTGGTGGCCATTGAGACGAGTTCCTCGACGACCGATCCGCGCGTTTCATCATGGGCATGGCGTACGTCCAGGCTCACCTGCACCTGTCCGGGAATCACGTTTCCCGCATTCGGTTCCACGACTAAGCGGCCCACTGTTGCTACCAGGCCATCGGTTCGTAGCGCGAGAGCCTCGACAGCCGTTATCCACTCCGCTGCGGCTCCCAGGGCATCGCGGCGAAGATGCATGGGCGTGGTTCCGGCATGGTTTGCGTGGCCGCCAAAGGTCAGATTGAGTCGCGTCTGGCCGACGATTGCGGTGACCGCGGCGACTTGCAAACCCTCCGCTTCAAGAACGGGGCCTTGCTCGATGTGGATCTCCAGAAATGCCGCTGCATCCGCATCCATGGCGTCGTCGTCGATCTTGTCCGTGTCAAGGCCGAAGCTGCGTATCGCTGTCTCCATCGGAATGCCATCGATATCTGTCAGCGTGAGCAGGGCGTTGTCGAAGCGACCAGCCAAAGCACGGCTGCCGAGGAAGGGCGAACCGTAGCGCACGCCCTCTTCTTCTGAAAATGCGATCACTTCGATGGCCAAAGGTAACGCTAGCTCCCGCGCGATTTCGACACACTCAATCGCCAATGCAACGCCGAGCACGCCATCGAATGCGCCCGCGTTGGGCACCGTATCAACGTGCGAGCCGATAAGAAGCCGCTTTGAGTCCGCACCCGTCGGCTGCCAGAGCCCGCGCAGATTTCCGGCCGCATCGATGTGGACATTCATACCTAATGCTTCCATGCGAGTGCGGAGATGTGTATGGACATCGTGCATGGGAGCGGTTAGAAATCGTCGCGTAATGCGGCCCGGTTCCTCGGTCAAGGTTGCTATGTGACGGCATTCCGCAATCGCTCTGAGTGCGCGGATCCTCATCGGCGCACCTGCTCTCTGCCGCGCGGCAAGTCAATGAAACAAGTCAGGTTGTCATCCGAGGTGTAGAGCGGCTCTCCGCGCAGCCAGGTCTGCACGACGCGGCCATGCAGTTCCGCGCCCAGGTAGGGTGAGAGCTTATGGCGAAAGTGCAGATGCTTGGGCGCGACGGTCCATGCGGCGTCGGGATCGAAGACCACGAAGTTCGCATCGGCGCCTGGGGCGAGTACGCCTTTTCTCCCTGAGAGGCCGGCCAATTGCGCGGTTTTTGCGCTCATCCAGGAGCCAATGCGCCCCATTGCTTTGGACAGATTGAATCCACGACGCTCTAGCGCAGTCCACATTACAGGAAGAGCGAGGCCGAGGCTTGAGATCCCGCCCCAGGCCTGATCCCAGCGGCCGTCTTCACAGCGTTTCATGGCCGGCGGGCAGGGTGAATGGTCGGTGGTCACCATGTCGATCAATCCCTCTTCGAGGGCGGCCCACAGCGCATCGCGATTGGCTTTGCTACGAATGGGTGGAGCGCATTTAAACTCCGTCGCTCCGTCGAGAATCTCTTCGGCCGCGAACCAGAGGTAATGTACGCAGGTCTCCACGGTGATTGGGACTCCTCGACTGCGTGCCTCTGCCAGCAGCGGGAGAGCGTTTGCGCTGGCTAGATGGACAATGTGAAGAGGCGTGTCGAACTCCTCGGCCAGCCGGATCAGGAGCGCGATCGCCCTGACCTCCGCCTCGTCGGGGCGGGATGCCAGGTAGGTGGAGTATTTGCGCCAATCAGCACCCGACGAATTCAGCGCTTCGGTTGCGGCGTTCACCGGTTCGGCCACTTCGGCATGGGCCAACAACGGCAGACCGGTACCTTTCAGCTTTGCAAGTGCAAGCCGCAGTTCAGGCTCGTCTACCCATGCGAACCCGTCGATCCCAGAGTGAATCATGAAGCATTTGAATCCGGCAACGCCTGATGCCGCCAGGGCAGGTAGGGCCTCAGAGTTACCGCGGACTACTCCGCCCCAGGCTGCCCAGTCCACCCATGTCTTGCCTTGAGCCGCGGCTCGCTTGGCTTCCAACGCCGCTACTGCCGTGGTCTCGGGAACGCAATTCAGCGGCATATCCACGAGTGTCGTCACGCCCCCAGAGGCTGCCGCCTGCGTGGCTGTCCAAAAGCCCTCCCACTCCGTGCGGCCCGGTTCGTTGATGTGGACGTGCGAGTCCACCAGGCCGGGGAGCAGAACCAGATTGCCGAAATCCCACTTGGCCGCCTCTGCTGGCGCCGCGTCCCAGCGCAGAACTTCAGCAATGCGCTCGTCCTCCACCAGAAGAGTGGCGGGACGAAGTCCTTCGGCGGTCAAAACCCGTGTCGATCGGAAAACCTGTGACATACTGTCTTTACTTTGACCTCTCAGGGAGTCAGTAAGCAAATTGCACCCAAACAACCCGACCAATCCGGAGTTTCTGCGCCGCGCCATTGAACTTGCCATTCAGAACGTCGACAGCGGCGGAGGCGGCCCCTTTGCGGCGGTCATCGTGCGCGATGGCAAGATCGTCGGCGAGGGCGTAAACTCGGTCACCACCGGCAACGATCCTACGGCCCACGGCGAGGTGAATGCTATTCGGGCAGCTTGCAAGGCGCTGGGCACTTTCACGTTGGCAGGGTGCGACCTTTACACCAGTTGCGAGCCCTGCCCGATGTGCCTGGCCGCATCCTACTGGGCGCGGCTTGACGCTATCTATTACGGATCCTGCGCAGCCGATGCGGCGCGCGCGGGTTTTGACGACGCGTTTCTCTATGAAGAGTTTCGCAAAGATCAAACTGAACGCACGCTTCCGGCGATACAGTTGCTCGGCGACGAAGCCTGGGCCGCATTTGGAGCGTGGATCGCTTCGAGCCTCAAGGTTGAATACTAGAAAGTAGACTTTAGGCAAACTATACCCCCTTCTCCTTCAGCACGGCGGCAAACTGCCGACTTCTTCAGTGTGCTGGTTTGCACAGCGCGGTTCGTTGTCCTCGTGGGAATCTCCAAATGCGGGAGTCCTTTGCGACCTCGAAAACGCTCTGGACCCTGAGCTTGAAAAGGAGAAATGCGATGGGACTCATCATTTTGATCGTTGTGCTGGTATTGATTTTTGGAGGCGGCGGCGGGTATTACGGCTATAACCGCTGGGGCTACGCCGGGGGCGGAGGCATCGGACTCGGCACCATTGTTGTGATTTTGCTGATCTGCTGGTTACTCGGCGTCTTCCACTAGAAAGAGCCTGGGATCTCAACGAGGACGTAGGGTTCTGGAACATGGTTCTGCCTGTGGTTGCGACCCGTTCGGCTGTTTCGACTCCACAGACGCCTATCTCGGATAATCCGAGACAGGCATCTGTGCGTCGAGCCCTGTCTCCCTCCAATCGAGAGCTAGATCAATACAACTTTAGCTTCAATTGAAAGTGCGCTCCACACGAAAGTCACGTCCGGCTATGTTGATCGACTAAGTTGTTGTACTTTCAGGTACTTTCGTAAGTTAAATCGCCTTATATTTTCAAAGAAATCGCTCTGAAACCGTCATCTTCCGCCGATGAGTTAGAAAGCGCTAAGACTGTCGACACCTCAATTCCAGTCAGTGCGCATTCGCTCATCTTGAAAGGTTGTCGATGCTCAGTTCTGCAAGATTTCGCTCATTCGTTGTTGCTTTGGTCTTGGGCGCCGTGTCAGGCGTAGCCGCGTTTGGACAGCAATTGGGAAACCCTGTGGATCGTGTGGTGGGGCCGATCGATGAGAGCCGAGTTGTGACACTTGCAGGCAACGTACATCCGATGGCGCGTGAAGAGTTCGACCTTGGCCCGGTGGGGAGCGAGAAGGTATTGGAGCGGATGGTACTCGAACTCGAGCCCTCGGCGGCGCAGCAGGCCGAGTTGAACGCGCTGCTGGAGGCGCAGCAGACTCCTGGTTCACCGCACTTCCACAAGTGGCTGACGCCGGCCGAATATGGCGCGCGGTTTGGGGCGAGACCCGCGGATGTGTCACGCGTTGTGGCTTGGCTACGCGGACACGGATTCACTGTGAATGAGGTTACCAAGAGCAATCGGCTCGTGATTTTCTCAGGTACGGCGGCGGAAGTCGCAGAGACATTTCACACTGAGATTCATCGCTACAGAGTGAACGGCGTGGAACACATTGCCAATATGGACGACCCGCAAATTCCGGCGGCTCTGGCTGGTGTGGTGGGTGGCGTGCTGTCGCTGCACGATTTTCGTAGAGCGTCGGAAATCAAAATGCGCAAGGAATTGGGCACGCGCCCCGAGTATTCGAGTGGTTCAACGAATTATCTGTTTCCGGCGGATTGGGCGACGATCTACGACCTGAATTCGCTCTACAGCGCGGGGAATATTGGAACAGGTGCATCGATCGCGATCGTTGGGAGGAGCGATATCAATGCGCTCGACGTCACGGAGTTTCGGGAAGCATCGGGGCTGCCAGCGAATCCGCCCAATTTCATTTATGTGAGCACCGATCCAGGGCTGGTTGAAGGGGATCAGGATGAGTCGACGCTGGACGTGGAGTGGAGCGGGGCAATTGCTCCGGCAGCAACGTTGAATTTTGTGGTTGGCGCCTCAACATCAACAACGGATGGCGTGGACCTGTCCGCGCAGTACATAGTGAACCATGCGACAGCACAAGTTGTGAGCACCAGTTACGGAAGCTGCGAGCAGTACATGGGCACGTCGGAGCTTTCCTTCTATAACGGTCTTTGGCAACAAGCGGCAAGTCAGGGGATGAGCGCGTTTGTATCGTCCGGAGACTCGGGTGCGGCGGGATGCGATGGTGGATCTTCGAACTCTGGGACGATGAATGGTGTGAACGGGCTATGCAGCTCGCCGTATTCGACATGCGTGGGCGGAACGGAGTTTAACGAGGGATCGAACGCAGGGCAGTATTGGTCGACGACAAACTCCGCCAGTTATGAATCGGCGTTGAGCTACATTCCGGAGCAAGTCTGGAACGAGAGCGCGATCGATGGGGGGTCGGGATTGTGGGCCTCGACAGGCGGCGTGAGTGTGGTCTATTCGCAGCCGAGCTGGCAACAGGGAGTTTCGGGAACTAGCATTGCCAACGGAATGCGCGCGGTGCCGGATGTGGCCATGTCAGCTGCTGAACACGACGGATACATCATCGTAGAGGACGGCAACTATTATGTGATTGCGGGTACCTCAGCCGCTTCGCCTTCATTTGCGGGAGTCATGGCGCTGGTAGTGAAGTCGCAGGGCGGCACGGGGCAGGGGAGTGCGAACCCCGGCCTCTATTCGCTGTTGAATGCGTCAACCAATCCGTTCCATGAGACGCTTTCCGGGAACAACAGCGTCCCGGGCGTTACAGGATTCACGGCTGGAGAAAGCGCATATAACCTCGCAACCGGGCTTGGATCAGTCGATGGCGCGTTGCTTGTGAGTAGTTGGGGAACCGGATCTGTCGGACCCACGAGTGCGAACTTTACATTGTCGCAATCGGCCACGTCCGGAACAGTCTTGATTGGTGGGAAGACGACATTCACAGTTGGAGTCACCGAGAGCAGTTCCGCAAACAATGCCGTTGCCTTAACGATCAACGCTCCCCCGGGAGTGACGGCCATCATCAGTCCGGCATCGATTACTCCTGGTACAACGGCGACGGTGACGCTTACGGCTGGTTCCACAGCCATGATCGGGACACAGAGCGTAACGATCACGGGTTCCAATAGCTCCGCGACACAGACATTGACCTACGCGCTGACGGTAGCGACGCCACCAACACTAGCCGTATCTGCGGCCTCAAGTACGGTCGTTGTGGCACAAGGATCGACAGGAACGGTTAGTCTGACGGCAGCAACGGGTGGTTCATTCACGGGAAACGTAACCTGGAGTGTGAGCGGGCTACCCGGCGGGGTAACTGCCGCATGGTCAGCGAATCCCTTAACGCCCTCCACCAGTGTAAGTTCAAGTTCCGAAACGCTGACTTTGACAGCGCCATCAACGGCAGCACTTGCTTCGGAGACGATAATTGTATCGGCGGCGGGCGATGGATTGACCGCGAGCCAGAAGGTGACATTGCAAGTGGTCCAAGCGCCTGGCATCACTTTGACCACTTCGTCGGCATCAGTTTCAGTGCAGTCGCTCTCGACGGCTACAGTCACGGTGACCGCCACGCCTCAGGGCGGAGTTAAAGTGCCGAGCGGGGCTGCGGGATCAAGCATCAGCTTGGTTTCAGGGTTGCCGAATGGGTTCACGGCATCGTGGGGTTTACCCGTCGTTAACGCATCGGGCGTGGTGTCGTGGGTCTTGTCGCTCGCAGGGAGTTCAAGTGCTATAGCCGGTCCATCGACTCTGAGCCTGAGCGCGAGCATCGCCGCCACAAGTGGCAGTTACTACGTCGCGACCAAAACACTACCGATGACAGTGACCTTGACTCCTCCAACACTTTCCGAAACAACGGCCTCAAGCTCGCTTGCGGTTTTGCAGGGCGCCTCCGCGACTGATCTGGTAACGCTTGCCGGCAACGGAACGTACAACGGCGCAGTAACTCTGACCGCGAGCGGATTGCCGGCAGGAGTAACTGCGACCTGGAGCAGCAATCCGGTGACACTTTCCTCCGAGAGCGGGACAAGCACACTTACGCTGACACCTTCAATGACGGCGACCGTGGGTTCAGCGACGATTACAATAACCGCCAAGGGCGACGGACTCACTGCGACCAAGACGGTCACTCTTCAAGTGCAGCAGGCGCCAGGAATCAAGCTGACTGCAGCACCTGCTTCGATCTCAATGCAGTCTCTGGGTACGGCTTCGGTTACCGTCACGGCGACCCCAGTGGGCGGATTGACGGTGGCGAGCGGAGCTGCTGGATCAACCATCAGCGTGGCCTCGGGTTTGCCAAAGGGATTTACCGGAACTTGGAGTACGCCAACCCTGACAGCTGGAGGCGCGGTGACTTCGACTCTGACGCTGACCGGAAGCCCGACAGCGGTTACCAGCACAAGTTCGCTAAGCTTGAACGCTCAGGTCGTTGCGGCGACCGGAGCAACTGTAACAGCGGCCGCGACTGTTCCGGTATACGTGACGCTCACTCCCCCGACATTGACGATGACCTCGGCCTCAAGTTCGCTATCGGTCATGCAGGGGACTTCCGCGAGCGACGTACTGACGTTTGCGGGAAATGGAACGTATAGCGGCGCAGTGGCGCTGAGCGTGAGCGGGTTGCCGACGGGAGTAACGGCGACATGGAGCAGCAATCCGCTAACACTCTCCTCTGAGAGCGGCACGAGCACTTTGACGCTGACCGCTGCGGCCACGGCAACCGTAACCTCGACGACTGTCACGGTAACGGCCAAGGGCGATGGACTGACGTTGACCAGTGCAATCAAGCTGCAGGTTCAGCAGGCCCCGGCAATCAAGCTCGCGGTGGCGCCAGGGTCGGTATCAATGCAGTCTCTTGGGACGGCTACTTTGACTGTGACGGGGACTCCATTGGGCGGGTTCACGGTGGCCAGCGGCGCGGCTGGATCAACCATCAGCATCGCATCGGGTTTGCCGAAAGGGTTCACGGCATCCTGGAGCGCGCCGACTTTGACCCCGGCAGGAGCGGTGGTGTGGACGCTGACGCTGAACGGTAGTTCGAGCGCCGGCGCCGGCAATTCGACGCTCAGTCTCAGCGCCTTGGTGTCATCTGCAACCTCAACCACGGTTAACTCAACTGCAACTCTCCTATTGGCGGTGTCAATGTCGCAGCCGACACTGACGGTGACTCCCGCTTCAAGTTCACTTTCATTTCTCCAGGGACAGTCGGCAACAAACCTGCTGACGATCGTCGGGAACGGGGTTTACACGGGAGCGGTTAGCTTGACTGTAAGCGGATTGCCAACGGGAGTAACGGCAACGTGGAGCGGCAATCCGATCACACTCGCTTCCGAAACCGGTACGAGCGCCCTGACACTGACAGCCGCGGCGACAGCAAAAGTGGGTTCGACGACAATTACGGTGACAGCAAGTGGTGATCGCGTCACATCGACAACGAAGATTGCGCTCCAGGTGTCACAGGCGCCGGCTCTGCAACTGGCGCTCTCGGCGTCAACGTTGTCGATGACTCATACAGCCGCAGGTTCAGTAACCTTGACATTGACCGAGCTCGGCGGCCTCAACGTGCCGACAACCCTGACTGTGAGCGGACTACCGGCTGGCGTCACGTCATCGCTTGGCAATGTGAGCACTTCAGCCTCGGGTAACGAAACCGGCACGATCACCTTTACCGGGAGCACGGCGGCAAAGGCTTTAACGACGGCATTAACGATCGGCGTTAACGGCAGCAACAACGGAACTACTTACACCGCACAGCAAAGCCTGACTCTAAAACTGAATTGAGATACACCACAGGAACATGAGAATGCGGCGCAATTGAGGGGCGGGGGCATTTTTCCACGGCATTGAGGCGCGGAACTCTTCGACAGATTATGATCGAGGGGTTCCAGCTTCATTTCGCAAGGGGCTGGCTGTGGAGAAACGCATGGGCAAGTTAACGGCGTTCTTGCTTTTCGTATTGGGGGCGTGCGCAATAAGTGCGGCCAGAGGACAGGCGGGCGTCGACGCGAAACAGGCCTGCGCTCAGCTTGAGAAACTGGGCCTGGTACAAGCAGAGATTACGCAGGCCACAGTAGTTGAGGCGGGCGCGCTGGATTTGAAGCAGGATAACCCGAATCCCATTTTCAAGAAGCTGCCTGCTTTCTGCCGAGTCATTGCCGTATCAAGACCGTCGGCCGATTCCAACATCAAAATCGAGGTTTGGTTGCCGCTTGCCGGTTGGAATGGTAAGTTCATCGGCCAGGGAAACGGCGGGTTTGCGGGAGAGATTGGATATCAGGGCCTTGCGCTTGCAGTCCTCAGCGGGTCTGCAAGCGGCGGGACGGATACCGGGCACACAGCTGGCGGAACGGATGCGACGTGGGCGCTTGGGCATCCGGAAAAAGTCATCGACTTTGGCAATCGCGCCGTTCATGAAATGACCGGGTTGAGCAAGATGGTGGTGCAGGCGTTTTATGCGAAAATCCCAGAGAAAAGCTACTTCACCAGTTGTTCTGATGGTGGCCGCGAAGCATTGATGGAGGCGCAAAGGTATCCCGGCGATTATGACGGGATACTGGCGGGAGCTCCGGCATACAACTGGACGAGTCTGCTGAGCCGCGCAGCACAAATGACGCAGAGACTCTTATCGCGACCGGCGGATTATATTCCCGCAAGCAAAATTCCGGCGATAAGCAAGGCGGTTCTGAAGTCATGCCGCAGCGATGAGCCGGGACCGTTTCTGGCCGACCCTCGAAGCTGTCATTTCTCGCCCGAAACGCTGGTGTGCAAGGGAGCCGAAACAGATGCATGCCTGACCAACGCGCAGGCAGACAGCCTGAAGGCGCTGTATGCCGATTCGAATCTGCCGGACGGCAAGTTCCTCTATCACGGGCTGCTGCCTGGCGGTGAAGAAGGTGACAATGGCTGGCGAGATTGGATCACCGGCGACGCACCGAACAAGAGCGCGGCTGCGGCGTTTTCTGAAGGCTACTTCTCCAACATGGTATATTCCGATCCGAACTGGGATCTGAAGAGCTTTAACCTTTCCCGGGATTTGAATGCGGCCTGGGAGAAGACGGGACAGCCGCTCGATGCCGTGAATCCGGATTTGCGGCCGTTCAGAGCGCGCGGCGGAAAGCTGATTCTCTACCATGGCTGGAACGATGCGGCCATCTCCCCGCTGGCAACCATCGACTATTACAACAACGTAGTGCGGACCGTTGGTCAGCCGGAAGCGTCGACATTTGTGCGGCTCTTCATGATTCCTGGGTTGAAGCACTGCGGAGGTGGGCAGGGCCTGGCCGACTTTGGACAGTGGGGGCCAACTTTCAATCCCGCATTGGACGACGCCGAGCACAACATCACAATCGCGCTCGAGAATTGGGTGGAAAGTGGAGCGGCGCCGGAACAGGTGATTGCTCGCGGCGCTTTTGAAGCGGCGGGCAAGAGTGTCTCATTTTCGCAGCCTATTTGCGCCTATCCGAAAGCGGCTGAATATAAGGGCGGCGGGAATAGAAAGAGCGCGCCAAGCTACGTTTGCGTGGCGAAATAGACGAATGTGATTGATGGGTTAGGGGTTTATGCTCTCAAAGGTTGCAAGACGCGGAGATATCGCGCAACTGGATCGAGCCGAGCGGCACAGACTGTCCGAAAATTGCGATTCGAGATATTGAAGGTATCCCCACTTAATGCCGATGAAGGTGACATGAAAAGCATTTCGTTTTCCCGTCGCGTTTCGGTCGCCTTCGTCATATTGCTCTGCTGTGCCTCTTGTTTTATGGCAACTTTGGCAGGTTTGTCGTTCTATACGATGCAGGGGATTTTACGCAGCCAGAATTCCCACTCGCAGAGCTTTGTTCCGGCCAAGAGGCTCTCGGCTGCCTTCGAGCGAGACATTCTCAACGCCCGCATTCACTTCATCTATTTTGTGACGATTCAGAAGCCGGGCGCCCAGGAACTCGGGTGGGGACGCTACCACAAAGCAGATCAGGACCTGACGGAACTTACCGCTCTTGTGAATCAACAAGATGAATTGCAGGTTCTCCGGGCGCCCGTGGCCAAGCTCCGTGCAGATTTCAACTTGTACGATCCAGCACTGCACGACACTCTACAAATGGTCCAGAACGGCGAACGCAAGGGCGATCACTACGATGCACAGGTCAAGGAATGGGCTGCAAGAGGCGCGGTCATGGTAACTGATGCCGGAAGCGTTGAGACGCTGACCGCCACCACCAGCGAAGCATCGACCGATCGAATGGTAAACTCGGTCAGGCTAGCTGACAAGACAAGTCTGGTGATCTTCAGTGTTGGTTTCCTGTTATGTCTCGCGGTGGCCTGGACGCTGGCGGACAAGATCAAGCAAGATCTCGTCTCTGACCAGGGCCAGGTTCGTGGAGAGAGGGAAACAAGCAAAGTAGAAGGACTTTCAGCCTCTCGCGTCTAGGCAGAACTCACGTGGCAGGATTCCGTTCCCGCATTTTCAAGCCCTATAAAGAAGGTATCGCGATTTGCGGCTCAGGGCGCCAATGCCCGGGCAAGATCCAGTAACGGATTCTTGTTCCAATCATCTCTCGGCTGGGCGGCGGCACGGGCGAATGTCCACAATCGGACCCGCTCTGGATCGAGGCCCGCAAGCTCAGCAAACCTTCGAACCGTTCCGAGGGGATCCAAATCTACCTTTGTTCTGTTCAAAAGATGCTGGGTCGCATCGTATGCGGGATCGCCAACGTACGGCCTCGGGTCGATCACGAGCCAGGGCTCGCGTTGTGCGCTTAGCACGTTTCCTGCGTGAAGATCGGTTGCAAGCAGAGCCTGGTCAGTCTGCGACCTGGCCAACTCAGTAAGTAAGCGCAGGCCTTCACGGACCAGTCCTCCATCAGGCCATTGCGCTTCGTCCGCGAGAGTCCGCTCTCTCCAGCCCGCGAGCATTGCCGAGATGTGTCGGAATCGGTGTGGCTCCGTCGGCATGTGCCACAATCGTTTGAGAATCCCCGCCAGCACGAGATCCTGTTCAGGCTTTGGGCGCTTCCATAATCCTTCACCCGGCTCGCACCGTTCCAGCAGCAATGCGCCAAGCTTTCGGTCCGCGTTCAAAAGCCGGACTGTCGGGCTGCCTTGCCAGAACCGCAGACCGTCTATTTCATGTTCGCCCTCGACGTGCGGCATGGTGAGTTTAACTACCGCCGCTGTCCCGTCCTTCAACTTTGCCGGCGCTACCCAAGCGGCACTCGCATTCTCAAATGGGACCTCAAGCAAGAGTGACCATCGTTGCTCCAGTAAACCGATCGTCACCGGCAATTCCGCGAGCCACGCTTCGCGTTTAGGTCTATTCTGACAAGCGGAGAGGTGCGGCTTCGGAATGATCAAGGTCGCGGTCCGGACGAAGAGCGGCTGTTATTGCCGTGATCAAGACGGCGAGGAGGTTGGCGGCGAGGAACTCGGCGCCGAAGTCGGCGGAGCTGATGAGGGTGGTGTAGATGACGGCGGCGTTGAAGCGGGTGCCGACGATGGCGGTGTAGAGGACGGCGGTGAAGAGTCCGGTGCAGATGCACCTGTCGGTGCCGAAGACGGTGGGGTGGACGACGGTGGAGATGAAGCGGGCGCCGAAGATGGAGGTGCCGACGATGGTGCCGATGAGCCCGCCGCCGAGGTTGCCCCAGCCGACGACTCGGGCGAAGAGGAAGAGGGCGACGAGCTTTGTGATGAGGAATCAGTGTTGGATCCCGTTTGGCCTCCTCCAGCGCCTCCAGCACTCGAGGATGCAGTCATCGAAGAGCCTCCGCTGGAACGAGAGGGAGACGCCTGCTGGCGCGGCTGTCGCTCAGAAAAGGGGAAAGGCAGCGGTACCAGAGTCTTGAGCTGCCTGCACTCCGGAGCCTCCGCCATACGCCATTCGTGGAGTGCGGATATGGACATGCAAACGGCCGCCGATCAGCAGTGCTGCGGTTTGGTCGATTACCTCGTCATCCGTGAGGTTGGCAATCTCCCATCCATTCTTTTCTTTAAGCAGCCCAGCCCGCATGGAGTGCATCCTCAATACGTCTGCCTTAAGGTGGCGGAACTGTTGGCGGAGGGACAAGCGATCGTGGCGACCAAGATCGGGGGCTTGGACATTGCACCCGGTTTTCGACAAAATTCCAAGTCGCTTGGTAACGGCATTTTGACCGCCTTTGCGGCGATTATATGTCGCGCAACCGCCTTCAATTACCGAGCGATAAAACTATTTTTCGCGGTGAGATGTATGAAATCGGTGACAGCATCGTACTCAGTTGCAGCTTGGCTAACGGGTCAATCGAACAGCGCGAACGACTGCTCAATACGAGTAGGAAGGGCATGCAAGTCACCGCCGAGCGAGTTGTGGATTTCCAGAACCGCGGCGGGTGGCTTGGGAAGATCTTTGAGGGCCTTGACGGCAGCGGGCCAGTCGATATTGCCATCCCCAGGCCAAAGGTGCTCGTCTTTGGTGGCGTGGTTATCGTGGACATGGACGGTAGAGGTATGGCTGCCGAGTGTGGCGATGGCTCCGGCAACACCCACAGTCACGTGGGCGTGCCCAAGGTCGAGACAAATTCCCACGCTGTTAAGGTGTCCGAGTTCGAGAATGGTCAGCAGGTGCTCCGGAGTGGTGGGCTCGCTGATGAGATTTTCGACGAGCAAACGAACGCCAAGCGGATGCGCGAAGGCGCCGAGATGCTCAAGGGCGGTGATGGAGTACTCGACGGAGCGCTGAGACCAGCCGTCGGTACGCTCTCCGAGGTGCAGGATGAGATTTGAGAAGGGTATGATCTCGGCGACTTCGAGTGCGCGTTTGATTTCGTCCATGGCATCAATACGACGTGCCTTCTCAGGGTGCAAAACGTTTACGGCCGGCGCGCCGGCGCGGCCCATTTCCCGGTCAGGAAAGAGCGGGGCGTGCATGGAGAATGGTAGAAGCGGATTTTCGCGGAACCACGATCCCAATTCGGCTATGTGTTCGCGGCTGGTGTAATCGAAGTGTTGCCGGGCGGCAAATATCTCCACGCCCTGCGCGCCGGACCGGGCGGCCAGTTCCAGCAAACCTGGGTGCAGGCGCTGGTTGAGGAACAGGTGCGTCGACAGGACTCGCAGCATGATCAGGGGGATCTCCCGCATCCGGCAACCCGGAATTGACGCCGGGCGCTACTCCGATTGTCTCATTTTTTGAACGGGTTACGGCAGGCAGGTGTTGCGGGAAATGGTGCGCGGGCAAAGTCGTGCAAATTAATGGAATCTGCCATGGGAGTCGGTGGAATTTCGTTTGGGATGCGGGCTTACCGTCTTGAAAGACCGCAAGTCCGCATCTCGGCAACACATGACTGGGAAATGGTGAAACGTAAATGCAACGAACGCTCCCGGCGATCCGAGGCATACATCTCGACGGTCCCGGTGAGGTGAAAGTGAAACAAGGCCATAGCTGCAATACGGAAGGATTTCCGTTCGATTAGCCCGTTGAGCCCCCTTTTATTTGGGTGCTCCAGCGGTTGCACTGGAAGAAAATCTAAATGAATATACGCGAAAAATATAGTGATAGATGGCCAGTTTAATAGTGGATGCGAAGCATTTGTGCCAAATTGAAACGCGATTTTTTGCTTACCGCGGTTTTGATCCTGTCGCACCGGAACGGGCTGCTCCGAAAGTTCACGACTGGAGCTTCTTCTGGAGACTTCGCGGAACTGACTTGGTGAGCAAGCCTGCGTGTTCCGTAACAACGCAGGCTTCCACCACGAAAACGCTGGACTGGAAAAGGATGAAGATTGCAGGAAGGCAGCCTCTCCTTATTGGCTGTCCGGAACAATCATTCCGAAAGTCTAAGTGAGCTTTGCCTTAGCGCGACCATTTGGTACGAAACGGAGAATCGAGTCACTCCATCTGTCTTACCATGCACACCACTCGCGAGCACATTGGCGTTCGCACCTGCCACAGGATGCGCCAATTTCGTCGGAAACGCTGCTTATTTCTGCACGAAATTGGTGGTCGTCCCCGGAATTAGTAACCTGCGGCTTTCCCATAATGGCTGCGGTGGTCTTGGCC
>Ga0302319_10007293_pt1 | contig 21777 bp, 13 predicted proteins | sample Bog_T0_2_FD_203319 | JGI IMG/M metagenome (GOLD analysis project Ga0302319, IMG submission 203319) | Peat permafrost microbial communities from Stordalen Mire near Abisko, Sweden - Bog_T0_2 | ecosystem: Environmental > Terrestrial > Soil > Wetlands > Peat | place: Sweden: Abisko, Stordalen Mire... | reverse complement strand
CATTCACTTGCTCGCCGCTCCATGCCTTCTTTGAGGTCCAAAGTGCCGCGGGAGCGGACCAGAACGGATCGGCTTTCGGCAGCCCCAGCGGAAGCCATGCAACAGAGCACAGATAGCAACTACCGGTGGAAATATAGGGCTCGGCAATGGACGGCTGGTGCCCATAAAACCCCACAGTCAGCCATCCCCGCTCATCGAAGGTGCAGGGGGCATCCATCGTGCGGTGCATCACGGCAGTGAGAGCGGAACGAACCTGTGCGGGAGAAATCTCCTTCGGCAATTGCCGCCGGCGGCTGATCTCAGCGAGAAGGTGGAATGCTCCGATGCGGTAGCAAAGCGATCGGCCGATAGGCGGGAACGCCCCATCGGGCCCGATAAGCAGTTCCTGAACGGCCGCATAGCGCTGCGCTCGGACCAGAACCTCGGGCCTGAACGACTCCCATGAATTGGATACCTTCGAGATCGTATCGAGAATATTCAGCAGCATGGGATGAATGACAAAACTATTGTAGTAATCCCAATGAAAGAACGGTCCATCTCCGTAGACTCCGTCACCCTTGTACCAGGAATTCAGGGTACGGATCGCGTAGTCTATGCGCATCGGATCCCACCATGCGCCCATGAAAGACAATGCCGCTTCAATCATTGCTGAAAACAGCAGCCAATTGTCGTAGCCGGGACGGATCGGTCGCGTGGACTCGAACGCAACCGTCACATTATGTTGGGTCGGTGCATCCAGCTTATGCCACAGTTCCGTTGGCGCGCGCAGGATGGCCTGCGCCAGAAATGCCGCGTCTACAACCGGCTGGCTGCCCTTGTTGAAATTCATGAAATCGGGCGATGCCGGATCGGTGCCCGACCGGATGGCCATGCGAGATAACTCGGCATACTGGCTCCGGAGTGTTCCCTCCGCGCCATCTTCGGACCCCGATTCCAGCCAGGGTGCAATGCCGGTCAGAAGGCGGCCCAGAGCCTCAAGATGAGTGAACTCTTGTCGCTCTGCCAGGTTGCCGTGCGGAGCTTCGACCGGCATGAGTTCTTTCAGCCGCCCCTGGCTCGCTGCCTGTAGAACCGGATCGGCTACCCGGGCAAGAACCTGCAGCCAATATCTTCGATCCTCATCGCCGGACACGACGGGTGTTTTTTCAGCGGAAAGATGAAGCCCGGCGAGTGCGCCTAATGCGGCCCCGCCCTGCAAGAACCCTCTGCGGCCCATACGGGCGAGAGTCTCTGACGGCATCTTGTAATCCTTGCAACCAGAATCGATTGATTGCGCAACCAGCGCCCATGGTCAGCGACGGTTGCCCAACTCTTTCCTATCTATGATAAGCATGACTGTGGCAATAGGAGCGAATCGAACCGGACGGAAGAGCCGTGTGGTTTTTGTACGCTTGCAATGCGCCAAGCGTCCGCCAGCAACCATTCTGAATGCTTCAAGAGTGCTTTGGCCGCTACAAATTCGACTCCAGCCGATGGATTCTGACATCTCTCCATTCAGCAACTTGTCGATGCCATCGCCAAGTTTTCTCTGTGCCCTGCTAGAGCGAAGGCACAAGGCGGTTGCGATACGCGTGCAACCAGTTCACCATCTCTTTTGCCGGGATGGGGCGGCTGAAGAGGTAACCCTGAGCAATATCGCAGCCATTGGAGCGTAGGAGGTCCAGTTGCTCCTGCGTTTCCACGCCTTCGGCAATCACCTGCATGCCCAGGTCGTGGGCCATTTCGATGGTCCTCTGCACCATGATGCGGTCTCTGACGCTGCTCATCATTTCGTGGACGAATGAGTTGTCGATCTTGAGTTCGGTCGCCGGGATGTTTTTGATTTGCTGCAGCATGGCGTAGCCTGTGCCAAAATCGTCGATGGACAGCTTCACCTGCTTCATCCGCAGCCTGGTTAGAATATCTAATGTTCTCGAGAGTTCCTTGATCAACCCGCTTTCGGTGATTTCTATGGTGAGGTCCGAGGGCGATACACCGTGCTTCTCGGCAATTGATACAAGCGTGTCAGGGAAGTTCAGGTCATGGAGGGATTTCGCCGAAACGTTCAATGAGAGCGCCACGGCTCTCCCATCCCAATTCGCGAATTCGCCGATGTCACGCATCCCGTGCTCGGCGACGATCCAGCCAAGCTCATCGATGAGGCCGAATTGCTCCATGAGGCCGATAAAGGCGTCGGGGAAGATGAGCCCATGTTTTGGGTGCTCCCACCGCACCAATGCTTCAACGCCGAAGATGTGGCCGTTCGCAATGTTGATTTGCGGCTGATAGTGAACGACGAACTCGTCATGATCGACTGCAAGCTGCAATTCCTCTTTGAGAATCAGGGCCCGGGGGCTGGATTGGGCAATCGGCGGCGCTTCGTAACCCGGAAGTCTTTGCAGCAGCTTCTTCAGGTCGGCTATCGCGAACGGCTTTTGCAGGTACCCCACGATGGAAAGGCCGAGGATCTCCCCCAATTGTCCTGCTGACTCGATGGTTCGCTTGCCGACACCGCTGATGAGGACGATGTCGGCTTTGCAATGCCGCTCGGCGAGAAGCCTGAGCAACTCAATGCCATCCATGCCCGGCATCATCAGATCGAGAAGGATGAGAGTTGTATCGGGCACGAGTTTTTCAAGGAACGTGGCGGCGTTGTTGGTCACCGCGCATTGGCAGCCCAGGGCCTCCGCCGCGGCAGAGACGAGTTCGCCGATGTCGTCATCGTCGTCGATAACGAGGATTCTTTGCCTGGCTGCTGCGTTGCGTTCGTTCTCTTCCATGAGCAACTGGCCTAACTGTTGGACATTGCCACTTGGAACCGGAATGTTCAGTTCTGCCGCCTGGGCGCTGCCCGCTTCCATGACCCGGTAAACCACGGCGGCGAACTCTGCCCGCTGATAGGGTTTGCGCAACAATGGGCCGTCAACCAGGGAGACGGCTCTTTCTTTCAGGGCCTCCGCGGGAAATCCGGAGGAGAAGATGATCCTGAGGTTTGGGCGCAGAAGGCGCGCGCTTTGCGCAAGAACTGCACCGTTCATGCCGCCCGGCATGACGATATCCGTGATCATCAAGTCAATTTCGCCGTGCTGGGCAATGATCTTCAGCGCGCTCGCGCCGTCATGGGCTTCAAAGGTTGCGAATCCCATTTTCTCCAGGTAGGCGACGGCGATCTCAAGGATATCCGGTTCATCGTCCACGACGAGAACGGTACCGCCCAACTTTTCGTCGAGGGGCCCCGTGGAGGCAATCGGAGTTGGGTACGATGCATCCCCCACAATGGGCAGATAAAACGAGACCGTGGTGCCGTGACCGAGCTCGCTGTAGATGCGGACGACGCCGCCGGATTGTTTCACGAATCCATAGACCATGGAGAGGCCGAGCCCCGTGCCCTTGTCGGGCGGCTTGGTGGTAAAGAAAGGCTCACAGGCGCGCTCAAGGGTTTCCCGGGACATCCCCTGTCCCGTATCCGTCACCTTGACCCACACGTACAAGCCCTCTTTCAAGTCGCCTGCCTTCACCGCGGGATGGGTATCGTCCAGATGCCGCAATGACGACGAGACAATGATGGAGCCGCCGGTGGGCATCGCATCTCGCGCGTTGACCACCAGATTGAGCAATGCGCTTTCCAGCCCCGCGGAGTCGACGAAGATAGGGGGCACGGACGGATCGACATCCTTCGTGATTTTGATGTCCAATCCCAGACCTCGGGAGGCCATCTCCATCATGTTCTGAATCGAGTCTCCCAGCGACACGAAAGAAGGCTTGAGTCCATCGTTGCTGGAGAACGCCAGCAGCCGCCGCGTGATGTCCGCGCCGCGGGCAGCTGCCTTTTGAGCGGTCTGCACCCGCTTGAGGGCCGCTTCATTGTCGGAAACCAGCAGGTCAAGCAGACCCAGATTTCCAATGATGACGGTGAGAAGATTGTTGAAGTCGTGAGCAATTCCGCCCGTCAACTGGCCCACCGCTTCCATTTTCTGGCTTTGCTGCAACTGGCGCGCCAGCTGTTTTCGCTCACTGATGTCGCGGATGGCCGCGGTGATCAGAATGCCCTCCGCGCTCTCCAGAGGACTGAGCATGATCTCGATGGGGAATTGGTTCCCATCCTTCCTTCGCCCGTGAAGTTCGATCCCGGTGCCGATCTGCTGTGCAAGCGCTTCCGCCGTGGTGCGAAGTGCGTCGGCAATCAGCCGTTCCGCGAATCCCTCCGGAATGATGTCCTTGACATTCTGGCCCAGCAGTTCATCGCGATGGTATCCAAACTGTTTCTCCGCCTGCGCATTCACGAGAACGATCTCTCCGGCCGGATTCACCACCACCATCCCATCCGGCGCCGCTTCCATCAGGCCCCTATACCGGGCCTCCATCTGCGCCAGATGGCGCTCAGCATCCTTCCGCACCGTGATATCGCGAATGGCCGCAGTCACCAGGATTCCCTCAGGGCTCTCCAGCGGACTCAGCATGATCTCGATGGGAAACTCGGTTCCGTCCCTGCGCAGTCCGTTTAGCTCGATTCCTGTACCGATGTGCTGTGCCAGCGCTTCACCCGCGGTCCGGGTTCCATCGGCGATAAGCCTCTCCGCAAATCCTTTCGGGATGATGTTCGTCACCGCCTGGCCCAGCAGTTCATCGCGATGGTATCCGAACTGATTTTCTGCCTGGGCGTTCAGCAGCACGATATCTCCGGCCTGGTTCACCACCACCATTCCGTCGGGCGCCGCTTCGAGCAGCCCCCGGTACCTCGCCTCGGATTCCTTGTGCTCGCTCAGATCGCGGCAGATCTCAGAGAACCCGCGCAGACCTCCTGCTATGTCGCGAATCGCAATGAAGGTGACGCTGGCCAGGAACTCCGATCCATCCTTGCGGACGCGCACTCCGAATTCTTCGTGACGCCCGTTCGCCGCAGCGATGCGGAGCACCTCATCCGGCCTGCCCCGCATGATGGCTTCGGGAGGAAAGAAGCATGAGAAATGGCGGCCGATGATCTCTTCGGCCGTGTAGCCCTTGATCCGTTCCGCGTTGGCGCCCCAACTGGCGACCCTTCCCTGCGGGTCCAGCATGAAGATGGCGTAGTCTTGAACGCCGTCCAGCAACATCCGTTGTTTCTCTTCGCTTTCCTGAAGCGCTCTATCGGACACCTGGCTTCTTGCACTCTCAACCAGCACTGACCGGGATGCTACGACAGCCACCAGCATTCCCAAGAGAGTTACAAGAACCAGGATTGCCTTGCTTCGCCTCAAGTCGCGCTCAGTGACTTGAACGCGCTGCGCCCGCAAGCGCAACTCCTCATCGAGCATCTTGCCGGCTGTCGCCTGAAGTTCGCCCTTGACCTGCTCGTCCCCTCCACTTTCAACAGCAGTTTCCGCTGCCGCTAGTCCCTCGCTCCGGCGCAGATCGATGATCGTATCCGCATGCTTGATCCTCTCGGCGGTCAGTGTCGCAATGATTGGAAAATGGGACTGCTGGGTGGGGTTATCCGCCGTCAGGCTGCGAATGGACTCCACGTCCCGCTTTGCCCTGGACACATCCGGGCCGTAGTTGGCGAGATCGGATTCGTTGCCCGTCAGTGCGAATCGGCAGCTATCGGACTCGATGCTCTGCATGGCCAGGTTCAGATCCTGGATGTTTTCGAGGACATCGTGGGTGTGCCGCACCCACCCGCCGCTCTCGTCCGAGAAGATTATCAAGCGATACGATAGCGCCCCCATAAGCGCCAGGATGAAAATGGCAGACCCGAGCGCCAACCATACCTTTCTGTTCAGGGAAGATTTCGTCTTCATTTCGCCTGATCACCTTTCGAGTCTGGTGCTTAATGGCTCTTGTTGTGGCCCGGCCCGATTCTACGAACGGATATCAGGTTGAAGCGTCCTATTGCCTGACGGGAAATACCTCTGGCCCTGTGTTAATAAGCACCACATTGGAGGCAAACGCGTCTGTTTCATTTTGCTCAGTCATCAGGATGCGGTTTATGCCAGTCTGACTGGGATCTCAACTTCCTTTTCGATTCAACCTCGATGCGGCGCTCCTTCTGCTCGGCCAATCTTCAAAACACCTCGCCCAAATGCTGGCGCAGATTGCCATAAAGCACCTTCCTGCGGCATTTCGGGATAAAGACCACGTGGTACTTGAACTCCCATTTAGAGTGGCTTAAGCTTTCATGCTCGTCCATCCGGTTTCTCCTTGATGTGTGCTTGGCGGCTCACCTCGAAGAGTTTCTGGATGGACTCCCGGAAATGTCAAACCGCTACCGCCTCCCCGGCAAAGCCGGGGGAACTCCCGGGATTTTAGACCAAACCGACGTCTGTACCTGAACCTGTACCCGCAAAAAAGACCGACGATCGTCCCGATGTCAATAAGGGAATCTGCGAATCGCGAGTCTTTCAGACTCCTTCAATTTTGGAGGATGGATTCTAATAGCGTCGGCTGCATCGTGCGAGAGATGCAAGACCTTGGGTGACACTCCAATGGTCACGCCGTAGCCGTCGTTTGGGTTCCAATTTCTCACTTGGATGCGCACACCGGGCACGATGCCACGTGTTCTAAGCGACTTCAGCAGTGTGGCATCGTCGTCACAGATGCTTTCCACAGAATACACGCCTTCTTTTCGTATCTCCGTTAATGGTAGGGACTCCTGCTTCGGCATCTTTCCATCCAGAGTGGGGATGCAATGCCCATGCGGATCGATCTTCGGATGTCCGAGTTTAGCCGCGATGCGCTCCTCAAAGCGCTCTGAGATGAAATGCTCAAGGCGCTCAGCCTCCTCATGCACTTCTTCAATCGGATAGTCGAGCGCCTTGTAAAGAAATGTCTCAATCAACCGATGGTGACGCACCACCTCGATTGCTCGCCGTTTTCCCGCAACTGACAGTCTTACTCCGCGATGCCGTTGATACTCGACCAAAGGCGTGGGCGACGACGCCAATTTCTGCAGCATGTTCGTAACCGAGGCCGGAGCTACCCCTAGCCGGTTGGACAGCGCCGTACTTGTAACGCGGTGTTCTTCCGGCCCGCCCAGTGCCAGAATCGCCTTCAAATAGTTGTCGACCGATTCGGTATTGGGGTTGGGTTGACGTGCAGCCATTATTCGTCCTCGATCCTTTGACTTGACATCCAGTATATTTTAGGCGAACCTAAATTTAGGTACGCCTAAATCGGCGACCTGGTTGTTCTTGTCTTGCCTCTCCTCGCACCAGCACGAGCCGGGAATGATCGCCTAGGCTCTTCGGAAACCATCGCAGACATTCGGAGGTCAAGCAATGGCCCAAAGTCGACTCATAAATATCCTTGCGCTTTCCTTGTTGTTAACTATGATTAAGTCGAATTCTTTGCTGGCGCAAAGCGGGACAAGTAGTGCTCTGACGGGGACCATTACGGACAAGAGCGGCGCGGTGATTCCCAATACCGAGGTCAAGGCAATCGAAGTCAACACCGGCGCAGTTCGCATCGTCCAGAGCAACGCAGACGGCCGCTTCCTCTTCAGTCAGGTAAATCCAGGGACCTATCGGATCGAGGTTCATCCCGGCGAATTCGGGCCCGCGCAATCGCAACCGACGAATGTTTCCGTGGGCCAGATCGTCGCGGTGAACTTCACGCTATTTCCAGCTGCGACGGAACAGTCCGTTGTAGTGAGGGAACGATTTGGGTTGATGAGCCTGGAGAACCCAAACACCTCCACGACGCTCGAAGCCGAGACCATCGAGAACCTTCCCAACCCCGGTCAGGACCTGACGTATGTCGCGCAGTTCGCGCCGGGCGCTTTGATGAATACGGCAGGATCGTCCAATGACGCGAAGGCCGCAGGCGGTTATGGGAATGTCGAGTTCAACGGTCTTCCCGCAACTTCCAACGGCTATATTCTGGACGGCTTCGATGCCAACGATCCCTTCCTCGGATTGAATATCGGCCTCTCTACAAATCTCGTGATCGGCCTGGATGCGTTGCAGGAAGCGACCGTGAATACCAACTCTTATGCGGTCGATCAGGGACGCTATGGTGCCTCGCAAGTGAACTACTTCACCAAGTCGGGAACGAATCGGTTTCATGGGGATGTGTACCAGATATGGAATGGCTCGTTGTTTAACGGCACCAACTACTTTCTTCACGCAAACGACACGCCGGGAAATATTGCAAAGACACCGCGTTCGACGGTGAACGAGTTCGGCGTGAGTGTAGGCGGCCCGATTCTAAAGGACAGGCTTTTCATCTTTACACACTACGAAGGCATCCGCATCGCATTGCCCTTGGTGGCTCGAACCACGGTGCCGTCGCAGTCATATCAGCAGTATTTGCTACAGCAACTGCCAATGGGCGGGACCGACCCAATCAACGGAACCATGCTGCCCGCGCAACCCGAGGAAGTCGCCTTTTACAAGAAGATGTTCGCGCTCTACCGCAATACTGCGGGCACGCCGAATCCCGTGCTCACCTGTCCGCTGGATGCTGACGGCACACTGCTGCCGGGTACGCAAACCCCAACCAATCTTTTCAATGGCTCAGGCTGCGCGAACATTCGCACACAGTCGATGAACAACAGCGACAGCGAGAACCTGATCGTCGTCAAGATCGACCACACCATCAATGCGAACAACAGTGTCTGGTACCGCTTCCAGCAAGACACAGGCCTGCAGGCTGCTTACACTGATCCGATCAACCCGATCTTCAACGCATACTCCCCGCAGCCGCAGCGGACGCTGGTGATCGGCTACACACGCATCTTCACGCCGAACCTTGTCAATCAATTCAACCCTGGCGTTAGCTGGTATTCAAGCCTTTTTCTGCCGAACAACTATTCACAGGTGCTCCAGGCTTTCCCTGTGGTGCTGTCCGGAGGCAGCTCCAACGCACCCTTCACCACGGTCGGCGGCAACGACCAGACCTATACGCAGGGCCGCAAGGTGACCCAGTGGCAAATCAACGACAACCTCATCTGGACGAGATGCCGCCACAGTTTCAAGTTCGGTGAGAACTCTCGCAGGCTGGACGTGAGTGATTTCGATCTAGGCGAAGGGGTTGTGCCGGTTCTGGTCTACAACGATCTGGCGCAGTTCACTTACGGAGCAGCATCGACGGCCACGGCAGGATATCCGGTAACGCAGAAAGAGCGCATCGCATTGGGCAACCTTGACCTGTACGCGATGGACACCTTCAAGCCCGGCAAGAGGTGGACGATTGTTGCCGGGTTGCGTACGACCTGGAACGCGAATCCAGTGAACCAGCACAGCCTTTTCGCCCGTCCCGCAGGATCGTTCCTCGATATGAAGCACTCTATCGATCAGCCGTTGAACCAGGTCATTCAGGCAAATGTGCGAACTCTCTTCCCCGGCACGCCGCTGTTCAGTTGGCAGCCGCGCGCTTCGGTAGCGTACAAGCTCTCGGAAAAGATGGCGCTACACGCGGGCGGAGGTGTCTTCAACGACATCATCCCCGCGCAGGTCGCCGACCTGGGCGCGACGAACCCTCCGTCTGCGCCTGTCTTCGTGGGCGGTATCAATGGTCAGGTGGGCGGCGTAGGGATTGCGCCCGGAGTTGCGAACAGCGCAATCGATGCGACTGTTGCGGCCAATCACTTATTTCAAAGTGCCTTTGCTTCGGGCACCGCACCGTGCGCTGGATTGAAGGCGGGTGCTGCCATCTGTCCGTTAGCAGTCAATCTGAATACCTTTCCCAGCGGCAAACTCAAGACGCCGTACTTTCTGCAATGGAGCCTGGGGCTGGAGCGCGAGCTAGGCGCACGCGGCTCGCTGCACGTGGATTATGTCGGCACGCGCGCTGTACATCAACCTTATCAGGTGCAATTGAACGGCTATCAAACCGTGTGTGACGGCTGCTTTGGTCCCTTCGCATACAACCAGCCGCCCGACCAACGATTCGGAAGCGTCAACGAATTCCGCACGGATGCGGGCAGCCACTATACCGGCCTGCAAACCAGCGCAACCAAACAAATAGGCGGGCTCACGTTGCAGGGAAACTACACCTTTAGCCACTGCCTCGATGAGGTATCGAATGGCGGACTGCTGGCTTTCTCCAGCCTCGGTATACTCTCGCCTCTGCCCGGTGATCTGCGCAGGGAGTACGGTAATTGCGATTACGACGTACGCCAAAACCTCTCGGCTTTCGGAGTTTATGAGATTCCGTTTCACTCAAGCCGCGTATTCCTGAAGAAGATCCTCGGCAACTGGCAGGTATCGGAGACGGCTTTCCTGCACAGTGGATTGCCCTTCACCGTAGTCAGCGCACCGTATTCGGCGAATAATAACGGCGTCTTCCAAGGCAGCGGCCCGCAGTATGCAAACCGGGTTCCCGGCGTCCCACTCTATCGCAAGTCTTCGATTTCCGGCGTAACGCTGACCGGCAGCCGGCAGTGGCTCAACCCGGATGCCTTTGCCTCGGTCGTCGATCCCAGCACTGGCGCATGTGCGGACGGCGATTCGCCCGCTAACTGCCAGTTCGGCAACTCAGGCCGCAACAACTACCGAGGTCCACATTTCACTTATTCCGAGATGTACCTGACGAAGAAGATTCTGATGACGGAGCATGTCACCTTCCGCTTCGACACGCAGTTCTTCAATGTCTTCAACCATCCCAACTTTGCGCTGCCCGGCAATCAGGCTGGAACGCCCGGGAAACCCGCGACCCAGACAGGCTTTGGCGCGGTCACCAGCACCATCTCGCCGCCCACTGGTTTGCTCGGCGTCGGACTTGGCGGAGACAGTTCCCCACGGATGATCGCATTTCAGGGACGGATCGAATTTTGACAACCGCCTCTCCCAAGCACGAATAATCTGAACTGCAGAATTAACTTCCGCTCGTTCATCGTCCCATTGATCGTCATGGCTCCCATTCCACTCACCCTGGTCGGGATCATGCCTCTTCATGCCATGCTGGGTGCGTCTATTGAGTCCTGAACTCGCAACCGGAATCCGGCGAGCGAAAGACGTCGCGAAGTTGGGAGTGCGGGCTGGGAATTGGCTGAACCGCGACAAGCGCAATCTCTACTGGAGAAATCCGAGGACTGCCCCATCCGGACGTTGGCTGGCCACGGCAACTCGCTCTTGCAGGGGCTGAGATCGTGACCCAGCGATCAGAGGGGATAAGGCACCAGGAAAGCGGGCTGACGAGCGTAGGTGGCATAGGCGTCGCCGAACTGGGAACGCATCAACTGTTCCTCCATGCGGAGCTTGATCCAGAGCGCGAGGAACATGTGAACGAAAGCGATGAACCCGCGCCCTTGCGAGACGGCCGTAGCCATGCCAAGAAATCCGGTCGGAATGCCGGTGTGGTTGGGGCGACGAACCACGGCATAGGGACCAGTGGCGATCAGTTCGTGGCCCTGCTTAATGGTGACGGCAGCTCCCAGCCGGGAGGGCCAAAGGCGAGCCAGCCAGAGCTGGAGGTAAAGCTAGGGCATCGGGATGCGAGTTGGCGAGAGGAGGACGATCGCGATCAGGTAAATGAAGACGCGCCGGATGCGCGTGGCAGCCAGCTCGAGGCGCTTGGTGGTTTTGGTATTGGCGGATTTGTTATCCCAATTGAGAAAAAAGAAAATCCAAACCACCGGAAAGAAAGATTTGCAGAACCAGAGCATTGAGGACCTCCGGGCGCTGAAGGTGTTTCTGCAGGTGAAAGACGGGGAAGTTCCAGGGCACGCGACATTTCGCCGCCCTTATGCTGATGAAACGTGCAACCCGTCAGTTGACTCGCGGCTGGTCGGATAGAACCCGGCCATTCATCTCAATGCTGAGAGTTCGTTTTGGTGAGAGATTCGGTGGCAAGCGATCTCGGGTAAGGGAAGTAGAGCTCGTTTCCGTCCGGGTCCGCGATGACCATGAGCCGGTAGCCCCACTCGCCGTCCTTCACTTCCACGCCGCGGCCTTCCAGGTTCGCGCGCAAGGCATCCAGCACGCCGGGATCGAGCGAGATGAACATTAGGCCCTTGCCCACTTTACCGGGCCATTGAGAAGAGAAAATGAGCTCGCAACCATGCCGGTCGACTTGCGCGACGTACGCTTTCCCCTCGTCTTCATAGCGCCACGCTTGCGTGAACCCGAGCTGCTTCACGTAGAAATCGACGGTCCTGTCGATATCTGCTACGAATAGCACAGGCCTCGTGTACCATTTATCGCTCATGACGTTCTGTTCCCCCTTTGCCACTATCGAATTCGACGTTCCGCCAGAGTGAGTCATAAGAATAACTTCGCGAAATTGATCCGCGCAAATGCCGCAGAGTCCAGGGATGGGGTAATGCCCGGATGGTCGCCAACCCGGAAACTACCTTCCAGGAACCAGCCCATTTCGTCATTCCAGGTTGAACATCCACCATTGGCCCAGCCTGGCGGCGCACCTTTGTACATACGGGCTTAAACCCTCGTCTTTTGCTTCGCCTCGTCAGCCTGTTTCGCCTTGCCGTCGTGAAACTGCTTTGCCGACTTCAACACCTGGTCGCGCGCATAGGCGGCGTCATGCCAGCCGCGAATCTCCACCCGCTTGCCTTCAAGATCTTTATAGATAGAAAAGAAGTGGGTAATCTCCTTCAGCATGTGCGGATAGATATCGGTGTAATTCCACACGTTGGTATAGCGCGGATTGTTTTTCCCCACCGCCAGCACCTTCTCGTCCAGCACGCCCTGGTCAAGCATCTCCAGCAGGCCGATGGGCCGCACTTCCTGCACGCAGCCGGGAAAGCTGGGGCTGGGCACCAGCACCAGCACGTCCAGTGGGTCGCCGTCGTCGCTCAGCGTAGAAGGGATAAAGCCGTAATCGCCGGGGTAATGCACCGGGGAGTGCAGGTTGCGGTCCAGCTTGAAGACGTGCAATTGCTTGTCGTACTCGAATTTCTGCGTTCCATCCTTGGGAATTTCGATCACGGTCCGAAACACCTCAGGCGAACGGTCGCCAATCGGCAGCTCCAAGTAGTTAATCATCTTTTCTTTCTGCTCCTTTATGGTTGGGGAGGGACGACGCCGGCGCGGATAAGCGGACCGGGGTCTTCGTATGTGTCCGGCCGGGTACCGGTCATACTATAATCACAGCTAATGAAGGCGCATGTCTACGTCACGCTGAAGACATCGGTCCTTGACCCCCAGGGCCAGACCATCCAGAATGCCTTGCGCAAAATCGGCTTTTCCGAGGTCACCGCAGTCCGCCAGGGCAAGTATTTCGCGCTTTCGCTGGCCGACGGCCTCTCTGCCGATGCAGCCCGCACCCAGGTAGAGCGCATTGCCAAAGACGTGCTCACCAACCCCGTGATCGAGGAGTATACCTACCGCATAGAGCAATAGCGGCAGGCGGAATCGGGCGATTCGATGCCCCGTCCGGGTCTCCCCGAGGACCGTACCAGGCAATTCACACCTGCAAGCAACCCTTTCTCTCTATTCTCCCTCTAAACGTTTTACGGCTCAATGTCCTGCAACCCGAATCTCACCCGCATGTTAGGCCATGCCATTGGCAAACCCTGCCCTGCGGATCATTCTCGTATGCGCCCCGGCGCCTCTCGGAGAATGCAGCAAGTGCAGTGCATCGCCGCTTTCCGCAGTGCATGGGGGATAGTCAGCGCAAATGAACGTCCAGGCCGGCCGACAAGGCGGAAGATTCTGGTGTGCCGGGCTGGCAGCGCTGCTGTTGACGCCCGGCTCGGCCGTGGCGCTGGTTGAAGCTTCCCCTTCCTTTTCTCAGCCCGCATCCTCAACCCAGCAGCAGCAGCTCAAGAACCTCAGCCTTGAAGAACTGGGAAACATTGAAGTCGTCACCTTCAGCAAATCCCCCATCGAACTGCAGGACACACCTTCAGCGCTCTACGTCATCACCGGCGACGACATCCTTCGCTCCGGAGTCACCACCATCGCGGATGCGCTGCGGCTCGCCCCCGGCGTGGAAGTCGGCCGCTTGAGTTCCACAACCTGGGCGGTGGGAATCCGCGGACTGCAAAGCAACTTTTCGAAGTCGGTGCTGGTATTGATTGACGGTCGCAACGTCTACACCCCGCTGTTTGCGGGGGTGTATTGGGACGTGCAGGACATGCCGCTTGAGAACATCGATCGCATCGAGGTCATCCGCGGCCCCGGCGGCACCATCTGGGGACCAAACGCGGCCAATGGCGTGATCAACATCATCACCAGGGGGTCCGCGGACACCCTGGGCGTGCGCGCAACCGCATTGGCTGGCACCGAGGACCATACGATTGATTACCTTCAGTATGGGACTGACGTTCCTTCCCGCAAGCTCAGCTTTCGCCTCTTCGGCCGCGGCTTCGAACGCGAGCACGAGTACCACACCGACGGCATCGACGACGACACATGGCGCCAGGAACGATTCGGCTTCCGCGCCGACCTGGACCGGGGGCGCGATGACTATTTCGCGATGGGCGACATTTATCAAGGCACCTCGCCGCACATTGTCAGCACCACCCCGATCTACGACAACACATCCGGAGGGGACATCAATCTGCGCTGGCAGCACGGCGGAGATCGCAACTCCGGCTTCACGCTGCAGGCCTACTTCGACCGCACGCTCCGCACCGGCAGCGCGCTGGGAGAAGCGCGGGATACGATCGATTTCGACTTCATCCAGCATCTCAACCTCGGCTCCCGGCAGAGTTTTGCCTACGGAGCAGGACTGCGCTGGAGCCCCTACGAGATATTCGCTTCCAATCCGAATGAAACCCTAATCCCCGCCACCGCCGTCGACCATGTTCATACGGGCTTTCTTCAGGACCAGGTTCAACTGGCGGAGAAGCTTTACCTGACGGTGGGCGCAAAGCTGCAGCACAACAACTACAGCGGCTTCGACATTCAGCCCTCGTTGCGCCTGCTCTGGTCCCCCGGCCAGCACCAGTCCCTGTGGCTTGGCGCGAGCAGGGCCGTCACCACACCTTCCGACCTGGAAGAGGATTTCCACCTGGAAGGCCCTGTCACGCCGACCGAATTCATCGTGGTGGCGGGAAATCCCCAATTCAAATCGGAGAACCTGATCGGCTACGAAATCGGCTACCGGCGGCTGATGACCAAGAGGCTGTTTGTCGATACGGCCGGGTTCTGGAACCAGTACACGCGTCTGCAGAGCTTCAGCGCCCCCATGATTTCGGCCTCCGGCGGCAATACTTATATCACCATTCAATATCAAAACCAGATCGGAGGATCGACTTCCGGCTTTGAGATTGCGCCGCGGCTGGACATTGCGAAATGGTGGCGCGTGAACAGCACTTACTCGTTTCTCAATTCGGATTTCCAGGCCTTCAGCGCAACCTCGGACATCAGCGACACCGGCTCCGTGTCCACCTACGACAAGTCGAGCCCCAAGCACGATGTGAATGTGCAGTCCAAGGTCGACCTTCCGCTCAAGTTCCAATTCGACCAGGTCTACCGCTATGTGAGCGCGCTCCCTGCGCAGAAGGTAAAGGCCTACCAGACCATGGACCTCCGCCTGGGCCGCTCTCTCGGCCGCAACCTGGCCTTCGAACTGGTGGGACAGAGCCTGTTCCAGAACGAGCACTACGAGTGGGGCACAGGCGACCCCACCCAGCCGCTGGTCGGCATCTACCGCGCCGGCTACGTGAAATTGACGTTCAACGCCAATCCGCATAAGCCTTGAAGCAAGCCGGGCCACAGTATAACGCGCTAGCTTGTATTCACCGATCCAAATCGTTACCGGGAGGCGCATCTGCCGGGACAATCGGCCTGCGCGAAAGAAGCCAATTGACGTCCACCAGCCAACTGGAGAAAATGCCTAATACTACAGTTGTAGATCGCAGATCGCGGAGGGAGCAGGGGGTTTTAACCCCCTGAAAGATGGCGAATTTACTTGGCCTTTAGGCCCGGGCCTTTGGCCGTCCCCAAAAAATTGAGCGAAATACAACTGTAGTACTAAGAACCTGTCTAAAAACTCGGATTTGCCCACCTCGAACCCGGCACAAACGCATCGTGCCCCATCCATTCGCGTTTTTTGCGAATGGGTGGGAGGTCACAAACCTCAACCGGCCACCCTTGAACTCGGTTTTTAGACAGGTTCTAAGGATCACAGAACAGTGAGGTTACACCAGCCGGAATGCTTCTCAAGCAGATTTCAAGATTCGGCACCGGGGTATAGACTGATTTGAATCTTTGGAGGCGCGACCATGTCCAGCCGAACTCTCACACTTTTATCGCTTATTGTGGCGTTGAGAATCACCGCTCTTGCTGCAGATCTTCCCGGCTCGAAGGACCCGCCGGGAATGAAGCGCTACGAGGGTAGCGAAATTATCGGGTACAGAGAGCCACGGTTCGACGAATTCCTGGTGCCGATGGGTCCGCCTACGTCGCAAGATCCTCCGAAATATACGAAGAGCCTGAAGGTCGAGGGCCTGGTCAGCCGGTACACCTATGTGGCTCCCGCGGGCAGAACGCCAACGGAGCTGCTTCGCAACTACAAGCTTGAATTCCAGCGATTGGACCTGGTGACACTCTACGACAAAGCTGAGGGCGAAGGGGGTTGGTTTGGACCGACCCTCGTCCCGATAGAGGTGGAAGACAAGATTGGCGACATTCTGGCCTATAACCAGGGGCAGGAACGCGTACTGGTGGGCAAGTCGAAGGATGCTTCCCCTACGTACTACTACGTCTTTGTCACCTCTTATCGAGACGGAAACATGCCGGATCGGCTTCAGTCAGTGGTGAAGAAGGATATTGCGCTTGCGGAGATAGTGGTGGTAACGCCCCAGCAGATGGAAAAGAAGATGGCGTTCGTGAATGCAGGAGAAATGTCGCGTTCGCTGGCGGATTCCGGCAAGATCGCACTGTACGGAATCTATTTCGATACAGACAAAGATTCCCTGCGGCCTGATTCACAGGCTACCTTGCAGGAGATTGCGAATTTGCTCACCGCTAATCGAGGCCTTAAAGTTTCGGTGGTAGGGCATACGGACAATCAAGGAAAGCCGGACTACAACCTCGATCTGAGCCGCCGCAGAGCTGCGGCTGTGGTTCGCGAGCTGACTTCGAAGTACGGTGTTGCGGCTGATCGGTTGAGTTCGTTTGGATGTGGTTTCTACGCGCCCGTCGCATCGAATGATACCGAGGATGGCAAAGCGAAGAACCGGCGCGTGGAGCTGGTTAAGTGGTAGCGTGCCGGGCTTCCCTCGGCTCAAAAAGTAGGCCTGCGTTGGCATATTCATTGTGCCTGCATTTTTGACGTTACAGGTGCAGCCGCATCTCGTGCCATGTCTGGCGGCTACGGAGTTAGGGCTTCCACTTGATCGCCCCACTTGAAGTAGTCGGCCTCACCGCAACCTGCTTTGCGGTCCGTCAAACAGGCCTCTCGCTGCCCGTGGCCGAGGCCTTTAGTCGACGATCAATAAAGGAGAGTCGGCTTGTGGGAAGAAATCCGTCAATCCTCGGATCGAACCGGAGCCACATCGTCCCCCACCATCGCATCCTGCTGCCCTCCGCATCACGATAGAATCGTTTTATGTGCGGCATTGTTGGTTACGTTGGTCCCAAGAAGGTAGTCCCTGTCATCATTGAGGGGTTGCGGCGTCTGGAGTACCGCGGTTACGACTCGGCGGGAATTGCGGTGGGCAGTCCTTCCAGCCCCACGCTCGATCTGCGCCGCGCCAAAGGCAAGCTCGCCAACCTGGAAGAAGTTCTGCGCGAGCAGCCGCTCGAGGGCACCTTCGGCATAGGCCACACACGCTGGGCCACGCATGGCCGGCCCACGGAAGAGAACGCTCACCCGCATCGCGACTGCACCGGCCGCATCGTCGTCGTCCACAACGGCATTGTCGAAAACTATCTCGATCTGAAGCGCGAACTTATCACCCAGGGCCACAAGTTCGTCACTGAGACGGACACCGAGATCATCGCCCACCTGATCGAACAAGTTCAGCGGGATGCCGAGGCCGCCGGTGCGCCCATCCTGCTTGAGGTTGCCGTGCGCCGCGCCGTCAAGCGCCTCACCGGTGCCTTTGCCCTCGGCGTGCTGTCGGCCGCCGAGCCGGACAAGATCGTCGCCGCGCGCTTCGGCCCGCCCGTCGTCATCGGAGTCGGCGATGGCGAGTCGTTCGTCGCCTCTGACGTTCCCGGCATTCTCCACCACACCCGCAATATCTACTTCCTCGCCGACGGCGACATGGCCATCCTCACCCTGGCCGGCGTCGAGCTCACTGACTTCGACGGCAAGCCCATCAAACGCGCCATCACCCGCATTCAATGGGATCCGGTGCAGGCGGAAAAGGGCGGCTACAAGCACTTCATGCTCAAGGAAATCTGGGAGCAGCCGCGCGCCATTACCGATACCACGCTGGGCCGCGTCTCTCTCGATTCGGGCAAGGTTTACCTCGGTGAAATGAAGCTCACCGACGATGAACTGGCCAGCGCCCAGAGCATCAGCATCGCCGCCTGCGGCACCAGTTGGCACGCCGCCCTCACCGGCAAATACATGATCGAGCGCCTAGCCCGCCTGCCCGTCGATGTGGACTACGCCAGCGAATACCGCTATCGCTCGCCCCTGGCCGGCCCCGGCTCGCTCGGCCTGCTCATCACCCAATCCGGCGAAACCGCGGACACACTTGCCGCGCAGCGCGAGATGATCGCCCTCGGCTCCAAGACCGTGGCCATTTGCAACGTGGTTGACGCCATGGTGGCCCGCGAAGCGCATGGAGCCATCTACACCCACGCCGGCCCTGAAATCGGCGTCGCCTCCACCAAGGCATTCACCGCGCAGCTCACCGCGCTCTTCCTGCTGGCCCTCAAGCTCGGCCAATTGCGCGGCAAGCTGGACGCAGACCAATCCGTCGCGCTCATCGAGCAGTTGAGCCGCGTTCCCGGCAAAATCGAAGAGGTGCTTCGCTCCACTTCCCCGCAATGCGAGCAGTTGGCCAAGGAATTCTCAACCGTGCGTGACTTCCTCTATCTCGGCCGCGGCATTCATTTTCCCATCGCGCTTGAAGGCGCGCTGAAGCTGAAGGAAATCTCCTACATCCACGCCGAAGGCTACCCTGCGGGCGAAATGAAGCACGGCCCCAACGCGCTGATCGACGAAACGCTGCCCGTGGTCGTCCTCGTCACGCGCGACGAATCCGACCCCGCTTCCAAACTGCGTTACGAGAAGACCCTCTCCAACATTCAGGAAGTCACCGCCCGCTCTGGCCGTGTGATCGCCGTGGCCACCGAGGGCGACTCGACTATCGGCAGCCTGGTTGAGCACGTCATCCACATTCCCCCAACCATTGAGCTGCTCTCTCCGCTGATCGAAATTGTGCCTTTGCAACTGCTGGCGTATTACATCGCCGTGCGCCGCGGCTGCGACGTAGACCAGCCGCGCAATCTCGCCAAATCCGTTACCGTCGAATAGCTCCGCTCGCAGGAGGCACAATGTGAAAGTCCTGTTCATTGGCGGAACCGGCAACATCAGCGCGGCTTGCACCCGGCTGGCCGCCGAGCGTGGCATTGAGCTGACCCTGCTGCGGCGCGGGCAGCACGCAGCCGATCTGCCTCCAGACGTCCGCACCATCGCAGCCGATATCGCCGATGAGGCCGCGGTGGCCGAGGCGCTCGCCCATAGATCCTTCGACGCCGTTGTCGACTGGATCGCCTTCACCCCAGCCCACATCGAACGCGACATCCGCCTGTTCCGCGGCCGTACCAGCCAATTCATCTTCATCAGTTCCGCCAGCGTCTATCAGCGGCCGGTCAGTCACTACCTCATTACGGAATCCACCCCGCTGGCCAATCCCTACTGGCAGTACTCGCGCGACAAAATCGCCTGCGAAGACCGCTTGATGCGCGCCTACCGGGAGGAGGGTTTTCCCGTCACAATCGTTCGTCCCTCCCTCACTTACGGCGACACGCAAATCGTGCTCGCCGTCAATAGCTGGGAGAAATCCTTCACCGCCGTCGACCGCATGCGCCGCGGCAAAAAGGTCATTGTGCCCGGCGACGGATCTTCACTCTGGGTCATCACCCACAACAGCGACTTTGCCCCGGGCCTGGTCGGCCTACTCGGCCATCGACAGGCCATTGGCCATGCATTCCACATCACCAGCGACGAAGTCATGACCTGGGATCAGTTCTACCGCATCACCGCCGAGGCCGCCGGCGTCGAGGCCCACATCGTTGAATCTCAACTGGTGCACATCGCCTCCGATTTCCTGGGCGCCTGCGATCCGGAAAATATTGGCAGCCTTACGGGAGACAAAGCATCGAGCGTGGTCTTCGACAACACCAAGATCAAGCGCTTCGTTCCCGGCTTCTGCGCCAAAGTCCCCTTCGCGGAGGGCATTCAGCGAACCATTGCCTGGTTCGATGCCGATCCGCGCCGGCGGCAAATCGACGAAGAAGCAAACGCTGCCTGGGACAAGCTCATTGAAGCCTATGAATCCGGCCTCGCCGAAACCCTCCGCAAAATCCGTTAGAATCGGTCTCATCAATGGCGTTTTGAAGGGGCACGACCTTAGTTTAGTCGTGCCGCAAACGGCTGATCATAAACGATGGGCTTTAGCCCCCGAGGGATGTATTTAGGCAATTTGGACTTTCACCACAGGCTGTTAGGGAGACTTAAATCTCGAAACTATCGAATTGATTCGCGGAGTGTCAGGGGCAGTTTGTGAAGCGCAACTGGGGAGCGGCGCAAGCATGGCTGAAAGGAGAACTCCCATCGAATCGTCAATGACGCCGGAGCTGCGGGAACATCTCAAGCGCCAATTTCAGTCCGTGCTTGCGGTGCCTGCTGGGGAACGTGCCCAATTCATCGCCGAGGTGTGCCAGGGCAACGCAGACATGAAGAGAGAACTTCTGGCGCTGCTGGCAGCAAATGTCGAAGTGACTGCTCCTCCCAATACTCCTTTGGTGGACGCGGATGAGCCAGCGTGTCTGCCTCAACAGCTTCTCGCCAATGGCGAGGTGATCGAGGACCGGTTCGAGATTGTTCGCCACCTGGGCACGGGCGGCATGGGCGAGGTTTATGAGGCAATCGATCTCCAGTTGGGGCGCGTTGCGCTGAAGACGATTCGTTCCAGCATGACCGGCACCACGGAGCAGTTATCGCGGTTCAAGAAAGAAGTTCAACTGGCGCGAAAGGTCAGCAACTCTCACGTGTGCCGAATTCACGATTTGCATTTATCGCAGTCCAGCGCTCAAGGACCCCGGCGTGCATTCCTTACCATGGAGCTTCTTGAAGGCGTCACTCTTGCGGACAGGATTCGAGAGAACGGCCCCCTGCCCTGGCGCGAAGTGAAGACCCTTGCGATCGAGCTCTGCGAGGGCTTGCACAGTATTCATAATGCCGGAATTGTCCATCGCGATCTCAAAGGCCGCAATATCATGCTCGCTTCGCGCAACGGCCGGCCGTGCGCGGTTCTCATGGACTTCGGCATCGCTCACGAGCAATCTCAGCGAACGGGCGATACGTCCACCGCGCTCACCGGAAACGGGGCCATTATCGGCACGCCGGCCTACATGGCTCCAGAGCAATTCGAAGGAAGCGATGTGAGTCCGGCGACCGATGTCTACGCCCTGGGGCTGGTTCTCTATGAAGCTCTCACCGGCAAGCGGCCATTTGTTGAAGACGCCGGCCCCTGCACAGGAAAGACCAGGCGCCTGGTCCGCGCCTCCGCCGTCAAGCATGGAGTTCCGCGGCGTATTGACCGGGTGATCGCCCGCTGCCTGGAATACGATCCGAAGCGGCGCTATCCGTCCGCCAATGCCGTTGAACAGGAACTGCGCGGAAGCACGCTTGTCTCCTGGGTCAGGCAGAAGCCACTGCTTGCTGCAGCGAGCGCGGCCGGCGTCGCGCTCCTGATGTTCTGTTCCCTGCTCATTCCCGCAGTGGGGGAGC